>Ga0265297_10009754_pt1 | contig 12273 bp, 9 predicted proteins | sample Munlanlwell13791_FD_192502 | JGI IMG/M metagenome (GOLD analysis project Ga0265297, IMG submission 192502) | Leachate microbial communities from a municipal landfill in Southern Ontario, Canada - Leachate well 137-91 | ecosystem: Engineered > Solid waste > Landfill > Unclassified | place...
AATCCGCGCTTGAGGAGCGAAAAAAAATCATGGTGGCTGAAATCACCGACCTCGAAACAATCATCACGCCGACCGAAGCTGACGCACTTCTTCTTGAGGCAGCGCTTATCAAAAAAGAATGGCCGCCGTACAACGTCGTCATGAAAGATGACAAATTTTTCTTGTATATCCGCGTGACGTTGAGTGAAAAATTCCCGACCGTTGATCTGGTGCGCAAAATCACAAACAAAAAAGATATATACTTTGGACCGTACACATCTGCAGTCTCCGCCAGAGAAACGCTTAAAGTCCTCAAGTTTATTTTTAAATTCAGAACGTGCACACCAAACCAAGGAAAGCCGTGTTTTGATTATTCGATCGGTCGTTGCTTGGGTGTGTGCATCGGAGAAATTTCTGAAAAAGAATATCGAACGGTTATTAGCCAACTCATTTTGTTTTTACGTGGAAAGGGAGACATGGTTATTAATGAATTACGAACAACCATGGCCTTGATGTCGAAACAAAAAAAATTCGAGCGTGCCGCACGCATACGTGATCGAATTGCAGCGCTCGAAAAAATTATCAAACAGCAAACAGTTGTTACTAACCGCAAAGAAGACAGCGACATCCTTGGTATCGCTCGAGACGGACGGCGAGCTGCTGTTGCAGTACTTCAAATTCGATCTGGAAAACTCATACACAAACAGACAATTCAGCTTACGAGCGCCATCGCACAATCGGAATCCGATATTATCAAGGCTTTCCTTGAACAATACTATACGGAAATGCCCGAATACCCATCGATTGTCTATACAGAAATTCTGCCAGACAACACAACGCTCCTAAAACAGACGCTGCATATCACGGTCAGCCGGCCTCAGAGAGGAGCAAGGGCCACGCTTGCACGCAGCGCGCATGAAAATGCAACGCAAGCGTTAGTCTCATATCTCGCTTCGTTCGAAAAAGATGAGCGCGCAACGTTACAATCCCTTAAAAATATCCAAACTGCTTTCTCGCTCGCGCGAGTCCCCAACCGCATCGAAAGTTTTGACGTCGCCAATATATCAGGGAAACATGCAGTAGGCGCGATGATTGTTTTTAAACACGGAAAACCCGAGAAGCGCCTGTACAAAAAATTCACGATTCGCACGCTTCAAACGCCTGATGACCCTCGTATGCTCGCAGAAGTCATAAAGCGAAGGGTTGAAAACATGAAACTAAAAACCCCCGGCTGGGAAAAACCAAACCTGATTATCTTAGACGGCGGAAAAGGACAACTCTCAATTACAAAAAAAATACTTGGGCCGGACGCACACTTAGTCCCGCTTGTCGCACTTGCAAAAGGCGGACATGCGCGCCCGACAAAACAGTCGCACAGGGAAACATTCTTTCTTAATGACGGACGCGCGCTGCAACTTTCGAGTACATCCCGCGAACTTTTTTTGCTGGAACGGATCCGCGACGAAGCACATCGATTTGCAACAACATTTTACAGACAAAAACATATAAAAAGCCAAAGCGCGTCCGTACTCGATGACATCCCGGGGATCGGTGAAAAACGAAAAAAAGACCTGCTACGGCACTTCGGATCCGTTGAACGAATCAAAAAAGCACGTGTTGAACAAATAAGCAAAATTGTCGGCAAATCCGCAGCAGCATCAATCCGCCAATACCTCTAAATCGTAAACAAAAAATAAAACGGGCTGCCCACACACAAACTTCGATTGTATCGAATTTATGTGTGAACAACCCGTCGGTTGTACAGTGCAGTTCGCTAAGCATTAGCTTTGGCGGGCAGGTGGAAGGAAGCCGGTCGCAAGACCAATGCTTCCGTCTGAACGAATGAATCCGGGCAAATGGGCGCCGAATGTAAGTTTGCCACCTTTGTCAACACAGAAGTATGGCACCATCACCAATGCGCTATAGCCATCCAGATACAGTACGTCTCCAGGGCAATCGATCCAGGGATCGTCTTCTGTTTGGAGACATTCCGGATGAGTCAGGAGCATGTTGCCAACCTCATACACGCCGAGGGGGAATTCGTTTTGGACCATCTTGCCAAAAACTTCAGTGCCCGCATAGTCACGGTATCGGAGTCCAAATTGGGCTTGTAGCAACAGGAAGGCATTATGCGACTGCGCCCTGACGATATAAGCAAAAATACGTTCCTTGCTGGTCGCCTGACGAAGATGCATTTCATCCAGTTGATGGACGCCATTGACAAACTGATCGTTGCGCTGCCGTCTAAGCGCTTTGAACAGTTCTTCAACTGCTCCGGAATACGAGCTAGCAAGTATATGCCGTTCAAGCATGAGAAAACACCCTTCTGCGCCGGCAATCCGCTCTTGAGGAACGATCATGTCATTGAGGTCGACATGTTCCGGAAAGTACGGGTGTAAAATCCGGAGCTGCTCCTCGAATGTCTTGACTCTACGGTACCCAGAACCATAGCCGGCAAAACGATCGTAGGTCGTATACCTCGAAAGCAACTCTTCGAGGTCTCTCTTGAGTTCGGGGCGGTTCTCGAGCAGCTGCCGCGCCCTTGCAGGAGTAAGGTTGAGTCCGTCGTAAACTGCTCTCGTGGTGCCCATGATATGAACACCATCAGGATCACGGGAAGTAACCGGTTGCGGCATCGTCTTTGCCCTCCTTCTTGGAATGTTTCGTTGCCCGAGCTTTGCCCTCGGGTGAGCATACTTTGGCTTGTTTTGTAGCCACAGCTTAGACCACGTTGTTTCAGCGATCTAGGCGCTATGGCCCACGACTTTTTTGCATATTGTCAAAGAACGAGTTACTCTAGCATTTCAGTAAAAAAAAGTAAACGATAACTGTTCCGCTACCAAAGAATTGACATACCCGGCTCGATGTGGTATCGTAGGTTTTGACCCATATGTCATTTTATTTTAATATCGCACAAATCGTTTTAGCCGTTTTGCTCGCCACTATGGTCCTGCTGCAACAAAAAGGATCTGGACTTGGCGCAGCTTTTGGAGGCGGAGACGGCGGCGCGACACAAACAAGACGCGGACCCGAAAAAGCCATTTTCATCACGACTGTGGTTTTGTCCGTCCTCTTTCTTGGAACCGCGCTTGCACGGATTATCTTTGTATAAGCATCTCTTTTGAATAGACATCATGAGGTCTTTTTTCTCTTGGTTTACCCGACCACGAACACAACAACCATCATCCTCGCAAATTGATATCGAGCGCAAATATGTGCTCGCTTTGAGATCGCGACGAATTCCGACACTTACACAACTGCGATACATTCCGCGGTATTTAAGCGCACATGAACGATATCTTCTTCGTATATGTGGGCTTCTTATTTTTGCCTGTGCACTTTTTACCGGCATACGCTTTTGGCAAAATAATGTCGTCTTTGTTCCGCGTCAAGGCGGAACCTATACCGGTGCCATGGTTGGATTCCCACGATATATCAATCCGGTACTTTCAGTTGGCAATACGACGGATAGCGATCTGACGAAATTATTTTTCCCAGGCCTCATGAAAACCAACGAAAAAAATGAATTCGTGCCTGACCTCGCAGAAAGCTTTACAATCAGTGAAGACGCGCGCGTCTACACATTTACTTTGCGCGATAACTTAAAATGGGATGACGGAGAAACGCTCACCATAGATGACGTGATGTTTACGTTTCAACTAATCCAAGACCCAAATTATTCTTCTCCATGGAATTACACATTTAAAGATGTCGCGTTTGAACGTACAGACGACAAAACGATTACCGTAAAATTGAAAGAAGCGTCAACTCTGTTTATAGGATATTTTACAATCGGAATTCTTCCAGCGCACAGATATAGCGACGTGCAACCGGCAAATTTTTTGTTAGTCGAGGATAATACCCGACCCACGGGATCAGGCCCATTTCGATTTAAATCTTTAGTCCGATCAAAAAGTGGAGAAATCAGAAGTTATGCGCTTGAACGAAATCCTTTCTATTATGGAGACCAACCATATCTTGATGAAATTCGTTTTAAATTCTATGCGGATCTTCAATCTGCACTCGACGGACTTCATAACCGTGAGGCGCAAGGATTGGCGTTTGTCCCGCCGTGGTATGACAGAGAAGAACGAGATGTTGCTGACACAGTTGAAAAATCTTTGGTTCTTCCACAAGTCACCGCGCTTTTCTTTAATTTAAAAAACGATTTATTTGATAATAAAGATTTCAGACGCGCACTTATTTTAGCAACTGATCGTGAAGGAATCACCGATACCGTTGTCGGCACAGATGGACTGATTTCAGAAGGACCATTCGCTCCAGGGTTTATCGGTTTTGCGCCAGACCTCGCTACCCGTCCTCGCATCACGACAGAAGCGAGTAGCTTACTTGATTCAGTTGGCTACAAGCGCGGTGACGACGGCATGAGAAAAAAAGGAAGTGACACGCTTCGACTTGTTATCACAACCGTTGATGAAGATCCGTATAGACAAATTGGCGAAATTATCAAACAGAATTGGTCAGAACTCGGCATAGAAGTTGAAATCCAATTAATCGAAGCATCGCGGTTCACTCAAGACGTACTAAAGCCACGCCGATATGACATTTTACTGTACGGAGAATTATTTGACCAAACTTTGGATCCATATGTCTTTTGGCACTCAAGTGAGTCAATTGATCCGGGACTAAACTTTTCAATCTTTATTAATAAAAAAGTTGACACTCTTCTTGAAAATAGCAGAGTTGAATGGAGCAGAGAGAAACGAACAGAAAACTACCAAGAGGTGCAGCGCGTTATTGCGGATGAACTTCCTGCGATTTTCTTGTTCACGCCAGTATACAAATACATCATACCTGATGATTTGCGTGGAATCACAACCGGCAACGTCTTGAACCCCGCTGAACGTTTTAAAAACATTTCACAGTGGTTCATACGAACTAAGCCCGTTTTAAAAAGCTCACTGTAAAAAAATATACGGGCGAGTGGCGAAACTGGTAGACGCGCACGGTTCAGAGCCGTGTGGGAGCAATCCCTTGGAGGTTCAAGTCCTCTCTCGCCCATATCAATTTTACTTGGACTTGAAGGGCGGCAGCGAGTCAAACGAAGTGATGACGAGCGTCGTCGGTTGGACCTAAAGAAACAATCGGCGCTGCACGGGACTCAAGTCCTCTCTCGACCACGGGTCACTGCCCACTTCGGACTCTATGGTCACAAAAATTTGTGCCCATGACGCCATTTACAAGCACTCCCTTCCCCCAAAAATTATTACACAATTTTCGGGACCCTTAAAAAACAATAAAATAAATTCATGGCACAAACCAAGAAACATCACTCGAGTCTGTCACAACAGAAGAACAAAAACGTTCGCGGAGGTCTTCGGATCATCCCCTTAGGCGGACAAGAAGAAGTCGGACGAAACATGACCGTTTTTGAGATGGGGAACGATATCGTCATTATCGATATGGGCGTTCAGTTTCCCGAAGAATACATGCACGGGATTGATTATATTATTCCGAATATTTCCTATTTGAAAGGCAAAGAAAAAAATATCCGTGGCGTCATTTTTAGCCACGGACATCTTGATCACATAGGCGCAGCGCCAATTTTACTCGAAAAACTCGGGAACCCGCTTATTGTGGGACGGCCGCTTACTCTTGGATTAGTAAAAAACCGACAAGAAGACTACAAAAAAAATACTGCCAGCAAACTGAAAACGTTGGTTATCTCATCAGTAAACCAGGTCGTTCGACTCGGCGCGTTCACAGTAAAATTCTTCCCAGTTGATCACTCAATTATGGATGCGGTTGGTGTCATCTTGGAAACGCCGCACGGTACAATCATCCATCCAGGTGATTGGACGTATGAAAAAAATCCACTTAATCGCCAACCGGTCACCTATTATCAATTAGCAAAACTCAAAAAACCAACTATTTTGATGTTGGAATCTCTTGGCTCGACTCAGACAAAGGAACGCATCCCTGAACAGGTTATGTATAAAAATACTGAAAAACTTATTCGAGAGGCGCCAGGAAGAATTATTATTAGTACGTTTGCATCTCAAATCGAGCGTATCAAACTTATGTTTGAATTTGCCGAAAAACACGGACGTAAAGTTGCGCTAGATGGATACAGTATGAAGGTCAATATTGAACTTGCAAAACAATTCGGCTACATCAATATTAAGAGCAAAACAATCATCCCAATCGAGCGTGTCAATAATTTTCCAGACAGGCGGGTAATGATTATTTGTACAGGCGCACAAGGAGAAAACCGTGCGGTGCTATCCCGAATGGTAAATGGCGAACACCGATTTGTAAAAATCAAAACAAATGACACGGTGGTCTTTTCATCATCGGTCATTCCGGGAAATGAAGTGACCATCCAGCGATTAAAAGACAATCTCTATCGGCTCTGCGACAACGTGGTCCATTCAGAAATCATGGATGTCCATTCGTCCGGACACAGTTCCGCGACAGACATGGTCGAGGTTGTAAAACAAATCAATCCAACTTATTTTCTGCCGGTCTATGCAAACCACTATTTTCTAAAAGAGGCTGCGAAACTTATGGTGCGCAACAGATTTCCTGAAAAAAATATCTTCATTCTTGATAACGGATCCATCCTTGAATTCAAGGCGGGCAAACCGCGATTTACGAAGGATAAAGTCCAGACAGATTATGTGTATGTTGACGGACTCGGTGTCGGAGATATTTCTCATGTTATTTTGCGCGACCGGCATACGCTGTCAGAAGACGGCATGGTTGTGATCATCGCAAAAATCAGCGATAAAACCGGTGAGCTCATTGGGGAGCCAGACCTCATTATGAAAGGATTTATCAATGAAACGCTGAATAAAGAAAAACAGTTGATTGAGAATACAAAACAACGCATCAAAAAAATCCTGAAAGACAAAGAACCGCGATCAGCTGCGAGTGAAAGCTACCAACGGCAAAAAATCAGCGAGGATCTGGGCCAGTATTTCTTCAATAAAACGCAGCGAAGGCCAATGATCCTGCCTGTTTTGATAAACGTCTAATTTCGCGGTACACTGGTTGTATGGAAACAAAACCACGAATCGTTTCAGGAATCCAGCCTTCAGGAAAACTTCACGTTGGGAATTATTTAGGCGCGATCAAAAATTTTATCGATCTACAAAATGACAGCAAAAATGATTGCTACTTTTTTATTGCTGATCTTCATTCGCTAAGTGAAACATACGATCCTGAACAAAAAGCTAAAGACACGTATGATTTGCTAGCATCGCTATTAGCACTTGGGCTTGACCCCAAAAAATCTACCATTTTTTTACAGTCGCAAATCTCGGGACACACTGAACTTGCATGGCTGTTTTCAACTGTCATGCCAGTCGCAGAACTTGAGCGCATGACACAATACAAAGACAAAGCCATTCGCCAAAAGTCAAACATCAATGCCGCATTACTCACCTATCCAATTCTGCAAGCAGCCGATGTTTTAATTTACCACGGCAATTTAGTCCCAGTCGGAAAAGACCAAGAACAACACATTGAATTAATGAGGATTATCGCGAAGAAAATGAATACTAAATTTGGCACACTATTCCCTCAGCCAGCACCATATTTTGCATATGTTCCAAAAATGATGAGCTTGCGTGATCCAAATAAAAAAATGAGTAAATCGTTAGGTGATGCACACGTCATTAACATCTTTGACGAACCAGAAGTGAACAAGAAAAAAATCCAAAAAGCCGTAACCGATTCTGACGGGGATAAGGATGCTCCTGGAGTAAATAATCTGTTGATGCTATTAATGATCTTCATTGAAAATGAAAAAATTCCTCATCTTAAGCGACTCCAGGATTCAAAACAACTTACAAATCAAAAACTGAAAGAAATAATCTCTGATGCAATCAGCAAATATTTTTCGGAGCCCCGAAAGTACTATCTGGAAATAAAAGACGATAAAACCTATCTCGACACTGTTTTGGAAATGGGCCGCAAAAAAGCGCAGCCAATTGCTACAGCAACCTTGAACGAAACAAAACAAAAAATGGGTCTTCTCTAAATTTGCTATCCACAAGCGGGAAGACGATTCGCCTTTTTTTTGTTATACTTTTTGAATATGCCAGCAATAGAGGTAACAAATTTCACCAAACATTTTGGAAAAATAAAGGCTGTTGACGGAATCACGTTTACCGTCGAGCAAGGTGAGGTGTTCGGATTCTTGGGCCCAAATGGAGCGGGCAAAACTACAACAATCCGCTGCATGATGGATTTCATACGACCGACAAGCGGAACTATTTCACTGCTCGGTAAAAACGCGCATGCGTCATCAGTAGAAATCAAGAAAAAAATAGGCTACTTGTCCGGCTATGTGAGGCTCTACGAAAAATGGACTGGGCAAGAGCACATCGACTTTGCAAAAAAATTAAGCGGTACTTCAGATGGCTCCAACGAACTCATTGAACGATTTGGATTCAATCCGACAATAAAAACAAAGGAGCTTTCTTCTGGAAACCGCCAGAAACTCGGTCTTATTTTAGCGCTCATGAATAGACCTGAACTTATCATTATGGATGAGCCCACGAATGCACTGGATCCTTTGCTGCAGAACACCGTCTATGAACTTTTAGATGAAGCAAAAAAGCACGGTACCACAATTTTCATGTCATCGCACAATTTAAATGAAGTCGACCGCGTTTGCACAAAAGTATGCATCATCAAGCAAGGAAAAGTTGTTGCAACCGAAAGTATTAACAACTTGAAAAAAATGCGGATGTATTCTGTCCATGCTCATTTTGGTAAAGTTGTTGCTCCAGAAACATTCACCAACATTGGAGCCGAAATTATCGAACACCGTAACGATTTCCTAACTATGAAAGTAAAAGGTGACATTGAACCAATAATTCACGCCCTTGCGAAACTACCTTTGCGCGATCTAAAAATCGAGCATGCAACACTTGAGGATGTTTTCATTGAATATTACAAATAATATGTTAACGATTTTTCTCCGCTACCTCAAAGACAAATGGCTTTCTCTCTTAGTATATACTGTCGCCAGTGTCGCAATGATGTGGATGTACGTTGGCATGTTTCCTTCAATAGCAAAGCAGTCAGAAAGCTATGCGCAACTGGCCGAAGCGTTCCCCGAGGCAATGATGAAAGCGTTTGGTATTGAAAATTTCATCATGGACAAAATCGAAAATTTCCTTGCCATCGAACACTTCAGCATGATCTGGCCGCTGATGCTTATTCTCCTTTCTTTCACTTTTTCGTCAAATGCAATCGCCCGCGAAATCGAAAAAGGAACGATCGAACATCTCCTCTGCAGACCAGTTTCACGGCTCAAAATCTTTTTCGGAAAATATGTGGCAGGCATGACTGCTATGCTGGTATTTGTAATCCTATCAATCTTCGCAATAGTGCCACTTGGCACGCTCCACGGAATAAGCTACCAATTTCCTCACTTTATCACAACTGCTTTTCTGGGATTTCTGTTTGGCTGGGCGATTTTTTCGCTCGCAATGATGTGTTCAAGTTTTTTTTCAGATAAAGGAAAAGTAGCCATGACTGTCGGCGGATTACTGATTGTGATGTATGTCCTGAATATTATTTCGGGGCTCAAAGAAAACTTGAAAAACCTGGAATACCTGTCATTTTTCCACTATTTTGCGACCGCTGATGCTCTCATCAAAAATATCATCGACTCTCAATCGATCTGGGTATTTATTGCCACAGCCCTTGCCTGTACTATAATCGGGGCGTGGCGATTTTCTAAACGCGATATCGCAGTTTAACTTCTTGATTCCAAATACCGATCCGCTTTCAAAAGCGCAATTTGTGATATCCAGCCGGTGATCACTCCTTCATCAACAAGCTGAATTGCGTCTTTAAATGGAAGCCAATGCAGTTGGATATCCTCAATATCATCCTGGTGCTGTTTTCCAATTTCTATATCTTCTACAAGAAAAAGATTCCCTTCGTCAATAATATGCGGGATTGTTATCTTGCCAATCGATGTCCACGTTTTACCGATTATGCCAGCTTCTTCTTGTAGCTCACGCTGAGCGGCATCAACCGGAATCTCGCCTTTATTGCATCCACCGGTTGGAAGCTCCCAGGTGTAGCGTTCCAGCAAATAACGCCACTGACCAACCAACAAAACAAAGCTGTCTTCACGTAAGACAACCGTAGCGATTGATTTTCCAAACACTGGTTTTCCATAAATTCCTTTAGAACCGTCTGGTCTCACAACGTCGTCTTCATACAGTTCCATCCATGGATTGGCATACACTTTTTTGGTTCCAATTTTTTTCCAAGGATTCGTCGGAGCTGGCGGCAATAGAATACTCATACTAGAAATGGGTTGATATCGGTGGAAACCTTATCCCGGAGCGCTTCCATGTCAGCCTGCGTATAGGCCTCAACGTTCAGACGTAGGAGGGGCTCGGTGTTTGAACCTCGCACATTAAAACGTCCGTGTGGATACTCAACGCTTAAACCGTCGATGGTATTTTGTTCGCCATCAATAAACTTTTTTGTTATTTCTGCAATGACTGCTTTCACATCTTTAACGGTGAAATTAATTTCGCCAGAAACTTTTACCGCATCTGTCCACGGTTTTACGAGTTCCGACATTTTTTTGCCTGTGATGGAAAGTTCTTGCAGGATAAGCAGAAACGGGATCATGCCGTTATCGCAATAATAGTTGTCCTTAAAATATAAATGAGCGCTGTTCTCACCGGCGAAAATCGCGTCTTCTTTGCGCATGCGCTCTTTAATGAACGCATGCCCAACTTTATTCATGATCGGCGTTCCGCCTGCATCCTGAATCGCTTTTCTGGTCGCAAACACCATGCGCGGATCAATAATCACTTTTCCGCCTGGATGCGTGCGCAGCATAATCGATGCGAGCAGCGCAACAATATAATACCCGTCGATAAAGTCCCCATGCTCATCAAAAAAGAAACACCGGTCCGCGTCTGCATCCCACGAAACCGCAAAATCAGCGTTTGTAGCCTTCACAAGATCTGATGTTTCTCCCCGGTTTTCAGGAACAAGCGGATCCGGCCTGCCTTTCGGAAACGTCCCGTCTGGTTCAAAATTTAACGGTTTAATCTCAAGTGGCAGCTTCCCTTTTGCGATCATGCGTTGTACGACAATTCCAGCCATCCCAAAATTTGCGTTCGCCACAACTCGCAGCTTTTTAATTTTTGTAGAGTCAATAAAAGCCAGGCAGTGATCAACATACGGCTCCAAAATATCCTGTTTCGTGATTGCGCCTTTTTGGTCAGCCCGCATGCGCTCGCCTTTTTCAGCTATGGCTTGCATTGCCTTGATTCCCGTGTCTCCTGAAATGGGGATTGCCTTTTCACGAACCATCTTCATGCCGGTATACTCTCTAGGGTTGTGAGATGCTGTGACGCCAATACCTCCATCAAGTTCGAGGTACGCGGCGGCAAAATACATCATATCGGTTGAAACGGTTCCGATATCGACGACGTCAACGCTGGCATCAATAAGCCCTTGAGCAGTGGCATCCCACATAGACGGCCCTGAAATTCTGACGTCTTTTCCAAGCGCAATTTTTTTCGGCTTCACAAATTGCGCGTATGCTTGAGCAATCACATACGCGTCATCTTCGTTCATGTCATCAGGATACACACCTCGAATATCATAGGCTTTAAAAATTTTTGAATCCATAAACTACACATTAATAATTCTTATGTGTGTCTTATTGTATCATATAATACGGAGAGGGGGGTTAGGTGGGAAACCTTCCCCCCTCTTCTATAGGAAATTAGTTACTTCGGGCATTGGCGTTGTGGAATACCTATGTCAGACAATTTGTTATCTCCCGTCTCTCTCCTTATGCGTAAAGTTCGCCTTAATGTACCCCCTCTGCAACCTTCGATAAAGATCTTCTGTGGTGATGTTTCACCATCGCCAGCATATCATGACGTTGTCTGGAGTCAAGTTGACTCTGTGTACAGAACAAGATACACTAGATCGGTATGATCTAATAATTTCATCACGTCTTATTCACCCCCAGCATAATACCAATTTTGCGTATCTGGGGTTTGTTTCATTATACCCTTATGAAAGACACTTTATTTGAACTCATAGCCGAAGAACTCCATCGACAAAAAGCCGGACTCGAAATGATCCCATCTGAAAACTTCGTTTCGGAAAACGTCCTTCGCGCCATGGGGAGCATCTTAACCAATAAATATTCCGAAGGATATCCGGGGAAAAGATATTACGGCGGCAACGAGTTCATCGACAAGATTGAAGAACTCGCACGCGAACGTGCCAAAGAATTATTCGCAGTCGAACACGCGAACGTACAACCCT
>Ga0265297_10009756_pt1 | contig 12272 bp, 8 predicted proteins | sample Munlanlwell13791_FD_192502 | JGI IMG/M metagenome (GOLD analysis project Ga0265297, IMG submission 192502) | Leachate microbial communities from a municipal landfill in Southern Ontario, Canada - Leachate well 137-91 | ecosystem: Engineered > Solid waste > Landfill > Unclassified | place...
TAAATATCCGGCAGCCAGCGCTGTTATCATTATTACTTTTGATTTTTATTGGATTATCCGTACGATTTACTTAACTACGCTTTTAATCATAGCCCATCATCGGATCTCTTATCAAAAAGGCGAAGATTGGCTGGCGCGTTGTTTAGCGCTGGAGCCGGAAAAAGGCTGGCCGGACTTATATCAATTGGTTATATTTCCGGTTTACAATGAAGGACTGGAGGTCTTGCGGCCGTCACTGGCAGCTTTAAGTGTGAGCCATTATCCTAAAGAAAAGTTCATCGTGGTTATGACTTTTGAAGAAAGGAACCCCCTTGCACGCGATAACGCCTTAGCCTTAGAGGGTGAATTTGGGGGAAAGTTTGGCGCGTATTTATCAACCTTTCATCCTGATAGCCTTCCCGGGGAGAGCCGCACTAAAGGCGCCAATGCTACCTGGGCAGCCGAGGCAGCTAAAAAGTTTATCGATAGCCGGGGAGTAGGCTCTGAGCATGTAATAGTTTCCTGCTTTGACGCGGATACCTGCGTTGAGGTGGAATATTTTGGCTGCCTGAGCTATCATTTCCTGACTTCGGATAAGCCGCATCAGGCAAGCTACCAGCCGATGCCGGTTTATAATAACAATATTTGGCAGGCGCCGTCTTTTGCCCGGCTGGTTGAAATCAGCAGCTCATTCTGTCAGATGATTGAAAGTATGCGGCTTGAGAAATTTGTTACATTTTCCAGCCATAGTATGAGTTTTAAGACCCTGGTTGAGGTGGATTATTGGCCGAGAAACATGATTTCAGATGATTCGGTAATTTATTGGAAGGGTTTTTTGCATTATAACGGAGAATACCGCGTAATCCCTTTATATATCACAATTTCAATGGATGTGGCCTATTCCAGTAATATTTGGCGGACTGTACTTGTGCAGTATAAACAAAAAAGAAGGTGGGCTTGGGGGGTAGAAAACTTTCCTTTCCTGGTGTGTGGATTTATAGGAAATAAGAATATTTCTTTGTTTAAGAAGTTAAGAAGGTCTTTTCATCTTCTGGAAAGTCATGTCAGTTGGGCAGTCTGGGCGGTTATCCTGGTAGTTATCGGGCCGCTGCCAATATTTTTTGGCGGAAGATTCTTTAACCAGACAGCCATTGCGTATAACTTGCCGAAGATTACCGGTTTATTGTTCCAGTTTACCTTATTGACTAGCTTGACCTGGATATTTTTAAGCTGGACAATCTTGCCTCCGCGGCCCAAGGGGGTCGGTTGGTTTAAGAATGTGCTTTTGATTTTAGAATGGTTTTTTGTGCCGTTTATAATATTAATTCTTGGTTCTTTCCCGGCCTTAGACGCTCAAAGCCGGCTGATGTTTGCCAGATACATGGAATTTAATCCTACATTAAAAGGCGATAAAGTGTTATAATGCTTAAAAATATTCTGGAGGGAAAATGGATATCAAGAAATTAATGCAGGAGATGGTAGCTAAGGGGGGTTCGGATTTATTTTACCGGGCCGGAGGTACGCCGCGGCTGCGTATTGACGGCAAAATTATTTCTGTGGGCGAACATGTCTTAAGCGTAGAGGATGTTATGCTCGCTACCCAACAGTTGGCTAATTTCAAGCAGCTTGATATTTTCAGGAATAATATGGATGTGGATTTTGCCGTATACCTGGATGAGTTCGGCCGTCGCTTCCGGGTGAGCATATTTATGCAAAGGAATTGGCCGTCTGTTGTTATCAGGAATGTGCGTAACCACATATCTACGTTTGAGGAGCTCAACCTTCCTGCCGAAATATTAAAAAAACTCTCGCTTGAAACACGCGGCCTCGTGCTTTTGACCGGAGGTATGGGCAGCGGAAAATCCACGACCATTGCCAGTATGATGGAGTATATAAACAATAACTCTAAGAAGCATATTCTGACTGCCGAAGAACCGATCGAATTTACATTTGAAGACAAGCAGTCAATCATTAACCAGCGTGAATTAGGTATTGATGTTGCTTCTTATGCGGTTGCCCTGCGCGCTTTTACTTTACAGAGCCCGGATGTTATGTTTATCGGCAATATTCGGGATTATGAGACTGTATCCAGCGCCATCACCGCAGCCGAAACCGGAGTACTGGTTTTAAGCACCCTGCATACCATAAATGCTTCACAGAGCGTGGAAAGGTTAATTAATTTGTTCCCGCCGCACCAGCATCAGGAAGCAAGAAACCAGCTAGCCGCGTTGTTAAAAGGGGTAATTTCTTTACGCCTTGTGCCTTCTAAAGACGGATTAGGCCGCATCCCCGCTTATGAAATTATGCTTTTGACCCCCACTATCAGCCGTTTAATCCGTGAAGGTAAGGTTTGGGAGATCCCCCAATTTATTGAAGAGGGGACGATATTCGGCATGCAGTCATTTAACCAGTGCCTGGTTAAGCTGGTTCACGAAGGCAAGATTAGCGAGGAGGATGCTGTTTGCTCTGCGGATAGCCGGGATGAATTTATGCTCGCTTTCAGAGGGATTAAGAAATAAGGGTAAATTCACGGACGGCCTTGCGGCCTACGACTTATGTCGCCTTCGTTCCATAAGTCGTCTGTTTATTTAAAAGGAGATAGTCATGCTTGAAGAAATCAAAGATAAATTAGTTGACCTTGGTTTAAGGATTGAAAATTTAAGAGGTTATCTTTGACGTTGCAAACAAGAAGCAGCAGATAGATCTTCTCTCTGCCCAAATGTCCGCCGCGGGTTTTTGGGACAATACGGACCGCCCCAAAAAAATAGTTAAAGAATTAAAAATCCTAAAAGCAATAGTTGAACCCTGGGAGTCGGCTGATAAGAAATACCAGGAAATTAAAGAACTCATCCCTTTGCTTAAGGAAAATGATAACGACCTGCTTTTGGATCTAGCGCGCAATACCGACAGTCTGCTGGCAATAATAGATAAGCTGGAATTTCAGGTTCTCTTGGGTGGAACGCTTGATAAGAATAGCGCGATCCTAAGCATTAATTCCGGAGCAGGCGGGACAGAGTCATGCGATTGGGCGGGAATGCTTTTTAGGATGTATAGCCGTTTTGCGGACAACCACGGTTACAGCGTGAAAACAATTGACCTGCTTGCCGGTGAAGAGGCAGGGATTAAAAGTGTCACTGTTTTAATTGAGGGCGATTATGCCTACGGATATTTAAAGGCAGAGCGCGGTGTGCACAGGTTGGTACGCATTTCTCCTTTTGACGCCAATAAACGCAGGCATACATCTTTTGCCTCGGTAGATGTAATCCCGGAAATAGAAGAAGACCTTGATATAAAAATTGAAGATAAGGATCTGCGCGTGGATGTTTATCGTGCTAAGGGCGCCGGCGGCCAAAGCGTCAACACCACGGATTCAGCGGTAAGGATTACCCATATTCCTACCGGCATTGTCGCTCAGTGCCAGAATGAACGTTCACAGCATCAGAATAAACAAACTGCTTTAAAAATACTTAAGGCGCGTATTTTTGAAGCGCAGCAGGAAAAGAAGCAAGCGGATTTAAAACAGCAGGATTCAGACAAAAAGAAGATTGAGTGGGGCAGCCAAATCCGCTCTTATGTTTTACATCCTTACAACTTGGTTAAGGACCATCGTACGGATTTTGAAACAGGAGACAGCGGAAAGGTTTTAGACGGCTCCTTGGATGAATTCATCGAAGCTTTTCTTAAATTTAGCGCCAATAAACAAGGATAAAGATGCTCGGGTTAATCAAAAGAATAATTCTTAATAATAAGCAAGATGCCATCAGGAAGAGGTTCCCCGGAGTAAATATTACCCTGCATTCCGAGCTGCCCAGCCCTTCAATGAATAAAATGGTTGAATTGGCCAAGGCGGTTAATCTGGTAAATTCATTTGAGGACAAGATAAGCCGGCTTAGCGATGCAGAGCTTCGTGCCAAGACAGATGAATTCAGGAGGCATTTAAACAGTAAATCTGAACAGGTTGCTCAGGATTTGGAGCAGTTGCAGCATGCCATGCTTTCAGTGGCTATGCCGGAGGAAAAGGAGAAGCTAAAAGAAAAGCTTAAAATAAGCCGGAACAGGATCTTCGCTGACATATTACCCGAGGCCTTTGCTGTGGTCAGAGAGGCATCTAAGCGTACAATAGGTTTAAGGCATTTTGATGTGCAGATTGCCGGAGGTATTATACTGCATGAGGGAAGGATCGCGGAGATGTCCACGGGCGAAGGAAAGACTTTGGTTGCCACATTAGCAGCCTACTTGAACGCTTTATTGGGTAAAGGGGTCCATATTGTTACGGTCAACGATTATCTTGCCCGGCGCGACCGCGACTGGATGGGGCCGATTTATGAGTTTTTAGGCTTATCCGTAGGTACTATCCAGCATGATATGTCCGATGAGGAAAGGAAGTTCGCTTATTCCTGCGATATAACGTATGGCACAAACAATGAGTTTGGTTTTGATTATCTACGCGATAATATGAAATATTCTATCGCAGAACTGGCGCAGAGACCTTTTTATTATGCCATTGTGGACGAGGTTGATTCAATATTGATCGATGAGGCGCGCACCCCCTTAATCATCTCAGGCCCCGCGGAGGAATCTACGGGTAAATATTATACCGCCAAGAAAATAGTCGAAAGCTTAAACGGCCGGCGGGTTACGGAGAAAGATGAGATTGACGCTAAATATAAAGGCGTGGATTTAGGCAAAGGTTTTGATTATGTGGCGGATGAAAAGGCCCAAACCGTCGCCCTTACCGAAGAAGGGGAGTTTAAAGCCGCTAAGCTCTGGGGTATTGATACCTTGCATACTTTAGAAACCATCGAATACCGGCATCATACGATCCAGGCTTTACGGGCAAAAGAGTTTTTTCAGCGCGACGTGGATTATGTGATTAAGGACGGCTCGGTGATTATCGTGGATGAATTTACCGGCAGGCTTATGCCGGGCAGGCGCTGGTCAGACGGCTTGCATCAGGCTGTTGAGTCTAAAGAGGGGTTAAAAATCGAGCGGGAAAATCAGACCCTGGCTACGATTACCTTTCAGAATTATTTCCGCATGTATGAAAAGTTAGCGGGGATGACCGGAACCGCTTTTACCGAAGCCAACGAATTCAAGAATATCTATCAGCTGGATGTGGTTGTCCTGCCGACGAACCAGCCCCTGTTACGTAAAAATTATCCCGACCGTATTTATAAAACCGAAAAAGAAAAATTTGCCGCCGTAGTTGATGAGATCGCCGAGCTTTATAATTCAGGCAAGCCGGTATTGGTTGGTACAATTACCATTGATAAATCCGAGAATCTTTCCGAAATGCTTAAACGCCGGGGCATACCGCACCAGGTGTTAAATGCTAAATATCATGAATTGGAGGCGCAGATTATTGCCCAGGCCGGTAGGTATAAAGGAGTAACTATCGCAACCAACATGGCCGGCCGCGGTACAGATATCCTTTTGGGCGGCAACCCCGAGTTTATCGCCAAGAACGTAGCCAAGCAGAAACTGGATCCCGTAGATCCAAATTATCTTAATGAATATAAAGTAATTTTTGAACGATATAAATCAGAGACTGCATTAGAGCATGATAAAGTGGCCGGCTTAGGCGGGTTGCATGTTTTAGGCACGGAGCGCCATGAAGCCAGGCGTATTGACAACCAGTTGCGCGGAAGAAGCGGCCGGCAGGGAGATCCCGGGTCTTCACGTTTTTACGTATCGCTGAGGGATGATCTTATGCGTTTGTTTGGTTCAGACAGGATTATTGGGTTGATGGATAAATTAGGTTTGGAAGAAGGCCAGGTTATCGAGCATCCCTGGGTTACCGGTTCCATCGAGATTGCCCAGCGCCGGGTTGAGCAGCATAATTTTGAGATCCGTAAGCAGCTTTTAGAGTATGATAATGTAATGAACAAACAAAGAGAGATTATTTATGGACAGCGCAAGCAAATCCTGGAAGGTTTTTCCCTGAAAGAAAATATTATCGGCATTATCCATAAGCTTGTCGGGGAGTACCTGCAAATTTATAATCAGCCGGATTCTTCCGGAATTGATACCGCAGGTTTAATCAGCTCCATGGTTTTAAAGTTTGGCCTGGAGCTTAACCCGCAAGAATTTGTTGGGCAGGCTGATCAGGAGCTAAAAGATAAGTTATCCGGCCAGCTGCTTGGAGTTTATGAGGCTAAAGAGAAATCGATTACTCCGGAGCTAATGCGTAATTTAGAAGGCATGGTCTTTTTGCAGATTATAGACAGTAAATGGAAAGATCATCTCTATGCTATGGATAGCCTGCGCGAAGGCATAGGCCTGCGCGCCTATGGGCAGCGGGATCCGCTGATCGAGTATAAGCGCGAGGCTTTTGAAATGTTCAGCCAGATGATCGGCGGTATCGAAGAAGAGGCCGTAGAGACTATTTTTAAACTGCAGCCTGCTAAGCCGGATAGATTCCGCGGAGTTTTCAGCTCTTTGTCCAAAGAGCTTTCTCACCCGGAATCAGTTAAATTCCAGGTTCCTGCTGCACAGGAAAATTCTTCAGAAATAGCCCCAATTAAGCAAGCAACTGTATCTAAACCTGTGCAATCCCATCAGCCTAAGGTGGGGCGTAATGACCCATGTCCTTGCGGTTCAGGGAAAAAATACAAGAAGTGTTGTGCAAAATGATCCAGGTAATCCTGTCTATTTTAGCTGCCTGTTTATTGTCGCTTTCTTTCTCCAGCTTTAACCTTTGGCTGTTTGCCTGGATTGGTTTTGTCCCCCTGTTTGTTTCTATAGAGAAAAAATCTCTTTTCCAATCATTTATTATCGGCTATCTTTGCGGGATCGTTTTTTGGAGCCTGAGTATATATTGGCTTATCCATGTTACCCTCCTTGGCCAGATAATCTTAATTTTATATCTGGCTGTTTATTTCGGCCTTTTTGGCTGCGCAGTTAATTTGTCCCGTTCTTTTCCTTCAGCGGTCTTCCTGTTTTTTGTGCCAAGCACCTGGGTGTTATTGGAATATTTACGCAGTTATTTGTTTACGGGTTTTCCCTGGGCGTTAATTGGATTTTCGCAATACAGGAATTTACCGGTTATCCAGATTTCCGATATAACCGGTTCCTGGGGGGTTTCATTTCTTGTGGTATTATTCAACGGTGTATTCTATGCAGCCCTGCGTAAACGCCTGAAAGCAAAGGTTTCTTTAATTTACGTTTGCATATTATTCTTATGCCTGGCGTATGGTTTCTATAAATTGAGTTGTAAGGCCGGCTTGGGTGGCGGCAAAGAGCTGCTCAAGATTTCTGTAATCCAGGGAAATATTCCTCAAGATTTAAAATGGGATAAACAGGCAGCCTCAGGGATATTGAATGACTATATAGAATTAACTGAAGCTGCTGCCGGGGATAACCCTAGTTTGGTTATTTGGCCGGAGGCATCTGTTCCGGCTCTTTGGACAGGGGATACAGCTGATGCGCAATTTAGCCGGGTTTTTTCCTTAGCCGGCCGGATAAGGACTAATTTGCTGATAGGGGCGGTTTCGCGCTGCGGCCAGGCGTATTTTAACAGCGCTTTATTCATTGATAATATTGGTAAGCCGGAGAAAGTATATAATAAGCTGCATCTGGTGCCGTTTGGAGAATATGTGCCGTTTAAAAACACCTTTCCTTTTTTGCAGACGATCGCTCCTATTGGAGATATTGAGCCGGGTAAAGAGTATACTATATTCCCGCAGCCTGCCGATTTCGCCGTGCTCATCTGTTTCGAGGATCTTTTTCCGGAATTATCACGGGAGTTCATAAAGAAAGGAGCAAGGTTTTTGGTAAATATTACTAATGATGCCTGGTATAAGCAGGGCAGCGCGCCTTATCAGCATTTTGCCGCCTCGGTTTTCAGGGCGGTTGAAAATCGCGTACATTTGGTCAGGGCAGCAAACACCGGGATCTCCGGTTTTATCGATCCGCTTGGCAGGCTCTCCTCAATAGTGCGGGATCCGGCGGGAAAAGAAATCTTTGTTAAAGGTTACAGCAGCGGGAATATTTGTTTAGCGCCGGCCAGGCGTACAATTTATAACCGATATGGCGATTTTTTTGTCCTTTTATGCCTGCTGTTTGACATCTGTGTTATAATATTATTTTTAAGGAAAAGATGAAGAAAATTATAGCGATTGTTTCAATCCTGGTATTGGTTTATACGTTCGTAGGCCTGGCTTCTGTGGATAAGCGGTATTTTAGCTGTCCTATTGAATACAAGGGCGATATCCTTATCCGTAACGATAACCACGGCAGCGGCCTGTTTGCTTCCAACCGTTCCGGCCGCCGGATACATAAAGGTATTGACCTTTTGGCGGATGTGGGGGAGGCTGTTTCTGCCGCTAAAAGCGGCAGGGTGCTTAGCGCTACCCAGAATCATGGAATGGGCAAATATATAATTATCCGGCATGCGGATAATTATATTACTATTTACGGCCATCTTTCAGAGATCCTTGTGCGCAAGAATGATTACGTGCGCCAGTGCCAGGTTATCGGCAAGGTAGGCAAGACCGGAAATGCCGGGGCTAGCGACATGCTCCCGCATTTACATTTTGAAATCAGGAAGAAGGGCCTCCCCCAGAATCCTCTTGAGTATATCTAATTTTCCTGCGGTTCCATGTGGACTATTACATCGGTTATGCCGGGTATGGCAGATTTGATTGCCTCTTCAATGCGGTAGCTTATCTGATGGGCGTCATCTATGTGCATATCAGGGTTAACCTGGACATGTAAATCGATATAAATATCGTCAATCCTGCCGCGGCTGCGTATCTTATGGCAGGCGGCCACTCCTTTTGTTTTTAATACAATATCCATAATTTTGCCGTTATCCAGAAAAGCAGCTGTATCGCAGAGTACGTCGGAGCTCTCTTTGGCTATTTCAAAAGCGGCAAAGCCGATAAACAATGATATAAGGATGGTGATAATCGGGTCGATTAAGGGAAAACCCAGTTTTATCGCGACAAGGGAAGCGATTACTGAAAAGGAAGTGAAAACGTCAGCGCGTGTATGCATAGAATCAGAAACCAGGATATCGCTTTTTAACTCTTCGCCTTTTTTATGTTCATAGCGCATTACCCAGATATTAACCGCCAGGGTAATAATCATGATCACGAAGCTTGTTATGTCTACTTGGGGCAAGACGGGTTTAAACAGCCGGGCCCACCCTTGTTTGATTAGATTGAATGAAAGGATAAAAAGCATGGCGGAGATTACCAGGGAAAATAATGTTTCATATTTCTTGTGCCCATAGGGATGGTCTTTATCAACCGGCTGGCAGGCGAAGTGAATGCCCAGTAATCCGATAAGATTGGAGATGCCGTCTGAGAGTGAATGGAAGCCGTCTGCTGCCATACTGGAACAACGGCTGCTTAAACCGTAAATTATTTTGGCCAAGGCAACCAGCCAGTTTAAGGCCAGAATGATGAAAAGGATCGTTCTTATTTTTTGATAGTGTTTCCGGACATCTGTTACCATGAAAGTATTGTATAACAAGCGTAAGTTTTTGCAAATTGTTTTCTCAGCATGATTCTTCACTGGTTTGCGCCAGGCGGGCAAAATATCGTCGAAAACCGTCTGGTTTTTTAGGTGATTGTCTTGACTAAAAATCAGCTAAATGATAGAATAGACCCATGTCTAAAATCAAACTATGTGCCATTTTGTTATTTTTTCTGCTTGCCGGTTGCGCCGGCGTAGAAAAATCTGATCAGCAGTATTGGCCAAAGATACCTGCCTTGGAGTTTTTTAAAAAAGGAGAGCGTGTCTTGATTTTGGCCCCGCATCCTGATGATGAGGCAATCGCCTGCGCGGGAGTTATCCAGCAGGCCCTTGATGCAGGCGCAAAAGTAAGAATAGTTTATCTGACAAATGGCGATCATAATGAATTGGCTTTTATTGTTTATGAAAAAAGGATAACTGTGCGCCAGGGTGAGTTTGTGCATATGGGGAAACTTCGCCGGCAAGAGTCGATTAAAGCGATGCAATCCCTTGGGCTGTCAGAAAAAGACCTGGTATTTTTAGGCTACCCCGATTACGGCACCTTTAATATATTCAGCCAGCATTGGCAGGCCAGTAAACCATTCCGTGACCGCTTAACCCGCATATCCAGCGTGCCTTATAAAGATAACCTTTCTTATGGAGCCGCCTATTGCGGCCAGAATATCCTGAATGACCTGAGTATGCAGATATTAGATTACAAGCCGGATAAAATATTTGTTTCGCATCCGGCGGATGTTAATGTAGACCATAAATCCCTGTATTTATTTCTTCAGGTGGCTTTAAGCGACCTGGAAGGCCAGTTTCCCAGCCCTAAAGTTTATCCTTATCTTGTGCATTGTGTCGGCTGGCCCAAGCCCAGGCATTACCACCCGGAACTGGATTTATATCCGCCGAATAAATTCATTGATTCAGAGATCAACTGGACGCGCCTAGACTTAGGGTTCGGGGAACTGGATAAAAAATACCAAGCTATCCTTTTTTATAAGAGCCAGACGGAATCCAGCGCCTTCTATCTGTTTTCCTTCGCCAGGGAAAATGAATTATTCGGAGATTACCCGGTTTTGGAGCTGGCCCCCCAGGAAATATCAAAAGATGAGGTTATTTCTTATTCCGGAGCCTCAAAAATGCTTAAAGATACCTCTCTGCCGGAATGCTCAATAAAGGATGAGTTGACAGAGGGCGGCGGACAAGTCAGCTATGCTGAAGAGAACGGTTATTTTGTTGTGCGCGTGGATAAAACTAAAAAACTCAGCAATAGATTCGGCGTGTTGCTTTATATATTCGGATACAGCAAGGATACCGGTTTTGCCATAATGCCCAAGATACGTATTATTGCAACGGCAAATAAATCCAGGGTGTTTAATGGCCAGAAAAGAGTAGTTAACTCCGGGGTTTTGTTGGAGTCCGGCAGGAATTATATAATCTTAAAAATTCCGCTTAAGCTTTTGGGGAATCCTGACTATGTGTTGACTGCCCTGAAAGCTTTCCATGGCAATCTGCCTATTGACGCCGTAGGTTTCCGCAAGGTAAAAATTAAATGATCCGGGATTCTGAGGCATAAAAGGGGGCCCTATATGTTAGAGCTAAAGATAGTAAAAATAGATAAACCCGAAGATTTAAATTTTATTTTAGGACAAAGCCATTTTATCAAAACGGTAGAGGATCTCTATGAAGTCCTGGCTAATATCTCAGGAGCAAAATTCGGCCTGGCATTTGCCGAGGCATCAGGCGCCTGCAAAGTGCGCTGTGAAGGCAACGACGCAGAGCTCAAAGAGCTGGCTTGCAGGAATGTACTTGAACTTGCCTGCGGGCATAGCTTTATTATCTTCCTTAAAGGCGTTTATCCTCTCAGCGTTTTAAACGCCATAAAGAATGTTTCTGAGGTTTGCAATATATATTGCGCTACGGCTAATCCAGCGGAGGTAATCATTGCTCAAAGCCAAAACGGAAGAGCCATATTGGGGGTAATTGACGGCCTGAGCCCTAAAGGCATAGAAACGCCCGAGGATATCGCCTGGCGTAAGGGTTTATTGCGCAAACTTGGCTATAAGCTTTGAATTTTATTTGCAATTTAGGGTCAGTTTGTTATAATTACTTAACTTAAATTAAGATGGATTCTAAAAAATTACGCAAGGGTATAAGCCGTTTTATGGCTTGGCTCGGTTTAAATATATGTTCTTTGATAGTAAGAGTGATTCCTCCGGGCTATCTTTATGTTTTTGCCAGGAATATCGCTTCATTGGCTTATGTATTTGCGGCAAAACAGAAAAAGATCGCCTTGGAGAGCCTGGATATCGCTTTTGGCCGGCAAAAATCCCGTCAGGAGATTGAACGAATAGCCAGGGATTGTTTTATATATATGGCTAAAGGCGCGGTTGAGCTGATGTTCTTTTTTGATAAACCGGGCATGCTAAAGTTAAAGGTGGATTTCCAGGGACTTGAAAATCTGGATAAGGCATTAGAGCGAGGCCGGGGAGTGATTTTAGTGAGCGCGCATTTTGGAAATTTCCCGCTTCTTTTAGGCCGCCTGGCCTTAGATGGATACAAAACTTGCGGGATCATGCGGCCGATGCACGATGCCAGGGTGGAAAAGATATTTTTTGAAAAAAGAGAAAAGTATGGCGTAAGGACTATTTACAGCCAGCCGCGCAATGAATGTGTAAATAACACAATTTCAGCCTTACGCAATAATGAAATAGTTTTTATCCCTATAGACCAGAATTTCGGCACAGGCGGGGTATTTGTAAATTTCTTCGGAAAACAGGCGGCAACCGCAACCGGGCCGGTAATTTTAGCGCAGCGTACCAGCGCGG
>Ga0265297_10009757_pt1 | contig 12272 bp, 10 predicted proteins | sample Munlanlwell13791_FD_192502 | JGI IMG/M metagenome (GOLD analysis project Ga0265297, IMG submission 192502) | Leachate microbial communities from a municipal landfill in Southern Ontario, Canada - Leachate well 137-91 | ecosystem: Engineered > Solid waste > Landfill > Unclassified | place...
CCTCTTCACCGCTTAACACTTCTTTTATTAAAAGATTATCAGAGAGAGTTTTCAGCTTATCCTGGCTGGCTTTTAACATGCCCAATGCTTTGTTATAGGCATCATCGGTAATCTTTTTTACCTCTTCATCAATAATTCTGGCAGTTTGCTCGCTGTAATTTTTCTCTTCCATAATATCACGGCCCAGGAATACCAGCCCTTCTCTCCTGCCTAAAGTCATGTTACCTAATTTTTCGGACATGCCGAACTGAGTAACCATGCGCCTGGCCATAGCCGTAGCTACTTCCAAATCGTTTTGCGCTCCGGTTGTTACTTCATTTAAATTTATTTCTTCGGAAGCCCTGCCTCCAAGCATCATGGTAATTTCCGCTAGCAGTTCTTTTTTAGTCCAATAATGCCGATCCTCTAAAGGCGGAGTAAAAGTATATCCTCCGGCCAGGCCGCGCGGGATAATGGAAACCTTCTTTAAAGGGTTAACTTCGGGCAAAAGCAAAGAAAGCAAGGCATGCCCGGATTCATGTAAAGCTGTAATCTCTTTCTCTTTTTTAGACATAATATGGCTTTTCTTTTCCGGCCCCATCAGAACTCTCTCTACTGATTTATCCAAATCAACCTCTTCCACCGCATCCTTATTATTGCGCGCGGCCATAAGCGCCGCCTCATTACAAAGATTTGCCAGGTCGGCTCCGGAAAAACCGGGAGTTTGGCTGGCCACGGATTTTAAATCAACCGACTCGGCAAGCTTTATTTTACGGGTATGCACCTTAAGTATCTCTTCGCGCCCTTTGATATCCGGAAGATTCACAATAATAGTGCGGTCAAACCTTCCCGGCCGCATAAGCGCCGGATCCAGGGTATCCGGGCGGTTAGTAGCGGCAATAAGTATCAAACCTTGCTGGGCATCAAAGCCATCCATTTCAACCAATAACTGATTAAGGGTTTGTTCCCGTTCGTCATTACCGCCGCCGATACCGGAAAAACGCAAACGCCCCACGGCATCGATTTCATCGATAAAAATTATCGCTCCCTTGCCTTCAACTTTTCCCGCTTTACGGCCTTGCTCAAATAAATCCCTCACCCTACTGGCACCCACACCAACGAACATTTCGACAAAATTAGAACCTGAAATACTAAAAAAAGGCACTCCCGCTTCTCCGGCTACTGCCCTGGCGATCAAAGTTTTCCCGCATCCGGGAGGCCCGACCAAAAGGACGCCCTTGGGAATCTTTCCTCCCAGTCTTTGGAATTTTTTAGGGTCTTTGAGAAATTCAATTACCTCTTTTAATTCTTCTTTTGCTTCATCCACTCCGGCAACATCATTAAAAGTAGCTTTTTCGGTATCGCTTTGAATTTTGGATTTAACCTTTCCGAAGCTCATAATCCTGCTCCCTAACTGCTCTCCACGGGCAGCCATCATCCACCAGAAGAAAATCAGCAAAAGTATCGGCCCCAGATTAAAAAGCAATGAAATCCAGAATGTGCGCGCCGGCTTAACCTCAAAATTCTTAAGGTTTTGGCGCATAAGCGCAAGCATCTCCGGGTCGTTATCCGGAAGGTTGACAAAGAATTTCGAATTGTCCGAGAACTCACCCTGTAAAATACTTTCTGTTTTAGCGGCATTTTTTATGCTGTCGGGGTTATCCCTTAAAACGCGGAAAAACTGGCTATACGAAATCTCCTTAGGAATCCCGGTGATGGGAATATTGTTAAAGGTGTTGACCAGCATAATAAACAAAAAGATTATTAACAACCAACCAAGGGGAGAACGTTTAAACAAGTTATTTTTACTCGATTTAGGTTTATTTTGTATGGGCATTTAATTCTCCTGGTTCAAGAAAACCGTTTTTGACGGTAATAGGTTAATATTGATAGAGTTAAAGATTTATTATTATAGCTTTAAAAAGATGTAAAATCAAGCACTTTACGGATTTAACGCCTGTAAAATCGCAGAGTATTGCGGGATTTTTGCACCGAGATCCCTTTAGGCAAATCAACAATTGAGCCGATTGGCCGGTTAGCAAGTAAATCTTCCAGTTCTTTAATGTGTTGAAAACCTATCCTGCGCGTATCCCCCTGGATACAAGTGATGGTTTGCCTGAGTATAAGCCGTAAAATTGCCGGATGCAGCCTTTCGATCATTCCTATTTTAAGCCGCAGGTTACTCCCTTTTAATTTATCCCTGGCGACTTTATCCAGGTATTCGTAATCATAAGAAATACTTTCAGCCAGATTAGCTAAAACCTCTACGATGTTGCGGTTATATTCTTTTTTTAGCAAAGGAATAAGATTGCGCCGGATTTTATTACGAAAAAAAACCTCTTCTTTGTTAGTAGAATCGATACAAGGATTGATCCTTTTACGTTTCAAAAAATCCTCGATTTCCCTGCGACTAGTTTCTAAGAGCGGCCGGATAAAGACAACATCTTTGATTCTGCGTTTAGCGGATATCCCGGATAATCCGGATAATCCTGTTCCCCGCAAGATACGCATCAATACGGTTTCCGCCTGGTCGTCAAGATTGTGGCCCAAGGCAACTTTATCAGCTTTAATTTTCCAGGCAGTATCGATAAAAAAATTTAATCTTGCCTGCCTGCATATTTCTTCAAGAGAACCCTTTTTCTCGCTAAGCCGCGAATTTAATTTTATAATGCTTATAGGGATGCTCAGCTTTTTGGCCCAACACTCTACGAAAAGAGCGTCTGAATGGGAATCTTTGCGCAAACCATGATCCACGTGCGCAATATGCAGATTTAAGCCGTATTTAGTCTTTAGGCTAAAAAGCTGCAAAAGCAGCACCATAGAATCCGGACCTCCGGAGACTCCGAGCAGGATTTTATCCCCTTCCTGGATTAACCTGTATTTTTTAATCGTTTCGTTGATTTTCTTCATTATATAATTATAATATCATAATAATTATGAAATTTATACTCTGATTTTAGTGAAAACTTATTTAAATTGACTTTATACTGACATAAAGGTAAATTAATACAATGAATCAAAAGCGGATCGTAACCCATAAAGAAAGAAGAATCGTCCTTGGAAACTTTATTTCCCTTACAACCCTGCAAACTATCAGCTATATCCTGCCCCTGGTCGTACTTCCATATCTTATCAGGGCAATCGGAATGGAAAAATTCGGCCTGATTGCTTTTGCTTCAAGCCTTGTGCAATATTTCATGATTTTAACGGATTACGGTTTCAGCCTTTCGGCAACCAAAACTATTTCACTTATCGGCGAACATAAACAAAAAACCAGCGAGGTATTCTCTTCGGTAATGACGGTAAAGCTTATCTTCGCCGCAATAAGCTTTCTTATGCTCAGCGTAATCCTATATTTTGTTCCGAAATTTAAGACAGATTGGCTGGTCTATATTCTAAGTTTTGGCTCAGTAATCGGAAACACGCTGTTTCCTGTCTGGTTTTTCCAGGGCAAAGAAAAAATGAGCTATATCTCGATAGTTAATGTAACCGGAGGTTTAATTTACGCTGTTTGTATCTTCGTTTTTATAAAAGGCCCGCAAGACTTCCTGCTGGTCCCTATTTTAAATTCGCTCTTGTCAATAATCGGCGGGGTGCTGGGACTTTATATCGCCTTTAGAAAATTTCGCATTAAATTTATTTTACAAAAATATGCGACTATAAAACAAGAACTCAAAACCGGATGGGATATTTTTATCTCTATCTTATCTGTCAACGCCTACACTAACAGCAGGGTTTTTGCCATAGGCCTCTTGACTAATAATGTGGTTACCGGATATTATTCCCTGGCTGAAAAAATCGCCAACTACATCCAGACATTCCCCATGGATTCTTTTACCAGGGCGGTGTTTCCCCGGATCAGCAATGTTTTCGCGAAGAATAAGCAGCGGGCGATAGCTATAATGTACAGGATCCAGGATGGGATTACCCTGGGTTTTGTAGTCAGCCTGCCAATTGCCTTTTTTTTAGCCCCTTGGATTATCCAACTGGTATGCGGAGTTACCTATAAGGAAGTAGTTGTTTCCTTGAGGCTTTTACTTGCTGCGGTATTTTTTGTGGGAGCCAATAATTTCAAGGTTCAATTTTTGCTTGTCTGCGGGAAACAGGATCTTTACGCGAAGATCCATATTGGCGCCGCGCTTATCGGTTTACCGCTTATATTTATATTAATTTATAAATTTTCTTATGTAGGAGCCGCATTCGCTACGGTATTAATTGAAGCAGGCGTGTTTATTGTTACTTCGTTGATTGTCGAAAAACTGGCTAAGAAGTTTTCAGGAAAAAGTTAAAAGCTGGTGGCGGAGAGTGTCCTCACTGTACTGAAAGCTAGCGAGGATTGCCTGCACTTCGTTTAAAGCTGGTGGCGGAGAGTGGCCCTGCTCCGCTGTCGCTTCGCAGGACTGCCTTTATAGCTGCAACGCCACTACTTCGTTTATAGCTGGTGGCGGAGAGTGGATTTAAACCACCGACCAAGCGGGTATGAGCCGCGTGCTCTATCAGGCTGAGCTACTCCGCCAAAATCAACGTAATTATCAAGTATTATTACGCGGCTTGTTTTAAGTATCAAGCCGCCTTACATCTATCCTATCGGCGTAGTCCTCCCGAAACTGCAAACTTGCGAGGAGAGCCGCCTGCTCTATCAGGCTCAAGCTACTCCGCCAAAATCAACGTAATTATCAAGCTTTAAGTTAAGTTACTTCTTCCTGTATGCTTCTAAATAGGAATCACAATAAATATTCTTATTTAAGATGAGCTCCGCGGTAATCAAAGTATCAATGAGCTCTTTATCTTTAGGATCAAGTATAGCAGAATCCAGCCCATATGCAACTGCCATAGTTAAAAAGGTGCGGTTAATCAGGCTTCGCATATGAGTTCCTTGAGAAATATTGCTCAATCCCAAAGTAGTTTTGGGCCCGGGGTCAGAAATAATCTTAAACTCAGCTATAGACTCAAGGATATCTTTCATTTGCGCCTGAGCGACATTAACCGGCAAGACTATCGGGTCTAGATACAAATCTTCCATGGGAAAACTTTCTTTCAGGCAATTATCCACGATGGCAACCGCAAGCTCCAGGCGTTGATCCTTGTTTTGCGGGATACCTTTTGCGCTGATAGCGATACCAATCAATTTAGATTTGTACTTTACGGCTAGCGGTATCAGCGCCTCCAGCTTCTCTTTATCGGCTGTAGTGGAATTAATAATTGTCTTGTTTCTGGAAGCCTTCAACCCCTCTTCGATAACCACGGGTTTGCTTGAATCCAGGCATAGAGGCTTATCAGTTACCTCTTGGACCGCTTCAACCAGCCAAGGCATATCAACTAACGGCTGCCTGGAAGCCGGGCCGCAGTTAATATCTAAAGCGTCAGCTCCACAGGCCAACTGAGCCAAAGCGCAATTCTGTATCTCTTTTTTATTGCGCTCCTTGATTGCAGCGCCAATATTAGAGTACATACCATTAATTAACTCGCCAATAATAAACATAATATATTTCCGGTAATCGTTGCGTTATTTTTTAAAAAGAGTGTCTATATAATCAAAGATTTTTTTAGCCGCTACCGGATGGCGCATAACCAAAAGATCGGCACCCGATTGTATAAGGCTTGCGGCCGTAATTATCTCCCAGATAATACCTTGCTTTGGAGCAGCTTTGGCCTCTTTTGTCCTCCAGGTTTCCTGACCCACAAAGCAAATAAATGGAGAAGCCAATGTCTTATCACCGGATAAAGCGGCCAGCCTGGCTCTTTCCATAATAGAATAGGCATATTCAAGCCCGTAGCCTAAGGCTCCAATAGTAGGGTTAATTACAATCCGGTCAAGGCTTAAACCCATATCGGAAATTAGTATATTTAACTGCTTAGCGATATTGATATCTATCGGGCTTTCAGCAATAATGTAGTGGCCATCCGCAAGGACGCTGGCAACCAAAGTCTTGTAATTATCCTGGACCGCGCAGCCGATCAGACAGCGTTCTCCTTTTGCCGCTTCGGAACAAGCGGGTAAAATCAGGTTATCTTTTGTGTCATCACCGCTTCCGATAACTATTAAAGGTACCTTCACCTTTTTCAAAAGCTCGGAAATAAAATTTGCCGCCTCCTTAGGGCTTTTGTTGCCGGAATCAGGATGCGCCCCTTGCATCCTTACGCAAAGTAGCTGCGCCTTAAATTCGTTTACACATTTATCAGCCCAGGCAAATGGGTCGTTCAAAGCTTTGCCATAAGCCAAAACCAGTTCTTCATCCCAATCCTGCGGCGGAATGTCCCAGATTTCAAAGGCAACCGCAGGCCGGTTGGGGATACCGCCTTCTTTAAATAACAATGGCAGGCTGTTCTGGCCTCCGATTTTTACCGGATTAATACGGGAGCCGCCATCCTTGTTGTCAGCTCCAATAGTTACGGTAGAAATTACTCCCGGCCATTTCTCAAGAACTAATTGCGTTTCCATATCTTTTCCCCCAATGAATTAAGCGCCGTCAATATCGGCGCATTGTTATCAAGATTAAAAACCGAGGCGCCTTTTAAGCTTAATTCTTCAATTAAAGGATCTGCCGGCAGAGAGCCAAGGTACTCCAGGCCTGTCTCCTTGATCGCTTCTTTTTTTATATTCTCATTAAAACGGTTAACTAAAATAAACCTTTTCTTTATCTCAAGTTTTAATTGGCCTGCCAATTCATTAATTCTCTGCGCCGACTTTAATCCTATACTAGAGGAATCCGATACAACTATTAGTATATCGGCAAATCTGGTAGTGCGCCGTGACAGATGTTCCAGCCCCGCTTCGTTATCAATAACTATGTAATCATAATCCTTGATCAGCCTGGAGATAACAGCTCTTAAAACATTATTTACATAACAGTAGCATCCCGGGCCTTCAGGCCTGCCCATACTTAAAATATCAAATCCGTCTTCTTCCTGGATAGCTGACTGCACCTGGTATTCTATAAAACGCTCTTTCGGCATACCGGAAGGCACTGTTGCCGGATTTAGGGATATGTCATCCAGGATTGCCCCTATGTTGCGTCCGGACTCTACGCCTAAAACTTCCCCCAGGTTATTGTTCGCATCCGCGTCGACGGCCAGGAGCGAACCGATCTTCTTTTCCTTAATCGAGCGGATAATCAAAGAGGCGATTGTAGTTTTTCCCGTACCGCCTTTTCCGGCCAGCGCGATAACGCTACCCATTTAAAATCTCACCGTAGGAAACTTTGTTAAATCCGTATGCGGAAAAAACAAAGCCTGGCTGTATTCATCCATATACCCCGGGTCAACGGATAATTCAAAATAGGTAATTTTAGAAGCAAGGGTATTGGCCATATGCATTGCCTGGTTTGATAAAAGGATCTGGTTTGCTCCCGCCAAGGCGCTGTTACCGATAAAGACAAATTTAGACCGCTCCAAATCCGGCAATAATCCGATTCCAATCGCCTTTTCTATGTCCAGGTACGTGCCAAATCCTCCGGCGATAAATATTTTAGATATATCGGGAAATCCTAAGCCAAGATGTTTAGCTAAAATGGCGGTAGCCGAGTATATCGCCGCCTTTGAGCGTTTGAGATTTTCAATATCCGCTTCGTTAATCACAATATCCGATTGATTTGCGATTTCTTCCTTAAAACAAACAACAAATTCTTTGCCGGTATCTGTTTGCCGGATACGGCTGCCTTCGGCTTTAATTTTTCCACCTTTATCAATTATACCCGCTTCTAACATCGAGCTAAGTAGATCAATATAGCCTGAGCCGCAGATCCCCCGCGGTTTTTTATCCCCGATAGTAGAATATTTAACGCTAAGACCGGTTTTATTTATGTTTATTTTCTGGATTGCCCCTCCGCTGGCGCGCATGCCGCAGGTTAACCCGCTTCCTTCAAAAGCCGGGCCTGCGGAAGCAGCGCATGCGACCAAGAAATCTTTATTGCCCAGGACAATTTCCCCGTTTGTGCCGATATCAATTAATATGCAAAGCTTGTCCTTTTGATATATCCGGCTAGAGAGGACTCCGGCAGTAGTATCTCCCCCCACATAGCTGGAAACTCCCGGCACACACGAAAGCAGGCCCCTGGGATTAATATTTATTCCCGCCTCAGCCGCGCGCAAAACAGGCAGAAAATTCGCCGTGGGCACATACGGTTCTTTGCGGATATGCCCCGGGTCAACACTTAGAAGCAAATGAATCATTGTGGTGTTGCCTGAGCAAACAATGCAATTAACATCATTTAAATCAACATTATTCTCAAGGGTGAGTTCACGGATTATCTGGTTCATTGTATCACAAACAGCCTCATGCAATTTTTCTAACCCGTCGCTCTGGCCGGCATAGACAATACGCGTAATTACATCGTTGCCAAAAGTAGCCTGCTGGTTATAAGTCGCTTTTGTCCCCAGGATTTTTTTTGAATTTAAATCTACCAGCTGACCGGAAATCGTAGTAGTACCGATATCGAAACAAAGCCCGAAATTCCTGCCTGTCGTATCCCCCGACTCAACCAGGACAATCTCCACAGTATCATTACGCTTACCTAACGTAACGGTAACTTTCCAATCGGAATCGCGCAATAATTCACCCAATTGACGGATATTAAACAATCCTGTTTGTATCACGGGGAAATCATCAAGGCCGCGCAAAGCCCGGTATAGCCTTTCTAAATCACTTACGCTATCGTTAAGTGTCGGAGCAGGCAATTCCAGGTATAATTTTGTGGCAAAAGGAGAATGTTTAAAAAGGCCTTCTTTAAATTTTGTATTTACCGGCTGGATATCCTCTGCCTTTGAATAAAGGCTGCCTAAGCGCTCTTCAAGCTCCGAAGGAGAAAGATTGTCAAGGTCAAGCCTCGACTCTTTGGGGATTTCCACCTCTAAATCACTGTGTATATTCGTAAGGCATCCAAGGTATATATTATTTTTTCTTTCTTCCGGAGTGATTATGCCGTTAGGCTGGGTGCTAACCTGGCCCTTTTTAAGGATTACTTTGCATCTACCGCAAACGCCGTCTCCGCCGCAGACAGAATTGATATATACTCCCGCGGATATGGCCGCGGATAGAATAGTCTTATCTTTTTCAACAAGAATTGATTTATTATCCGGCATGAAAGTAACTTTAAATTTTTGCATAGGTTAGAGAACCATGGTTCGGCTTCCGATAGCCGAAGCCATTGGTTAATTTAGATTCTTTAAAAACGCGGGTATCCCTGCTGCCTCCTTGGGGCCTACGATCACCTTAAAGCCTGATTTTTCTTCCAGGTCGCCGCTTAATACGGCTACATACCCCGGGATAATTAGATTTCTATGTTTTACCGCGTCCTGGACGCCAAATTTATCCAATGATTTAGTGATGGATTCGGCATTGAATTTTTCCGCGGCCCAGGCAGTGAGCACAGACATCCCCTCGGTATCAACACTTAAAATATAAGAAGGTATTTTACTGGCCTCCACTTCCCCTAAAACAGTGAAATAACTTAATGAGAAATTAGTTGTGATTAAGACCGGTGATTTTTCAGTTGCTTTTCCCACAGGATAAAGTTTAGGTTCAATCTGTAAAGGCTTTTGCGGGTCAGTGTAAATATTTTGCCTTAAGGTCAGAATAGCCAAAACCTCCCAGGTTTCTACACCTTTAATCAGGACAAGTCCGGCATATTTAGCTATATAGGCGCTTGCCTCTATGGCTTCTTCATAAAAATCAGTCTTATCCGCGATAGCCAGGGTTGGATAACCTAAAGAACGGTTAGATTTCTTAAGCGCCTGGCGGCGCAGCTGGGTTAAATCCCAAACCTTATCAGCAACTGATTTTACACCAGTATCTAAAATCAGGTCACGGATTCCCAATGAATTAAGTTCTTTAACCAGCTGAACAAGGCCGTCAATATCCCGGGCAGCCACAACTAATGGAAGCGCCAGCTCCCTGGCAATTGGAGCAATTTCGGCGAGATTATCTTTTGTGGCGCAGTAAAGCAGGGGCTTTCGCGCTTTGGCTGCGGCTGCGGCCTGCTTTAAAGCAACAAGGTCGGCGCTCATCAGCATAATCGGCAAGATAGTATTATTTAAGACTAATTCTGTTACATCGAGGAATCTTTTCGCGTCCGTATTCTTATTTATCGCGATAAGATTTGCTTCCAGCAACTGACCTACGCGCTCAAATTTCAACTGATTGATTTTCTCAAGACGCTTTTTTATTTCAATGTCAGCCAGATTATCCTCAATAATAAAGCCCAGGGCCGCCGGGTTTCGGAATTTCTCCTCATGCCTGAACATTACCGTTTCATTTCCGATTTCAAATTTTGAATCATCACTGCCTAAAGTAATAAGCTTGATCGCAGGCAAAGCCTGTTCCTCCAAGGCAGCTTTAGCCTCCGGAGAAATAAAAGGGCATTTTTCAATTGTCAGCGTTTTTTTGGCTAATTGCATCGCAAAAGCAAGACAGGTAGCCATGCCGCATTTGCGGCAATTTGTCTTAGGAAGTAACTTATAAATATCCAAACCAGAAAATGCCATAATTATCTCCCATTAATTAAACTGGCGAAGTATCCTGCGCCAAATCCATTGTCAATATTGACTACTGTAACTCCGGGTGAACATCCATTTAGCATGGATAAAAGCGCAGCTAAGCCGGAAAAACTGGAACCATATCCACAACTGGTTGGAACGGCAATAACCGGAGATTTAGCCAACCCGCTGACCAAACTTGCCAAGGCCCCTTCCATGCCCGCTACCACTATTATTACGTTAGCCTTTTCTAATCTATCAACGTTACTCATCAAGCGGTGGACGCCGGCGACACCGACATCATACAACTTATCGACACAATTTCCCATTGCTTGCAGGGTTTGCGCCGCCTCTTCAGCTATCGGGATATCGCTGGTGCCGGCCGAAATTACCAAAACCCGTCCCTTGGAAGGTTTCTTGGGATTAGCGAGAAAATAACCGATTTTCGCCAGTGGGTTATATTTTAAAACAGGGATTGACTTTTTTAAAAACGAAAATTCTGATTTGTCTAATTTAGTTAAAAGCAGATCCTCTTTTAGCTTAATTATTTCTTTGGCTATTTTCTTCAGGTGCTCTCTGCTTTTTCCCGGACAATAAATTACTTCCGCAAACCCTTTGCGCTTCTTCCTGTCTGTGTCAAGCTTGGCAAACCCCAGGTCACAGAAACCTTTTTTTAATAACATTTATCTATAAGCCCCGGTAAATAAGAAAACCCAGGAGGGCAATTAAAAATATGGCAAGGATATAGAAATCATTAAAATAAAAAAAATCGTGGAGCATGTCCGGAAAAATTCTTTCTTTTTCCTGGTTTCCTGAACGAGCACAAGGGTGCTCTTTCTTGTATTGTTCTACCTGGTCTTTCTTAAACCTTAAATACAACCCGCCTATTTTATAAGCTGGAATTATCCCTTTTTCCGCCAGATCCAAAACATCTTTTTCAAATACCCCCAGGATAACCGAGACGTCCCTGACTGTGAGTAATTTTTCTTCGGCCATTTTAGTTTATTTGCCTATTTTACCCGCGGCAACCCAGCTGTCAATCGCCTTACGCTCAAACTTCCAATCGTTACCTTCTTTATTCCCCGGCACCTTCCCCGAATTAGCCCAATCCATTATTGAGTTTAATTCCACTTCCAGGTATTTTGCCAGCTGCTCAGAATTAAGAAAATCATGCAGCATCGAACATTGCCCTTCCAGGATTGCGCCTTCAGCGATGTTAAGCTTGGCCGGATAAATATGCCCCTCAACAATTGCCTGCGGCAGAAGGGTCAGTCTTTCCTTAGCGGTAATTTTTCCTTTGACCCGGCCTCCAATAATTATATTATCACCGATAATATCGGCGTTAATCATAGCTGTAGGTCCTATAGTAAGATTACCACGGGTGTCAAGGTTACCTTCAAATTTACCGTTAATACGCAAATTAACCGGATCCTTAAAAGATAAGCTTCCCTGCATTGCGGCATCAACATCCAAAGTCTTTTCTTCCAGTTTCTTTTTAAATGCCATGCGCACCCTCCTTGTTTTTGGACACAGGATTATTCAAAAGACGGCCCTCTATGTGGCGCAGTAAATATAAAACAATCAAAACTAATACCGTGGCATAAATTGCCATCTTGTTAAACCCGCAACCCACTGCCAGGCCGATCCCTGAAACCACCCATAAGCTGGCGGCAGTAGTCAGGCCCCTTATCCCTTTAGGCTCGCGGATAATTGTGCCGGCGCCCAAAAAACCGATTCCGGTAATTACCCCAGCGGCAATACGCGCCGGATCCAGCGAAACCACATCTTTATATATATCAAAAACATATAAAGATGTCAAC
>Ga0265297_10009760_pt1 | contig 12271 bp, 15 predicted proteins | sample Munlanlwell13791_FD_192502 | JGI IMG/M metagenome (GOLD analysis project Ga0265297, IMG submission 192502) | Leachate microbial communities from a municipal landfill in Southern Ontario, Canada - Leachate well 137-91 | ecosystem: Engineered > Solid waste > Landfill > Unclassified | place...
CTATATACTTGTCAATACCTAAATTGTTAATTACTTTGCTCATCCAATGAAAATCACCACAAGGACAATCTATTAAAGTCTTAACACCTAAATCCTTCAATAGCTTAGGCAGTTCTTGTCTAAGTGTTTCGGTAGTAACTAAGCTACTACCAGGTCCTGAAATGGATTCTGTTCCTTGAAATGAGTTATTCTTGTAAATCTCAGTAAACTTGTTAGCTCTATCCATCTATCTTACCCCATTCTTTTCCTACGTTTCTAACTATTATACCACGTTTATTCTTTAACAAGTTCCAGTTATACACCCAAGCAGGGTTATCGTTATGCATCTGGCCATCGTTATGCCCCTCGTGCCACAAATGAATAACTTGGCCTGAGACTCTTAAATATCTAACGCCATTAGCAACTAGACGCTCACATAGATCATTATCTTCGCAGGCAAATCCGCTGAACTCTTCATCGTAGCTTCCAATATTTACTAGTTCTTTTTTGTAAATTGCCATAAGGAATGGCATAACATTGCCCTTTGAATAATCATCATTATGATGGCCACCTTTTAGTAAACTTTTATCTACAACTGGATTCATAAGTTGCTCATCATTTAAACTTAGTAAGTAGTTTGTAATATGTTGGTCTGTATCAAAATAAAGATGAATGGGAATAACCATACTTCTCGGACTTGATTCCAATGCGGATACACAAGTAAATAGTGCATCAGTTAAATGGTAAATTTCGGGACAAGATAAAACAATAATATCTCCAGTTGATTGTTTTATTCCAATGTTTAAAGCAAATCCTGAAACCCTTCTTTTTATTACACCATCTAGGTGTCTTTGACCACTAAAAATATACTTAACATCAAGACCTTTTGCACAAAACTCCTCACAAACACTCTTTGTGTCATCTTCTAAGCCATCATTAACAATAATAATCTCTAGAGGAAAGGGTGGTTTAAATCTTAAAATAGAGGACAATCCTAATCTTAGTAAATTTGCTCGTTTAAATGCAGATATTACCAACGACACCTTCATAGTTGCTCCTTTATCCAACGTCCCAGAGCGTCAGGAGTAGATGTTTTTTGAAATAGCTGTTTGGCTTGTTGTCCAATACTTAAACATTTATCAAAAGTCATATTATGAATTATATCTATCAAATCTGAGTAATCATCTTTACATATAATATAGTTAACATCTGGGATAAATATTTTACCAAAGGGTAAAACTTCCGGTAAGTTGGGTGATATTGTGCAACATCCGAAGGCCATATACTGCGAATGACCCCTATCCCAAATATTGTTGTTCTGGCCTGGAACCATTACAGCTACTTGAATATTATTTATCTCTTTCCAATAGTCCTCTTGGTTAATTAAATCTGTTAGAACTGCCGATCCAAAATATTCTTTTAGTAACTTTTGGACATTATAACGTCTAATTGTTGCCCCGGCATACGGACGTTGCCGACTACTAATATAACCAATTCTCGGAACGTAGTTGATTTCTTTTTCTAATTCGTAGTATCTCTTCCAGTTGTAAAAAGAGACAGGACTAAAAGGAATAACTTTATCTAAGTCTGTGTGTTTTGTGTGAAACTTAAATATTGGAAAATCGCCTAAATTACGAACTTGATTACTATCCGCAAAATCGAATATGAACCATTTGCCGTTAATAGATACTTTAAAAGCTGTGTTGTCAACATCTAAGTTATCCTGAAACTCTATTGTGCAGTTTAGGTATCTGAAGAGTTCCAAGACATAGGCGTAGTGTATATCATAGTAGTGCTGATTTAACTTTCTAGGAAAAATAACGTTAAACATTGGGTTTCTTTCGTTTCTTTGGTTTTCGCATATTTTGTTTAGTAGATTCTCTACGTCCAAAAATCCAACCCTTGTTTAACCAATTTATCGTTTCCTTTTCAAGAGTGTATTTTCCTTCCTGAGTATCAGGATTATGCATGAACTTATATCCAACAGTTCTAAACGGAGTACCGAGAAACTTGTGGGATCCAAAATTTGGGTTCCTTTTACCGACAATACGTGTGTTACCAAAAGCAGGATTGTTTTTACCGGAAAAATCAGCATGGTTTAATCGAAGATTTTTACAAATTTGTTCTTTATTTGGATTTAAGGTAATATTGTCACCACCTTTACCACCAATGCCTATATTATAAACATTTTCTCTACCAAAAGTTGTAAGAGATTCGTTTATCCAGTATTTTTCCTGATTATCTAAGTCTTTTTGATTACTTGACCAAGTAATAATTTTAGGCACACTAAAATTCTCCCTACCGTGCTTTTTGATAGCTCGTTTTAAATGAATACCAGAACCAAGATAATTTGAATTATAAGATCCCTCATGTTTGCCCGTGTATACTTTGCCATCTAGCAAATTTTGCACTCTATAAATATATCCAAACTTATTGTTCAAGTATCCCCCATTCCTGACCTTCATTAGCAATTATTTTTCCATTTTCTTCGTCATATAATTGCTTATTCTTTTTCAATAACACTTGTAGTTCATCAAGAGAAATACCCGGCCGAGCATCATTTCTGGGATGATACAGATGAACTACTCTTCCGGGAATAAATTCGTATACTCCACCATCGTTTTTTATTCGTCGGGCAAAAGAGGTGTCCTCATAGGCGTATCCGTTTAAGTATGCATTATCGCAGTAACCCCCAATGTCAATGACCCACTGCCTACTAATGCCCATGAAAAATGCGTAATATGTACACAACGGGACTAATCCACCAAACTCATAAGTCAAAGTGGGATAACCATTAGTCTTCTCAACATCTCGTAAATACATTCCCGAAGTGTCGTCTTTGCCATTAGTTATTACTATACTTTTCGGTTTTGCATTTAAAACATCTACCATTTTCTGAACGCAGTCATCCAGAACAAACATCTCAGCACACGAAAGTATTATATTTTTACCTAATGCCTGACGTATTCCAATATTTATTGCTGCTCCAGCTACTCTCCACTTTAGTCCGTCTTTATTTCGTTGACCAGTAAAAATGTAGCGGATAGGAAGCTTTCCCTGAAAGGAGTCACATACAGATTTTGTAGCATCATCGTCTATGCCATCATTAATTACAAGTATCTCATACGGACAAGTTATTGTTTGTTTACTAAGAGAAAGTAGACCCCATTTTAAGAGATGTGGACGTTGAAACGTAGTAATTATGATAGATAGTTCCATTATAGTTTCTCTCCTTCGGGCAAATCTCGTTTAATACTGCGTTTGATAATGTTGCCATCGGGAAGTTTACAAAGAAACCACGATTCAAGTTTACGAACTAACTCGACGTCAACAATTATGCGTTCTTTGCTGTGTTTAAAATTGGAATGATTAAGAAAAACTTTCATTGAACTCCTCTCCTTGTATGGGTCAACAGAGTGAACTACTGTGTGTTATTTTAAAATAATAGAAAAATACGAGTTATAGTGGCAATAAAACCTCTGCCGCATTCTTCTATCCAAACATTACTACTTCTCTCACTTATCCACATCATTAGCAATCCAGAAACAACAGCATTGGATAAAATAGCCCACCAATGTATTCCGGCCCAATAAAACGGGAAGAAAGCTAAGCCAACGAAAAAACCATGCAGTAACCAGTTATACCACTTTTCTCCTTCGTCATCTCCAAAGAACTTATTAATCCAATCCCAATATGTGCTTAAAGCACCGCCTGTTAGTAGATAAACTGGAATAGACAACAAATAACCTTGCCAAACACTAGGCTTCCACCAAGTGAACAATACCCCCAAAGAAAAGGCTGGAATAACCCAGTCTCTTATCCAGGATTTTCGTAAAAACATCGGAACCCAACTTTGTTCCTCTTTGCCCATTCCTCCAAATCTATAAAACAGTCCAGATAAGCAAGAAAGCACCAAAGTAAGTAATATCTGAATTATCATTTAAAACTCCGTTATACATGTTATGCTAACTCGTTCTCGTTCTTCGGATTTGTAACCAAGTCCACCATTTAACCCAATCGAAGAGTTTTGAGTTATCTTATAACTTACCCCCAAAGGATACACTCCGTTATTAGTAATACTGCTGTTCAATCGCCAATTATACCATTTAAACCAAGATATACCGCCACCAATCTCTCCCCGAACTGATTTTTTTGACACGCCACCACCAAAAACTATTACCGGTTTGACTTGAAAACCATAAGGTTTAAGCTTGGCGTATAAAGCAGGAATATCTTTGATTGATATAACTTTAATACACTCCGGACTTTTTACATCTGGACTTGACTGGATGTGCATTGATTGTATTTTTGGATCCCAATGCAAATAGTGACCATCCAACTTCATTATCCATTCCTCAGTTGTCGGTAAGACTTTGGCGTTACCTAAGCCCTTCCAATAGCCGTATCCAAACACAACTCCGACTATAACACCAACTATAACAAGCTTTCTAAGATTAAATATGGAAACAATATCCTTCCACCAAAGTACCGGATTCGTAACATTTACCAACCCCTCAATAGCCTTGTTTTTATCAAAGCATTCTGTAGAAGTTGGAACACTGCAAGCTTCATCAACTTTTTCTTTAGATTTTGTAAACAGTTTATTTTTAATATACACTAAAAGTATACCACCTACTAGTCCACTTAAAAGCCATAAAACTGTATTCATGTTATTTGCCCTGTTTGTCTAGCCACTGTCCAACAAAGTAACTTAAAGCACCTAAACCAATCATCAAAACAATTACGGGGTGCTGTGACACAAGAGTTAGAGTAAAAATTGCTCCAATGACAATACCAACATATTTCAGAATTTTACTAGTTTTCATTTGTTTCCTCCTTTTGTTCTGTTGTGTCAACTACGATTTCGTCCAGTATCCATCCTCTTTTTTGAAGTTGAAACTCCAAATGGTCTAGGATGTCAGTGCGCCAATTGTCATATTCGTCCAAAGTTTTATCCGGAAGTTTCCTTTTCCAATCTTCGATAATGCTATCTATCATGTTCTTTAAAATAGTTCGCGTTGTTATCTTCAACTTACCTCCTTGTTAATTCCAGTCCTGTTTTTCTTTGACTGTAGGTTGTTTAATTCTTTCACAGGATTTTGGACAATTTGTGCATTGTTCCAACTTACAAAACTGTCCATTTTTCCAAACTCGACTTACAAGAACAAATTTTTCTTTACTGCAATTTTCGCTTATCATGTGAACTACTGTGTCTTAAATACCAGTTTCCTAATTCCTTGAACAATCTAATGAACGTTCTCCAAAGGATTGAATTTCGGTTGTTCCAACCGTACTTAAATATCTTTGTAATACATTATTCGATGCATTTCTATCTCGGTCCAAAACTAGACCACATTCAGGGCAATCATATGTTCGTTGCCACAAAGGCATTAACATTTTATGCCCACATCTACTACAAGTTTTGGTTGTATCTCTTGGGTCAACTTTAATCACATATTTACCAGCATCTTCCGCTTTGTAAATACACTGATTAATTAGATTATTCCAAGAAGCATCGTTAATTGATTTTGCTAGATTATGATTCTTAACCATTGATTTGATATTCAAATCTTCAAATACAAGAATATCATATTTGTTAACTAGCTGTCTTGATAATTTATGAAGAAAATCTTGTCTTTGATTTCTAATTTTATTATGAATTTTTGCTAATCTCTTACGAGAGTTATTTCTGTTCTTTGAACCTTTAGTTTTATTACTATGCTTCTTTTGTGCCTTAGTTAACTTATCTTCGGATTTTCTTAAGAATCTAGGATTATCAAATACTTGCCCATCAGAGCAAGTAACAAAATTACTCAGGCCTAAGTCAATACCAACCATAGATCTTGCAGTAATCTTTGGAATACTAACATCTAGTTCACAAGCAATGGTAACAAAATATTGATCATTGTTTTTGACTATGGTTAGTGTTTTTGGTTGACCTTCGAATGGTCTGTGATATTTGATCTTAACTTCACCAAGTTTACTTATTCCAATTCTATTATTTTGAATACTGATATTTCTGATTTGTGGGTAAGTGTATGAATTATACCTGTCCCGTGATTTGAATCTAGGAAATCCAGCCTTTGTTGCTTTTTGTTTTAACCTCCTAAAGAAATTTTGATAAGAAATGTCCAATTTACCAATAACAGTCTGAAGAACTTGAGCGTAGACTACTTTAATTTCCGGATAAGCATCCTTTAGCTCAACTAGTTGTTTTTGTTGCTGGTACTTACCAATTGATTTCTTTTGATTAGTCCAGATCTTGATTCTTTGTTCAAGTGCTAGATTATACACTAGGCAACAAGTAGATAGAGTATTCTCAATTGTCCTCTTTTGTTCTTTATTCGGATAAATTCTATATTTGAATGTTTTCATAGTGAACTACTGTGACCTAAAGGTCTAAGGTTTTCTTATTATCTTTAGTTAAGGTAGTTTACCTATTGTAAGTAATTTTAACTTTTATGATAATTTTTCTACAATAATCCAAAGTATAAAGTTTTTTGAACCTACGATGACTAATTTATCAATTTGACGCTCAAAACATCGCAGATTCCATTTGCAACCAGGGTATAACTTTAAAGAAGGCTTATTTTCAAAAGAATTGAACAAAACCTCAGCTTCACCATTCTCTAAACAAAAATGAACTGAAAATTTGTCTATAAATTTACCGAGATTGTCTTTTTTTGGAATCTCAACTGTGCAACTCTTTTCTATCTTTTCGGACAAAACAACGGGATTGTAAAATGGTTTGTCACTGACGTGAATTAATTGAACACCACGCTCGTCCAAATAACCGAATGAACAAACTTCTTGTCCGGATTCTACAATTTTTCCATTTATAGATTGTCTTGATAATGTTACATTTTTGTAAGTGGGCACGATAAAATCCTTTCTATGGTATCAAATGGAAAACATCGTAATCTGCTATTTGAATTTAAGTTAACTACTTGTATACCAACATTTTTGATAAGCGGTGCAAAGTTCTCCAACTCTACTTTATACTCCTCAAGTTTTGACCGGAAATCATTAACGTTTCTTCCCGGATAACCACCATGACAGTGTGTTTGCGTGCCTGGAACAAAGAAGTCGTAGCCTAATAAGTAAATGGGGTTAGCACCTAAAGCAGCCGCTAAGCTAATAGCTCCAAGAGCTGAGTTTACACCACCCCAAATGCCCTCATCCAAGTTATTAGTTTTAATCTCCGGTTTCCATAATCTTTTAACCAAGTAGACATCCTGTCCAAAAGCCTTAAATTCCATTGGAGTAAGAAATACTTTTACACCTTTAAAAGAATTCCATTTATCTATCAAATGTTCACCCGATACTTCGTCTAGTTTACCCAAGTGTAATTCATCGTAAAACGTGCTGTCCATCGAATAATTTATTGTGGCGTTCTGATAAAACTGAAAAGTTTTGTTAATTCCAATTGTTAGTTCACTATCCAACATACTATAATCAAAACCCACTAACGACAGTCCGCCAGCTAAAATAAAACAACGCCTGTTTTTCCAACAATTAGAATTAAGCACCTCTGTTATTTTCTTGTTTATCAAATAAGAATGGTTTGATTTGTAAACAACCAAAGTATTCTTATATTCATCAGTTAGTTTGCATTGCCTATTATAGTTTATAGTATACCCTCTCATCTTATTACATTCCGAAGTTTTCTAGAAACTTGGTTATGAACAACAATTGGGTTATCACATTTAACGAACGGTTCTCCGCCGTTTGGCAAACTTTTGATATAACAGTAACTTAGTGGCAATTCATACAGTTTTACGCTGCATTCTTTTAAAACCCTACGCAAAACTCGTTGTTCCCACTCCTTAGTTCTACCACACTCTTGTATCCAAATATTTATAATCCTTCTTGATTCTTCATTATTCCGGACAAAAAAAGTACCCGAGAGTAGTTCAGTTGATTCGTTATCGTTAAACTTTGTATTATACCAAGAATTCCTATCTAATACATGGGCGGCAAAGTTATGCTCTTCTGGTATTTCCTCGAAGAGTCTAGGATACTCCAAAATCTCTGCGTCAGCATCAAGAAAAATAATATTCTTATCTGGATGTTTATTCAACATTTGAAGAATAAACGTAGGCTTATATGAAGTATTAGCTGACCACGAACCTAAATTTTCTACCCCACGAATGTCAGATTCTACGTTAACTTTACGTAGAGAAGTCATTAAGTAATCATGAATGACTTGCTGATACTGTGTATTAATTGTATAGTATGATGTAACAATAAACTTATCCATTAAGAGTATTTTCTAAGCGTATACAGTTCTGTAACCGTCCCTACGCCTAAACCATCCGCTTGGTCAGATAATACAACCAAAGAAGTAATTTCTGTAGCCGTTTCATTGTATGATTGTCCATATAAATTTACTTGGGTGACTGTAGTTGTAGAAATCTTTTCAGCTGACACCACTAAACAGGCCCTTACATATCCTGACTTAGCATACAATAACATTTCTGCTATAGCCAATTCATTAGCGTCATTATCGGCAGTATTCGTTAACCACATCCAAGCTTCTGACGTGTCCCTTGCTGCAGCTACAGTAGCGTTATTACCGGTTAATTTCTGATTACCATAAATTCCTGCAGTAGAATCGTTATTTATTCTTACCCCAAAATTAGCATTAGCTGCACCGGAAACAAATCTTGCTTTAATCAGGTACACTTCATCCGTATTACCTGCTAAACCGCTAAATGTTTTAGAAGTAGCGGCACTATCAGTAACTTCGTACCTTTCTACTAACTGAAATACTCCCGCTTTTAATTGTCCCCTGACATCGAGCGTTCCAGTTTTCATTCCGGTAGAGGCTTCCAAACCTGTCATAGTGCGTTTGAAGAGATGGAGGTGCGTTCCTACACCGAAGCCATTTATCCCATCGGCATACGCTACCATTGAAGTTACATTGTCTGCTGTATTATTCCAAGATTCCCCCCTTAGCTGTATGCTTGTTATTGTAGTCGTCGAAATTGTGGCGGATACTTTTGTTAAAGCTGTCCGCACATACCCAGACTTTGCGTAAATAATTTTTTCAGAAAAACACAAACTTCCTACCGAAGCGGCTGAGCCGAGAGAGAAGCCTTGATTATACCCAGTATTCCTTGCGGCAGAAGCTGTGGAGTCTGCCCCCGAAATATTTTGATACCCGTAGTTAGTACCGGAATCATTATTTAGACGTAACCAATTATTACTGCCAGAAGCATTTTCGGAAACTACCCTACTAATCAATCTATACTCCTCATCCACATCCCCATCTAAGCCGGAGAAAACATAGACCGTCCTCGCCCCTTTATAGTCTGAATAAACGGGAGGTGTGAAGTTGGTGGTCCATAAAGCGGTGCCTTTAGTGACTCTAGCACAAGAGATATATCCATTCATCCAATAAGTGTCCACTTGCGAACGTCCAAAACCAGCTACCACTGCCAAATTTGGCATAGTCGCATCTGCGCTACCTCCATACTTAGTAGCACTCCCTTTCACCCCATCTACAAACATCATCCAGTTAGCATCAGCTGTTCCATTCCTTACTGCTGCTATATGATACCAGATATCTGCGGAAGGTGTAAATGGAATAGCAAAAGAGTACACATACCCTAGCGCCGTCGTGCCTGCACCAAAATTAAGCACATGGGCAGTATTATTGTAAACAAATTTTATCCAGTTATCTGCGTCAGCATACTGTTCATAAAAAGCACAGTCCTGCAACGAAGAAATCCTAATCCACATATCTATTGTGAAATCGCCGGCACCTAAATCCCAATCAGCACTATCGGCTAAAGTAACACAATCACTATTACCATCAAAAAGAATACTTCTACCCAACTCAACAAACTTATACTGAGCAGTAGAGACCGCTGCCGTACCTACGGCCGTTACAGCTTTACCAGAGGACTCACCGATAGAATCGCCAAAGATAAGACACTTGGTAGCAGAATCTAATGCTTGAATTGCCGGTAATTCTTGGATGAGCCGGTCACCACCATAATATAAATCGCCTTTTACATTTAGTTCACCAGTTTTCATTTTATGAAGTCCCCTTAGAAACTTTCTTAAAAAGTTCAATCACCGAGTCTGCGCCGATACCACCATTTTGACTGGACAGGACTACTAAAGAAGTAATTTCATCAGCAGTATTGTTCCAAGCATACCCGTAGCAAGCAACTCCCGTTACCGTAGTAGTTGACGTTCTGTATATATCCCTACCTATCGATGTTCTGACATAACCTGATTTAGCATAAAGGTTTAATTTTGAATTGGATACTTGACCCAAAACATTATTATTAGCAATTATAAACCCATCAGTGTATCTACCGGCTGCAGCTGATGCATCCGACCCTAATATGTATTGATAACCATAATTAGCACCGGAATCATTATTAGGATTAACTAATATATTATTAGAACCATTATATCTATTAACTATCCGTGCTCTTAAAATATATTCCTCATCAGTATTGCCAGCTAAGCCTGAAACAGTTAAAGAAGTAACTCCATAGGGTAAAGTTGGAGGGGTAAAATTAGCTGTCCAACGAGCTATCCCTTTAGAAACTCTAAATTCGTCTATCCAGCCGTTATGCCATAAACCATCATAATTATCTTTGCCTACATAAAATAACTCAGTAGAATCAAATATGCTGTTCGAGCCAATATTAAACGTAGAGCCAGTTTGAGTACCATTAACATAAAACTTTAAATCTGCACCGTTTCTTACCCAAGCAAGATGATACCAAGTATCTATTGAAGGTGTCCAACTAAAACTAAAACCTACTTGGGCTGTTCCGTCTGTAGAATACACCCCGTTAACAGACGTGCCCCCAGAAAGATACAGCCATATTCCCCTATCTCCCGCTCCGTTAGCTGAATGCGACCAAAATCCGTTATTAGCATCTATCGCAGCGTATCTATACCAGCCATCTACTGTCCAATCTCCTGCTCCCCACGCCCAAGAAGCGCTATCCGGATACGTTACACAGTCGCTATTGCCATCCAATAACAGGGAGGCAGTGCCAAACTTGTACTGGGCTGTGTCTAATTGAGCCGTACCAACAAAAGTGGCTGCACCAGCGATTGGGTCTGTGTAGGCAGTCGCTCCATCTGCTCCGTCAAAATGACTATCGAGAACGTCATAACCGTCACGGGCATAGTCATCAGCAACAGTTACGTGCTTAGTATACACACGTTGATAGACACCCGCTTGTAAATCCCCCATTACTCGTAATGAATTTACATTTCCAGTCCATAAAGGCATTGTTATCTCCTAAAAGTATCTATAACCCCAAGTTCCAGTAATTGTTCCTTGGCTAACTACTGACACATCAACAGTATTCGTTGCTCCTACTACACTATCAGGTACTACCTCGTTACCGTTGTTATCAAAAATAACTACTCCTATAGTATACGGAGCAGATAAACCCTTACTGTGTGTAATAGTTAAGACACCCACTGTTAAATCCCCATCTACAAAGGTTCCAGTAGCAGGTTGTGCTATACCACTTACACCAGAATACCCAGATGTTCCTGAATACCCAGATGTTCCTGAATACCCCGATACACCTAAACCAGAGTAACCGGAAGTTCCCGAATAACCGGATATACCAGAAGTACCGGAGTACCCACTGTAACCGGATGTTCCGGAATACCCTGATGTACCGGAGGTTCCACTATATCCTGATTCACCAGAGTAACCAGAGTAACCAGAGTAACCAGATTCACCACTTGTTCCTGAATATCCCGAAGTACCGGAATATCCTGATTCACCACTAGTACCGGAATATCCTGATTCACCACTAGTTCCTGAATATCCTGATTCACCACTAGTTCCTGAATATCCCGAAGTACCGGAATATCCTGATTCACCACTAGTACCGGAATATCCTGATTCACCAGAATAGCCCGATTCACCACTACCAGAATAACCACTTGTTCCGGAGTAGCCACTAATACCGGAGTAACCGGATACACCTTGTTCAGCAAATAAAGTCCACCAAATACCTTCTACTGGCTCATGATTTAAGTTGGTATCTTGAAGTGACAACCAGGATGCAGAGTTATATCCTACCAAATCGTTTAAGTCATACGTTGTTCCCGAGTCCCACACCCCCTTCGCAACTATACCCATACCGGAATAACCACTAGTACCGGAATAACCACTAGTACCTGAATAACCAGAGGTACCAGAATAGCCTGAGATTCCACTACCAGAATAACCCGAAGTTCCAGATTCACCACTAGTTCCAGAATAACCACTTGTTCCGGAGTAACCACTTGTTCCGGA
>Ga0265297_10009761_pt1 | contig 12269 bp, 11 predicted proteins | sample Munlanlwell13791_FD_192502 | JGI IMG/M metagenome (GOLD analysis project Ga0265297, IMG submission 192502) | Leachate microbial communities from a municipal landfill in Southern Ontario, Canada - Leachate well 137-91 | ecosystem: Engineered > Solid waste > Landfill > Unclassified | place...
TACTGAGATGATGCTTCTGGGCAATATCGCCCTGCGCTTCCAGCAGGATAATGTTATCCTTAATTGGGACAGCGAAAACTTCCGCTTCACCAATGTGTCTGAAGCTAACAAGTACCTCGAGATGCCCTATCGTCCTGGTTGGGAACTCTGAGCGGTGTTGGTGGAAAGACCTGAGCAATTAAAAAATAGCAAGAAAACAAACTGAGGCTGAATTAAAATTTAAATATCCAATAAGAAGAAGCTCTTTAGAAAGAAAGGACTGTTGGCGCTTATAAAAAACGAAGAAGCCGAAAAGAGAATTTAAGAATGACAGAGGCCTCGAAGGCCTGGAGGCAAAAATGACTCGCCAGACAACAAGCAAACATAAAAAATCAATGAAAGTTTTGGGCTCAATTCTGAGTCTGCTCATTCTATCCGGGCTGACCCTGATGGCCATTCAGGAAGAAAACCCAAAAGGAGCTTTAGGCCCGTGGGCTATCCACGACCCAAACCGCCCGCTGCCGCCGGTGGTTAATCCTGGTCCGCCCCTGCCGCCAGTTCCGCCTCCATCCGATGCCATCATTATTTTTGATGGAAAAAATCTTCTCAACTGGGTTGACGAAAAGGGTCAGCCGGCCCGCTGGAAGGTCGAAAGTGGCTACCTGGAAGTTGCCCCCGGGACAGGCAGCATTCAGACCAAGGTAGGCTTTGGCAGCTGCCAGCTCCATATCGAATGGGCTGCTCCTTACCCGCCCAAAGGGTCAGGGCAGGATCGTGGCAACAGCGGAGTCTTTTTGATGGGCCTGTATGAAGTTCAGGTGCTTGACTCCTATGAGAACAAAACTTACGCCGATGGCATGGCCGGAGCAATTTATGGCCAGTACCCGCCACTGGTCAATGCCTGCCGCCAGCCTGGCGAATGGCAGTCGTACGAAATTATCTTTGAGGCCCCAAAGTTTGATGCCGACGGAATGCTGCTAAAGCCGGCCAGGATGACCATCCTTCACAATGGAATTCTCGTTCAGGAAAACGCAGAATTAACCGGGCCAACCGCTCACAAAGCCCGGCCGCCATACAAATTCCATGCCGATAAGCTCCCGCTGATGCTGCAGGACCACAGCCATCCAGTTAGATTCAGAAATATCTGGCTCCGCGAGTTATAATGGGGTCGGGCCAGCCGATTTCATGTATTATCAGTCACTTAACAGCTGACGTTTTTATTCGATGTTCCACTGGAAGATGACTTTTCGCCAGAAAAGCTGTCTTTCGATAAAAAACTAGACCGAGGCTACTATTTTATGCCAGCCAGCAGAAAAAATATCCAAATAACCATTTCAGAAAAAATAGAATATGGCTACAATAGAGGTGCTGCCCAATGAAATATGAATTCTGGACTTTAATTCAGGGTTTAGCTGGTACATAATTTAGAGAAGCATAGGGTGGCGAGCAAGGTAACAAGGACAGCCGGGGAGAGCTGGCGAGGATTTGTTAACTGGCTCAAAGAAAGGTGAGAGAAAGGAGACCTATGAGGCTAAAAGGTAAGACTTCACATGGCGTGATTAGAATAGGGCTTTTGTGCCTGGTGCTTTTTGGTGCTTTAGTTTATTCCTTCGCGTCTCCCTCCTCGACTGGACCCGGTGCTCCAAAAAAGGCCTTGATTGTCTGGGGCGGCTGGGAAGGCCACGAGCCCAAACAATGTGTGGACATTTTCGCCCCGTGGCTTAAGGAGCAGGGGTTTGAGGTAGAAATTTCCAATAGCCTCGACTCCTACCTCAACCTGGAAAAGCTTAAGAAGCTTGATGTCATCATTCAGGTCTATACCCAGGGTACTATTACGGCCGAGCAGGAACGCAATTTGCTCGAGGCGGTTAAGGGCGGCGTCGGGTTGGCTGGCTGGCATGGAGGCCTGGCCGATTCTTTCAGGTCAAACACTGAATATCAATTCATGGTCGGCGGCCAGTGGGTAGCACATCCTGGTGGCATCATAGATTATGAGGTGAACGTCCTCCCTGAAAAGAAAAACGACCCGATTGTTCAGGGGCTCAAGGATTTTAAGATGCATTCGGAGCAGTATTACATGCATGTTGATCCGGGAGTAGAAGTTTTGGCCTCCACCACCTTTAGCGGCCAATATGCCCCGTGGATAAAAGGCGTGGTTATGCCAGTTGTCTGGAAAAAATACTACGGCCAGGGCCGGGTATTTTATTGCTCACTCGGTCATGTGGCAGCTGACTTTGACGTTCCCGAAGCCCAAGAGATAGTCAAGCGCGGCATTCTCTGGGCTGCTCGCATTCCTAATGAATAGCCAATAACTAGTAGGGTAAACTTTTCCATGACGACAAACGTTTTTATTATAAACAAGGAGATAATGGATTTTTTGATCATAAATAATTTCTCTTTGTTGGGAAGTTGGATGGACCACAAGAAATTCATGATAGGTATAGAATAACAATGTCTGGAAAGGGCACATTTGACACTGTCATGAAAAATCTTACCCGAATTAAAGAAAAAGAGTAATGAGTACTACAAAAATAAAGCTGGTTTCTCAATTGTATTAGCTCCACCTTATTGATTATAAATAAACCCCCCGGCCAGCGCCTATTTTTTTGACCGCATTTTTTCATATAGTTATTACCTTTGATTTGAGGTTATTATATTTTAGTTAAGATGGGTAAGAAAGTCGGACGCAATGATGCTTGTCCTTGCGGAAGCGGGAAAAAATATAAAAAATACTGTGGCTTAAATAGATTAGAAGGAGCTAACGAAATGAAGCCTAAGGACCGGTTTCCTCCCTCAGAACGAACAGGCACGATCTGGGATGAATATATGGAGGTCATCCCACTTCTGGCTATTTATGCCCAAAAAATCAAACAATTCGATAAGGAAGGCCAAGAGTTTAAGAAAGCTGTTTCTGATTTCGAGAAACAATTCCGCCCCGGGGACAAAGACGGTATTATGGATAGTATTTTTATGAGCTGGATGTATTTTGATTTTCGGTTCGGAACCAGCCTCGAAACCGTGGCTGAGAGGCTTCTGGCAGATCCTATAGTGGTCAAACTCCATGAACCTGGCCCGACCTATATCAAACAGCTTAACGATAGTTATCTGACTTTTTATGAGATTATAAAGAAGTTACCGGATCAAGACGCCATAATCGTTGAGGAACTGGGAACGGGCGAGCATTTTACTGTTTTCCACATCCGGGAGCTTCTTGAGATAGAGCCTGTGGTCGGTGAGATTTGGTATGCCCAGCGAGTTGGCCGACCAGAGAGATCGATTTTTTTTACTACGCCATATATTTTTGCTCCAGAGGCAAAACCTGGACTGCGGCGGGCTTGCAAAATGCAGGAAAAAGACTTTATTCAAGGGCCTGAGGGAGCTTTATTCCCGGCCGACCGGCATTTTGCTGAATCTCAGAAAAAGGCTACTCCTTTCTGGGTTTGGTTTGTGCTTCGCAAAGAAGAAGAGCTGCCTCAAATCGAGGATAAAGATTCGGCTCTTGATGAAGATATAGACAAGGGCCAATTACCAATTTTACTCACAACAGATGGGGAAGAGTTCATTCTGGCCGAGATTTATTTTAGTATTCGGGACAAAGAGGCCTTGTGTCAGCGCCTGGCTACACTTAAAAGTTTCCAATATGATAAATTAGACGGAAGCTGGACCTGGTTTAAAGCCAAAAGCAGAAAGTATCCTGAGAAACCCAGAACGGTGCTTGGCTATTTTTGTATTGACGGTAATTTTCTTATTGCCGAAACGAATTCCCGGGAGAGAGCCACCCGCTTGAGATTTAAACTCAAAAGACATCTCGGTAGTCTTATTGCTTATGAAAAAACACTTTACAGAGAACCTTATGATTTTCCTGAGCTTTCTCCGGAAGAAAGTGAAGCCCGAAGAAAAGAATCAGAGGAACTCCAGGAGGCTCCAGAAGTTCAAGAGGCGATGAAAAAATATCTGGAATTCCATTACTATACAGAATGGCCAGAAACAAAAATTCCTGCTTTAGGCGGGCTAACACCTGTTCAAGCAGTGAAACAAGATGAGGCGAGAGCAAAAGTCATCGCACTTATAGATGAATTTGAGAGAAGACAGGAGCTTTCAGAATCAAAGATGCCGAAAATTGATTTTAATAGATTGCGCCGCCAGCTTGGTCTTCCACCAAAAGCCAGTTAGAAGACAGATTCCTGTTTTATTAAGGTTAGTTGGCGGGTTGGGGTGCTCCCCGTAGCTTGGACACGAAGAGGTTTTATTTAAGGTGCATTTTTGACCTGGCTAATTTTATAGGAATTTCGTTTTCGGCTCTGGCAGCAAAGTGAGCCCTTTTTGGGTCGATTTGCCCATCCAACCATCGTTTAGAACGATAAATCACCACAAAATGGATGTTAAGGGCATGTATCCGAAAGCTCGCTCTTGGTGTGTGAAAACGATCAAGAGCCGGCTTCTGGTGGGTAAAAACGTCTCACAAGCCGCAGAGACGCCCTGGAGAGGCTGAAAATAAGCCGTACCTCTCCTACCTGCTCAATGAGAAAATCACAAAAAATATTCACCCAAAGCCTCGGCAGCCATCAGGAATTCCTGCGATACGGCGTGAGGCGGAGGAGGTCTCTCCGCCACAAAGGTTAGCTTAAGGTGGGTGGTAATGCGATCGACCACGGTATAGTCGGTCAGGAAAGAGATGATGCGCATCTGGCTGCCAGATGGTGGGCAGACCAGAGGGTCGGGTCGGGCTGGGACCTTCGCACTTTGCCCCGGTGGGCGTTGGCGTAGAGGCCGTTGTAACGGAGGGTTACCTGACCCGACTGTGAACAGAAAAGCCTGTATGGCGCCAGGAGAGAATCCTCTCGGCTCATTCGGGGCTGAGAAGCTGTTTATCGACAAGAAAGCGAAGGACTTCGCGGGCAAAAAACTCAGCCAATCGGGTGTCGTCAAAGCAGAAGACCTTGTGGAAGGCACCCGCCTTGCCCCACCCTGCACTCGGTCACCAGGAAATGAAGGAAACTACCACATCTGTGACCTTAGCGCCCCATCTAGGAAAACAATATCCCGGACATCGATGTTGACGTGATAGGCGCCTATATGTTGTGTTATACCGACGACCTCATCGGCTGTAAAATTTGTATGGCGGATAGCATCGAGGAGAGAGGTTTACCATGATCAACATTATCGGCTTGCATATTATTTCTTGACTAACAATTAAGTATTTACGAAAATGCAAAATACTTTAGGCAAAGTGAAATAACGCCATAAATACCTTCTCGACATTAAGATCAAATTTTTCCATATCGCCAATCTTCGTTTAGATAACTCCTATCTCTGTCTCATATTCGCATATTAGCTCCCTGGAATTTTCCACTCATCAAGAGCATTACGATGTATTATTAACCTGTTTTGCTTAGATGAATTCAATGGACCATAAGCACGCAGGCCCTTACCTGGTTGATACATCACATTAATTGATTGCTGTTTGGAAGATTTTATATCTATACACTTGTCCATGTCACTTGGCTCAATAAGGCAAATCGCCATAGGTTCAGAACCAACCTTATGCTGTGCACATATAAGAACAAGGTAAACATTCTTCTCTCCCTTCTCTTGGCGAAGCTTCTGCAATTCCTGAAGATGAGAAGGCCCAAATACAAATGACCAGACAAAAGAGCCTCTTTTAAGCTTAAGGGGCCGAGGATTCGCACTAAATTTCATATAAAGAATTACTTCATCATTAACTATATAAACCGACCTAGCTTCGGCTGGTTTCGTCTCAATCAACCGTAATACTGTAGGTCGATCGTTTCGAACGATTTTGGTCAACACTATACCGTGATAAAATTCAAAATCATGGATAGCCATAAATTAACTCCTCCTTTCTCGCTCTCCAACTTCGCTTTTCTCTCACCTTTCAGCCTCTTTTTTTACTCAACTTCTTCTTTCGGGTTCGCTTGCTTTGATAGAAGTTATTTTTGTTTCTCTAAAAATTCTTTTATAAATCTGATGCGATCGTAATATTCAATTTTCTCAATTACTCTTTCTTCCATATTCTTTAGTTGGGCATCGGAAGGATCGAATAAAACTAGATTAAAATTGCCTCTCCTTTGAACACTATCAAATTTTATCCCATCATAGCCAATTTATAAGAATTTCGTTTTCGGCTCTGGCAGCAGAGTACTTTTTTTGGGTCGATTTACCCATCCAACCATCATAAGGAAATATAAATCGTGGAAAAAAAGATGTCAAGGGTAATCAAAAACCCGCGCTTGGTGGGTAAAAACGTCTCATAAGCCGCAGAGACGCCCTGGAGAGGCTGAAAATAAGCCGTACCTCTCCTTCCTGCTCAATGAGAAAATCACAAAAAATATTCACCCAAAGCCTCGGCAGCCATCAGGAATTCCTGCGATACGGCGTGAGGCGGAGGTCTCTCCGCCACAAAGGTTAGCTTAAGGTAGGTGGTGATGCGATCGACCACGGCCTAGTCGGTGAGGAAAGCGATGACTTCATCATGCCGCCGCACTTGGGGCAAATCATCTAGTCCACTTCGTCCGGCTTAGATAAATTGAAATCATAGGTTATACTGCATTTTATGATGGTCAAGCAGGAGGTGGAGCTCTTGAGATATTCCCTCATAGTCTGGACTAAAAAATAGCTGGTATAAGGTGCTCCTTCAGCTTGGCTGTCTTACGAATTAGCGCCGATCTTAACTGAGCCCAAACTTGTTTTTCCCTACCTCATTGATTATAAATAAGTTCCTCCAGCTCGACTCTATTTTTTCATTTTTTGAAGACCCGTGATATAATAATTTTATATGGTCCGTGAAAATAAGTATAAATATAAAAAAATCTATTTCAAGAAGGTCTCACCATGGATAATAAGATGGCCTTTCCAAAGCTTTTTACCCCCATCAGTATAAATGGCCTTGAGATAAAAAACCGGGTAGTTTTTTTACCTCACGGCACCGGATATGTTGACCAAAAATATGCCCCTACTGATCGGGAGGTTTATTATTATACAGAAAGGGCGAAAGGCGGGGTGGGTTTAATAGTTTTGCCCAGCCAGGTCGTCCATCCAACCGGACTGTATCCAGGTCTGGGGGCTGCCTACAATAGAGATAACATCCCCAAATATAAAAAGATAATCGAGGCGGTTCATGCTCACGGCGCTAAAATGTTCGCCCAGCTTACTCACATGGGTAACCAAACAAAGACTTCTGAGACCTTCCGGGCAACCTGGGCACCTTCTCCCATCCCAGATCTGACGGTAGGCGAGATGCCAAAGGAGATGACCATAGATGAAATAGACGAGCTTATAGAGTCTTTTGCCTCCTGCGCCGAATTACTGCTGGAAGCCGGATTCGATGGCCTGGAAGTTAAAGTCGCCCATGATGGTATATTGGGACAATTTGTATCTTTCTTAAAGAATCAGCGCCCAGACAAATATGGTGGCAGTCTGGAAAATAGGGCAAGAATAATCGTAGAAATACTTACAGCCATCAGAAAGCGGATCGCTCAAAAACCGCTCGGAGTTAGATTTGGTATAAACAGATATATCCAGGGAGACTATGGCCTGGAAGAAGCGATAGAGTATGCCAGGCTTTTTACAGCTGTGGCCGATTACATAAGTACAGATACTGGGACCTGGGAAAGCATTGATATGTTAGTTCCTTCTATGAATATACCTCAGGGATTTCTTTTGGAAGATGCGGCGAAAGTCAAAAAAGCCACTGGCAAAATACTGATAGGTCATGGCCGGATTGTTTGGCCGGCTATAGCAGAAGCTGCTCTCGAAAACGGTTATCTCGACCTGGTCGGTATGGCCAGGGCCCTTATTGCCGACCCATACTGGGCTAAAAAAGCTCAAGCGGGCAAGTCTGATGAAATAAGAGGTTGCATAGGCTGTAATCAAAAGTGTATGGGAAGGCTTCTCCAGAACCTACCTATAAGTTGTGTGCAAAACCCGGCCTCAGGCTATGAAGAAGAATACGGAGAAGATATTCTGTATAGAAAGGTATCATCACCAAAGAAGATAGCTGTAGTTGGAGGTGGACCGGCCGGCCTGAAGGCTGCCGAAATATTGGCCAGAAAAGGCCATGAGGTCATTCTGTTTGAAAAAGATGGACAGCTCGGCGGAAGGATTCGCTGCGAGAGCCGCTTGCCAGGAAGAAGAGGAGTGACGGGAGTAAGCAAGTACCTTATTTATATGCTCGGCAGGCTTAGCAATGTTGACATAAGGTTGAATACCCTGGCAGAGGCTGATACCGTGTTAAAGGAAAAGCCTGATATAGTGATTATCGCCACCGGGTCAACGCCCATCTCGACTAACCCTGCCTTTTATAACACATTTGATGCTTTAAATGACCAAGTACCTGGAGACTGTATCCTGGTGATGGATAACGACTCAACAACAGAAGGCTCTGGAATCGCAGAATTTTTTGTTAAGAAAGGCAAAGCTGTTCATTGGGTAACGCCAGCCTTTTTTAACGGACAGAATATTACAGCGCCAATACTATTAGATAATTTTAAGAGATTGGCGGGGAAAGAGAACCTTATCCTTCACCCGATGAGTCTAATAACGAACTTTAATGGCGGCCTAGCTACATTACTAAACATATATTTGGGCACATCCAAACAGATCAGCGGCATTGACGCGGTAGTGGTGACCGGTATTAAAGCACCAAATAATGAACTATTTCATCTTATAAAAGATAAAGTCCCTGAGGTCTATATAATCGGTGATGCGGCCGCTCCACGCGACCTGGCATCTGCTCTCCAGGATGCAGTTGGCCTCGCCAAGCTGATAAAATAATCTTAATCTATTTGAGAAGGAGGTGAACGACATGAAGAAATATAAGTGCAGTGTTTGCGGTCATATCTATGACCCGGCCGAGGGAGATCCCAGCGCCGGCATAAAACCTGGCACACCTTTTGAAGAGTTGCCAGATGACTGGGTATGTCCGGTGTGCGGTTCTTCCAAGGATAAGTTCAAGCCTGTCGACTGATTATGTCGTTGAGAAGAATTAGAAATTAATAAGAAACGGAAAGGTGTTTTAAGTTCATTTGGGCCTTGCTTTCCTATTTCTATTTGAAATCGTTTTCTTTTCGTTACAAACAACTATATTTATAACCAGCTGATTATAAACAAAATCGGCTGGCCCGACCCCCATCTTCGACCCCCATCTTCCCCCATCTTCCCGCATTTTCACAGCCTCAGGTCGCTCTATCTTCTTTAAGCAGGACAATAAAATAAATGTTGCCTTTTAAAGCTTTTAAGTCAGGCGCATCTTTCACAGCCTCTTGTAAGCCAGAAGTCATTCCTGCATAAAATTGTTCCTTTGTATTCCAGGTCCACTCCGAATTCACAACTTTTTTTAATTCAGCTCCTGTCTTTATTTTAAGATCCAGTCCCAGAACCAGATGTTCTGAATCGATCACTTGTTTGAGTTCAATCGAGACTAACAGTTTCTTTTCCCCTTCCAGTTCAATTTCCCGGGAAATGACTCTGCTTTTTTTTAAATCAAAAAGAAGGTCACCTTCCTCCGACAGACACTTTAGGCTCACTTCTGAACCCAGTAGATTTTCTGGTAATCTGGTTCGCAAAAAGTCAGAGATTCTTTTAGTATCAGCCCTCAAGACCGGGGAATTAAAGACCATTCCTCCATCAGGAAATTGATTAGATAAATCTGCTCCCCTTATAATGGTATAAGGTTTACCATCTTTCTGCTCCTCGATCTTAATATGCTGGACGGCGGGAACCTCAAAAATCCAGAGATGTATCTTGAAAGAAATATCTATGGGAAAAACATAAAATTGTGCCGATAATAAAAGTACTAATAAAAATAAACCTTTTATAGTTTTTTGGCTCATTCCATCACAGACTCATTGTGACTAACTTAGCCCTTAATAACCAGTCTGAAATAAAAAACTCAAGCAGTTTCAGGTACTGCTTACCTCCTTTTTGTAACCCAGATTTGCTCCTGATCGCTTACCAGAAAAAATTGGCCTTTCCAGAAATATAAATCCCTTAGTTTTTCTCCTCCGGGTAAGACTAAGCGCCCTAACTGGCATTTTCCATCAGGATTAAAAACCCATAATGTTTGACCCGGACTTCCGGCCTCCAGGCGGAACTGAGCCACGTATAATCTATCCTCTTCGTCAACACAAAAACTGGTGTACAGAATGAAGCTGACAACATCTGACTGGATATTACTGGCCTGGGCATCTTGCTCGAAGCTTGAACGCAGCTCCCTGGCCAGCTTTTGAAGAGCTTTATCAGGGATACGAAATCTTCTGCCTCCTGAACCGTCAGGATAAATTTCTGTAAATTCACCCTGAAGCAAACTAAAATGCAGAATTGATTTGCTTCCAGCCGAATATCCGATGGCCGATTCATTACCAATATTTTTTCTGTAAATCAGAACCGAGTCTTCTCTTTGAAGCCAGGTAGTTTGGTAATTTCCCTGGTCATCATATACATCCAGTAGATGAGAGCTCAGGCTATAGGTTATAAGATAACTATTTTCAGGGCCCGGCAGGATGCCTGAAGGATAGGAATAGGATATTTCTTCAGGTATTTTTAAGTTAACTCGGCCAAGAAAAGCCCCTTTAAGGTCAAAGATGTCCAATCTCCTCGGGAAACGTTCCAGGATGATGATCTTATCCTCACAGACAGCAAAATCTACTGGATCGTCCAGTTCTCCTGGCCCCTGACCTGGTGAAGCTATAGTATAGAGGAAAGAAAAAGAATCAGATAAAGTGAAGATCCTTTTTTGCCTTTTGTCAAAAATAAATATTTTATCAGAAGAAAAATCAATTTTGGTCACACTCGAAATTGCATAATCTTCTGATTCAGTTTCTAAAAGTGAAAGACTCTGAAATAACTCCGCCGGGCTGCTTTCTTTTTTAGAACAATTATCAAAACTGATTAAAATTAAAGCCACCAGGAAAAGCGGAACAATCATCAATAACGCTTTGTTCGCTGACCTCATCTTGCCCCTAATTTTCGGCTAATTATTAGCATGCTTATAGGACAAAAAAAACAGCTTGTCAAGTATTTTTTTCTTCCCGGCTGGGAAATGCTATCCAGGTATAAGGATGTACCTGAAATCGAGGTTGAACTTTATTTTTCAGTCAGACAGGCCTTCTATTAATTCCTTCTGGCTGGACTTGATGGCCTGCGGCTCAGGCTGGTGTATTTCAGGAGCTTTAACCAACCTGTCGATCACTTCTCTTGTGCCCTTAATATTCAACTGGTCAAAGAGGAAAGAAAATTGCTTTTCGAGGCTCTCGCCGATAGCTTTCAAACTGTCTTCGGGCAGAGTCCAGAAATGCTTCTTAAAGGGCCCAACTGCTTTTTTTCTGGTTTTATAAAGGAATTGAGCTTCGGTGTCGGAAGCCTTTCGTTCTGAGGCAGCATTAACCTTGAGCCATTCATACATTTCCTGCCGCAGGCTTTCCGGCACAGCTTCATGTTCGATAATCAGACTCTGGAAAGCCGTCGCTAAGTGGACCTCACAGGTTTTAACTTCAACGAATTTATGAAAAGCTGAATCGGGCAAAGTGCTGGCTCCATGCTGGACCACCCCGCCCAGACCGTATTTTTTTCTGGCTTCTTCACCCAGCCTTCTGATGACCTCAAAATCAATGGCCACCTGGGCCAGCGTCCCGTCAGGCAAAACCACTCCGCCATGATGTGTGCCGGTTTGAATGCTCAATTTGCTCACCCCAGCCACCTGGCCTTTAAGCCGGTTAAAACCGTTCATAAAAGCCTCGAGGTCTTCTTCTGTGCTGTTTCTTTCCCCCACCTCACCGATTTCCCCACCGACTGAAATAGTCACTCCCGCCGGCTGTTTCTCACGGATAAAGCGGGTAAATTCAGCCGTTAGTTCATAATTAAGTTTCTGCTGCTCATCGAGATTGCTTCTGGAAATATCCACCAGGGTAGAAGTATCTATATCGATATTATAAAAGCCGGCCGCCACCGCTTCCTCAATCAGCTCCTTGATGGCTTTTATTTCTCCCTCGGGGTCTGCCTTGAACTTTTTAGCTGAAGCCTGGAAATGGTCTCCCTGAATAAAAACTGGCCCTCTAAATCCTTCCTTGATAGCCGCCGCCAGCACCGAGCTGACATATTCTGATGGTCTCTGGTCGGTGTAGCCGATTTCGCTGCGGGCAATTTCAAAAATAAAAGCACCGGCCTCAATTTTCTTAGCTGCCCTGAAAACAGCTCGGGCCGAATCGTAAGCCAGCATCCGGAGATTCATAGCTGGCACAGTAAAACCAAGCGGCGCTTCACCTCGCCCTCTG
>Ga0265297_10009762_pt1 | contig 12269 bp, 22 predicted proteins | sample Munlanlwell13791_FD_192502 | JGI IMG/M metagenome (GOLD analysis project Ga0265297, IMG submission 192502) | Leachate microbial communities from a municipal landfill in Southern Ontario, Canada - Leachate well 137-91 | ecosystem: Engineered > Solid waste > Landfill > Unclassified | place...
TTTCTAATACCCTTAATAAACAGATTCAAGAGGGTTTGACTTCTTCTGTCCCAGATTGGATGAAAGCACAATATCAAAGCGACCTCAATGCTAATTTAGGAACAAGTGCTGGTTCTCCGATAGGTGCTGATTATATGAGTAGAGGGCTTCTTCAACAGCAACAGGATTGGCAAAGGTATTATCAGAACTTAGGTTTATCAGTTACAGGAAAACAGCCGATATATTCAGCTTCATCGCCAACCTACACAAATCAATTATCGAATTATACTCCAAGTAGTGTATTAGGATATAACTCTAATATTTATGGAACACAAGCGGGAATGTATAATAATCAGTATTCGGCTTATGCAAATAATGCTAATCAGTCCGCACCGTGGATGAATATGCTTGGTTCAATAGGCGGAAGTGTGGCAGGCAACATAGCTGGTGGATGGGCTTATAATAATTTATAACGATATTCAAGGAGCAATATGGCTAATTACGGAGATTATTTTAGTGAGGCTTTTAATAAAAGCTATGTTCAGAAAGCACAGAATGAGTTTGAGAAGTGGAAGGTTAAACAAGAACAGCCATTTAAAGATATGCAAAGAAGTAATGTTGTTCTTGAGGGTATAAAGACCAAGACAGAAATGGGTATACCCTTAGACCAAACAGAAACAGCTTTTGTTGCTTCTTTAAGAGGTGGTCAATCTGGTATGACACAACCCCAAACATTACCGCAACCGCCAATCCAGGGTGGTGGAATGTTGCCTAATATGGGATTAATACAACCACAAATTGGAAATCCTCCAATGGGGGCAAGTAATATTCCTTATGTCGCTGGCGACCTAAACGCCTTTGGTCAACCAAAAAGTTATGTTCCAGACCCGATAGCTACAAAACAAGCCGAAGAAAGTGCAAAAATAAAAGGTAAAGAACAAAGAGATACAGCAAAAGAAGCTGTTAGTAATATTGGTTTCTTTAAACAATTTGGCAGGTCTTATAGTGAATTAAACAAATATGACCCTAATATTGGTAAAGTCGGGATAGAGGGTTGGGCAAGAAGGAAAAAAGGTTCAATAGCAAATTATCTTGATGAACTTCCTGAAACAAAAGCATTTCAGGCTGAACTACTTCCTAAAGCAAATGCAATGGCAAGAAATATTGAGGGTGGCAGGATAACTGACCAAGATAGAGAAATTTATGCTAACAGTTTTGCTAATGCTCTAAAACATTCTACACAGACCAATGTTAGACTTGCTTCTAACTCATTGTTGGAATTAAAAAGAAAAGGTGGAGATATTACCCCAGTTTTAAAGGAAATGTATGAAGCTGATGTTCCAGTTATCAAAGATATAGTTAATAATGTTTTAAAGGATAGTCCTGAACTTAAAAACTCAATTTTTGGTGTTCCAGAGGGTTGGGAGATTGTAAATGAGTGATGTATTGAAAATTAAGAATAAAACTACTGGAGAAATTGTTACCATAAGACGTAAGTCAACAGAAGAACCAGAAGTAACTCAAGGTAAAGGAAGCTCTTTAGGTGTTAATGCTGTTCTTGGTGGTGCGGCACTGGGTGCAGGTGCTTTAGGCAAGTGGGCTGTTGACCCCTTTTTACAATTATCAAAACTAAATAGACAAGCTAAACCAATTAAAAAGGCACTTAATATTCCAAAGAAAATACCCGTTGACCAGCTACCGAGGATAGTTGGCGAAAAGATTAAAGAACCTGCCGGAGAAATAGCCCTTACTATTAAAAAAGAAGTTCCTAAATGGAAAAATCAAGTATATGAAAACTATGGCAACAAGATAAATGAATTTGAGGGAATGATTAAAGATAAAGGTGCTAATTTCAGTACCGCCAACTTTAACACTATGCTTTCTGGTACTGCTGATAATTTAGAGAGTAATGGATTTATAAAGGAAGCAAGGAATGTTCGTAAGCAAATAGTTAAAGTTAAAGGCGGTGGATTGAGTGAATTTCTTGATTTCAAAGAAGCCCTGAAACGTGTCCAAGTATTAAAGAAACAAAATCCAGCTGTATCACGAAATATAAACGAAGGATGGAGTAACTTTTTAAGTAAAGACCCTGTGATGTCTAATTTTCCAGAGATTAAAACTGGATTAGACAAGATGAACTCTGAATATGTCACCTTTAAGAATGTTGAGAATACTATTTCAGGTATGGGGCGTAAAGGCGGTGAATTTAATACCCGTGGTGTCCAGAATTATCTTGAGAGGTCATTAAAGGGTAATTCTACTGACGCCTTTCGTGCTATGGATTATTTGAGTAAAGGTTCTGAAATAGTTCCCCCAATGAAGGGTATAGCCGAGAAAGTTCCCTTAATGAAGGGTATGTCTGACTTTATGAAGATAAGTAATGACTTAGCTTTAAAGAGTGAGGCATTGAAAGCACCGATAGCAAGAAGGGCTACGCTGGCACGCTGGGGTGCTTATACTGCTGGAGCTGGACAATTATTGGGAAGAATGGGCGGTGCTATGGGTATATATCCTATGGTTAGTCAAGGGTTAGAGGGGATAAATTATAAAAACTTTAATGAATTTGCTAATGATATGGCTCAGTCAATAACTACTGGTATACCAATGGAAAAATTAAGAGAAATGAAGAAAAGAGGAACAGTTGTTGGCGGTCAATATATCCCAGGAGCATAAACTATGGCTGACTCTCTAATGCGTAAAGGTATTGATAAACTGGAACAGAAGTATGTTCCTCAAGCTAACGCACAATCTATGTTTGTGCCTTCCGAGCAGTATCGTTCTATTCTTCCCTTGCTTGACGTTTGGGGCTATGAAGATAATGATAAAGATGTTCAGGATAAGGGCAAGTTTATCTATGAGAACTGCGTTGCTATGAACAAGGATAAGCCTCAAGATAGCTTAACTTCTATCCTTACTGACCTTGGGGCTACTAAGTGGAATGAGAGTAAACTTGAAAGGGTATACCGCTACTTTAGATTAAAAGGCGAGGCTGATAAAGTATTAGCCTATCACGGATTATTAAATAAAGAAATAGATGAATTGAGAGGTAAATAATGGCTGGTGGAGAAAGAACTTTATATGGATTAGTCAGGTCAAGCGAGGCTGAAACAAGAGAGTTTGACCCTGCCTTAGATGCTAAAAGAGTTACAGATATTCCTTCGAATCAGCAAATGCGGTGTGAGTATTCAGGAGATAATTTAATTTATCTTGGCTTTGCGGATAAAGGAATTAGTTCAGCGGCTTCTGGCTGGTTATTACATAAATATACCTATGACGCAAGCGGTAAGGTTACGTTAAGACAAATTTCCTATGATGCGTGGAGCGACCACGTTACGGCGGTGTATGAATAATGTTTAAAATCAACCCAACTACTAACAAACTAGACTTGACTTTATCAGATGCAGAAGTTACTGCTTTAGTGGCTGATACTTATTGTCCTTATATTGGTGCCACCACCACCCTTAACCTCGGCTCTCAAAACTTTATTACCACCGGCACTCTCGGAGCAGGGGCGATAACGGGAACGTCATTTATTATAGGAGCCAATACCCTAACCACTTCCGAATGGGCATTTCTTGACGGACAAGACCAAGCGGTAAAGACAACGAGTAGTCCGACATTTGCAAATGTAGTTTTACCTGGCAACGGAGCGATTTATGGGTCTTATAGCGACCCATTAAATAGGACGGCTCTGAAAATTTATGTTGACGCGGGTATGTATGGAAATACCGGATATTTAGTATTTGATGGAACAAGTGATGGGTCTGGAAACTTGAGTAATTCTATTTATGTAGACACGCAGAGTAATTGGATTAACTTTCCTACAACTACCAGCGGGGGGATAGGAACAGGGGGGTACGGAACAAGCCCATGGATTGCTTACGCTTCAGCCATAAATAATTGGTTTACAGGGTCGGCTATCGGAGATGTAGCTTATAGAAATTTATCAGGAAAATTACTTTTTGGAACTTCGAGCGGAGCCCCTCAACTTGCAATAACGACTACTGGTATAGGCATAGGACAGATAACCCCAACAGCCGTTCTTCATCTAAAAGCAGGCACAGCCACCGCTTCAACTGCTCCCTTAAAACTCACCGCAGGAGTGATAACTACAGTCGCCGTATCGGGTCAACTTGAAACAGACGCTTCCAATAATCTCTACTACACCAATGCTGTTCCTACAAGAGGACAAATACCTTTGGCAACTGCCGCCAATACTTTATTCTTTACTACGACAGGAGCAACTAATGTAACATTACCTACAGCAGGAACACTCGCAATTCTTGGAGCGAATAGTTTTGTAGGCGACCAGACATTAACCTCGACATATAAGACAATTTACAACGCCTCTACCGAATACATCAACTCCGCTAATGCGGGGTATTTAGATTTAAATGCAACGACAGGGATAAGGTTAAATCAGAATACTATTATCCTTGATGCTAAATGGATAGGATTAGGCACTGGTAAGGGGCTTATCCAATTTAATGATGGAACTATAGATACAATTAGTTTTCTTAATGCCCGAGTAGGTATTGGTGCCTCCACCCTCTATTCGGCGCTAACTGTAGGTAGCGGAGGGTATACTGGAGATTACGCGGCAAACGGAATACTTATTAATCCAGCTAGCAACGAAGAGGCAGCTTTGGTTATGCTTTCTACCTCCGGCACGGGCAGTGCTATTTATATGGGTGGAAGTAATACTGTTCAAGGAAGACTTTCATACAATAATTCGATAGGGTCTGCCTGGGAATTTTGGTATGCCTGGGACAGTTCGCAAAGTAGAAGTTTTGCTGTCGGACCGAATAAAGTAACAGTAGACAGTCAAATTTTAGGCGGGTTAATCCCCTATACTACTCCTTCTGCCAGTGTAGATACTGGAGGTTCTATCCCTAATGGAACTTATCACTATGTAGTAACTGCAATAGATTATATGGATGAGGAACAAGCGGGAACTACTTCTAGTGCAGACTCAAATGAGGTAACTACCACTACCGGAAACAATACAGTAAATATTACTTGGACGGCAAGGACAGGAGCTAAAAGTTATAAAATTTATCGTTTGACTTCCGCTCAAAGTGTGTGGGATGAACCAGCAGATGTATATCTTGGGACATCTTCTACTAATTCATATACTGATACAGCCGCGACAACAAGTGCAGGAACTTATCCTGCATATACCCATTCTGGTCTTGCTAATGGGATAAACAACAATGGGACATCTTGGTTGGGAACAGGTGGGTTAAATATTCTCTTAGGAAATGTTTGTATAGGAACAACTTCGTCTGAAACTGGGTCTGTTGGTGTATTAAACATTGCTAACAAAACAGCACCAGATGCTCACGTTGACAACCAGATACAAATATATTCCGTGGATAGTTCAGATAATACAGCAACGCTTGGTTTATATTTAGAGCAAGCAGTTGAAGATATAGGAACGTTTACTGCAAGTCATAAAATAAAGGTAAAAATAAACGGAACAGAATATTGGTTACAACTAGATGCAGTATAAGGAGGTTTTATGCCCTACGAAAAGATTGATGACACTAATTTTAAGGAAGTAAAACAGACAGAGGTAAACTACAACATAGACCAGATAGGAAGAATGATAAAAGTTTACGATGAAAGGATAGGTAGAATGCAAGTTGAAAAATAAAAATGGGAAGTGTTAAAAGCAGAGGCAGCAAAACTTGGGATAGCAATAAAGGAGGTCTAATGGTTCAACAAGGTAAAATGTTAAAAGATATGTCGGTTACAGAATTAAAAGCATTGGCATTTGACTTAATCGCTCAACGTGAACAAAACGGATTACAACTGCAAGAAGTTACTAAAATGATACAGCAAGAATTAATTAAACCAGTTGAGCAACCAAAGGACAACAATGGCAAGTAACGGAAAATGGCAACTAGCATTTTGGATTATGGCAACAATTTGTGTTGGTGGGATGTTGACGTTAACAAAATATGTTATCGCTAATGAAGTAAGAAACATAACAGACCACAAGGAAGTTCGTGAATGTATCTATGAAAAACTTATAAATATAGACTCACGGCTTACACGTATAGAAACTAAGCTGGAAATCAAATGAAAGAATCACGTGATGAAACAATTAAGCGTCTGGCATATTGTATATGGCAAGATAGGTGTCGTAAGGGCGAACCAGATGCCAATAATTGTGAACAGAATTATTTGCGGGCTAAACAGGCGTTATATCCCAATAATATAACCCTTGATGAAATAAACAAATTATAGGAGGTGAACTATGTTGATGTTAGCATTAGGTATAGTTTTAGGTGCGGCAGGTATGTTAATTTGGATTAAAGTATTTAACGGATTAGGTAAATAGGAGAACATATGTGGGCTTGGCTTGGTGGTTTAGCGTTACATAATCTAAAAAGGTTTCTTGGTGTATTAGTTTACGCTCTAATATTTGCAGGTTTAGCTTGGTCGGTATATGTAACGGTGGTGCGACCACACACTAAACCAACGCCCACAAGTTCTCAGGAAGCTACCACGATTATAAACAATAACTATAATTGCAAGGCGTTAATTGGTTGGGGCTGTAACGGAAAAAAACAATGATTATATTATTAGCGATTCTTTCGGGTGTTTGTTATAGGCTCGGCGGTTGGATTCAAACTAAAATTAGAGATTTTGGTTGTCCAACGATAGCCACGATTGCTCTTTGGTTATTAGGCATACACAATCCGCTTCTTCTTTTGATACACTTCGGGCTATTATTCGCTTCACTAACTACTTACTGGAAAATTGAAGGTAATGACGCAAGGTGGTGGAATTGGGCTTTGACGGGCTTGGGCTATTCCTTAGCACTTATTCCAATCTGTATAGGAATAGGTCATTGGCACGGGTTTATCATTAGGACATTAGTCCTAGTTTTAGGAACGGTTGCGGTAAGCGAAATGTCCGATAACGTTTGGGTTGAGGAAATCGGACGGGGAGCTTTACTAATACTAACTTTACCACTATTATGGATTTAGAAAACTTAACTAAAACAGAAATTCTTCGATTAAGTAAATGGCGTTGTATTCACGGACATTCTGCTCTTGTTCATCCTAATTGTTATAGAGATAAATTAGGTAAAGAAAATAAAATTGGTTTCGCCGACATTGAAGCCTCTAACTTAACTGCTACCTTTGGGATAGCCTATACTTACTGTATTAAAGAACTTGATGGTAAGATAATTAAGCGGGCTATATCGTTAGATGACCTCTATACCGCTAACTATGATAGGAACTTAATAGCACAGTTTATTGAAGATAGTAAATTGTTCACCCACTTGATTTGGCATTATGGCACAGACCGCAGGTTCGATGTTCCCTTCTTGAGGACACGAGCAGTTAAGTGGGGATTACCATTTCCAGAACATAAATGTTTATATGTTGGAGATACCTACCCGATATTAAAGAACAAGTTTAGGCTACACTCTAATCGCCTGGAAACTGCCTGTGATTTCTTTGATATACCCTCTAAACAACACAGGCTTAATTCAGACATCTGGCTTATGATGATTACTGGTAATAAAAAACTAATGCAAAAGGCAATAAATTATATCCTTACTCACAACGAAGAAGATGTAATATCCTTGGAGAAATTATGGAAGAAAATAAACAAATTCACGAGGCTGGGAAAGCAAAGCATTTAACGACAACCGAAACGACAACCGATGTTATAGACCTTCCCTGCAACCAGAGTATTACTATCTCACAAAGGGTGGGCTGTGGACACGTTTATCTCTTGATAGAAACAAGGCACGGTAAGTTTGACAAATTAACTATTAAAGGTACAATGGCTAAGAGCTGTGATTGCGGCGAGAGTTTCCTGCAATCAATCGGCAAGATACTTACATTTTCTGTAAGAAGGGCGTTAAAGGAAGGTACAATGGAGGAAGGTATATTAAATCATCTAAAAGGACACCGTTGTAATATACCTATATATAAAGGCTCGCTGTCTTGTGTAGATGGCATAGCCAAAGGAATGAAAAAATACTTTGACAACTATGAACTACCCACCAGAAAAACTAACTGACGACCTAGAGCGAGGGATAAAATGACACAGTTTGTTAATAAGAGTTTTAAGGTCGCTATGTGCGGCGACAAACAGTATGGAGATAATTATGACCGGATATTCAGGAAAAAAGATACTGGCGATAGGCGACCCGAACCTAAAGACGAGGGTCGAGAGAGTAAATCCGCAGTATCACTTAATAAACAGGATTGATGAAAAGTCTAAAAAGGCTTTAGAGGAGATGGAGTGGTTAGTGCGTCGCTACGCTCCGCAGGGGAACGAAGAAAAAACCAAAGAAGAAAACCGAAGAAGTCTTTAACGAGATACAAGCGTAATGCCCGAAACCATGCCCTACCCAAAACACGCCCCGATTCGTATTCAAATGTTTGAATTACCACTCGCTAAGTTTCCAAGATTTGCGGTGTTTCCCATTACAGACTTCCCCGTTTTCTTCTTGTTTCCAAGAGAATTAGGTTTTCGAGTATAAATATTTCTTCCTGTGAAAATTTTCACAAATGTAACATACTGCGTAGCAACTACTTATGTAAGTTTGTAATCAGCTAAAAAATCAATAATCTTTCTTGACAAATTAATTGCCCGTGGTAAACTTTTTACGTGGTAAGAATTAATAATAAATCAAAATACAATTTGACTAGGCAAGGGGAAGAAAAATCCATCCAGATTATTCTTACCACAGCCCTTTGTTTTGTCAATCAGCCCTCACCCATAGCTATTGTTTCTGCCCCGGCAGTCAAACTCCTTTTGGGTGGGGGTGTTTTAATTTAAGGAGGTCTATATGAAAGACAGTGAGTATGTTTCTAATGTTAAGTATCTTGTTAAAACTGCAAAACAGACAGGGGTAGCTGAATTTGAATTCTTTGCGGTTAGGAAATTAGTTAAGTGTAAGGACAAGAACCTAGGCTTAAAGGTGTGCCGGATATTAAGAGAGTTAATAGACGCTTGGAAAGAGGAAAACCAATGAAAGAACGCCAGTCTAACTCTTGTCCTTTTGGTACTGGTTATTGCGTAACCACCAAGCCTATCCTTAAAGCAGAGGGCGACAGCTATGAGTACACCTACTGTCCTTTATGGATTAAAGAAGATAATATATGTTCTATTAAGGTGTTAGCACAAGAGGTGTTGGAGGGTAAAGATGAATGTTAAAGACTTACTAGAACAACAGTTATTAAAGGAACAGCAGGATAAATCAACCAGAGAGCGGTCAGGTAAATACTCGCCCTCATCATTAGGACGGTGCTATCGCAATCAATATTGGAACAGAAAGAATGAACCACAATCTAACCCTATCAGCGTTGATACCTTAAAGATATTCGCCTTAGGTAATATGGTTCATCATCTTGTCCAATCATTATACCCAAAAGAACGCTGTGAAGTTAAAGTAGAAACCGATGATATTTGCGGTTATGCCGATGTAGTCTTAGATGATGCAGTCATAGATATTAAGTCGTGCCGGAGTTATGAGTTTAAGTTATTCGCTAAACCAGACTATAATATCAAAGGGAAGTTGCCGAACGTCTTACAAGTATGTGCCTACGCTCTATATCTTAACAAACCAAAGGGTCAATTAGTCTTTATTGAGAAAGACGCCTTACAAATAAAGACCTTTGATTTATTACTTACTGACTGGTCGGAACAACTAGTAGAAGAACTAAACACCCTAAGACGCTTTTGGATGTTAGATAAATTACCATTAGGAATACCAAGAGCCTATGGAGGTAAAGAATGTAATTATTGCGGTTGGAAGGACAAATGTTTCACGTTAGACGGAGATAAATTAAAACTAAAGGAGGTAAAGTAATGGCAGATAAAATTCTCATCATCGGCGACAGTGGCAGCGGTAAATCAACAGCAACTAAAACTTTAGACCCCACCACTACATTTTTCATTAACGTAATTGGCAAGCCCCTGCCCTATAAGGGCTGGAAAGGTATGTATCGCTATTGGGATAGCACAAAGAAAGAGGGCAATATCTTAAAGACGTGGGATTACTCGGCGATAGTTAAGGCAATGAAGTATGTATCAGAGAGCCTGCCCCAAGTTAAGACCATTGTCATTGATGACGCCCAGTACATAATGAGTTTTGAGTTTATGGAGAGGGCAAGAGAGAGGGGCTTTGATAAATTTACGGAGATAGGGCAACACTTTTTCGATGTTCTTACTGTGGCAGACAGTCTACGAGAAGATTTAGTAGTAGTATTCTTATCCCACTCTGACGAGGTAGGCGGTAAGACTAAAATAAAGACTATCGGTAAGATGCTCGATGAGAAAATCACGCTTGAAGGTCTATTTACAGTAGTATTAATGGCTTATAGTTACAAGGACAGTGAAAGCATAATGAAATATGTCTTTGTAACTAACTCAAATGGCACCAATACCTGTAAGTCGCCGGAGGGAATGTTCCCGATGACCGTGCCTAACGACCTCAAGTTAATCTTAGAGAAGTTTAATCAATATAATAACCAGTAGAAAAAGGAGGTAGTATGGGTTTATTAAGTGTTATGTTACGAGGCAAAGAAGTGGATAGCTTATTAAAACAGGTAGATGTATTGAGGGAAGATAAAAAGAAACTCAATGAGGAACTTGAAAACTTAAAGTTAAAGAAACGCCTTGAACAAGAGGAAATCAAGCATCTTACACGGATTAATGAAGAAAAGAACAAGATGGAAGTTGAGCAGGAAAAACTTAAACTATCAAGAGATTATGCAAGTCAAATTTCTGCTTTCAAAGAAGAACAACGCTTACAATTAATTGAGAGTTTAACTAAATTCCACGAAAAGATTGAGAGCAGATTTAACACCGAGCTTGGCAACCTAAAAGAAATCTATCAAGCTTTAATGAACAGGCTACCTAATGTAAACTTAACATTAGAAAAGAGGTTGAAATAATGGCTACTGGAAATTATATTAATTGTGATTGGGGTAGTTTAGAATCGGGAAGTATGATAAGCTGTGATTTAGTTCCAATAGCTTCTAATACATTGAGCCAATTACAAGCACAATTAATGCCTCAATATTATACTGCTAGACAGACTAATCAACCACAACAATCAAAATTACTATTTCATCGTTGTAACGATGAAGTCTACGAAGGGTATCAAACTAAAGAACCGTTGGACGAATTAAGAATCAAAGTATCTAAATGGTTAAATAAAAACTAAAAGGAGGTTTTGCAATGGAAGAAGAAAACGTCTTAGGAACTGGGTTCGATTGGGGTAAGGAGTTAGCCGACTTTAAACCAGAAGTAAATAAAGATAGTGGCTTTCCTGACCTTAAAGGTAATTACGTTGCAAAGGTAGTCAGTTGTGTCCACGATATTGGGGCTTATCAGAGTGGTGATGCTTATGACCGCTATACCTTACGTGTTCAGATTACTGAAACTATCACAGGCGATAAAGGCAACAACCGTTTCTTAAACAAAAGGTATCAGAACAATGCAGAGGGTATTAAGGCTCTTTCTAATGACCTTTTAACAGCCGGAGTAAAGGTTGATTTGACCTCACCTCAAGCCTTTGATATCAGCCTCAACCAAGCCACCGATAAGATTATGTTTATCAGTGCGTGGAAAGGAAAGGCGTTTATTAAACAGGGCGAGGAGTTCATCGAAAAGAAAGATGCGGAAGGTAACAGCGTAACCAAACAGCTTTTCAAGGTTATGAAAGAGTTTAAAGGAAAGAAACAAGCAACATCAGAGAACGCACCATTTTAAGATTGCTCTATGAAAATATTGGTAGACAATAGGGAAAAAGCAATTTTGGATTTTGAGCATCCATACATCACCTCGCTGGAACACACAACTTTGTCAGTGGGGGATTATGGTTGTCGCTACAACGATAATCATATTCCCCCCGTTTTCTTTGAAAGGAAATCTATACCCGATTTGTTCGGAACATTAAGTAAGGGCTACTCAAGATTTAAAAGAGAAATACTTCGTAGCAAAGAACAAAAAGTATTACTCGTTATCATCATAGAAGGTTCATTAACAAAGATATTAAAGGGGTATGAGAGAAGTCAGCGTTCTGGTGATGAAATAGTTAAACAGCTTTTTACTCTTATGGTTAAACATCATATACCTTTTATTTGTTGCAGTTCAAGAGATGAAATGAGCCGATTTATTACTGAAACATATTTAGCAATAGGTCGTGAACGAATAAGAAATATGGAGGCAAAATGAGAAAAGGGCAGATTAACGATTCGTTACTTAATGTAATCTTTATCGCAACCGTAATTATTGTTTGGCTTGGTTTA
>Ga0265297_10009763_pt1 | contig 12269 bp, 13 predicted proteins | sample Munlanlwell13791_FD_192502 | JGI IMG/M metagenome (GOLD analysis project Ga0265297, IMG submission 192502) | Leachate microbial communities from a municipal landfill in Southern Ontario, Canada - Leachate well 137-91 | ecosystem: Engineered > Solid waste > Landfill > Unclassified | place...
ACCTGTAGCAGCAGCCCCACCAGCCCCAAGCAAGCCGCCCATAATTGCCTCTACCTTGCTCACTCCCGGCGCTGGTGTTTTGGCACCGACGCCGGTGAACTTGGGAAAAGATAAGTTAAATTCCCCGATTGTTTCCAAGCCGTCAGATAGTGGCTTTTTCTTTTCAAATAGACGCCCAATCACAGGAGCGGATATGTCTCCTGTTGCTCTATTTAAAGCACGCTCTACTGTGTAGCTTTTGGCGATCTCTTTGCGTGCTTGCGACAGTGCAGGCACAAGCTCTGGCCGTCCCGCCTGAGTTGCCTCTGTAACTAAAGACTGCTCCAGATCATCAGCCAACGCCCTGAATTCTTTGGCCTTTGCAAGATCAGCAGGACTTTTTGATACACCGTAAGCGTTAAACCACCCTTGCGAATCGTTACGGGCTTGCTTGAGTGCTTCCAAGTCCTGTTTGGCAATGGCCGACAAATCGCCAACGTCCTGATAAGCCTTGCCTGATTTGGAGCGAATGCCCTCAAGCGCACCAATTGAAATTGGTTGGTCATCAGGTAGGCCGAGTGCTTTGCGCGTCAGTGCGTTTGTAACCTCTTGGTTTCTTAGCGTTGACTCTTGTTTAATCGCCGCTTTGCCTCCAATGCTTTCGAGTCGGTTTGTCAAAAATGAAGGTGTTACTTCTGACGGCGGCACCACATAACCATTAGCGCGTCCTTTGGATAAAGCCGCATCCCGCATTGAATTGAGTGATTGCTGTTTTGCAGCATCTTGTGTTTGACTGGTAAGCCGGTTAGAAACAGCGCCTGCGATCTTGTTGCCAGCCCACTGCCCACCGGCCCCAAGCACGCCACCAATGCCGGTATTCAAGGCTTTACCGGCTGCGATGTTACCTAGTGACTGTTCTCCTTCTACGGGCTGCACAAGGCCGTTTAAAGCCCCGACAACACCCGCTCCGGCAATGGTATTTGCGCCTGGGACAAACAATGTAGGGGTGAGCATGGCGGCATTCCCGGCAAAAGCAGAAACGGGCGCTTTCTTCGCTGCTTCCTTATTCTGCTCAAGAATGTTCTGCTCGATTGAATCAAGCCCACCGAATGCCTGTTTTATGCCAAGGTAAGCATTGATAGGCCCGGATGCCAAACCGCCCTTTTGACGGTCTATCCATGATTCAGGTTCGGGCGCATCATCCCACTTCACCATGCGCGGGTCGATTTGTGGAGATTCGTCCCACTTCACCATGCGGGGATCAATTGGCATAATCGGTGCTCCCGTCGTCGTATTGGATTACTTTGCGACCGCCGTAAGTGCCCGTTTTCACGATGGTTTTTGCTGGCTTCACTTCTTTGAACCCAGCGCCCAACACGTCAGGCACGCTCAGGCCGTTTCGCTCTGCAATGCCTTGGTATTCGCCGCGCTTGCTGTTGTATTGCTTGCCGCTTTCTGTATAAAGTGCGTCGGCAAGTTTTTGGAAGTCTGCGCGTTGGCTTGGTGTCAGCTTCGTTCCTTTGATCACCCGGTCAGAGTAGTTAAGTAGCCGGTCAAGGGAGCCAGTAGCCGCCATTGCCATACCCAATTCAGATTCACGCACCACAGAGCCTGGGTCAAGCAGTTTCATGATCTTTGTCGCTCCAGCAAGATCACCGGCAGGGCTTGCCATTTTCAAGCCTTGTTGAATCTGAGAGTATGCGGATTGAACGTCTTGGTGAGCCTTGTAAATCGGTTCACTACGGAAGTCTCCGCGCAATTTCAATGTATTGTCAAAACCCTTTTGTCCGGTGTTGACGGATACGTTTGTGCCGCCAGCACGCGCCCGTCCCATGTCGTAGGCTTGAAATGCCGTATTCGGGACAATGTTCCCATTGTCGTCAAGCATAAACGGCTGATTCGGGTTCTTTTCCTTTGGTGCTATCGGCGCTGTGTAGGCTGGTTCAAACGTGCCGTTAGCACCCTCACGCACCATAGTCGAACCCGGTGCAAGCGTGTGAGTCTTAGGCACAGGATTAAATGCCTGATTCATTCTCATAGCACCCTCAAGCGCCGACAAATCAGCGTTCGGATTGTTGGCAAGAAACTGGCGCGGGTCAAACGCTTGCGTCTGTCCGATATTGGCCGCATTGTCAAGTGTAGGCCCCTGCCCGTTTGTCATCGCCGAACCGCCTTGCATGGGCATGAATTGGCGTCGAATCGCTTCCTGATTGATGCGCTGTTGTTCAATGGCTTGCTTGCGTGCAAACATGGCTTCGCGTTCCTGTTCCATCTGCATCTTGCGAGACTCGGCCTCTGCTTTCTGCTTTTTGTAGGCATCCAACCCATTGAATGCCTCTTGTATGCGCCCACCCGTGGACATACCATCACCGCGAGCGCCAGCAGCCGCGAGTAATCCAAGACCCAAGCGGAATTGGTCGCTATCCATAATGTCTAGAAGACCTGACATAGTTAAATCCTTTGCGTTAGAATATGATCTGTACCAGACTAGCCTTAGCGGGCGAAAAGACGATTCATTACCGTCCGTCTGGTGTCCATTAGTAATGCTCACCCACTAATGAAGGGTGTCAAATGTTGAACGAACTTTCCCATTCTGAGCTAACTTCCGTACTCAATTACGACCCGGAAACTGGCGTTTTCACTTGGGCTAAAACTATGAGCAACAGAGCGCAGTCCGGCAAACAAGCTGGGTCGAAACATGCGAGTGGAAGAACTTACATAGCTGTAGGAAACAATAGATATCTAGCCCACCGTCTCGCATGGATGTATGTAAATGGGGCATTCCCAAAAGAATGTATTGACCATATTAACGGAGACAACTCAGACAACAGAATCTGCAACCTTAGGGAAGCATCCCATGCTGAAAACATGCAGAACCACAGAAAAGCTAGAAGTGACTCTGCTGCTGGATTGGCTGGAGTCTCTAAGGCAAAAGGAAAGCGTAAAGGGTGGCACTCGGAGATAAAAACAAATGGAAAAAAAACGTATATTGGATATTTTAAAACTAAAGAATTAGCGCATGAGGCTTACTTGGTAGAAAAGCGTAAGCAGCATCCGTTCTGCACAATTTAGTCCTGCCATTTTGTATCCTTATTTGATGGGTGAGCCGTTGCGCTCAATAATGCTCAGTAAGCCTTCATTGCCAGGGAATACGACAAAGTTGCTTGTCCTTTTCATTTCCAATTGTTTAATGAACTGAGAGCGCATCTTTGCTTTTTCTTTTGGGGTTTCATACACCCCGCGCATGATGTCATCGACAGCCTCCTCTGCATTGCCGTTGTGCTTGGCATAGGCCGCAGCTAATTGTTTGTTTGCAATGTTTGGTACTTGCCTAGAGCCGCCATCCAAATAGCGCATACCGGGAACGCCTTGCTTTGTCAGCCAATCAGTTGCCGCTTGTGTTGGGTTTGGATGGCCTGCTTGTTTAAAGCTGAAAACAACCTCGCTGTATAACTTTTCGCCACTTGTCCCAGTTAAACCGCTGCCAAACTGATCTAGAGCTGCTTTACTTAATGGCTTGCGAACTTCCTCCGTCAAAGGATTGTCGTAATCCAGCATCTTTGCAATGTGTTCGTCGGGTAGGTCTACTTTGTAAACATTTCCGGCACCAACATCAACATTAGATTTCATCAGTCGCTTTAGGTCGCCAGTGATTTGATGATAAAAAGCCTTGTCGCCAATAGTTGATGCAGCTTGCGCCTCTTCTCCAGCCGCATCCATTGCTTGCTTAACATTCCAACCATTGTTACCAAGCCAGTCCAGCGTTGTAGGCTGTACGCCTAGTGCTTTTGCAGAATCTGGATTCACCGCCTTTTTTGGGCCAGCTATAGGCATTCCGTTAATTGATGCAATCTCGCCAAGTTTGGAATATTGCTTTGCCACATCAGGCGACTCTGCCAAATACAACCCATGCCCGTAAGCCTGTGCGCCCTCGCCTGTGCCGATCTTGCTTGAATCGAACTTGTCAAACTTGTGCGGGGAGCCGTGCCACACCGTAGCCGCTGCCATGCCCATATTCGCCGCTGCATCGGATGCTTCACGCTGAAACTGTGCGATCTGTTCTGGTGAGTTCAACACCGTCTTATCTCCTGCCATTGGGTAAGCGTTGGCGAACAGGTTTTGCAAGCCTTGCTGATCTTCACGGAAACGGCGCACACCCATATCAACAGTGCCCCCAAAGTCGTCGAGCAAGCCTCTAACTTGCCGCTTCTTTGTGTCGATTGCGCTGAAAATGTCACCTAGCAGTCCCATGATCAACTGCCCCCACCCCATCCAGGCCCGCCAAAATCGCCAACATTGCTATCACCGATGCCAACGCTGTCAAATCCACCACCAAAGCCGGGGCCATTACCCATACCATGATTGCGAGCATCCTTGTCGGCTAAGGCCCTGTCAAGTGACGCGACTTCACGGTCAATGTCTTCCTGCGACATATAACCTTCTTTTATCCCGGCGATAAGTCCGGCAATAGCAGCGGGTGCGATCCCAAGTAACGATGCTTTATTCGCAACACTCAAGGCTGCATCGGTGTTAAAACTCGACCCAATGCCATAGACGTTATCACTGCCAAATCCGAACCCATCGCCACTACCACCGCCAAAGTTCGGCCCGCCATTGTTGCTACGGTTTTCATTGCTTCCAAGCAAGCCACCGAAACCGCCCGTTTGTTGTGGTGCCGCATTCTGTGGTGCAGCCGGTGCAGCCGGTTTATTCTGTGCGCTGAATGGATTCATGGCCTCCCAGTCAGGCATAGCGTATGTGCCAGGGCTGACGCTGAAAGGCCCTTTTCCTGATTGCTTCATACCACCCGGTTGCACAGAACCACCGTAACCGCCACCACTTCCGGGTGCGCCGCCTTTTTGCCTCGAATAACTTCCGGTCATGGCGTTATTGGCAAAGTCCATCAGACCCGGCGCGGTGTTGTTCCTGAAATTATTCAGGTCACCATAGATGTTTTCGTAACTTTGCTTCTGCTGTGCATTGAATGGATTCTGCTGATAGAACTTTTGCAGGTCTGCATTTGTTTTCAGGTTGTCCAGCAAATACGGCTGCGCCGGTGCCCACGGGTCGCTGGTTTGTGTGGAGCTTGTCGTTGTGTCGCCACCCGCTTTAGAACCTAAAAGACCACCTAAAAGAGTCGCGCCGAGTTCGAGCCAATCTGCCATGATGTTCCCCTTATTTATATTGGTTGTAAAGATCGTTACCCATCATCGACCCGCCAAGGACGCCCGTATAGGGGTCGCCTTGCAGGTTTTTGTTTTTCGTGTTTGTTCCGTACCCTTGGCCAATCCCGTTCTGAGCGTCGCTGAAATACTGCTGGTAATCGAGCGGTGTTTGCTGAATCTGATTGCCAGCATTCAACCCCAAGTTATTGCCGTTCTGCATGGTGTTGTAAACATCAAGGCCGAAATTAGCACCGTTCAACTGATTGTTGAAGTTGTTTTGGTTAATGTTCGCATCAAGGTTGGCATAACCAAGGTCGTTAGAGCGCAGTCCAAGATCGTAGTTATTGTCCAGACCTTTGTTTGTCAGGTTGCGATTCTGCTGGTTTGTCCAGTCTTGCCCGTACAAATTTGTCAGATTTTGACCAATGCCGAGGTTCAACTGATTTAGCCCGTTCGACTCGATAACACCCTGACGTGATCCACCGAAACCACCCGCTGCCAAAGCACCTGAACGCATGGCAGGAAGTTGGTTCTGGTTAAAGTTGTCCGTCATTTGACGGGTAATGTCAGCGCCCATTTGTTTCAAATAAGGGTTGTAGCCTTGACCACCACCCATGCCGAGATTATTCTGTCCCTGTTGGTTGCCACCTTGACCCATCGCCCAACGACCATCCGCGCCTTGCGTGTAGCCGACCTTGCTTAAAGGAATACCGCCAGGGGTGTAGCCCTCCTTCAATGGGTCAACAATCAAACCGTTCCCCATATCAAACTTGCCATCCGCACGCTTAGACTGCCATCCTTGCGGATTCGCGTAGTTTGGTCGTGGGTCACCATAGTTCCCACCCGGAAATGCTTCTGGTTGAATCTGTGGCTGGCCGTTTGGTTGCCCTTGGTAATCAGGCGGGACAAATCCACCGTCACGCTGGGGCTTGTAGTTTGGCGGTTGAATCCGTTGTTGTCCGTTCGGCTGCCCAGCAAAGGGCTGAGGGCCAAGACTGTTCGGTTCGTACGGGTTAATAGCCATGATTTATCCTAAAAAGTGCCACGCTGAGGCACGGTAACAATAAACACCCGCCCCGCTACCGGGGTTAAATGTTGTCCCATCGGCAAAAATAATCATGCCGTCTCGCAGTTTGCTAGGCGCTTTGTAAATTGTCTCTAGCATCACCACTGAGTCCGGCGTGTCGAGTGCTTGCGAAATCTTGAGGAATTCGTCGTTGACTTTGGGATCAGCGACAGACCCCGGCGTGTAACGTGCCATCAGTACCGCCCTTGGGTAACAAAATCAATATCAAACGAGCGCATTCTCCAATTTGCATATGCGACATTTGTAAATTTGACAGCGATATATCTGCCAGTGGCAAAGCTGTCTATCTTCAAATCAGTTCCAATCGTGAACGTCTGTGCTGGCTGCCATGTAGTCGCCGCATTTGCCGCCATGCTTGAGCCGACTTGGATGCTGATTGTGGTTCCATCAACGCCATCAAATCTAGGATAAACACTGCGCACGGTCTTGACGGTTTCCGGCGATCCCATCGTGATCCCGGTACGCGCCATATATGCCGGAATTGCTGATCCGAAATCGCTGGTAGTTCCATCGACAACACTGAGTTTCGGCGTGGAATGGCACATAAATAGCCGGGATTCGACAGCCGAATAACGGTTTCCATTCCACGTTATTACTGAGTCATCCCATGATCCCGTCACCGCTGCCCATGTATCCGTGGCATCTACTTCGTCAATTTGGCCATAGCTTCCATACGTCGCGTTGTCGAGCGTGCGGATTGACCATGTTTTGTCGATCCAATTCCAGACACATGCGCGATTACACGTTGCAGAAGACCCATGCGGGAAGCAAATCCATACTTCATTTTCTTTTGGATTAAGGGTGACAAATGATCTTTGATAATGGTTGCTGTCGATATTGTCAAATATGTAATCACGGACAATCGAATTTGCGATTGATATTGGCTGCGAACCTGAATGCAGAACCACATCACCAGCGGTTAGAACCACATGGCCCACGGGTGTATCAACTACACAGCCGGGAGCCAACAACCCATAATTACCGGGCAAACGCTGAAACCTGAAAATGTACGGTGCTCCGATGTAGCTCATGGCGTACATTGACCGCTCTTTGTAGATGATATTCACATCACCCATGGGTAGGCAATCGACCAGCAAATCAGGTGTTTCGGCCAAATCGACCTCACCCGCATCAAGCGCGGCATTAGCTTCATCCCAGCTTGCCGGAATTGATCCAGGTACTGCAATATCCGACCACTTGACCATGTGCGGATAGACCGTGGTGCTTTTCGTGATATTCAGAGCAATCAGGAAATTCTTGAACGGGCGGATCGACTTTGCTTTCCATGCCGCGTTCCAGCCTGTCAGCGATGCGAGATTAACCGCAGTGTTGCCACCCCAAAACATCGGAATATCGACACCGTTGTTAAGCACCAGAACCCCGTTCAAAGACCCACCTGTCCAACGATTGTTGATTGCACCCGTAGGCGCGGTTCCTGTGATGTCTGTACGGGTATTGCCGTCATCGACATATATCGCACTGATCCCCGCATGGACGATAAATCGTGTCGTTGTGGTCGCGTAATGGGTGATGAAATATGGCGTTACGGCCGGTGCGGTTAAAGTCTGCTTAAACCCGCCGAACAGTCGTGCATAACCACTTGAGAATCTGATGTTTTCAGACGCCGACCACACGCCATCGCCCAATTCCTCGGCTGACAAGTCGAAATTTATCCCCGCGCCGCAATTGGCGACTTTGTACATCATGCGATAGCTGCTTTGAAGGCTGCGAAAGAAAACACTATGGCTTCTGTCAGAGAGGAAGCCCCTCCGGTTATATTTGTTATGCGTACATCAAACCGATCAGTGGTTCTATAAGAAACGTCGAGCCTGTAGTTAGACGCATTGGCCCCACCAGTTAAAACGATGACATCTGTTGCATCTATGGTGGTGTTGTTTACCGTGAAAGTAGCATAAGCACCGCCTATAAGACCGGAATTGTGCGTTGTGATTTGGCCGCTTGGCGTGTTGATCGTGACAGCCGTTGATTTACTCGTGAGTTGCGTCACTGCACCGCCAGACCCGGAGACATAGCCGATTGAGCCTGTCTGGATTGATACGTTAAATACGTCCGCTGCAACATTATTTAGCTGCGCTTGCGTTGCTGTCATCGCCCCGGTGATATTCGGCAAGCTGGCTTTGAGTACGCTTTTTATGAGTCTTAACTGGTTATCGCCTTCACTCAGCGGATCGGTTGCGAGTGGCATCGTTTCATCCAACTCGTTGATGTAGTCTGCGGTTTCAACTGTCATAGTGTTTCCCCGGAAAGGATATTGGATGTGTGTCCGCCAAAGTCAGTACGCAGCATGGCTTTGCTCTTTGTGGCCGTCGAGTGCGTCATGGCCTCTTTTAATGCGGCCTCATAAAGCCCACTCCACAACCCAACGTTTTGAGTGTCGAGTGTGTACGGTGCAGATGCCAGCAGCGCCCCATACAAGTACACATCCGGGTAGTTCGTCAGCACGGTATTGGTGAGCGTCGTAGCCAGGTCAAAGCGCGTCAAATAGCGCAATGTGTAGGTATAGGCAACGTCTGCCGGGTTTTCCGTGGCGATGTACGCGCCGTCAACTGTGTAATAGTCACTGCCACCGTTTGACGTGGTAACAGTCAATGACTCCGGGTTGACGTAAATGAGTCCGTCGCGTGGCTCGTAAGTCGTCAACCACAAAGCAATCGGCGTGCCAAAGCGCGTCGGGACGGCCATCAGGCGCGAACCCACAACTGCGGTTAATGTGGCCTCTGTCTCTTGCAAAAGCAGTTTGAGCTTGCGATTGATCTTGGATTCCGCGAGCTTGATAAAGTCGGGAATCTTGGCAGTCAGGTCAGACCTGTGAAGGTAGCCATCGGAGCCATCAATCGCGGCCACCAACTCAGCATAGGTGCTTAGGCTCATTGTTCAACGCGCTTTGCTGGGCGTCCGCGCTTTGGTGTTTCGATCTGTTCTTGAGCCACAACGGGCTTTGGTTCAGGCATAAAACGAGTCCAGCCTTTAGCCTCGTAATCTTTGGCCTCGCTTTCGCTATAAGCGTCGGCGTAACCGTTTTTAGTGTTGTTGATCATTCGGATCATGGTGCAAATTGGGGGCCACTACAGCCCCCAATCCTTTAGGAAGTTGCAAACGGCGTAGACAAGGTTCCAGCTCCGTGACATACCCCGTCGATAGCCCATTGGGTTGCCGAAATCGCAGTCACCTTGTAACGCTCTCCAAGCAAGCCGCCAGTGGTCGTTCCAGCAGCAGACAGGGCAACAATAGTGCTGCCATCCGCCTCGAAATAATCACCCGACTGAGCAACTGTCACATCGCCCATGATCACGCCGCCAACGAGGAATTCGCTGGCGATGGTCTTGGTAATGACCTTGTGCGCGTTAGATGTAACCGCCACCGTGACAAGAAACTCGAACTGCATCCCCTCAACTGGCGTCGGGAGGGTGTAGACGTTGCCAGCAGCGCGGTCCAGAAGACACAGTGCGCCAGACTCACTGGCAAGCAGTTGCCGCGTCGCGCCGACGCTTTGAATTATCTGGCGATGTTCCCCGGTAGCAATGCAGCCGGAAGGGCCGCCGTAACCCAGTCGCTCAAGAGAGGTAGAAATAGTCATGATGTTTCCTTTGAAAGTTGAAAATAAAAAGGGGCCGAAGCCCCGTTATCAGTTGGTGATACGGCACGACCACTCTGGACGCAGCGTCTTGAAGCCATAAAGTATGTCAAGACGCATGAGCAGTTCGTCGTTGCGAATGTCCGAAGCAATCCAGACCCGCAGGCTCATGCCGTCTTGCGTCTTGCGCACGCACTTGTGGGCATCATCCATCAGTGGCAAATCGGCCGTCACAAACGTGAAGGCGTCCTTGTGATACATCAGGTTGTTGCGGTAGCTGGTAGAAGCAGCACCGAAGAACGTCACCGCCTTGGCGTTGAAGTCCGTCACTGCCAGCGCCGCACCCGTGGCCGAGCAGACATTACGCTTTGCAGCGGTTGATGCCGACAAGCCCAGGTAAATCGCTGGCGACACAGTGATCCCAGCGCCGGCAGATGTTGCAGCTACCACGAACTGTTTCAAGTGGCCGTAAGCCGCCTTGGTTTCAGGGTGGCAATCATAGACACCGGCAATGGTGAACACCTGGCCCACGTTGGGCGATGCGATCAACGTGTGAATGTCAACCGTAGTGCCGCCGTCCGTCACCAGCGCGTCAGCATCGGTATCACCCGTCACGTCAGCGATGTAGGCTTGGCTGTAGGTGCGTTCGTTCTCGTAGAAATCAGCCATTGCAGAACGGGCGTAGAAGCCTTCTGTAAAGGCTTTTTTCACCTGGCCTTCGGGTGTGAACAACGCTTTGTTGCCGTTCACAATCGAGGCCATCGTCACCGAGTCAAGCTGCAATGCACGGTTGCTGTCCTTGGGTGCCAGTTGCTGATTCAGTTTTGCGCGTGCATTTCCGAGCGCGGTAATGTCGCCAGCCGCACCAACGACCGTACCAAAGGTGCCCACCAAGTTGTAGGTGTCCTTTGTAGCTTGGGTCAGCATGTCGCCATCAATACCCGACATCAGCACCGACATAGCCGGTTCGATGTAGCGTTTTGAGAAAGCGTCAACCTCACTCGGGCTGTTCACATTCAGGGTCAGTTCTGCGCTGTTGAAGCGCATATCGACACCGTCCTGAGTTGCCATCGTGATGGATTGCGTGGTTTCGTTTTGCTCTTGCACGTCCATCACCCGCGAGCCTTGACGGCGCGTGTACTGGTTCGGATTTGCAACGCGCAGCACAGAGCCGGTTTTCCAGCCGGTTTTTTTGTACTGATCGTCGTAAGAGCGGTCGATTGTGGAAATGAACGTGCATTTCTCGTGGGCAATGCGCAGGCTTTCGCGTGCGACCATGTCCAATACGGTATTGGTGTTAGCCATTTTGTTTCCTTGAAGCGCCTTTCGGCGTTAACGATTTTTTGCGATAAATTCCCGGCGCATACGGTTGAACTCAGCATCGCTGAGACCCGGATCACCAAGGGTTTTTGTGGTCGTGGCGCTACCGCCCGTTACCCGTGTAATCGGTTTAGCGACTACTGCCGGTGTTGCGGTGCGTTGTGCCATCAACTTGTCGTATAGGTAGGCTTTGTGCAACAGCTTGACAGGCCGGGGATCATTGACGTTGGTCAGTTCCTCGGGCTTGTAGCCGATTGCCTTTGCCGCCGCCAACATGCCCTGTTGCACCTCTGGCGTTCCGTACCCTGTAATTTCTCGTGCCAACTGCGAGCGTGCAGCCTCTAAACCCCTTGCAGTTGCCTGTGAGGTTTGATGCTGGTGCTGCTGTTGTGCGCGTTGGATGCCGTCGATTTGCGTGGCTCTTTGCTGTTGCAATTCACGCATTTGACGATCAAGTTTCAGTGCTTGCACCGGGTCTGCATCAGTCAGTGCGTTCCAGTCGAGCTTCTGGTATTGAGCCAATTGTCGCTCTATGGATTTCACCTCTGACACAGCATCAAGATACTGCTCCTGAAACTGTTGACGGGCCGCAAACTGTTGTTGCGCCGCCTCAAACTCCTGGCGTTGCTGGGCGAGGCTTTGCGTCTTGACTGTGTAGTCAGATTGACGCAAAAACGCTTCCTTCAGCTTTGCCGGGACTTTGTACTTTTCGCCCTCGTAGTCAATTTCTTCGCTATCGTCGATAACTTCGGCGGGTGCATCGCTGCCTTCGCTTGTGTCATCGTCTCGGTCAAAGAAGTTTCCTTCACTTTCCGGGCTAGCCGGTGCTTCCGGCGTTTCCGATTCCGTTGCCGGTTGTTCGGTTGCTAATTCCATTTTTCACTTTCTGGACTCAAAGAGTCACGGCGTCTCTCGACGTTTGGGCACAAAAAAAGCAGCCTTAGCTGCTACAAATCGGCGTACCCGGTTGCCGGTTGCTTGTCAGTTAAATCACTTCGATATTCTTGTAAAAACAGCGCATGGCAGGATTCTCCTTTCGTGCCAGTGTGCACATGGCCGCAAACTCGGCCTGCATCTGATTTGCCTTGGTGCTGGTGTATTCCCACACCCCGTAAGCACCGCC
>Ga0265297_10009764_pt1 | contig 12268 bp, 11 predicted proteins | sample Munlanlwell13791_FD_192502 | JGI IMG/M metagenome (GOLD analysis project Ga0265297, IMG submission 192502) | Leachate microbial communities from a municipal landfill in Southern Ontario, Canada - Leachate well 137-91 | ecosystem: Engineered > Solid waste > Landfill > Unclassified | place...
GACCGTGTACTCGCCCTTGCTACCGATCATGAACCCGAAGGGCTTGGTCGGCATCTTGCCTTTCACCGTCAGGATGTCCTGCAGTAGCTTGTGTCCGGGAGCAAGTGCTACCAGCCACAGGTCGGGCTCAGGTATTGCCACACTGGGTCTACTGCTTGCCATCAGTCGATCGACCTCTCTCCACTGAGGTTAACTGCAAGCGCATTCTACCTCGATTTGATATTTTGGTCAATATTCGTAATGGATTGAACGGATTATCATAGTTAGTTGTAATAAATATTGAAACCTTAATATTACTAATAATAACTGAACAGAGCCTGAGAAAGATATATTTAAGTTGTCATATTTGACCCCATTGTGTTAATAATAATACGTAGGAGTTTAATGAAGAAAATAGGTTTTTGGATAATAATTGCGATTATAATTCTTGCCGTTATCGCCGGCATAATTTTTTATAGTACTAAAAATCAGACGGATAGTGGTTCGAGTTCGTCTCAAACGGAAACATCTGATACTCGGACAATACAAACTACTGAGGGGGCCGATACCGTTCTTTTCTATGGTTATAGCTGTCCTCACTGCAAATTAGTGGAGGAATACATTATTAAGAACGACATCGATACTAAAGTTCAGTTCGATATGAAAGAGGTTTATAAAAATACTAAAAATGCCTCAGATCTGGAAGCGGCAGCGGCTATTTGTAATATTCCGACTAGCGAATTGGGAGTGCCTTTCTTGTACGATGGTGCCACAAAAACTTGCTTAACCGGAGAAACAGAAATTAAGGACTTTTTAAACCAAAAAGTAAAAAATCAAAATTAGAAATAACAAAATTATATCTCTGAGTTTATTTGTATTGTTTTTTTATTAACAACCGCCGATAAAGCCTTGGCAATATGTCCGGTTTGTACTGTTGGCGTCGTAGCGGGGTTAGGGTTATTGCGATATCTTGGCGTGGATGATGTTTTATCTGGTATCGATCGAAGAACACTTTTTCTTCACGGGTGTCAAAACCGGCAAAAGTAAATACTTCGATTTATTGCAAGAAGTCAGTCAAATGCGTGGTGATCTGCTTCGGAAAATTATTCCCGAATACGAAGGGGAGGTCTGGTGTATCTCCAAGCATTTACTGGCGGCCTCGATGCGGGTGATGGAAGTCGGAACTAAAGAGCTCGGCCGCGGTCATAAAAAAGAGGCCGAGGAATTATTTCAAAAATCATACGATCTCTATTCGCTTTTTTGGGGGATAAATATGGGTGTGGTTAAAGCCGATAATATCACAAAAATTGACGGCAAGGCCATTAACAAACACGATACTGAACGTAAGGGCTTTATGGGCAAGCTCAGTGGTATGGTGAAAAAGGCCATTGACTGCTGTATTGAATAAATTATTTTACTGTTCGAGATGGATTATCTTTGATTAATGTGGCAGTCCTTCGACAGGCTCAGGACTATAAGCCTTCCGTCTACGCCAAGGCTACGGCGGACAAGCAAGGGTCGTCTTCGACTCCCATTTCAGCAAACCTATCAAATAAAAACATCCCCAGAAGGGGATTTTTTATTTGGCAGCCTCAAGGGGAGATCGAACTCCTCGGAAACCCACGGTTTTCCGACGCCCCTTCGGGGCTGCCTTCCTCCCGCGGGAAAACAACTGTTTTCCCGACCCCTTTCGTGTTCGACTCCCATCTCGATGAACTTCCAAATAAAAATATCCCCAAAGGGGAATATTTTATTTGGCAGCCTCAAGGGGAGTCGAACCCCTGTTACCAGGATGAGAACCTGGCGTCCTAACCACTAGACGATGAGGCCATATCCAGGTGTTAATAATAGCAATTAAACCTGAATTTGGCAATTGTTTGATGAGTGTTTTGCATAAAAATCATATTAATGTTAAAAGTGAAGTGGGTAGGCATCGGTCCAGACACTTTGCTTACTCGAGGTTAGGGCCATAGTGAGTAAAGCAGGAAGGGGGCTCAATGTCGAACACCGCCTAGGAACCGACTCCCCCGGCCGATGATACCGACTGTTCTTTTGTGTTCGGTAGCATCCGGCCACTGCCCCTTACATGGAGTTGTTCGTGGTTCGTAGGAACTGCTTTCATGGGGGCATGCCAGTGTTGTGATCGCAGACGCCACCTTTCCAGCCCATCGAGGGCGCTCTGGAGGGGTGGCGGTTTTTTATAGCCACTTATTAATTAGTTCTCTAGCCTCATCAAGATTATGGATCTCGTCTTCCAATATTGCGTCATTTAACCGTTCTATCAAATGACCGACCATCGGACCGGGTTTTATATTGTAATTGTCAATTAAATATCGTCCGTCAATACCAATATCTTTAAGGGTTGGGTGGGGGTTGGTTTGGGCGTTTTTTACGTAATCTTTATATTGTTTGACGATGTCGTTAAAAGTCGCTGAAGCACTTTTTGCGACGACTTCGTTTTCAAAATAACTGCCATTATGATCGGCGGTTAATAATGCAACGAGATCGCTAAATAGAGGGTTTTGGAAGTATCGTAGTTTAGTTGACTGCCTCATTTTTGACCAATTGTCAAAAAGCATATGTTTGCTGATTAACCATAGTGTCGCATCAATCATCTTTTTTGGCATCCGTAATCTTTTTAATACAGCCGATGCAATATGGACTCCGGCTTCGGCATGTCCTTTAAAATGAATTTGACCATCAAGACCCGTTTCAAAAGTAATAGGTTTGCCAACATCGTGTAATAGTCCGGCCCAGGCTAACGGTACGGAACAGATCTTCGGTAAACTATCGAGAACTAGTAGGGTATGCGCAAAGACATCACCTTCTGTGTGGTATTTTCTGGGCTGTTCGATACCGATGCAGGCATCGATCTCCGGTAAAATATCTGCAAGTATGCCAAGCGCTTGCATGTCTTTAATGGCGTTGGCGCGATTGGGATTGATGAGCATTCGTGAGCATTCATCAAAAATCCTTTCAGCGGCTAAATCGTGTAACGATCCCAACTTAACTGCTTTGATAATAGCGTCGGCAGTGTCAGGGGAGTAATTAAAACCGAATCGATTTTTAAATCTTATTGCTCGGAGAATGCGAAGCCGATCCTCGGCGATACGGAGTCTGGGCTCGCCGACAAAACGGATTATTCGATGGTTAATATCTTCCAAGCCACCGGTAACATCGATGAGTTGATTCGATATCGGGTTAAAAGCTAGAGCGTTAATGGTAAAATCGCGTCGCCATAAATCTTCTTCTAGATTGGCCGGTATGATTTTTTTTGGCCGGCGGCCATCGCTACCAATATCTTGGCGAAAAGTTGCCACTTCATAAATATGGCCAAAATGTTTGACGATCGTAACACCGTAAGCTTCGCGAGGTTGAATAATAACACTGCGCGAGAAGATTTTAGCTACTTCTTTGGCTGAGGCGTCAGTGGCGATATCGATATCGTGTGATGGTTGTTGCAATAAGAGATCGCGAACACAACCGCCGACAAAATAGGCCTCAAAACCTTTGGCGGCAAGGGTTTGAGCAACGGCGACAGCACCCGAAAAAATCTCATCATGATCAGGCGATGATTCGATTGGCGATTTGGTGTTTGTTTTAGCAGAGCACATGACAGTTGTTTATTTACTAGTTTTTATCGTATCATAAGCATAGATGTCTATAAAATTATTCATTGCTTTGCTCGATGTTGTTATCGCTATGATAGTGTTTGTGATTGTTGCGATAATCGTTGATTCGGTTTGGCGAAAGAGAGCTCGGATGGGAAAGAAAACGCGTTTTGAAAAATATTTAAGTCGAGCGGCGGTTAGTTTTATTTTTATGGGATTTGCAATTATGACAATTTTGGTTCTATCGATATTAAGTCCGACGGCAATGTAAGCGAAAAAAAGAGCCCGGGGCAGTAATGCATTCCCCGAGCTGAGAGCCTTGTGACACACGAGCTTGTCGACGGTGATCAGCAGTGCATGCCTACACCTTGGCACCCATCGGCATCGGTGATGTCGAGTATGGTACCCGAACCACAGGCGATGGCGGCATCGTAGACCCTGGGCCTGTGTAGGCCAATGACCTGGATGCCCAGATTCCGTCGTCCGATTCTGATGATCACCTGTCCGTTGTAGGCGAAGAGCCTGATGTTGCAGGGTGTGAGCAGAATCGTCCGTAGCCCGACTCGCATGTCGGTCGGAACGATCCGCTCCTCGTCCTGGATCATCATGTTCAGTGCCTTGACGTCTTTCAGCTGACGCATCATGCCGAGTTGGTACGGAACCTTCTTCAGCAGGACGATATCGCCAGCTCCGGTTATGAGCCGGTAGCCTCTCTTTCCCTCCGGTGTGATGGCAGTTGCGTATGGATACGAGAACATCTCAGCGAGAGATGCCAGCGTATCGTCGACCGGTGCAGTAGCTGGATCCGGCAGAACCTCTTCGCCTCCGGATCCCTCGGTGTCCTGCGACATTGCTGCACTCATTGCCTTGCCCCTTCATCCGAACCGCCGGGCAGTGCACGTTCTCACGATCCGATCCCCCTTCCAGAGTGCCTGTCCGTGTATGATACGCTCCGGCGAGGCAGGAGCATGGTCTCATACGAGACACACCCGCATTTTAGAGCAATTTGCTATTAGAGTCAATATAATTTAATAAAATGTTGTATATATAAAAAAGTTGCCCACGTTCCCTGGCGAGGGGGAAACGTGGGCGCCCGGCTCTCAGGAGCCGGATGAAGGGGTGCGCCGCCGAAGTACGGTGACAGGCGGCAGAGTCGCTGGGCAAGCGACACCACAATATTTATACTCTTATATATGTTTAAAGTCAAGAGTTGGTATCACAATACCTGAACTTGTTTATGTTTAGTTTTATGGCCGCGGATGATAGTGATATGGCTTTTAGGGGTCTTGAAATATTTAGCGAGTAATTTAATAATTTCTTGATTAGCAGCATTGTCATGAGGCTGACTATGAGTGTGTATAACGAGCGAAGAATTATTTATTAGCGGTAAAACTTCCGATTTTGATGAGCCGGTTTTTACGTGGATATCAATAATCATATAATTATTATAATGTCCAAATTAAAATAAAAAAACCGGCCTAAGCGCAGACAACACGCTTGGCCGGGAGACCGGGGCGAACCAGCTACGCTACGCTTTGAGGCGCAAACGTCGTCTGGTGATGGGCTTCCCTCCGCCTTGCCCTGGCGGAGCTACGGGCTTAAGCTTGTCCTTGTACGTCAGCATCAGTTCCTTGGCTGCCTCGTCGATCCCGTTGCGGTCGACGATTCGATCGAGTCGCACAACGGTATTGTTGATGACCCTTCGAGTCGCAGAGCCGAGGGCCCGTTCCAGTCTATTCAGCTCGACTTCGAGCTGATCGGTCTGGCCGGCCTTCGCTGCGACATGTACAGCTGAGATGATGCCAGGAACGTCTGTGACGGACAATGCCACGAGCTACACCCTCTCGCCTTGAGTGTGTGAGCACGCCCTCAATAAGGGTACCGCCATTTTACTTCGCTGGTTTATATAAGTCAAGTGTTTTGAAAAAATTGAGCGATGGCCAGTACTGCTAGTACTCCGAACATGATCCACATAATCAACAAAATTAATTGTCGCCACCATGGTATTCGTATCGCCCGAGGTAGATCATGGCGATTGATGATTAGAACCAAGACTATATAAACAAACATTGCTAAAGCGTTGATAACCGCCCCAATCGTAATTAAGGTTCGTGGCTCGCTAAAGCCCGATAGGAATACAATGATCCCGAAAATAATTTGGGCCCAGATAATTATGTAATAAAATTTTGAAAGTTTTCGAGCCGGGATTTTAACGGGATTGGTTAAAATAATATTTTCAGCAATAATTCGGCTGGTAGAATCTAAGACAGTTAATTGAGTTGCAAATAGGGTTAAAGTTGTAACCAAGATAAAGATGGTTCCGACGATCTTTAAAGATGAGAGGCCGATTAATTTGCCCTCTGTGATAATAAAATCAATACCGCTTTCAGTACCAGAAATACCATATGTTACAATATAGGCTAAAAACGAAAGCATGGTGATAGTCGCAATGCCGGTTAACCAAAAAATTAGCCAATGCTCAATATTTATATTACGCCACCACTGTTTAAAGCGTTGAATATTACCTTCAGTCGGATTAAATGTCGTGCCTTCGAGAGCAATATCTTCAACTTTACCCGATAATAGGCTAGTGATTCGACCGCTAAATTGACCCATGCCGTAGCCTTTTTCTTTAATATAAAAAGATTGGGCTAAGTTTAAGTTGCCGCCAGCCCCGGCATAGGCTAGAGCTCCGAGAAAAGTGAATAAGGGTAACCCTTTAGGAAAAAACCAGTAGTTATTTCCATGACCGATAAGGCCGCTGGCCAATGCCGACCAATCGGCCGTTTTAGCCATATAGATAGCTAAAACGATAATAACCGGAACGCCAATGGTAATGACAATTTTTTGAAACGTTTCGACGGTTTTATACAGTACTGGGCCAAGGCTTAGAATCAAGCCGATGATAATTAATAAACCTATAGCTATCCAATCAAAGTGGGGAAGCCCGGTGATATTGGCAAATAATTTTGCGGCTGCGGCAATGATACCTGGCCAGCCAAAGCCAAGAAAGGTTGAAATAATAAACCACCATGGCAATAGACGCCAACGCCTGGCTAGTCCGACAAAGATGCTTTCACCTTTAACTAGGGTGTAACGTTCAATCTCAAGATTAAGAAAAAACTGCATTGTCAAGCCGACTATTGCCGCCCAAACTAAACCCATACCAAAATGTGATGATAGATATGGCCACAATATTACTTCGCCACTTCCCAATCCTAAACCGAGTAAAATAAAACTTGGCCCAAGTAGTTTTTTCAAGGGAGGCGAAGCGGGTAATTCACGAATAAAATGAGGTTTTAAATGCTTATTCATTACTGGGTAACGATAAATCTACTTTAGGACATTTAATAAAAGACATTTGACACTGTAGCTTGTGCCAGGACAAGTTATTGGTTGAATTGGAGCAATTGATTTGAGTGGGGCAACTACCGACTGAAAAATAAAGGATACCAATGCATCCAATCAGGCTGATAATCAGTAAAACTATCAACCACCAGACGGTTCGCCAGACAATTTTCATTATTGTTTGCGATGTGTTCTGATTTGTCGCCATAGACTTAATGTGATACGATTTTTTCCTGTACTTAAGTATAGTTTAACAATATTATTCAAGTCCTTAAATGTTAGAGGAGGCGAGGGTGAGCGGCATTGTTGGATATCTGGGGGAAAAAGATGGCGTTAAGCTAACGGTAGAAGGATTAAAGGTTCTCTCGGATCGTGGTCGTGATGATTGGGGTTTGGCGATTAAAGCTGGCCCAAAAATGAAGATAAAAAAACGCCCGGGCGATATTAATCTGGCCAATCCCGAAGAATTCTCAGGATTGTCGGGGACTATCGTTCTTGGTCAGACCCGTTTTGCGGTTCATACTGTGCCAGCCGGTCCCAATGCTCATCCCCATTTTGACTGCCAAAAACGTTTGTTTGTCGCTTTGGACGGGGTCGTATCAAGGCATGATGAATTAATTGATGAACTAACGAAAGCCGGTTGTGAATTAAAAACCGGATCGGATGCTGAGGTTGTTGCTCATATTATTGAGCGTAAATTAGCTGAATTAGGTAATTTACCTGAAGCCATCCGCCAGGTTGTGCAAAATCTAGAAGGGGAATATGCCTTTGCCGTCGTTGATCGGACTAGCGAGGCACTAATTGGAGTTAGCTCTGGTTTATCACTGACGATCGGAATTGGAGAAAATGCCTACTGTATTGCCTCTGACAATCGTGCCTATCGATCTGATTTTGCAAGGGAAGTACGCCTGGAAAGCGGACAGATGGCGGTGGTTGGTACCGGTCAAGATTTTCCCAAGGGTTGTCAGATATTTGATATTAAAACCGGACGGATAATTGCGCCTTATATTCAGGATATTGTCATTACCAGTCTCGAGCCAGTTCAAGCCACAACTGATAAAATGCTTTCAGATATTAGTTCAATTCCAACTGTTCTTGAACGGATTTCCCGTTTACCCCAGGAGGAATTGCGAAAAGTGGCTAATATCATTAAACGATCAAAGAACTGTATATTTATTGGCTCAGGTTCGTCCCAGACGGCAGCGCAATACGGTGCCATCTTGGTCGGTAAACATCCTTCTATCAACGGAATTAATTATTCTGGTGGCGAAGCATTGACCATGATCGACAAATATAAGAAAGACGATGCGATTGTATTATTATCCCACAGTGGCGAAACGGCTGAACTGATAAAAATCGCACATATCGTTAAGGGCCGGGGGTTAAAAGTAGTGGCGATTGTCTCACGAGCCGGATCAACCCTATCCAGCATCTCCGATTTGACAGTTTTAACTCTAGCCGAAAATGAACAGTCGTATCACGCGACGGTGAGTACGATCGCGCAGATGGCAATGATTGGCTTATTGGTGGCAGTAATCAATAATGAAACTGGAACGGCAATCGATGGTATTGTTGCTGCCCAGAATAATATTTCTGCCTTAATATCCCCCAAGAATCAAAATGAAGTTGATGCGGTTGCAGGACAAATTGTCGAAAGTGCACTAGCTCCGATAGTGGGCAACGGCTTGTCGGCCATAGCCGCTCAAGAAACGGCTCGGTTACTGCGAAATGTGGCGCAAGTAATAAGTTTCGGAGTTAACGGTAGTGATTATAAGCACGATATTATGTCGATAGTAGAATATGGCACACCGGTAGTTTTCTTTAGCGGTAATGATGCTTTTGATCAACTAAACGATCAGCAAATAGCTGAAGCCAGAGCCAGAGGAGCCGAGGTTGTTGCCATATCGGTCAAAGAAAATTTAGCGGCAAAATATAATGCTATTGTTGCCGGACAGGGTACGTTTACTGTGTTATCAATGATAGTATATGGCCAACTATTGGCCTATTATTGCGCCAAGAAAAAAGAACTCGATCCCGATCGGTCATTGAGTCTAATAAAAATATATAGCGTTATTTAGTCCGAGTAATAATTGGCAAAAACTGGCCAATCGATTTCATGTTTGAGCAATAAATCGTAAAGCTGATCGATTATTGAAGCACCTATGAGTTGATTATCGGTATATTCTTCGTAAAGCTGAAGGTACTTTTTGGGGTGGTCACACAACTGATTAACTCGGATCGGGTGGACGTGCAATAACTCATTGCGTTGTCCGGCGATACGTCTTAGGGCGGGGTATTTGACGGCGCTATCCATTATCGGCTGACAGTCGGGACAGCTGGTCGGAACTAATATTGAGCGGACCACCGAGTGGAAGATGTCTAAAGGCAATTGCTGTAACTCAATGATCCGATCGATATCGGCTTTATCGGTAAATGGCAGAAGGGCGATAATGCCGCTTGGGATCTGTTGCAGATAATACCAGTCATCGGCTCCGGATAAATTTTCGATAACCGTTATTGGATGATAAAAGTTGTGCTTCGGTAGTTTTTTTAAGTGTTGCCCGATGTTGATGTCGTATTCTTCATTGCTACCAACTCGGTGATAATTCATATTCATATCGGAAAGAATTTTGATTATTGAAGTTAGATTGTTGTTACGAGATTGCTTTGGGCCTAAAACAGCGATTCGACGATTATCTTTGGCGGCATCTACGATTAATTGGGAGAGTGGCGATCGTCTAGTAACGATTGTCTTACCGGTCTCAATGATGGGGCAAGTAATCCGGATAAAAGGAATATTGTTATAGGCATAGCCACTAATCAAATCGATAGTTTTTGTTGGCTGAGTTCCGAGTTTAATTTTTGTATGATAATGTCGCCGATCAATATCAAAACCAAGGTCTTTAAAGGCATCAAGTACCATGGCAATTCCGGCTCTAGATACCGGTAAGGGCTGAGTGAGTAATCCGTCGTTGACCGATATTTCTTGGGGGGTGACGGTGATAGCCTGCCATTTAAGACCTAATTGACGCAGAAGGGTTAAGAGCATCCGATGGGACGGGTGATGATAGTTTGGGCTAAGGGGTAAATACTGTTTATCGGGACTAGTCCGCCACGCGATTGTTGGCAATTTGGGCTTTACTTTTATCTTAATCGGTATGTTTTCATCTTTCGAAGCGATATCGGCCGGTGATTGAACCGGCGAGGCAGGGACTGTCTGATACTTAGAAATTTCAATAGGAATATTATCGGATTTTTCCTCTGAGACAGGTGACAATACTGGTGTTGCTTGAGTTCGTTTTGGTGGCTGCACTATTTTAATCGGTACCTTTTCTGCAGCTTGCTGTCGAACTATTTCGTGTTTGCGTAGTTTGCGAGGGGTAGCTTGACCAACCGTCTCGGTAGTTGTGCCATAAGCGGCCTGCATTAGCCTTTTTAGGCGACGGGAAGCACTGAAACAGACGTGGAATTTTTCCGGGTAAACATAGATTGTTTTTCTTCCGATATCGTCGTATTCTCGATCGTTGGAGTGATTTACTCGATGGAGGATGCCGATGCCCTTTAAACGGACTTTTTTGCCTTCCGAAAGATCCTGGGTAATTTGGTCATGCATGACTTTAAACAGAAGCCGAGTTTGAGGCAAATCCAACTTAGCTCTTTTTGACAACCGTTTAATAAAAATGCTCGAATTAATTTTCTTCATAAGTTCTATCCGCTTGCAGCCATAGTTTGCGGTGGAGCATTGGGCTCAACTATTGGAATATCTGGTGGTGGCGGTGGTGGAGGAGCAAATGGGGCAACGGCTGGCTGATGGCCGGAGTTATTCGCGACATTCGTCGAGGTAGAATTTTGACGAATAAAAGTAAAATTATTATTAGTATCGGTATCAACAATGACGGTGTCACCGGCCTTAAGGGCTCCGGATATAATATAATTTGCGATGGTATTTTCTATTTTATCCTGCAAAACCCGTCGTAAAGGTCTCGCTCCATAAATGGGGTCGAATCCAAGTTGTGCTAAAACATTCTGGGCTGTTTCGGTAACGGTAAGTTGTACTTGCTGTTCGCCGATGAGCTTACTGACGTTTTTTAGCATAATTCCGACAATTTTAATCATATCTTCAGCTTTGAGGGGATCAAAGATGACAATTTCGTCGAAGCGATTCACAAACTCGGGACGGAAATGTTTTAGTAGGGCGTCCATGACCCCGTTTTTTAACTTATCTTTGGGCAAGTGTTCTTGAATTAATTCTGTTCCAACATTGCTAGTGCAGATAATAATCGCATTTCGGAAATCAACTGTATGGCCTTTACTATCAGTCAGGCGGCCGTCCTCAAGGATTTGTAGAAATAAATTAAAGACATCTGGATGACCTTTTTCGATTTCATCGAAAAGAATAACCGAATATGGTTTTTTGCGTACTGCTTCGGTAAGTTGTCCACCTTCCTCGTAGCCAACATATCCCGGTGGAGCACCGATCATTCGAGCCGAAGCATTCTTTTCCATATATTCACTCATGTCAAGACGAATCATCATATCCTCATTGCCAAACAGGGTCTCAGCCAGAGTTTTGGCCGTTTCGGTTTTACCAACACCAGTGGGTCCGAGAAAGATAAATGAACCAATCGGGCGTTTGGGATTTTTCAACCCGGCTCGATTACGCCGAATTGCCTCGGCGACAGTATGGACGGCATCTTCTTGATCGATAAGGCGTTCATGCAGATGATCTTCTAAGTGAACCAGCACGTCAATTTCATTTTCGGTCAATTTACCGACCGGAATGCCTGTCCACTGACTAACGATATCGCGCAGTAAATCAGTCGTAACGGCATTACCGGTGTTATTTAAATGTAATGAGCTGGCTGCTTCGTCAATTAAATCAATTGCTTTATCCGGTAGAAAACGATCGGTTATATAACGCTTCGATAATTTTACGGCCTCAATAATCGTATCATCGGGAATACTAACCTGATGATGGGCTTCGTATTTACCCTTAATTCCTTTTAGAATTTGAACGGCTTGATCCTCGCTTGGTTCTTCGATGGTGACTTTTTGAAATCGGCGTTCAAAAGCCGGATCAGGCTCGATTTTACGACGCCATTCTTGGATAGTGGTTGTTCCAATGACCTGAATGCGGCCTCGTGACAACGGTGGCTTGAGAATATTACTCGCGTCCAGCGATCCGCCTCCGCCGGTACCAATTAGGGTGTGTAATTCATCGATAAATAAAATATCCCGACCATCACTTTTTTCCAATTCACTGGTAATGCTTTTTAGTCTTTCCTCAAATTCCCCCCGATGACTGGCGCCGGCAATTACTGACATTAAAT
>Ga0265297_10009765_pt1 | contig 12267 bp, 2 predicted proteins | sample Munlanlwell13791_FD_192502 | JGI IMG/M metagenome (GOLD analysis project Ga0265297, IMG submission 192502) | Leachate microbial communities from a municipal landfill in Southern Ontario, Canada - Leachate well 137-91 | ecosystem: Engineered > Solid waste > Landfill > Unclassified | place...
TCAGCTACTAAAGCATTAGCGCCGTAGTCACTTTGTCTTAGCCCATAGGCATACAGCGCGCCGGAACTAAAGGCCATTCCCGTACCTATGTTGACGCGAATATTGTTACTGTTCTCGGTCAGCCCGTATGCCGTGTCAATAATGTCGGTCACGTCTACGGCAATGGTGTTGGTCAAAACATCGATACCGTCACCGGCCCCCACCAAAAGTGCACCGGACGAGAAATTCAGACCAGATGTAGCAGCCAAATTGATACGGATGTTATTACTGTTCTCGGTCAATCCGTAGTTTGTGTCAATAATGTCAGTGACATCTACCGATAAGACCCCCAGGGTGTGATCCAGCCCGTCACCAGCCAGTGTACTCAAATTCTGCCACGCGGCTGCCGTGCCAGCGCCAGTGCCAATAAACTGATAATTCTCTCCAGGCGTTATACCCACCGTGGCGGCGGCTACGGTAATGAGAGTACCGGCTCCCACAGCAAATGTTCTACTGGCACTAATGTCGCCACCGCCGGTGAGTCCGTCTCCGGCAGTTAGAGTAACAGCAGTGTGATCTATGTGCCGGTTGGCGTCGTAGTTGGCTAGGGAGTTGTGGTCAACTGAATCAGAGCCGCCTGATAAGTGGGTACTCGCGTGCGCTTTGGGGTTGTGTAACTGCGCGCCACTTAGTCCAGCGTGCCAACTAATAGCGTCGGTATGGTAACTCATTGGGTGTGGAACCATGCCAGTCCCACCTGCCGATGCAGCCATAGCACTGGCAGCTTGAGTACCGCCGGTCAATACTACCATACGATTGTCGACGTAGGAGACAAAGACCTGCTGGCCAACTACTAGGGTCGAAGCGTCACCCACTACTTGAATTCTGCGCAGAATTGTTGCGCCGTCCTTGGTGATGTCGGCGTAGTTACCGGACACAGATACTATCTTAGCACGTTCTAGCATATGGCTCCTTTACACATCATACTTCCTACGGCAACGGGCTGTCATTTCCAATGTAGCTGGCCCAAACGTCCGCTCAATTGAATCAATGATGTAAGTCTGATTAAACGTGCGGCCATCGTAAGTTTCAACTTGCACTTCGAGTTGATCTTCAACTTCGTATTCCAACTGTGCCGCCACGTGTTGTAGTATCCCCTCTGAATAACTAAGAGCATCACGTACCGTATCAATAGCTTCACGGTAACTCTCTTCTTCACCCAGTGATTCAATATTCAGTGTATGAAACAGTATACCATATTTGGCTGCCTGTGCGTGATCGAAGTATTCTGCAATCTCGGCTCCTACAGCCCGAATGTGCGTAGGTACCCGATCAGAAAACTGCTCTTGCAAAGCATAGATAATATCGGGTACTGTACCCAAATCGGGGTGCTGCTTGAATGACGAAATCTTCAGCCCGCCCGCAGCAGTGGGTAATAGCTTCACCCGCGCATCACGAATCACGCGCATCGCTGCATCGAAAGCCGCCATACCTTGATCAGCAATGATACCATCAATGAGCCGGTACAACTCATATTGAGCTATATCCATCTCCATTGCTCTAATATAGATGTTTCCTACTGTATTTAACTTGTATGGATCAACAAGCTTCACTGTAAACACAAGCCTGTTATCAGACCACATGCTTAGAAAGCCGTCTACCAACGTCACAAATATGTAATTGGCAGTTACTATCTCCGGCGCACTAAAGAAGTCCAGCGGGATCACATCGCTCATCACGGTTAATGGTGCCACTCCGGTCTGATTGGAGCTAAACTCTGAGTCTACTCCATCGCTCGATAGCGTGAAGCGTATGGTGTTTGGTGTGTGTAATGCGCAGTATACAGAGAAATCGTTATAAAGCGTTGGTAATACTTCATAGGCTACATCACTTAAAACTTCGTCTACAACCAAGTCGCTATCATCTGAAGCTGTAGCTCCGGCAAAATCCAGGATGCCAGCCTTGGCCGCTACGTCCTTGAGTGCCCAGTCCATACTCTTGTCCAGTTCCAGATCGTACATCTGTACTTCGCATAAATGAATGGTGTCGTTGAAATGTTGTAATATCCGCTCGCCGGGATTGTAATAAGCACCCGGATAATATTCGCGTGATCCTTTTTCTGGAACCTCAACCAAGAAAAATGGAAGTATTACATGTCTCGAATTGTCTACTCTAAGATCAACAGTTACGTCATCTGTATCACACAATACAATCTTCGTGGTTACGGCTTGTTCGTAGTCCGATCCATACAGATCGCCAAGGCCACTAACTCCACGAAATCTTGAAAGCATATTACTTTTCCCGCTACCTCTACCAGTAGAAATACAATATGCCCAATAGAACTCGTCTGAGTTATTCGAGCAACCGTATGTATCATCACAGTCTGTATTATACGCAGCTGTCAGCCTGCCAGATTTGGTAGCATAGGGTTGGTATCCCCATGTACTGATTAGTCCGGTGTGGGTTTCGTATGTGTTATATAGCTTTATTTCTGCCGGTAGACTGCAATGTTGTGAGCGAGTAAAGTGCACTAGCTCAAGAACCTCATTGCCGATTAACAGCGGATAGCCTTCGGTGAATTCAAAGAATCTGTCGGTCGGGTTATGCGACCCAACCTCTTCAGCATCTACCCACATTCCGTGATTGCGTGGAATCACACTTGAGTTCGGTTGTACATAATAGGATTCGCTTTCAGGTACACGTAGATATTCCATGATACCTACCAGCTTTCCAGCATCATAGTCTACATATCTTGTAGATAGAGTGGTAGTAGCCAACAGTACCGGCGTTTCGCTATCGAGTTCGTACTGCTTGACTTCGGCCACTAGCTCACTTTGCGTCTTACGCATACTCACTACATAGCGTTGGTCCTTGGCTGGTGTTTCACCCAGGTCTATGCTATCAAGTATTTCCCAGGCAGCGTCTTCATCGTTATTGCCAGTTCTGCGCAGAAGATATAGCTTTTGATTGATCACATCGCAGAACGCGGCGACCAGGTTGTACTCGTTGCTACGATAGCCAAATACCCCAAAGCCAGTACCAAGTAGTGTATCGGTGTATACGTAGTTGTTGGCCTCAGCGTTGGCAGCAGCGCTCCACCCGCTGAAGGTTTGATAGGCACCCTCTGAAGTCGTCGCTTCGCGCAAGCCCAAGCCAAACAAAGCAGTGTGGTCATTAGTGATGTAGTAGGTTGCACTAATACCGAAGTCATCACCCTGCGGTCTAACTGCAGTAGGTAACAAGATCAACCGGTTGTATTCAGAGTTTTCTATGTCTGTAGTACCGACCGTGGGGACGGCATCACCGATGCTATACAGGTTGCCCATATTAACGCAGGTATCATGGTGCTTGGTTTGACTAAGCCATTGCCAGTCCTGATCGAAGGCCACATCCTTCATTTGCCGATAGGCCCACTCGCGGCCCATTAGTTGCATCTCTGCGTCTGGTACGACTTGATCGATTCCATAGGTATTTAGTAGCATATACTCTGCGCCACTAACATCCTCATAACCAGCATACAGCTTGGCCATATTTCCGGCAGATATGTAGTCACTGCAACTGGCCGTGCTGTAGTTATAGGCCGCGTTAGCCAGTCTAATATTGAGTGTTCCGGCGTTACCGTGATTTGGTTCGGTGGCCTGCCAGCCTAGTATATCGTCGATTACTTCGACTTTATGGTTGTAGCCACCAAAGATCGGCGTGCGTTCGGAGCGATAAATTGTCAGTACATCATTCACGTTCTTGATGTAGTACATGTAGTCGGCGTCCATTAGCAAGGGACTCAGGAATGGTGTCTCGCCCATATAGCGGTAACGGTCCAGGCTCCACCGCAAACCATCGGTGCTTCTTAATACCACACCCATTTCCTGCGCGTGTGTACCGGTACTACCAGCGCGCCCCAACATACCGGTGGCATAGATCACACCATCGTAGTATTTAAGCCAACCAAGTTTTAGATAGCTGTAGTTGTCTACAATATCGATTGGTAGCACGTGGTAGGGTGTAGACCAAACCTCATTTCTGCACAGAATTACCCGTGGATCACCATAATTGCTCAGATTGACCAAGATCACATCGGTAGCATCGTCTAGTCTAACTGCGTCAAAGAAGTTGCCAGCATCGCGTTCATAGTCATCGGGGATGGGCATAACATAGTCCATTGTAACATAGTTCCACGATGAACCAGAGTCGGTGCTATAGACATATACAATACCTAATCCAGTCACGTTCTCGAAATTGCCAGTTGTCACTTCGGGGTAAGCTACTAAAGCATACAGCGCATAGGTGTCTACTGTGGCCAGGGCGATTGGGTATTGATAGCCACTGACCGAGCCAGGGATTTGTACTGCCCCAACCCATAACGTGCTATGTAGTTCGTCATTCTCGATACCGTAGACATTGTCTTGGTAAACCGACATACGGCGCTCGTTGGTACCAGCATTGGCCATTTGGGTAAAGATACCACTGCTAAAGTAGCAGTTTTTGTGGTAGGCTACACCGCTTGTATTGCCCGAAATGTAGATGTTGCCGTTGTAAACATCGGCGTCCACAGTAGCATTGTCTATACCAGAAGCCCACTCGCTGGGCGTTAGGGCCGGTACATGCGATGCGCTGGATGTAGCAATAGCAGCCCACACTGGCATGGTGCGATAGAATTCCAACTTGGAGACCGGCGCTCTGGTGTTTGCCTGTTCGAGTGCCTGTAATGTCGATGAGATACTACGCATTAACGCACCACCCGCAAAGATATGGGCACGATATAATAGGCCCCAGCGCCCGTCACCGTTGTAGTTAAAGCTGTGGGCGCAAAGCGGCCCGTGAAGCACACGCTGTACTCTGTGTCATCGAAGTCCCTAAACTTTAGCACGTTGTTGGGCGGCACGGTAGACTCAAACAATGTCTTGAGATCACCATAGTCTCCCAGGTCAGCAGAAACTTCAGTGATCAGAGTACCGGCATCTATTGATATCGAGCCACTGGTTGTACCAAAACACTTAACAGCATAGTTAAACGTGATATTGTTCGGCGCGGATTGCAGGTCTAATTTACCAGTCACGGTATAGCGTTCCTGCTGTACTCGTTCCAACATAGGCTTGTACTGTTCCAGTATCACCTTGAAGGCATATACCGTTCCACTACCAACTTGTAAAAGCATATAGTCGCTCATAGCTATCCTTTAGTAAGGCGTATTCAAAGGTGGGTAGCCAACCTGCGAACCCACTTGTCTGATCTTTTCCAGGAAGGCAATCAATCGATCCACGAATTGCGCGTTCTGCGCACTGCTCATCAGCTGGAACATTTGCGTGGCAGAGTCCATCACATTTTTAGACTGTACCATCTGCTGTTGTAGAGCCAGCATTTGGCGAGCGCGCTCGATGTCTTCCAGATCGCCCTGCTCTTTGATGCGGCGCAGCTCATCTTCGAGCTTGATCTGTTCCTCATATGCTACCACACTCTCTTGAAATTGCCGGGTGCGTAGATCGAAGTCTTGCTCGAAGTGTTCTAGTGACATCTCGTGGTTACGTTTCTGCAACTCGAAAACTTGGTTCTGGTAATCCATGGTGGCTTGAAAGCGTTCGGTTTGGCGTTGGAAGTCTTCGTCTTCCCAGCTGTTCTTTTCCCCCATACGTTGTTTGTCGCGGTTGTAGTCATCTTCCGTCCACTGCCGTTGGGTTTGTAGACGCTCGAACTGTATCTGCCAGTTCTCGTCTTCTAGGGCACGCTCTTCGTCGAAGCGTTCCATCTGTTTCTGGAAACGCTCGTCTTCCATACGCCACATTTCACGAGCGCGTTCTTCTTCGGTGTCAGCCCGTTCTTCGCCCTGGGCCTGCGTAATGGTCATGCGCTCGCGTTGCTTTAGCAATTGCTTGCGCTGTCTACCAGAGGCAAACCTGATACTCTCGTTAATATCTTCCAGGCTCCAACCGTAGGATTGCTGGCGTTGTTGGCTACCCCATTCCCAATCCTCTTCCTGCCAACCCCGTTGCATCCCGGTGACACGTTGCTGCCAACCCATGTTCCATAGGTTATATTCGTTGCCGCGCTGGGTCTGCGCTTTCTGGCGCAGCAGGTCTTGCTCTTGCCAGTCAAAGCGTACATTAGCTCGACCAAAACCAGTGTCTAAGTCAGTAGCTTGCCAGCCCCGTTGTACCAGACTACGGGCACGATTGGTAGCCATGTCCTGCTGTTGCCACTCGAAGCCTTGTAGCTGCCACTGGCGACCTAGTTGCATCTGCTGGCCTTGGAGCTGCCAGTTCTGCATGAACTGTGCTTGTTGATTGGCCAATCCCTGGGCCTGGAAACCAAAGCTACCGGTGAACTGTGTGCCACCATACATTCCACCAGCAGTGGTAGCTCTACTCAAAGCAGTCTGGGCCAGTTGTACTTGTCGTTGTTGCTGATACATACCACCCACTTGCTCGATAGAAGTTAGCTCTTGCGGTTGCCATGTACCATCAGCTACCTGTTGGGCGGTAGGTTTAGCTAAAGCCACATTGCCGTATTGGAACGCAAAGTTCCGGCGCTCCCAGCCTTGTTGAAAGTTGCTGGCCCCTAACTGCACATTATTGTACAGTTGCTGCAACTCCATCATGCTTTGGCCACCCCATTGGTCAGCGATACTACCGCCACCAAAGTTGCTGTGCAAAGCACTACGCATACTACGGCCACCCGCCATTTGAGCAGCTACCGGATTGTCTTTGATGACATCCCAGAACTCCTGTGAAGTACCACGTTGTAGAGTCCGTAAGCCACCGGTAGTACCAATCTCAAAGCCTAATTGATCGTAGGATTGCGCCCAAGCCTGACCACCAAAATCAAAACCCTGCGCCTCCAAGCCCGTTTGCCATGCACCCGAAGCATACTTGGAAATGGCGTGTCTGTCACCACCCAAGATACGTTGCATACTTAATTCAGCTGTACCGTAGAGTTCTCCGGTGGCCCCCGCCAGGTTTTGAATATCCTGGCTCATCCAACCATACTGTCGCAACCCAGACATCTGCCCATAGGCCCGCATAAGCTGGTTCTGTTCGTAGGTACCCTTGGTGGCCAGCGTTGTAGCCATGCTATACGTACCTTGAGTACCCATGCCTAGCTGTAAAGCAGACTGTTGTGCGCCTTGCCAGTTCACATTACCGGTCATCGCTCCGGCCAGCATGTTTTCGTATTCGGTCGAACGATTGATCTGGTGTGTATCTATGCCGGTATAGGCGTACATCTCATCCAGGCCAGATTGTACGTCCGCGTCCAAGTATAGACCTAGCACTTCATTTCTGGCCCGTAGACGACTAGATACCAAACCCTTCGACGCTGCTCGTTCAGCATAAGTAAGACTTGAATATTTACGCGCCAAGTTGGCTTCAGCAGTAGCGGCTAGTTGTGCAGTTGTCCCTCCGTTCTTTGGGTATAAACCCAGTGCATCTCTGATTGGATCGTTTCCAGAGCTATCCGCCCCCCAATCTCTCAGTGCACCAGACACACCCGCAGATATTCTGTTGAATAGGGATGCACCAGAACCTTTTTGTAGGATGTCTTGCTCTTGAGCAGACACCATTTGGTTATAGGCTGTACCCTCAGATGCATTAATGGCGTAGTTGCCAGCACCTAGTAACATACCACCTAAACCAACAGCGGCACCTATAGGAGCAGCGGCTGCACCCAAGAATGTGCCAAGCGCACCCATGCCGGATACCCCGGCGAGATGGCTCAACCCAAGATATGCACCAAAGCCTGCTGCCACACCTGGACCAAACACAGACTTCATGGTAGCGCCACCGCCCTGGCCACGAGTCCAGCCCCAGGCTTGCTCGAAAGCATAAGCGCCACGCACCTTTGAGTCTGCTATGGCATTCTGTCGTCTGATCACGTCACCCATTGGGCCGGTGTCACCCAGGTCTGCCATACCACCGGTGACTGCCGCACCGCGCAGTTGCGCCATACCAACTTGGGCAGCTCGATCTGCGTTCTCGTCTGCTCCACCCACGCCCATACGCCAGACTGCACGAATCATCGAACCAGCCGGACTAAAGGGTGAGAACAGCGACTTAACACCATAAGCTAATGCATCTGGTTGGAAACGCTCGTCGGTTTGTTTCAAGAAGCCCCTGTATGCATCACCACCCATTACACGGGCCTGGCCACTAACACCCTCAGCGGCGTATGCAGCTCCTAGAATACGACTCGACTCGGTCTTAGCCTTACCTACCAGGATACTATCCAGCGCTTCTTTCTCGGTCTTAGACATGCCCTTGGTGTTCTGCGCCAGGTCCTTACGGGCTTCGATGAGAGACTTGGTAACTTCTTGTAGCTCTTTCTCGTAGTTGCCAGCTTGCTTGGCTCCCGATAGATACTGTGCCAACCCTGGATCAGCGCGCATAGCTTCGTAGCGTTGAGCATTGGTGAGACCTTCTTTACCAGCTACTCTGGCTACTGCGTCAACCTGTTTGTCAGATAGCCCTTGGCTAACTGCATATTGCTCTGCTTCGGCCCGGCCACTAAATTGCAGATTGCCTTCGTACATGCCACGTAATACATCGGCGTACTGCCAGCCACGTTCCATCTTGGCAACGTTGCGAGCTGATTTTGGTCGTGATGCCACGCCACCTAGTTGTGCACGTAGGCGCGATGTCTTGTAGCTACTCTTCCACTGGTCAGCTTCGGATGGCTCAATGCCAATTTCTTGCGCCACACCCACCACGTTGGCTAGGGCCGGAGCGCTCATAACATCTTGTTCGGAATAGCCACCCAGGGCTGTAGTAACTTCGGCCATATAGGCAGCGCGTTGGTCTTCGGGCATTTGCGCCGCAATATGTTCGGCTTCCATGATAGAGCCGCGATAGAAGGTGCCCATCTTGGCTACATCACCACCGACGCTGGCTATTTCGTTTACCAGTTGCTTGGCCCGCGTCATCAGGTCGTATTCTTCGCGTGTCTCTATCGGTTCCCCGGTAGCTATCTTGCGAGCGACAGCGGCCACCTTGTCAAAGTCGGGTGCGTCAGCCATTAGATTGATTCTATCTAGTGCACCGGCATCGACGGCGGCCCTGTACTTTCCCTCAACTGCAATTCCGCCAATAGAACCAACTTCTCGTCTAACCGTTTTACCCTTGACATAACGTGATATTTCGTCGGCAAGTTTGGCTTTGCGTTTCTTCCAGTCGTTGTTACCGCCACCGGCTGCGGCTGCTACAACACCATTACCTAAGCCTCGACCACCACCGCTTCCGCCCGCAGCCATAGTAGACACGGTTGGCTCTTCGGTGTTCACCAAAGCTTCCATGTCAAGTGTATCTACCCACTCCCCCGATTTCTGTGCAGAAATTGGTGTAGACGCCATCTCGGCCACGTTCTTGTGTGTCCAGGGATCGGTATGCCCATACCTAACTCCGGTCTTCTTCTTAACAGCTTCTCTGACTACGCTTAGTGTTTCTTCTGGATATTCTTCCCACTCCATAAGATTTAGTAAGTGCTTTTGTAAAACACCTGTTCGTTCTTCGATAGCACTCGATTGCTCTAAATTAAACAGTTGCCATCTATCTTCGATAATTTTCCCGGCTACATCTTTGCCGCCAACAGCAACAGCAAACATATCTGCCCCGGTCTCTATTGCGGCTCTGTTATATGCAAGCTCACGTTTCTTGGCTGGCGTAAGTTTTTCTAACTTCGATTTGTCATATCCATGTAATAGCTTATCTACTTGTGTATCTGTTAGATTTATACCAGAGTACATTTTCTTTAGCTGGTCGATTAGCGGGCCTTCTCTTCCAACAACATGATGACCAAGCTCGTGAAAGCCAACCGCGTTTCTGGTTGAACCAACCAGCTCATCAGATAGATTTATAGCACTTTCTGCATAAATAGCCGAACCCACAGTGTCGCTTGGCTTGTTCGTTATCTTGACACGTCCAGAACCAGTAATCCTTCTAATTGTGTCATCTGTGAAATCTTTAGTGGCCATCTCGGCCACTGTGGTTGTACCGGCTAAATCACTTTGTACCGCAGTGAATGACTGCTCTGCAATACGTTCTGTAGCTGTTACACCACCTACGGTAGATACCTGAGCTTGTGACCGAACCGGCTTGCCGCCTGGCGCACCGCCCACATCTTCCATCGCCTTCTCGAATATCTCGCGCTGTTCTGGTGTAGCTAATCCCTGTGCCACTAAGCTCTTCATCGTTTGTACAAATCCAGCCAGTGGTATCTGCTTACCACCTTCGTAACGTGACAATGCAGCGGTGTACTCGCGGATAGCTTTGCCGCCTTCAAACATACGGCGCTGGAAGGGATTGAGCTTGCTTACATATTCAGCACCGGAACCCGGTTGATCGCGCTCGCGTTTCTCGTAAGCTTTATAGTGTCCATACATCTCACCCAGCTTGAGTAACGGACTACGCTCAATTACATCCTGGTAAATGTTTTCTCCGGTGGCCCCGCGTGCCCTAGCTAACTCGGTAAGTTTAGCAATAGCTTTACCGGGTGCCTGTCTACCACCCTCGCCCACGATCTGGGTTATGTCAGCAAAGCCTTCGGCGGACGGATCGAGCAACAGACCTGCCACAGCTTCGGAACTCATACCCAAAGCCTGACCCATCTTGAGAGCTTGTACTGTAGCATTGGTCAAGAAGCCACCCATACCCAACCGACCCGGTTTGCCACCGCCGCCTTTTTTGTAGATACCTTGTGTCTCCACATTGTAGGAGAGCATATCCATCATACGTTTAGCTTCCGGTGGTAAGGCTGTGGCATCCTGGGCCAACATATACAGCGGGGCACCCATCTCGTGCTCAACCATGTTGGCGATGCGCCGCCGTTCGTCTAGCTGTTCGGGAGAACCACCACCACCCATAATCAGCATTTCAATAGCGCGTTGCCCAAAGTTAAAGGCTGGTCCCATCACATCCTTGTTGGCTTCAAATTCTTGGGATGCCTTGGCCACGTCTTCTATAGGCATTTTAGTAATACTGGCTATAGCTTTCTCGGTGGCTTCACCTATAGTACGTGGTGCGCTTTCAATATCACCAATGATAGCGTCTAGTTCACCACCAACGTTGGAAACGGCTGCATCTTGCATAAGCATATTGAGATACGATTGGCTCATATCGCTTATGCCAGTTCCTAGCCCGATTTCCATTACATCGATGTCCCAGTCGCCCATTAGCTTCTGCGCGACCTGTGGGGCCATTAGCGTACCAAGCTGATTAGCCTCTTCCAAACCAATGTCTCTGCCCAAGCGCCATTGCAAGTCTTTCAGATTCAAGGCGCGTACCCGCGTGTCAAGTTGCGTGTGTTCGGTGATGGGCATGCGTTTGGCAAACAGATCGGGCATCTGCGCTTCACCCATCATAATAGCACGAGCTGCTGCTTCCGGTGTTTTGTACTTCTTGGCTAGTTCGGCTGTACCAAAATCTTGCGATCCCCACGCTTTGCCCAACAGTTCGGTTATGCGTTGTTCGGGCAAGAAGACTTCGGCGGGAGCTAACCACTGGGCGGCCTGGATTTGTCCGCCGATACGGGGTTCGACGTTGGATTGTAGTCTGCGCCTGGCTTCAGCACTTCCAGTAGCAAATGCCATTTGTTTACGAAACTTGTTGATGTTGAACTGGGCACGCTCGCGTTCTTTCTCGCCACCGGTTCCCATCGTAATGTTGCCCAGAGATTCAAGAATATTGGCCGCGCTTCTGGGCAGGCCGAATAGCTGGTCTTCTACATCACCGCCGCCGTACATGCGCAGCAACGCACCAGGATCGGGCATGACAAAGCTTTCACCTTCCAGGCCATACTCTGCTGGATTGATGGAGATGCCTGCTCCACCGGTTATCTCGCTGGCTGCACGTAACAAATGTGCGGAGAAACCGTAGTTCTCTACACCTTCACGTAGCTCGAAGGGAACTTCTTCTTGTGACCTCTGCTGAGCTACAACAGCCAGCTCGGCAGCTCTGTTGGTTATCTCACGGCCTTGTATAACTTGGTAGTAGGGTGCTTCTCCTGAAGTGGCTAGTTCAGCTCCATAGATTTTGCCAGTCATCTGGTTGTAGCTTTCAGAGTAGCGTTCGATGGCCGCAGCTCGTTCGGGATCAACCTTACGTAGCTTGGCTAACTCTTCAGCCGATACCTGCTGCGATTTATAGGGCCAGTTCATACGGGGTAAGTTAGCCATTGGGCCTACATAAGCTGGGCCGGTCATGGTTACGTCAGCGAAGCGTGAGCCAGCATCGACTCTGGCAGTAGAGTAGTCAATAGTGGCTGTTCCGGCCTTTACTAAAGCACTCAGAGCGGGTTCTAGTTCGTCAT
>Ga0265297_10009768_pt1 | contig 12266 bp, 6 predicted proteins | sample Munlanlwell13791_FD_192502 | JGI IMG/M metagenome (GOLD analysis project Ga0265297, IMG submission 192502) | Leachate microbial communities from a municipal landfill in Southern Ontario, Canada - Leachate well 137-91 | ecosystem: Engineered > Solid waste > Landfill > Unclassified | place...
CGGACGCCCTAGCGATGAGTCCAGGCATCCAGCTTTTGATCTTAAATAGTGCTAATTTTTAATAAGATATTTTGAAAGATTCTTATGACAACAGCTGAAGCGATAGAAGGAATAACTGATGCGGGGGCATTTGAAATATTAGCAACTCGCGTCTTGAGAATAAAAGACGACGACTGTCGTTTTATGGAACATATGGGCGTCAATGCCCAAGGGAAAACGATATCCAATCCAATCGATGGTTTTTGTAGAGTCCCCGGGATTGAGCCGCCTCGGTTCGTTATGACAGCATTCACCACTTGCAAAACAGAATCGCTCGAGCATAAATGGTTATTTAATCATGCGGTTGGATCAAGGGGGAGCCAAGCGACTGATGCGGATGATGGAGATCTCATCAAGGCTGCGAAGTATGCTGAAGAAATATGCATGAAATATCAAACAGCACGATTTGTGTGCTACTTATGCACAAACAAACAGCCGGATGAAGAATTGATAATGAAGGTCTACAGCAAGGGGGCGCAACTGCGAATCGAAGTGCGCTTTCTGACCAGGTCCCAGTTGAGAGATTTTCTTGATACGACACCTGATGGACAATGGCTTAGGAAGCAGCATCTTGGTATCGAGGCGGAGAGGTTGTCGTTTCCGCTGCTTCAAGAACTGTCCCATAAAAGTCTCGAATTTTATGGAAAAGATTTTTCATTTGTGCCACCACAGACGTTTGTTAACACTTCATTAACTTCACAACTCATTGCTTTTACCAAATTACCGAAATCCATGCATATAATAACAGGCACATCAGGAAGTGGTAAGAGTGTTGCTTGTTATCAACTCCTGCGTGATCATTTGGCTGAAAACGGTGTTGGCCTTTGGATACCTGGAGAAATTGCTACGCGCGCTTCTTCACTGGAAGAAGCTATTGGACTAACTCTTCATTCGCTTTACCCAATGCTGGAACCTAATGCAGCATCTGTGGCAATGCAATTTCTGACATCCTCTCGCCGTCTTTTCTTGATTATCGATGATATTAACCGAGGAAAGACCCCTAGCGAATCATTGCGCCGAATTGTAACCTGGGCCAGTCGGACAAAATCAGACAAAAAAAAGACTTCAACCCCTTTTCTTGTACTTGTTATGCCTGTATGGGATCTTCTATGGGCGCCTGTCGAGATCCAATTTCGGGAAGCAGAATGGCTTATAAAGATTCCTGTGACTATGATGAGCAAGCCGGAAGCATTAGCGTGTCTTGTCTCTTCGCTTGGACCTTGCGTGAAACAGTTCGCCAATGCTGACCTGCAGCGGATTGTGGATGCTTTGGGAAACGATCCTATATTAATCGCAATGTATGCTGATCTTGCACAAGCTGGATTAAAATCGAACGCATTCTCTCTTGCGTCTGAAGTGATGGAGCGGTTTGTCGATGCAGCAATAAAAGAAGCCGTTGTTTCGGGTGATTATCTCGCAACTGAATATCAGGCAGCGCTTTCACATTTGGCAACTCAACTGCTTATTAAAAGAGATTTGTATCCTTGTTGGGAATATCTTGAGCATTGGCTATCAGATAAAGATTTGAGTGCCATTAGAATATTGGCACATTCTGGAAAGATTTGTCATATAACTAATCGAGGAGGAGAAGAATGCTTTGAGTTTCGCCATGATCGCATCATGGAGCACTACTTCACGCGTGCTCTACGATCCATGTTTGCCGACCCGGAATTAAATATAGATATTCTCTCCGATCCTTTTTATGCGTCTTTTGTTGGACGTGCTGCGGCTTCAATGCAGATCTCCTCTGAACTTATCAATTGGATGAAGCAACATGCGCCGCTTGCGTTGGCTGCTGCTTTTCGTTTTTCATCTTCTTCGGACTCTAATACAAGACTTATTGCAGTTGCTGTTAAAGATTTGTGCGATTCAGTATCGAAAAAGAGTCATTTGGTTTGGCATGTAAGCTGTTTTTTAAAAGAGACAGATTCATCGTTCCTTCTTGCCGTCACGCAATCTCTTCGTGAATATACAATGATCCGGCGAGCGCGACTTGCTAATGGGGAAGCTCTGGCCGGTTGCGATGAATTTTCTGACATCCAATGGTTTGCTCCTGCAGTGAATGACCAAGATATGGATGCAGTGCTAAGTCGAGCTTTGCACCACCACAGGCAAAGATTGATAATGGATTGTGCGAAATTACTTCAGATGCCCGACTTGTCAGAGCCTAAGCGGCGAGGGGCGTTAATTCTGGCTGGTTTCATTGGTGATGTATCTCTCGCTGTAGCTGTTAAAACTGTATGGACCTCAATACCTAACAAGTTGGACTTTCTCCTGCCCGCTTTGTGGGCAGGCTTCCGTTGTGGAGGTAATGCCCCGTCGGCAATTTTGGATGAAATGATGGTTTTTTGGGCGACGCTCTCTGATGATCAACAAAAGGGGGATTATTCTGAGCGTATGATTGTCGCGCAAGAACTTCAGTTCGCTGTTCGACGAGGATTGTCAGAATCAATATTGCAGTATTTGATTGTAATAGCTAGAAAAAATGATGCACTTCGGCGAGTGATTTTGATGGTGTTAGAGCATCTCGATCATCCTTTGGTAGTGAAATTTTTGGTAGAAGAAGCAGCTGAAATTGAACAGCAAACAAAGAAAAAAGGCAATTTCTCTCCATGGTTAATGATTTTGAGGGATAATTGGGATCCTACCAATTCAATTCGCGGAAGACGATTATCTTTAGAATCTGTGGAAGCTATTAAAGCTTGTTGGGAATCGGGAGATTCTCCGCCCCATTTGAGCGAAACAGCATTTCGATTTTGGATTCGAACAATCGATTCTATAAAAATTCTTTGCTCAATATCACCAGATCATCCGCAGTTTTCGGCGGTCCTTTGGCGTCGCGCAACACTTGGTGATGTTTCTGTTGTTCCTATGATTAAGCCGCTACTTAGCACTGAAGATAAATGGTTTCATGTTCTTGGGAGAGTATGGACACAGGAGTGTAGGGAACCATTGGATCATGTGTTTCTCAAACTGGAAAAAAGCACACAAGCGAATTATAGCGGTGAAATAACAAATACACATTTCATGCTAGCACATTTGCTTCGAGATATCCCAGTTGCGGAAGCGCAGCCAATGTTGTTGAAACATTGGGGGTTTCTTCAATTTTGTCCTCCATTTATACATGTCGCCCTTTACCATGGTACTCCAGAAACAAAAAAAATAGCCGAGAGTGCAATTGAAAAATTTCCAAAAGAAAATAGCCCTTTCAAACACATAGGGGCTTTTTTTGGTTTTTTCGTTTCAGATCGTATTGATCGGTTGAATTTGCAACATCTAGAAACTCTGCGGACTTACTTGGACTGCCTTGATGATCATGATCTGTGGGAAATGGCAGAATTCTGCGAACGTCGCGGATATTATGAGTGGAGTAAAAATTATTTAAAACCGGAGTTTAACAGACGCAGGTTGGTGTCGAGCGTGACAAAGGATAAACAAACATTTATTGAACGGCTTGGCCGTATTCATTTCCCCACAGATAACGATTTATTGGAAGAGCTTAATCAGATAGAAAAAAAAGACAAACATTTCGGGGGGATCTATTATTGGAGTGAGGGTTTTGTGAGGCGGCACGATAATCATGAGCGGTGGCGTTCTGTTTTGGATAAGTGGATTAGCCATAATCCAACGCTTAAATGCTTTCATATACTTGCTGATGCAGTTTTAGAGCACGGAACGCGAGGGGATCTAGATTTGCTCAACAAATATTCCATATCAGGGGATTTGAAAGAAGTTGAATTTCTTAAGGTCAATGCCAAGTTTGGCGTGATGAGGCGGTCGCTTAATTGAAAATTTGAGAAAATTAAGTTCGAATATCGGTTGGAGCTTAATCAATACAAGGAACAGAATGTGAAATTTGCTCTGGTAAACGGAGATAAAATGGAAGCTCGACCAGGGCTGCAAGGGACTTGCGTAAATTGCCAAAGCGATACGATTACCAAATGTGGGCAAATAAAAATTTGGCATTGGGCACACAAAAGCAAATTTTCGTGTGATCCGTGGTGGGAGAATGAAACGGAGTGGCACAGAGCATGGAAAAATCATTTTCCTATGGAATGGCAGGAAAGCATCCATAGCGATTCCACTGGAGAAAAACATATTGCAGACATTAAAACGGCAAGTGGGCTCATAATAGAATTTCAGCGTTCCGCAATCCAACCCGCAGAAATGCAAAGCCGTGAACGTTTCTATAAAAATATGGTGTGGGTTGTTGATGGTACGCGTCTGATGAGGGACTACCCACGTTTTTGCAAAGGGTTTAGCGCCCTCAGGCGAACAGTTAAAGGCTTTTTTCTATCGTCCTTTCCTGATGAGTGTTTCCCCGCGAGCTGGCTTACAAGTTCAGTGCCCGTTTATTTTGATTTTCAGGGTAGTAGTGATCCTGTTCAGCCGCAGGATGCAAGACGTTCTGCTCTGTGGTGCCTATTTCCAAATCGTGTGGAAAGGTATGCTGTGGTCGCCGGCGTGCCGCGCGATGAACTTGTAAAATTAGCTTCTACGGACCCTGACTTGCTTTTTGCTCGAGGAAATCTTAGTTATATCGCGGAGTGCATTCGGCTCCAACGGGAGAGCGCTGCTGCTCATACCGGAAAAAAATATCCGGATCCTCTCTCGCTACTAAATCCAAGAAGGTTTAGACGTCATAGGCTCTAAAAACGAGAAATTGTGTCGTAAAGTCGTCGATAAGCGACATGATGCTGCTGTTCTTGCCGCATAAAATCCCTTAGATTAAATCAGGAAACGGCGGTAATATGGTGTCCGTTTCTTGGTATATTTTAGCAAAAAATGGACACACTTAAATGACTGATAAATGGCTCACCATAGAACAGATCGCCGATTACCTCCAAGTTTCCACAGAGAAGCTCTATAAGCTTTGCCAGCGTGGGAAGATGCCTGCGTCCAAAGTTGGAGGGCAGTGGCGGTTTGATTTGAAAGAAATAGATGGTTGGGTGCGGAAACAAAGACCCCAAAAGATGAAAAAATAAAATTATATGGTTAATCAAAACCCAGAACAAATAGCGCGAGATAAAATAGATATTTTATTAGCTCAGTCTGGATGGAAGGTCCAGGATAGAAGGGCGCTGAATTTTAATGCTGGTCTAGGAATTGCGGTCCGCGAATATCCTACCGATATCGGTCCGGTTGACTATGCTCTCTTTGTGGATCGAAAACCGGTGGGCGTTATTGAGGCCAAGCGCGAAGAGGAAGGCCATCGGCTCAGCACCCATGAGTCACAAGCTGAAGCTTATGCCTTAGCCCAGCTTAAATACGTCAATAATGCACCGCTTAGTTATGTCTATGAGAGCACCGGCGAAATAACCCGTTTTACTGACTTTCGCGATCCGAAACCTCGCGCACGACAAGTTTTTTCCTTCCATAAACCAGAAACATTTAAGGAATGGCTTGCGACCTCAAACTCACGCTCAAGATTGCATAATATCCCCGATCTTAATGAAAAGGGACTACGCGATTGCCAGGTTTCCGCTGTTAAAAACCTTGAGAAATCATTCAAGGAAAATTATCCAAGAGCTCTTATTCAAATGGCGACTGGAAGCGGTAAGACATATGCTGCGATCACTTTTATTTACAGACTCCTCAAATTCGCTAAAGCCAAGAGAGTGCTTTTTCTTGTTGATACGAGAAACCTTGGCAAACAGGCCGAGCAGGAGTTTATGGCGTATACGCCGGCCGATGACAATAGAAAATTTACTGAACTGTATAACGTCCAGCGTCTTAAATCGAGCTACATTTCTAAAGATGCACAAGTGTGTATTAGCACTATTCAACGCCTTTATTCGGTTCTCAAGGGGGAAGAGCTGGATGAGTCTGCGGAAGAAATCAACCCAAACGAAGTCTTGCAGTCTAAGGCGCCCATGCCCGTCGTTTACAATGAAAAAACACCGCCTGAATTTTTTGATTTCATAGTAATTGATGAATGCCACCGCTCTATTTATAACCTCTGGCAGCAGGTGCTCGACTATTTTGACGCCTTTCTTATTGGACTTACAGCGACCCCGGATAAACGGACATTTGGCTTTTTTAAGGAAAACATTGTTAGTGAATACCCGCATGAGCGAGCCGTAGCCGATGGGGTTAACGTGGGTTGCGATATTTACGTCATTGAAACAGAAGTAACCAAGCGTGGCGCTCAAATATCTGCCAAGGAATACATCGATGTGCGAGAGCGATTAACTCGTAGGAAACGCTGGCAGCAGTTAGACGAAAAAGTTACTTATGAAGGAACGCAATTGGATCGCGATGTGGTTAACCCTAGCCAGATCCGTAACGTCATTAAAGCGTTTAAGAATAAACTACCTGACATCTTCCCGGGAAGAAAAGAAGTCCCCAAGACGCTGATTTTTGCTAAAACTGATAGCCATGCTGATGACATTATAGAAATCGTACGCGAAGAATTCGCCGAAGGAAATGACTTCTGCAAGAAGATTACTTATAAAGCCGAAGAAGACGGCGATACCCTCCTTGCGCAATTCAGAAACTCATACAATCCACGCATAGCTGTAACCGTTGATATGATTGCAACCGGAACAGACGTTAAGCCTTTGGAATGCCTCCTCTTCATGCGCGATGTCCGTTCGGCAAATTATTTTGAACAAATGAAAGGTCGCGGCACAAGAACTCTCGGGCTGGATGATTTAAGAAAAGTCACACCTTCAGCGAAAAACGAAAAGGATCATTTCGTGATCGTGGATGCCGTGGGAGTTACAAAAACGCTTAAGACTGATAGCCGTCCCTTAGAGCGAAAAAGAGCAGTCCCGTTAAAGGATTTGCTCAATGCTGTAATGATGGGAGCTCGGGACGAAGATACGTTCTTATCTCTCGCTAACCGTCTTGTTCGTATGGATCGCCAGATAAGCGATAAGGAACGTAAGAAAATCAAGGAGCTTTCCGGAGGGATGCTGTTGGGCGCCATAGTGAACGACCTTCTTGATGCTCATAACCCTGATCGCATCGAAGAGAAAGCAGAACAGCTTTCCCTTGAGATTAAAATTCCTCAGGATGAGAAATTAAAACTTGCCCAGGAAGAATTGTTAAAACAGGCAAGCGGTGTTTTCAACGGGCCGCTTAATGAGTATTTAGAAGTAGTTCGCCGGTCACTTGAACAGATTATAGATACGATCAATATTGATCGGGTTATTTCTGCTGGCTGGGACAAACAATCAAAAACGCAAGCCGAGGCAACAGTTAAAGACTTCAAAGATTTTATTGGGACATATAAAGACGAGATTCAGGCTCTTTCTATCTTTTATAGTCAACCCTATCGCCGTCGTGAAATTACTTATAAAATGATCAAAGAGGTTTTTGAAATCCTTAGAGAGAGAAAGCCAGCATTGGCTCCATTACGCGTATGGGAGGCTTACACCCATCTGGAAACAGTGAGCGAAAGCCCTAAGAATGAATTAACAGCATTGGTGGGTCTGATCCGGCGAATCGTTGGTATTGATAAAGAGCTGACAGACTATGACACAATCGCCCGGCGCAATTTCCGCGATTGGGTTGTTCATGCTCAAGCCGGGCATAAACACTTCAGCAAGGATCAAATGGAATGGCTTTATATGATGCGTGACTACATTGCCACATCATTCCACATTGAGCAGGATGATTTCTCGCTATCACCTTTTGGGGAGCGTGGCGGGCTCGGAAAACTACACGAACTTTTCGGAGATCAAACCGAGAAACTGATTAATGAATTAAACGAAGTATTGGTGGCGTAAAACATGGCCGAATTAATAATACCGAGAGAGTGGCAAACGATAAAGGTGAGCGATTCAGGCATTCTTATTAAAGGGGTTGGTTATAAAAAGCACGAGGCACGAAGTGCCCAAGAGCCCGGATTAAAGCCAATTTTGCGTGCTAACAACATAAACGGTAATCTGAACTTCGAAGATCTTGTTTACGTCCCAGAAAAGCGAATACTTCCAGAGCAGCACATTGAACAACATGATATTCTTTTTTGTATGTCCAGTGGAAGCAAACGCCTTGTTGGGAAGGCATCACAAGCGGAAAAGAGCTTTGATGGCAGCTACGGCGCCTTTTGTGCTTTATTTCGACCACTTTCTGCAATTAATCCTCGTTTTGTAGGGTATTTTTTTCAGGCTCCGCGCTATCGTAAGTTTATTAGTGCGATTTCAAAAGGAACAAATATTAATAATTTGAAACGCGAACACATATTAGATATAGATTTATGCTTGCCGTCCCCACAAGAACAAGATCAGGTCGTTAACTCCTTAGAAGAACTTCTTTCCGACCTCGACTTTGCTGTCGAAAACCTCCAAAAAGCTCAAGCGCAGCTAAAGATATATCGATGGGCGGTCTTGAAATTTGCATTTGAAGGGAAATTGACGAACAAAACAATGGGAAGAGGTGGATTGCCTGACAGATGGAAGAATGTGCGCTTAGGCGAAGTCTGTATCAATGTTGAATATGGTTCCGCTGCCAAATCAAAAAAAACGGGCAGGATGCCAGTGCTTAGAATGGGAAATATTCAAAGCGGAAAATTTGATTGGGAAGATTTGGTCTATACGGACAATGAAACTGAAATCAAAAAATACTCATTGAAAAAGAATGATGTTCTGTTTAATAGAACAAATAGCCCCGAATGGGTTGGAAAAACGGCAACATACAAAGGAGAAAGACCGGCGATATTTGCGGGGTATTTAATTCGAATAAACCGTATTGAATCTCTTATCGATGCCGCATATCTGACTTATTATTTAAATTCCCACATTGCTAAAAAATACGGCGACTCGGTAAAAAGTTTTGGCGTGAACCAATCTAATATAAACGGAACGAAATTGAAAACATACCCGCTGCCCCTTGCTCCTCTTTGCGAACAACGAGTTATTGTGCAGGAGATTGAATCTCGTTTTTCTGTAAGTGATAAAATGGAAGAATCTATCGCTGAAAACCTAAAAAAAGCTGCAGCTCTGCGCCAGAGCATTTTCAAACAAGCTTTCGAGGGTAAACTGACTCAGCAGTGGCGCAAGGAACATAAAGATTTAATTTCTGGAGAAAATTCCGCCGAAGCATTACTCGGAAAGATTAATAACGAGAATGAGGCTTTGCGGGTTAAGAAAGGACGAGAGAAGCATGACTGATGCATTAGTTTCAAAGGTATGGTCGTATTGCAATGTTCTCAAAGATGACGGCGTTGGCTATGGCGATTATCTTGAGCAGCTAACGTATCTACTATTTCTTAAGATGGCGGACGAGTATTCCAAGCCACCCCACAATCGCAAGCTTGACATCCCAAAGGAATATCGTTGGGAAACCATTGTTAGCAAGCGAGGAGCTGAATTGGAAATTCACTATGTTTTACTCCTTCGTGAATTTGGTCAGAAAAGTGGAATGCTTGGGAAAATTTTCTTTAAGTCGCAAAATAAGATCGCTGATCCCGCCAAGCTCTATCGGTTGGTGCAAATGATTGATCAGGAGTCATGGGTCAAATTGGGGACTGATGTAAAGGGCGACATCTATGAAGGACTGCTTGAGAAAAACGCCGAAGACACAAAAAGTGGCGCTGGTCAATACTTTACACCTCGCGCATTGATTCAGGCCATTGTTGAGTGCATGCGCCCTGAACCCGAAAGAGCAATCGCTGATCCGGCTTGCGGGACGGGTGGTTTTTTTCTTGCGGTGTATGACTTTATTACGAACAAAAATAATTACCAGCTTAATAAGGATCAGCTCCAGTTCTTGAAGTACAAGACCTTTAAGGGCTGGGAAATAGTGCAGGGTACGGCGCGTTTGTGCTTAATGAACCTCTTCTTGCATAACATCGGAGATCTCGACAATTTGCCGCCGGTTGAGCGCGCCGATTCCTTGATTGCAGACAATGGCTTGCGTTTTGATTATGTCCTGACCAATCCTCCCTTTGGGAAAAAGAGCAGCATGACTTTTACCAATGAGGAAGGCGAAGAAGAAGGGGAAGACCTTGTTTATAACCGGCAAGATTTTTGGGCGACAACCTCAAACAAACAGCTCAACTTTGTTCAGCATATTCACACAATGCTGAAAGTGGATGGCAAAGCCGCAGTGGTCGTGCCGGACAATGTCCTTTTCGAAGGTGGCGCGGGTGAAACAGTTCGTAAGAAACTTCTCGAGACCACTGATTTGCATACAATTTTGCGTTTGCCAACAGGGATTTTTTATAAGCCGGGCGTGAAGGCTAATGTAATCTTCTTCGAAAATCGACCTGCTAGTAAAAATGCCCAAACCAAGGAAGTGTGGATTTATGATTTTCGAACAAACATGCATTTCACCCTCAAGAAAGACCCGCTCAAATTCGAAGACTTGAAGGAATTTATCGAATGCTATAACCCGGCGAATCGTCACAAGCGCAAGGAGACCTTCTCGGAGAAGAACCCCGAAGGGCGCTGGCGCAAGTTTACCTATGATCAGATCATTGCCCGGGATAAAACCAGCCTCGATATATTCTGGCTCAAGGACAAAAGTCTGACCGACCTCGACAATCTTCCCGATCCAGATGTTTTGGCTACCGAGATCATTGAGAACATCGAAGCGGGGCTAGAGAGCTTCAAGGGGATTATTGAAAAATTAGGAAAATAATAAGAATGTTTGCTTGGATAAAATTTCAAAGGAAACGGTGGTTTTGGCAGATAAGACATTTTGTTTTATCTTCGCGATTTCATGTTAACAGATTTTTCTTTTCTGCGGCCGAGCGTCGCGAACGAATAGAAGAAGACTTTACGATAGCGAACAATCTCTTCAGTGGCGTCGTTACTTCGGTTGTGCTTTCGCTATTTTTCGTATTATTTTTTGGTTCGGTAGACTACGTTTTGGAGAAGTTCTTTTTTGCGCGATTCAACATTTCTTCAATGCCCTTTATTTCTACAGTCCTTTCTCACATTTCTTCTGATAGCACATCGTATGTGGCTCTTTTCTCGGTTATTGCATCTATTGCCGGTGTTTTTCTGGGTTTATATTTCACAGCTATAAGTGGGGTTGTATCCGCCTATGCGAAATTTCCTGACAATATTCGCAATCTTCTTTTGCGAGAAAAAGTTGGGAATTTCTACATACGTTTATTATCGCTTACGACGATCTTGTCGGTGTTTTTAATTGGCTACAAGGTCTTTTGGAATAGCCCTGGAATTGTTTTGAGTGTGGCTGTTCTGCTTTTAGGATGTTTTAGCTTTTTTTGTTTTACTTTATTGGGGGTAAGGGCCTTTTTCTTTTTTGATCCATCGAGCTTTGGTGATGTCTTGTTTCAGGATTTGCGCAAGTACATTAAGTTGGCGACAGTAACCGGCTACAAATTCGCGGATCCAAATTTTCAAGCTCATTATCAGAAAATAGCTTCGGAAAAACTGCGAACATTAAAAGTTCTTATCGATATCTGTGTCAAAGAAAAACATCTTCAGGAAACTTCACTTTTATTAGTGCTCATAAAAACGATATACCTTCTTGAATATTACGAAGAGGAAAAAGGGCATATTCCTTCGGATAGTCGTTGGTTTAATAGAACGCCTGTGCATAAAGATTGGTTTCTTACTGATCCGTCAGCGTTATTACTTGCAATACAAACTCATTCTTTTATTCAGCCTGAAATGGTGCCAAATGCGTACTGGTTCGAAGATCGCGTGTGGGAGCTAATACTTTATTCGGTTGAAAAGATGATCGCGGATGGAAATGGTGAACTGGTCTCGGACTTTCTTAATGCAATTCACCGTTATTTTGAAAAAATGGGTTGTGCTCTTGAAATTAAAAGATGCGAAGAGATGTTAAATAGTTTGAATCCAATTTTAATGAAATATTTTACGGCAACTGAATCTGCCCAAGAAAGTTACACCGATGATCAACTTTCTATTCTTGAAGTATGGAGCGTCGCGAGGATGTCTGCACCGCTAGGTTTCTACAAATTTTGTCGAAAAATGGATGTTAAATCTGTTACTTCTGACATTAGCGCAATTGATTGGTGCGACAAGACAGATTTATATAGACATAAAGCCCCCGCGGGACTACTGCCGAGGTTGGAATATATACAGGATCGATTGCGCATTGAAAGAGCGATTGAAGGCAACACAGTTAGTCCCGACTGGTATATCCAGCAGTTGGCTGTTAGCCGGTATTTCGACCTTTCAAAGGAATCCGTTGATGCCCTTTTAGATTCGTTGGGCAATTTTTTTATCGCTGAGAGCGAGACTTTTATCCAAAACAAATTATTTTTACTTGCCGCATTGCTTTCA
>Ga0265297_10009770_pt1 | contig 12265 bp, 10 predicted proteins | sample Munlanlwell13791_FD_192502 | JGI IMG/M metagenome (GOLD analysis project Ga0265297, IMG submission 192502) | Leachate microbial communities from a municipal landfill in Southern Ontario, Canada - Leachate well 137-91 | ecosystem: Engineered > Solid waste > Landfill > Unclassified | place...
ATGGAGGATCCCCGAATCCAAGCCATCGTCGGCGCCATACGGTCACCCCGGTTCAAGGAGGTCCTGAACAATCTCGGCGGGTACGACGATTCGATCACCGGCGTGCTGCGGCAAGTGCCCTGATCGCCGCCTCCGCCGGTGTTGTGCAGGGCTCGACTCCCTCTATCTCCCAGGACATGTATCCGAATACAGGTTTTCCCGTTTTTAATGCGATGGCAATTTCCGAGAGCGTGCCATACGCCCCTCCCACCGCAATGACGGCATCCGCACTTTCCACGACAAGGATGTTCCTTGCATGGGAGATCCCGGTTCTCACCCGAACCGTAAGATACGAATTTCCACTCCCCGTATTGGGGAGTATCCCGACCGTGAATCCCCCTTTTTTCTTCGCTCCCCGGCATGAAGCTTCCATCACTCCGCCAAGTCCTCCGGATATGAGGATGGCCCCGCCCTCCGCAAGGATCCCTCCGATCTCTTCCGCAGCCATATTCTCGGCATCCGTTGCAGTGGAGGGTCCGATCACCGCAACCTGCACGGGAGATCCGGCGCAGTTCACACCGCACCGCCTGCAGGATTGAACGCGAGGAGACGCGGCACCGTCATCTCCTCGATGGCATACCGGGGCCCTTCCCTCCCGAGGCCGGATCCTTTTACTCCCCCGTATGGCATGTGGTCTACCCGGAACGTGGGGATATCATTTACCACGACGCCTCCGAACTCCGCATGTGTATGAGCCTCAAGGATCCTCCCGATATCCTGCGTGAAGATCCCGATCTGCAATCCATATGCAACACTGTTGGCCATCGCTATCGCATCAGAAAACGTATCGTAGGGCGTGAGCGTGATCACAGGCGCAAAGATCTCCTCGCGGTTGACCCGCATGTCCTGCGTGGTTCCGGCAAGGATGGTGGGTAAAAAGAGGTTCCCGTCTGCAGTGCCGCCCACGAGGATCTTCGCACCCTGGTTTTCAGCCTCGCGGATTGTTGCACGTGCCCTCTCTGCAGCCTCGCGTGTGATCATGGGGCCGATAATTGTTTTTTCGTCCCTGGGATCCCCGGCCTTGATTGCAGCTGCACCATCAGATAACGCCTGGCAGGCTTTCCCATAGATATCACGGTGGAGAAAGACCCTTTGAACTGATATACAGACCTGCCCGGCGTTGACAAAGCCGCCGGTGAGGATGCGGGAGATCGCATACGGGAGGTTCGCATCGGAATGGACGATGACAGGTGCGCTCCCGCCAAGCTCGAGGGCGACCGGTTTTCTGCCTGCATCGCTCCGGAGTTTCCACCCCACGTCAGGGCTTCCCGTGAACGTAACGAATGCAATGCGGGGATCTGCCGCGATCTCTCCAGCTTGCCTGCCGGGGCATGGCAGCACGCCCAGCGCCTCTTTTGGAAAGCCCGCGGAAAGGAGCATCTTTCCCAGCAGGAGCGCAGACAACGGGGTTGCAGATGCCGGTTTTAGGAGGATGGAGTTCCCTGCGGCCACTGCAGGGCCCACTTTATGGCATGCGAGGTTGAGTGGAAAATTGAACGGGACGATCCCGAGCACGACCCCGATTGGCATGCGTCTGGTTATGGCGAACCTCCCCTCGTTCCCGGGTGTCCAGTCGAGAGGGATGACCTCGCCGCCAATCCTTTTCGCCTCTTCTGCAGAGATCCGGAGGGTTTCTGCCGCCCTTGCGACCTCCTGGCGGGCAAACGTGATGGTCTTTCCCCCTTCCATGACCATCAGCATCGCGAGTTCGTCTGCCCTGGCCTCGACATCCGAAGCGAGCCGGGTAAGGATACGGGAGCGTTCGAAGGATGAGAGCTGCCGGGTCTGCGAAAAGCCGCGGTGAGCCGATGCGATCGCATCCTCCCAGTCAGCGTCCGTTGCCTGGTGGACCAGGGCAACCAGTTCGCCCGTATAGGGAAACCTGACCTCAAGGATCTCTCCCGAAAAATGTTCTTCTCCTCCCACAATGCACCCATGTTCAGGCACGCCGTGATGCTCCTTCCCTGGCATGATAGACCTCTTTTTCCAATGTGAAACTGCAGGGGAGAAAAAGTGCTCGCATCTTCACCGTTGCGATAAAAAATGGAAGAGTGTCAATTTTTTCCGATTCATTCCTGGGAAGGAACCTGGCATGACAGGAGTATGCCAAGAATGGCAATCACGTGATTTTTATAGGATCCTCTCTCACGTACTTGGCGTGGTGGAATATTCCATGACAGATCGTTTTATTCTCTGAACACCGTGGGACAGCACTGCCCTGCAGGTATCCGGGGCTGATCCCGGGAGAGACGGGAACATCGAACGAGTCCTGTATCAGGGACCCGATCATCCGTGAAGGTCTCCCAAACTTCTTTGAAACGCACGACCTATACTACAGGACTGTATGCCTCTCCACCGGCTGGGGAGGATGTACCGGGGGATCTCTGTGAAGGCAGTCAGCAGCAGTTACCAGGCAAATGAAATCGAGGATTCGGTCCAGGCATACTGGAGAGAAGAGAATGTCTTTGAAAAGGTCCTCGCCCTCCACCGCGAGGGTGAAGATTTCTTCTTTGTCGACGGACCGCCCTATACCACAGGCCACATACATCTTGGCACTGCGTGGAACAAGATCATAAAGGACTGTCTTCTCCGTTACCAGCGCATGCTCGGGAAGAATGTGATCGCACGGGCCGGCTACGACATGCACGGCCTTCCCATTGAAGTCCGCGTTGAGCAGAAACTCGGGTTCTCATCAAAGAAGGACATTGAGCGTTTTGGCATCGGGCAGTTCATCGATCACTGCAGGGCATTCGCGGCCACCAACAAGGATGTCATGAGCGACCAGTTCAGGCGCCTCGGTGTCTGGATGGACTTTGATGATCCCTACCAGACGATGCATCCCGGATATATCGAGGCGGCCTGGTGGACGCTCAAGCGGGCAGATGAGGAGGGGATGCTTGAGAAGGGGTTCCGGGTGGTGAACTGGTGCCCGCGCTGTGCGACGGCGATTGCGGATGCCGAGGTGGAGTACTGGGACGAGCGCGATCCGTCAATATTTGTGAAATTCCCCCTTGATGGGGAGGATGGCGGATCCCTTCTCATATGGACCACAACCCCGTGGACGCTCCCTGCAAACGTTGCCGTTGCCGTGCACCCCGAGTTTTCGTATGCCCGCGTGGAGGCGGAGAAGGACGGGAAGAAGGAGATCCTCTGGATTGCAGAAGACCTGGTCGAGCCGGTACTGAAGAAAGGACGCTACAAGGATTACACCATCACCGGCACCCGCAAGGGAACCGAGATGTGCGGCATGACCTACCACTCCCCCCTGCAGACCCAGGTTCCCAGGCAGGAAGAGATCGCCCACAGGGTGGTTACTGCCGAGTTCGTGGCCATGGAGAACACGGGGATGGTGCATATCGCACCAGGGCACGGCTGGGATGACTATGTCCTGGGGTGCAGGGAGAATCTTCCCATCGTCTGCCCTGTCGATATCGAGGGGCGTTTTACCGATGACGGGGGGAAATTTTCATCCCTGTTCGTAAAGGAAGCCGATCCCCTCGTCATGGAAGAACTCGGGGATCAACTCCTTGCAAGCGACCAGGTCGTGCACCGGTATGGCCACTGCTGGCGCTGCAAGACACCGATTATCTTCAGGGCAACCTCGCAGTGGTTCCTCAAAGCATCCGACCTGAAGGACCGGATGCTCGAAGAGGTCGCAAAGGTCACGTGGTACCCCGAATGGGCAGGGAGTGCACGTTTCTACGACTGGATCAAGGAGGCCCGGGACTGGTGCATATCGCGCCAGCGTTACTGGGGGATTCCGATTCCCGTCTGGGTGTGCAGGACATGCGGAAAACACAGGGTAATAGGCACCATCAGGGAACTCGAAGAGGCGAGCGGGTCTCCCCTCAAGGATCCCCACAGGCCATGGGTCGACCAGGTGACAATCCCCTGCCAGTGCGGGGGATCCATGTACAGGGTGGAGGATATCTTCGACGTATGGTTCGATTCCGCGGTGGCTTCCTGGGCGACACTCTGGTTCCCCGGCCGGAAAGATGCATTCGAGAGGCTCTGGCCGGCAGATTTCATCACGGAAGGACAGGATCAGACAAGGGGATGGTTCTACAGCCAGCTCGGGGCCAGCACGATCGCGTTTGGCCGGGCGCCATATACACGCGTGCTGATGCACGGGTTTGCACTCGATGCCGAGGGGAGAAAGATGAGCAAGAGCCTTGGGAATGTGGTCACCCCTGAGGAAGTCATAGACACCCAGGGCGTTGATGTCCTCCGCCTCTATGTCCTCTCCCAGAACGCGCCATGGGATGATCTCCGTTTCAACTGGGACGGCGTGAAGAACGTGGCAAGGGCGCTCAACATCCTCTGGAACGTGTACCGGTTCCCCCTGCCCTACATGATAATGGACGGGTTCTCCCCGGAAACTTCCGGCGGCAGATGGGACGGAGCCTTCCTGGAGAGGGAATACGCATCGCTGTCTCCCGAGGACCGGTGGATCGTGTCCCGGACAAACACACTCGCACAGCAGGTCACCGCGGACCTGGCAGAATGCCAGCTTCACCGTGCATCGCGGAGCATCATTGCATTCATCCTCGAAGACCTCTCCCGCTGGTACGTCCAGCTGGTACGGTCGAGGATGTGGCTCGAGGGAGTGGCGCCCGAGAAGACCCGAGCCTACGAGACGATGTATTACACGCTCCGCATCGTAATCGCCGTTGCATCGCCATTCATCCCCCACATCACGGAGGCTATGTACCGCAACCTCCGGCTCGACAGCGATCCAGAAAGCGTCCACATGCTGGACTGGCCATCCGGGGAGACAAAGTTCTGTGACGAGCCTCTCGAACACGCCATGGATACCATCAAGTCATTTGATGAAGCCCAGGCGTTCGCCCGCCAGGCAGGCAGGCGGAAACTCCGCTGGCCAGTCGGGGAATGCGTGGTGGTGGCGGACACAGAGGATGTCGTCGATGCCATTACCACCCTCAATTACATATGCCGGGATCGGGCCAACGCACGAGTGGTCAGGGCGCTCACCGGCCGCTGGGACAGGATAGGGTGGAAGGCAGAGCCGGTGATGAAAGCGCTCGGTCCGGCGTTCGGGAAGAAAGCCCCGGTGATCCGCGACCTGATCCTGCACGCAGACGCGAACGCGATGAAATCATGCCTGGATGCAGGAACGCCGTTTCGTATCGGTGAGGGGGAGGATTCATTCGACGTACTCAGTGACCATGTCACCTTTGCCCAGAACCTCCCCGAAGGAATTTTTTCGGCTCCGATGCAGGGCGGGACCGTGTACGTGGACGTAACACTCACTCCTGAACTAGAAGCAGAAGGATATGCACGGGAGATCATACGCAGGTTCCAGGAGATGCGAAGGCAGCTCGATCTCCGCGTGGAAGATTTTGTGGATGCAGATGCCTGCATCAGGGATCCGAGGATCTGCAGCATGATTGGAGAGTCATGGAAGGATGGAATCATGGAGGAGATACGTGCGAGATCCCTCCGGGTCCATGGGGGGGAGTGCCCGCCTGACAGAAACCATTCACTCTCCAAGGAGTGGGATGTCGAGGGAATCAGGATGACCCTTTCCCTCTCAAGGGCTGAAAAGGAGTGATGATAGGAGCGTTCTCCCTTCGGGGGATGCAAAGACCGGGAGATTCCGGTCTATCACCACCTCGCTTCTCGGGCTCTCCACTACTTTCCCGAGCTTCGGATTGAATCCCTTGACTGAGTAGATCTTCTTCTTCACGAGGATTCCCCTCCGCTGCCACACGGGCGTATGTGCAAGATTGATGCCACGTGCAAATGCGAGTTCATGCATCTCCTGCGAGGATTTTCCCTTCAGGAATGCCGCGGCATCCTTCCGGCTCATCCCCTCCTTCATCATGGCGTGCTGGCAGTAGGCATTCAGGTGATTTCTCCAGGCCTCTCCCTGCCGTCGGATGAGGTATTCAGGGGCGAGCTCGTGCGTGACATGGATTATCCTGGCATCGAATGAGACCGGTTGCGTACTTTTCATCTCGATCGTCAGCACACTTGCGGCAAACGAGGCGCAGACCGAGTCCAGTTTCTCCACTCTCCCGTTGAACGGAAGGCGTGAAAAATAGAGGCTGATCTCGTCGGAAAAGCTGAATGCGAGATCAGGGGAGAGCCCGCTCTCGCTGATGAGCCTCTCACTCACCCGGGCCATCGCCTCTGCAAACCTGGTATCGAACGGTCTTTCCAGGTTCCAAGATTCGGCCATCCTGTGGAAGGTCCTGCCATCCAGGCGCACAAAAAGCGGGGGGAGGGCCACCAGGTTACTGAAGAGCTCCCTGTGCTTCATGAAAAAAGATGGATATTGACCGGCACACAACCCCTCAGCATGCCCGGTAAAGGTCGATTACTTCTCCATATCCCCGAAATCCCCGGACTTGAACGCTCCGGGGAGGTGGCGGATGATCACGATGTCGCCGATGCTCCGGATGATCCGGAAGGGCAGCTTGAGGCCCTTGTAATTCTTGATATCTACCAGTTCCTGGTTGAGCTTCCCGACGACGAGCGATTCCATCTTCTTTCCCTCGATATCAAGGATCACGTCCTCGACCTCTCCGACGAACACGCTCTTTTCGGTGTAGATATTGAGCCCGAATAACTCTGTAATTTGCGTTCTCATCCCAATCAAGGAGAGTATATACTATAATGGTTAAAAAGATACTCTTTTTTTATGAACGGGTCGTTCAGAATCGGGTCTCTCTTTGGCATCCCCATCCAGCTGCACTGGACGTTTCTCGTGATCATCCCCCTCTTCGCCTGGATTATCGGAAGCCAGATCACGGCCACCGCCGGACTCCTCTACGGGATTTTCCGGGTTCCCATCGACATGACCTACATCGCCGGGGGCTGGGTTCCGTACGCACTCGGTACTGTGGTTGCACTGGGCCTTTTTGGTGGCGTGCTCCTTCACGAGATCGCCCACTGCATCGTTGCAAAGCGGATGGGGGTATCCATCAACAGCATCACCCTCCTCATATTCGGCGGGATCTCTTCGATGGAGGAGAAAGATCCCGATCCCCGCGTGGAACTCCCGATGGCACTTGTCGGGCCGCTCAGCAGCATGGCAGTCGGGATCTTTTTTGTCGCCCTAGTATATGTGACTGCAGCACTCGTAGGCGACCCGCCACTCGCAGGCCTTCTCATCTTTCTCTTTGCGTACCTCGGGATCCTGAACACCTTTTTGTTCATCTTCAACCTCCTCCCTGCCTTTCCCATGGACGGAGGGCGGGTGCTCCGGGCGTACCTTGCAAGAAGAATGCCGCTTCACCGGGCCACCAGGATCGCCGCTGACGTAGGGAAGGTCTTTGCAGTCATATTCAGCATCGTCGGGATCCTCATCTTTTCTCCTCTCCTCATCCTCATCGCATTTTTCATCTTCATCGGTGCAGGGCAGGAATCGACCGCAGTGAAGTACAATTTCCTCCTCAAGGACGTGAGAGTGGGCGATGTCATGGCCAGGAACGTGATGACGATCACCCCGACAACCCCTGTCAGGGAGATAATCGACCTTATGTATACCACGAAGCACCTCGGTTTTCCCGTCATTGACAGGGGCTTCCTTGTCGGGATGGTGACCCTCGCCGATGTTCACAAGATCCCGGCACTGGACAGGGAGGCGATGCAGGCCAGGGATATCATGACAAGGGATGTCATCACACTCCCCCCGCAGGCACCGGTGATCGATGGCCTGATGCTGATGTCGCGGCATACCATCGGGAGGATCCCGGTAATGGATGGAGACCGGCTCGTGGGACTCGTCACCCGCACGGATATCATGAAAGTCATTGAGATCAAGGATATCTGACAAAGGAGAGATGGTTGTCGAGAGGGGTTGCACCGACAAGGGATCGGAACTCATCAAGACCTGAAATGGGTCTCCGGGATGCAATTGTCCGTGCTTTTGCCTTCCCCACCCCCGGGAGCCAGGACAACGCCGATGCGGGGAGCGCGTTGACATCGACCGGGAGAGGGAGGGCGGTGACGGATCGCATTCCGTGATCAACTACCACTGCATCAATCACAACGCCGGAAGTGAGCCTGACCGGGATCCCCACGAGGAGGGGATATGATCCCATCTGGCGCCCGAATGACGGCATCCCCTCCATCTCCATGACAATATTTCTGAGTATGGTCCCTGTGGGGAATACCCGCCGGAGCATGGGAAGATCGAAATCCTGGCGGACCCGTTCCTTGAAGGCACGGAACCTTGACTGGTGGATGCCCGCGGTGTTGTCGGAAAATGCCAGTGTTCCTTCGAATGGCATGAGCTGCCGGATGTTCACTCTCCGGACAAGATACCCTGATTCGAGGACTTTTTCCAGGAATTTCATGTCCAGATCAAAGGTCATCGGCGTCTCTCCGGCAAGGCCTGATATGAAATTAAGGCCGGGCAGGAGGTGCGGGATTCCCTCTTCCCGAGAGCTCCCTGCATCGTTGACAATCCGTATTGCCTCCATGACCTGGTCAGGGGATGCTTTTAAGTTATTTTTTAGGACCACGTCCGGATCTGCCGTCTCCATGCCAAACGCAGCCACATCACCAGGGGTATGGTGAGCAACAATCACGTCGAGCGCCGCCCGGCTCTCTCCGGGATGCCTGGCAATCGTCCCGGGGTTGACGTTGTCGATATGAAGGGTGCAGAGGTCAGGTGCCGCCTCCCTTACTGCGGTGAAGAGCTCCTCGACCTTTTCAGGCACCGGTGCCGGGTATTCCTCTGAGAGTGACGATCCGTAGACGAGGATATCTGGCTGTCTCCCGAGGCGGAAGTGACGTCCGCCGGCCCGGTGAAGGGCTTCGACCTCCTCTCTTATGCTTGCAACCGGGCGGTAGGAGGGCGATCCGTAGAATGGTTCGGTGCAGAACGAACACCCCCCGGAATGCCATCGCGGGCACCCCCGGGCAGTCTCAATCTCGCACATGACCCAGGGGAACCGTGGGTGCTGGCGGATGATCATGCTCCCCGCGACTGACCAGGGATCCTCTTTCCGGTACTCGAATATCCCGTGTGTCCTGCCTTCACGCAAAAATCCGTCGAGCGCCGATGCAGGAGAACCGGTGAGGAGGTGGTCAAACCGGAAATTGGTCTCCTTCGTTGCCTTCGTGCCTCCCCCGGGAGAAAAGCCAAAGCCAATCGGACCTGCGATGAGTGTTGCGGGATCCCGTAATCGTGATCCTATCTGGAGGATCTCGGTAAGCGTGGCAGGAGTGCCTCCGAGATACTTGCCCGGGACGGTGACGCCTGCGATCATGATGACGAGGTCGGATTCATTCATCGTGGACAGGAGCCCGGGATTCGCCCGCACCTGGTCTACGGTGCAATACCGGGGTGAAAATCCATGCTCGAGGAACACCCCCGCAACAGTCCTGATATAGGGCGATATATAGGGAGGAACACCCAGGCAGGCAGGCTCATCCACATACCCGTCGAGGATCCAGGAGGTCTTGCCCATCATGGTTCCAGGAGGGCGAGAAGCCTTTCCGCCCAGCGAAGCTTGCCCCTCTTCATGGGATCGACATTGGTATCCTGTAGATCAAAGCCGAGAATGGTGATGCTGGCGGACCCCAGCGAATGGGCTGCAAAGACCGCCCTATCGCCGTCGGAAAATCCCCCGAAATTATGGACATTCGGGAGAGGGCGGCTCTGGGTGGTTGCAACGAGCGGCCCGGAAAATTGTGGCACCCAGAACCTGAGCTGGGGAATATTATCCCCATGGGCGTGAACGACGATGATGGTTCCCTCCCTGTTCATATCGAGGAATTCCTCGGTTGCTCCGTCAAGATCGGTGAAGATGGCATCGGGCTTGATCCCGTGGGAATAGAGGACAATGGCTGCCGCATCTGCAGCGAACACGGTTCCTTCAACGAGAAAGATCTCATTTTTCAGGCAGGGAGCATTCCCGCACACGCAGATATCCCGATCCCGGCAGAGTTCATCGAGCAGCGGGAGGTTGTCATACGGGAGGAGCGCTGAAAGGATCTCGGCAGCACGTTCATCCTCCTCGCGTTCGAACCCGAAGTACGCAACGATCTCCTCGTAGATCGGCTCCCACTCGTCAAAGTTCATTTCCGGCCTCTGTGTCCAGGCCGACAAGACCCGTGAACTTCTTGAGGAGCGGATCCATGATGAGGGAGAGAAGTTCCTCCTTGTTCCTGACCCTCCGGAAGTAAGAGAGCGGAATTGTTGCTGCGGCCATGTTGGGATGTCCACCGGCGTCGCCGATGTCGCCAAACGCTTCCTGGAGCACGTTCCCGATATGCAGCCGGATGTCCCGGTTCCGCGAGGAGATGATGATCGCATCGTCAGAGATGCCGTAGACAAGGGCTGTGTTCACCCCTTCGAGCGAGATGAGGAGATCCGCTGCCTGGGGGAGAGAATCGCGGTTCCTGACAAAGCCCACGTTTGCGAAGAGGTACCCGCTCTGGGTCCGTCGGTTGCGGATGGCATTCCCGAGCACGTCGAGGGTCTCCTGGGAGAGCGAAGGCGACATGATCTGGTCCAGGAGATCGGAATCGGTGAGCGGGAGGAGGAAGGCTGCATTCGAGAGATCCTGAGGGGTCACGTTGCGCCGGAAATCCCTGGTGTCGGATCGGATACCATAGAGGAGGCCTGTCGCCACGTTCTTGTCGACCGGGATGTCCATCTCCTGGAGGTACTGGGAGAGGATGCTTGCCGTCGCACCAAGGCCGGGCCGGACATCAACGAAAGAGGCTCCTTCGAGGCCGTGGCCATCCTGGTGGTGATCGATCACGATGTGGACCCGTGTTCTCGGAGAGAGCGAGTTGTTCATGCCTGGGCCTGGAGAATCTACAAGCGCGAGGTACGTGCAGTCCTGGATGAGCTGCGGGTCCAGTTTCTCCATCTTGATATCGAGGAGGTTCACCATGGTCCGGTTCTCCTGGTGCCCGATTATCCCCTCGTAGAAGATCCGGCAGGTGAGTTTCCCGGGATTCGCATTCCGGGCAATCGCAGCGAGTGCCATGGCGCTGCTGATGGCATCCGGGTCAGGGTTCTTGTGGGTGATGATCCCAAGAGTCCCCTCCCAGCTCTTGAACAGGTCATGGAGACGCTGGGAGAGTTTCCGGATGTGGAGCTTGTTGATCTGGTTGATCGCAGCCCGGGCCACCACGTGCTGAGGGTAGAGAACAAGATCCGCACCTTCCGATTCAAGCATTCCTGCATCGATGGGGTCAATGGCTCGTGCCACGATGTGTGCCTGCGGATATTTCTGGCGGATGGTCCTCACCGCGGCAAGATTGGCCTGGTGGTTGCCGGTTAAGATAAACGCGATCTCGAATGCAGGAAGGCCGAGCAGGAACCCGGGATCGCTGATATTCCGGGTGACGGCATCCAGGTTCTGATCCCGCAGCTCCTTCACACGGGCCTCGTCCCGGTCCAACACAAGGACTTTTCCCTCTTTCTGGGTGAGTTCCGAGGCCACATGGTACCCGGTGCTGCCGCATCCAAGAACCGCGTATTTTACCCGATCAGATGTCCCGACTCCTCCTGCCTCTGCCATGGTACAATGTCGGGGTTGGCACATTATTAAGGTTACAACCGAAACATGGAGAAAATAAGGCCGATTCGTCACAGGGACGCGCTAACCTTGAAAACGGAACATTTATACTTCATTCAGGATCATAAATATAGGCCAGTCGGGCATGGGCTTGTAGCTTAGTTCGGAAGAGCGACGGACTCTTAATCCGTAGGTCAAGGGTTCAAATCCCTTCAGGCCCGTTTCTGTTTTTTGGTGTTCCAGAAGTATCAGTCCAGGATCTGTCGTTCCCCGGGCAGAACCAGGTGGTCCCTAGCTTGAACCGAGGGTATCAACGGAATATTTTATCGTCCCACCATGGTATGTTAGTACCAACAAGAGGTGCCACCAATGAATAAAAAATTGCTGCTGCTCCTGGGGATAGCACTCATACTGCTGCCAGTGAGCGTCTGGGCATTCACCCCCATGAACTATCCTGACCTGGAGAGTGCGTTCAAGCTCCCTGAAATCGGGAAGACGATCTCACCATCAGGTCTCAACAATCCCGATTCATTGAAGGTCCCGGCCTGGAAGAGCTGGCAATCACCATCAACTAACAATTATGCAGATTCCCTCAGAGTACCCACAACCTGGAATTCTCCCACGACCACGAACTACACATCGTTCCTTAAAGTGCCTGCCTGGAAGAGCTGGGTCTCTCCTTCAACCACGAATTACACTGCATCCTTTACCGTTCCGGA
>Ga0265297_10009771_pt1 | contig 12263 bp, 11 predicted proteins | sample Munlanlwell13791_FD_192502 | JGI IMG/M metagenome (GOLD analysis project Ga0265297, IMG submission 192502) | Leachate microbial communities from a municipal landfill in Southern Ontario, Canada - Leachate well 137-91 | ecosystem: Engineered > Solid waste > Landfill > Unclassified | place...
ATATCTTGCACCTAAAAGATTATGTCTTCACCGCGAAAAATTAATCTCCACACGATAGCCCGCAAGGCCATGACCCGCTATGGCTTCCAACCCCAATTCCCTCAATTCGTCATCCGGGAAGTGAAAGAACTTAACGAAGGGCGAATCATTAAAAAAGTCCGTTCCAATGTCCAAGACCTGCGCTCCGTATTGTGGTCGTCAATCGATAATGCGGATTCCCTGGATCTTGACCAGCTGGGATATTGCGAGGGACATCCTCATCAGGATATCACGGTCAAGATCGCCATCGCCGATGTGGACGCCTTCGTGCCCAAAGGTTCCCAGACCGATATTTACGCGTCGAATAACGGGACGTCCGTTTATACGGGCGTGGAAATTTTCCCCATGCTCCCCGAGCGTTTGTCCACGGATCTTTCGTCCCTCAAGGCCGGTGCGGATCGTCTGGCGGTCGTTGTGGAATTCACGGTCCTTAAAAACGGCGACGTCAGCCGCGAAAAAATTTACCGCGCCCTTGTCCGCAACAAGGCCAAGCTTATTTATGAAGAAATCGGCGACTGGTTGGAGGGGAAAGGCCCCCGGCCGCAAACGCTGGCCGATATCCCGGGCCTGGAGGAACAGATCCGCCTGCAGGATGAAGCCGCTCAGCGCTTGCTTACCTTCCGGACGGAAAAAGGGGCCCTGGAATTCGAGACCATTGAGCCCAAGCCCGTGATGCGTGACGATGTTATTCTGGATCTGATCATTCAGCAAAAAAATCAAGCCCGCTACCTTATTGAAAATTTCATGATCGCCGCCAACGGAGCGATGGTCCGCTTCCTGGAAAAACGCGGTTCGCCGATGATCCAGCGGATTGTCCGGACTCCCCAAAACTGGCTGCGCATCGTGGATGTCGCGACGTCCTTGGGCGAGGCTTTGCCGCCGGAGCCTGATTCCCGCGCCCTGTCGCTGTTCCTTTCCCGTCAAAGGCGCAGGGACCCGGAACATTTTCCCGATCTCTCATTGACCATTGTCAAATTACTCGGCCCAGGTGAATATGTCATGATGGAGCCGGGAAAGGCCAAGTACGGCCATTTCGGCCTGGCGGTCATGGACTACACGCATTCCACGGCGCCGAACCGGCGCTACGTCGATGTCATTATTCAGCGGCTCTTAAAGGCGGTTTTGGACGAGAAACCGATTCCTTACACGAAACGCGAATTGATCGAACACGCGTCCTGGTGTACCGACCGGGATAAGGCGGCGAAGAAAGTGGAACGTTTTATGCGCAAAGTCGAGGCGGCGATTTTATTGAGAGAGCATGTCGGAAAATCTTTCGACGCGATTGTCACCGGCGCTTCGGATAAAGGGACGTATGTGCGCCTCCTCGCTCCGCCGGTCGAAGGACGGGTTGTCCGCGGAGAAGAAGGAATGACGGTCGGACAAAAAGTGCGCGTGCGTCTGGTCTATCTTAACGAATATAAAGGATTTGTTGATTTTGCGCGCGAAGGCGTCCCGCGGAGCACGCCCCGGCTGAATCAAAAAGAAAGGCACATGGAAAAATATTACCGCCGCCAGGCCGGAAGGCGGAGGCGGAGATATTAAAGATCGAAAGGAGCGGAAGTGGACAAATGCCGCCGGTGAAAGATATGGAACATACAAAATCTAAAAGATCTCCCTTGATCAGCCTGTTCGGCTGGTTTTGGATCGTAGCCGGGTTGCTGCGGATATTCGTCGTGGGCTGGATCGTTTATGTGCTGTCCGCAACTTCTCTTTACCCGACGCGGACAAATTGGGTCCGGTTGATCCAGACATCCGGTATCGGGCCGGATTTGTTCGCGATACTGATTTTCGGCGCAGCTTTTCTTTCTTTGGGTGTCGCGATCATCAAACGAAAAGGGTGGTCAAAGACGTTATTGTCGGGAATTATCGCCTATGCCATTCTGTTTGATATCCTGGGGATATGGCTGTTAAAAATCCGCGATCCACAGGTGCTGGCGGTCCGTGTGCTGATCATGATTATTATGTGCCTGATCACAGTTCGTTTTATCTCTCCCGATGTCCAAAAGGAGTTTGGGGACGGCGGGAAAACCAAAAAATAGTCGGTGAACAGTGAGGTGTGGTTATGAAAAAGGCCTTTGTTTTTTTTATGCTTGTTTTTGTTTCGCCCATTTCCGCGGCGCTTGGCTTTGACTCCGGGGATTTTCAAATCATCCATACCGACAAGGTATGTCTGCAGATCAACGAGAAATCATCCTTATCCTTGGAAGAAGAGGCCGCGTTGGGTGACGACGCCGAACGATTTTATTATCATCACACGGAAGCCGGTTTTGCCTGCGAGCTAACCCGCTGGTTTGAAGCCGAGATAGCCTACCGGCACATTTGGGAACGGGAGGACGGAAGGGGCCGGTGGGAAGAAGAGAGCCGCCCGCACATCAACGGAAAGATCAAGTGGCAGTGGTGGGACATTGATCTCTCGGACCGAAACCGGTTTGAGTTTCGTTTCCGGAAAGATAAAGATTTTGCAACGCGATACCGCAATGAGATAAAAATCAAGCCTCCGTTACGGTGGACAAAGATGGAATGGCGGCCGTTTGCGTCTTACGAATATGTCTTTGATTTCGATAAAGGAAAACATACCTGCAATAAATATAAGGCCGGTTTTAGCGGTCAAATCACGAAGAATATCGAATTTGAAATGTATTATGTCGCGGAATGCAGCCGGTCTTCCGACGAATGGGACACGATTAGCGGGATCCAAACGGAGCTGGGTTTTTCATTTTGATGAACCGTTTAAAAAGGAATTGAAAGAATGAACAAGGCAATTTTTTCTCTGCTGCTGTGTGTTTTGGTCGCCGGCTGCGCCAAGCCGCGAAATGAAGTCGTCATTTATACTTCTTTGGATCAGGTTTTTTCGGAGCCGGTCCTGCAGGACTTTGAGCGGGAAACCGGCATCAAGGTGCGCGCTGTTTATGACGTGGAGGCGACGAAGACGACCGGTATGGTCAACCGCCTTATCGCGGAGAAAGACAATCCCCAGGCTGATGTCTTTTGGAATTCTGAGACTGCCCGTACGATCATATTAAAAAAGAAAGGGGTGTTGACCCCCTATTTTTCTTTGAACGCGAATGACATCCCGAAGAAATTTAAAGACCGGGACGGTTATTGGACCGGGTTCGCGGCGCGCGCCCGCGTTCTTATTTATAATCGGGATTTGCTTAAACCGGAGGATTTGCCGAACTCGATCTTTGATTTCACCAACGCCCGGTGGAACGGGCGGGTTGCCTTGGCCAATCCTCTATTCGGGACGACCGCAACCCAGGCCGCGGCGCTTTTTGTTTCGTTGGGCGGCCAGGAGGCGGAAAGATATTTTCGCGCCTTGCGGGCCAATAATGTGATCATTGTCGACGGCAACTCAACCTCACGCGACCGGGTCCAGGATGGCGAGATCCCCATCGGCTTGACCGATACGGATGATGCCAACGTGGCGATCCTGGGCCGTAAACCGGTTGATATTATCTTTCCGGACCAAGGCGCCGATCAGATCGGCACGCTTTTTATCCCGAACACGGTTTGCCTTATTAAGGATTCTCCTCATCCCGCAAACGGGAAACGCTTGATTGATTATATCCTGCGGAAAGAAACGGAAAGCAAACTCGCGTTCTCTGAAGCCGGACAAATACCTTTACGGGACGACGTCAAACGCCCCGCGAACATTCCGTCCTACCAGCGGATAAAGACGATGGATGTGGATTTCGAAGCCGTCGCGGATATGATCGAGCATACCTCAAAAATCATGCAGGATATTTTTATCCGATGAAAAAAATGGTTTTCCTGCCGGCCCTGGTTGCGTTCGCGGCGATCGTTATTCTGCCGTTCGCGGTCTTGTTGGCTACGGCGTTAATTCATGAGCCGGAAATGATCCGGCAACTTGTCCAAATATTTGCCACCGAGCGGTCAACTCAACTTTTGCGTAATAGTCTGTGGGTGGGATCGGGGGCGACGGGCCTGGCCGTGCTCATCGGACTTCCTCTGGGATTTTTTCTTGCCCGGACCAATATCCATTTCCGCCGAGTGGCGGGTTATTTGTATTTATTGCCTCTGTTGATCCCTGCTTATGTCGCGGCCATTGTCTGGACCAGTCTCTTGGGCGCCAACGGAAGCATTCATGCCTGGCTGGTGAAATATTTTGGCCTGGCGGAAGGCTCACTTTTGATTTATGGGCGGGGAGGCGCGGCGTGGGTTTTGGGATTATCCTATTTTCCTTTTATTACCTTGCTGACGATTTCCGGCCTTTTGGGAATTGATAGGCGTTTGGAAGAAGCGGCCCGGATGATCGTCGGAGAATGGCGGATCCTCAAAGGTATCACGCTTCCGCTCATTGTTCCGTTTGTCATCGCGGGCGCGTTGTTCGTTTTTGTGTTCACGGTTTCGAATTACACTGTGCCGGCTCTGTTGCGGGTCAATACCTATCCGATTGAGATCTTTTCCCAATTTTCGGCATTTTATAATCACAATCGGGCCGTCCTGACTTCGTTGCCGTTGCTTGGATTGACCGGTATTTTGATCGCCATTTCGCAGTGGTTGATGCGCGGGCGCTGTTATGTCACGTTGGAAGGGATCAGCCGGCGGTCCGCCCGGATGGACCTGGGGCGCTGGCGGGGTTGGGGGTCGTTATATGTCTGGTTGATCATCTTTCTCGCCGGAGTGCTGCCGCTGGGGGTATTGATCGCTTCATCCTCGTCGATGAATTCTTACCTGGTCGCGTTTCGGTCGTCCGGGAGACCGATCCTGACGAGCTTGTGGGTTTCCGGGGCGGCGGCAAGCTTAGCTGTGATCTTAGGTTTTTTCCTGGCCTACATCATCGAGCGTTGGCCGGCTAAATGGAAGAATCATCTTGATATACTAACCCTTTTGCCCCTGGCTGTTCCGCCGACCGTTCTCGGCATCGGGTTAATCAAACTTTGGAACCGGCCGTCAACGGAGTTTATCTATTCGAATTTTCTTATTGTTATTTTCGCGCTGGTGGGATGCTTTATCCCCTTTGCCGTTAAGACACTGACGAGCAGTTTTAAACAGCTTAATATAAATATGGAAGAGGCCGCGATTTTAAGCGGCGCGGGCTTCGGAAAGACCATCGCGTTCATCGTGTTGCCGTTGGCCAAGAAAGGACTGGTGGTGAGCTGGACGATTTGCTTTATTTTCTGCATGGGAGAATGCGCCGCGACGCTCCTGGTGGTCCCGGCGGGTGTTGAACTTCTGGCGAATAAAATTTATACGCTCATGCACTACGGTGTCGGAAAACTCACCTCAGCCTTGTGCGTCATTCTTATTTTCTGTACAATGATCCCGATCTTATTTGTCGGATGGCTGTTCCGGAAGGATTTGCGGCATGATTAAATTGCAGAACATCTCCAGGCATTACGGACGGGTATCCGCCGTTTTTAATGTGTCGCTTGCGATTGAGAAGAATGAACGGCTGGTCATTCAGGGCCCCTCCGGCTGCGGAAAGACGACTTTGTTGCGGCTGATCGCCGGATTGGAGACGCCCGATTCCGGAGAGATTTATATCCATGGCCGATTGGCAAACGATCCGCGGCCGCGCCTGGCCCCGCATCGCCGGGCCATCAGCATGGTGTTTCAAGACCTGGCCCTTTGGCCGCACATGAATATCGAGCAGACCCTGGCTTTTGGTTTGGACAATATCATCCGTGACCGCCGGAAACGAAGAGACGAAATGGACGCGATGCTGACGAAATTGGGACTGGAGAAAAAACGCAAGGCCTATCCGTCCCAGCTTTCCGGCGGAGAGCAGCAGCGGGTCGCGCTGGGCAGGGCCTTGATCCGAAAACCGCAAATCCTTTTGATGGACGAACCGCTGGCGAATCTGGATTTTGCCGCGAAGGAAAAATTTGTCGGTTTCATTAAGGATTTGCAGCGGCAGTTCCGTATAACTCTTGTTTATGTTACCCATGACGAATATGAAGCCACGCACTTAGGTGATCGAATCGCTTTTATGACTCAGGGTCAAATTGAGAAGGTAAGGGATCATATCGAATGAAAAGGATAATTTATTTCCTGTTGTTGCTGGGTGTCCTGGCCCGGGTCGGCTGGGCAGAGGATAAGCATCTGTATTCAACCTGGGATGTCCTGGAATTGGACGGCTGTGCCGCGGCCTGGCTTATCAAGAATTTTGTCGACCCGCAAGCGCAGTTTAAATTTTACCCTAAAGGCGATTTTGTTGACGAGGGAATTGCATTTGACACGCCGGACGCGAATTTGCGCCGGACACAGAGCCTTTCCACTTTTGAAGCGGTCCTCCATGAATATAAGATCAAGGACGCTGCTTTGCAAAAAATGGGGAGCATGATCCATGAAGTTGAAATTAACTTCTGGAGCGGGAATCTGGATGAAGCGACGCGGAAACTGAATGACAAAATTTCGGCGATAGTCCGCCAGGCGAAACCGCCCGGTGAGGTATTGGAAGAAAGTTTCGCCGTTTTTGAAGAATTATATCATTCGCTGAAGTAATTCGGGCGCGGGCATTTGATCCGCGGCATAATCAACCGGCAAAGGAGAGAGAGGATGGAAGATAAGAAACGTAAAGCAGTGGTCATCACCCAGTATAAACGGGCGGGCCGGCTGGGGCCGTTCCAGATAAAATCAAAATGCGCCGAATGTGATTTGAACACCCATCATTTAAAACGACTGATCGACGTCCATTTCCGGGAGGAAAGCGTGGAGCTGGAAATCAAACCATGGCTGGATCATTTTTTCTTTTGCCTCTTGCGTGGAGCGCTCCATCCTCCGATCATCATGGTCAACGGAAAAGTATTTTTTCAATTCACCCCGCGCCATCCGCTGTTTGAGCAGGGACGATTGATTACTCTGGTGAACCGCCTCCTGGGCGGCAACCGAACGCGCTCGCCGATCCTTTGATTCTCCCTTTCATTCTGGCCTGCCTCCCTCGGGCGGAAGGCCAAGAAGCGGCCGCGGAGAAGGCGAGTGTTTGCTTTCCCGGTTGATTTATACTATAATCCTTGCACCAGAAGCAGGATAATTCCCAAAGATGATCAATTATTCGAACGATAAACAAAAAATATGCCGCCGTGCCGGCGAGGCGCTGATTTCCGGGGAAATGGATTTAAGCTTTAAACCTTTCCCGGGCTCAAAGAAAATTTACCGCGACGGAAAAATCCACCGGGATATCCGGGTGCCTTTCCGTGAGATCCGCCAGGCCTCCGTCCGGAATCGCGGCCAACAGGAAAACGCGCGTCCGCCGGTTTATTTATATGACACCTCCGGGCCTTATACGGATTCCAAGGCCCGCCTTAACCTCTCCCGCGGCCTGCCGGAACTGCGCAAACCGTGGATCAACAAGCGCCAGGACGTTGAGGAATTGAACGCCTCCAGCTCCATTTACCGCCGGGCGCGGGAAAGCGATCCGTTATTATCCGCGGTCCGTTTTCCTTCCGCCCGCAAGCCTCTTCGGGCCAAGCCCGGGAAAAATGTGACCCAGATGCATTACGCGCGCGCAGGGATGATCACCCCGGAAATGGAATTTATCGCGATCCGCGAAGGCGTTGACCCGGAATTGGTGCGCAGTGAAGTGGCCCGCGGCCGGGCGATCATTCCGGCAAACATCAACCATCCCGAAAGCGAGCCGATGATCATCGGCCGGAATTTTCTGGTCAAGATCAACTCCAACATCGGCAATTCCGCTATTTCCTCCAGTATCGCCGAAGAAGTCGAAAAGATGATCTGGTCTATCCGCTGGGGCGGAGACACCGTGATGGATCTTTCGACGGGAAAAAATATCCATGAGACCCGTGAATGGATTTTGAGAAATTCGCCGGTGCCGATCGGAACGGTGCCGATCTATCAGGCCTTAGAGAAGGTCGGGGGCGTGGCGGAAGAACTCACCTGGGAAATTTTTCGCGATACCCTCATCGAACAGGCGGAGCAAGGCGTTGATTATGTGACGATCCACGCCGGAGTCCTTCGGCGCTATGTCCCGCTGACCGCCCGGCGCGTTACCGGGATCGTCTCGCGGGGAGGGGCTATCTTGGCCAAGTGGTGTCTCGCGCACAAGAAAGAGAATTTTCTTTATACCCATTTTGAAAGTCTTTGCGAGATCATGAAGCAGTATGATATGGGATTTTCGTTAGGGGATGGTTTGCGTCCCGGCTGTATCGCTGACGCCAATGATCAAGCGCAATTCGCCGAACTCAAAACATTAGGAAATCTGGCCCAGACCGCCTGGCGGCATGACATCCAGACCATGATCGAGGGGCCGGGCCACGTGCCGCTCAACCGCATTAAAGAGAATATGGATAAACAGCTGAAATTTTGCCATGAGGCCCCGTTTTATACCCTGGGGCCGCTGGTCACGGATATCGCGCCCGGATATGACCACATTTCTTCAGCCATCGGCGCCGCCATGATCGGTTGGCTGGGAACCGCAATGCTGTGTTATCTGACGCCCAAAGAACATTTGGGCTTACCCGACAAGAATGATGTCCGCGAAGGGATCATCGCGCATAAAATCGCCGCCCATGCCGCGGATTTGGCCAAGGGGCATCCGCTGGCCCTTGCGTGGGACAAGGCGCTCTCCCAGGCCAGATTTGATTTCCGCTGGCAGGACCAGTTCAACCTGGGCCTCGACCCCCAGAAGGCGGAAGACAGCCACAACGCGACGCTTCCCGCCGCCGAAGCGAAATCCGATTCGTTTTGTTCCATGTGCGGCCCGCAATTCTGTTCCATGAAAATTACTCACGATGTGCGGGATTTTGGCGAAAAGAATTTTTCCAAAGAGAAGAGAGCCACTCCGCAGGGCCCGAAGAAACACAGCACGCCTAAGAAACCGGGATAACCGCACGCCGATCCCGCCCGCGCTGTTTTGCCGCGCAGCATGACACAGATTAGAAAAGAGAATTGATGAGATAGGGCCGAAAGATTGTCGGTTGATTAGGCAATGATCGGGGATAAAGCTGTTCGCGGAAAGACGAGCGGATTATTCGCGATGAGATTTTCCAGCCGGTCTTTTAATTCCTGCAGGTCGCGCAAGGCGTTCTGGCGAAATTCCTGAGTCTCACTCATCTTTGAATCAAAAAGTTCCCGGTAATACGCTATCCCTTCGAGGAGATTTCCTTTAAATTCCCGGAAGTACTCAATCTGTTTATCGTTTAAACTAGGCAAATTTTTTTTGAGGTCATCTTTTAGGTAGTCAATATACATCTTCAACTCGTTCATAAACATGTGCGGGCGATAATGGGAATTGAGCAAATTCTTCCGGCCGTAAATGTGGTCAACCATATCCTGAAGGGTTGCGACCTGCGAGAAATAGTTAATGTTCGGCCCGGGGCAAACGGCGGTGAAAAATTTGTCCGTATTTTCACCCAGGTGATAGTTCAAGGTCACGCCGGCTCCCAGGTCATGGCAGATGCAGGCCTTTTCAACGATGGCCCGGTAACGGGCGCGATGTTCTTCGGGGTCGAGGTGCAGCGACTCCAATTCTTTCAATTTCAATCGCTGATATTGGCGTGAAGCCGTGCAGATGGGCTTTTCGGTAAATTCGGTGTTCGATACCAGATGGCCAAGGAAGCAGGGGCTTCCCGGGGACCCGCTTTTCTCCCGGCGTTCTTTTTCTAAATCGCTGCTGGAATCCGGAAGATTGTTAAAAGGAACACCCAGCGGTGAGACGTTGCTCAAATATGACTTATTCTCTGAGGCTGAAGCGAGCTTGGATAATGTCTCCGGGTCAACGTTGGTCACCTCCGGCACAAGCAGAAAAGGCGTGCCCCAGCCCGTCCCTTCCAGCTTATAGTACGATTGCACAAAATTATCTTCCGCGGTTGTCCCGATGCCGCCCTGAGCCGTGACGCGGATAGCATGGGGCTTCAGGAAAGTCATTCTTTCTTTTAATTTCCGGGCGTCATTGTAGATTTTATGCAGGGTCTCTATTAACTCCTGGCGTTTGTTCTTGAATTCTTCCAGTATGGGCCCCATTAATAAACCCGTGGTCGCGAAGGCATGCCCCCCGCAATTCAGTCCGGATTCGACTCGGTACTCCGAAACCCAAAGGCCTTTTTTGGCGAAAATTTTTCCCTGGGTCAGGGAACTGCGGAAATCGCTGACCTTGAGGATGATCTTTTTCTTGATCATCCCTTTCGCGTCCGCATAAAAATCCTTAAAGTTTTCCACGTAAGTATATAACCGTTTATTGATTCCGGCCGAAAAGACAATCGCGGAATTGAGATTGCTGTTGGCATACCCGCGCAGTGCGGCCAGCGCGTCGGAATATTCGGCGGGACATTCGGTCCCGTCCTTGGCATAATTCGGCCGATCCAGTTTCGTCATGATGTTGACATTGATGTCCCCGGGAGTGATAAGCTTGCGTAAGCGGTCCTGCAGGTTTTGTTTCTGCTGTTCATTCGTTACGGCCAGCATTTGATTATATAAGATCTTGAGCGGGGAACGCTCGGACAAGAGTTCAAAATATTTGCTGATCTCGCTGCCGACTTCGAAAGCTGAGGCCTTGAGCTCGGCGAACTGTTTTTGGACGATGCGGTCGACAAGGTTAAGATAAGCGGTTATCCGTTTGGCGCGGTAATCCTCATCGTTTTTAGTTATCGGGATGTAGTCCTCTCCGGTCTTTTTACAATAAAATTTGCGCATACTTTCGATCAGGGTGTCATCCACCAAAGAGATCACCGAAGAAATGCCGTATTTGGCAACTTTAATGGGGGTGTCGATAGAGAAGCCTATTCCCATCACCGGGATATGGAAACTATGAGGATCGTTCATGTTTTTTATTATTTTGGCTGGTGAATAAATATTTATCAATATCTTAATACTATTTATGCAAATGGCAAGTATTTTTGTGAATTACTGGGGCTCCCCCCAGGGACAAATATTTGCTTTATGGCGATTTTTATAATAGAATACAACCCATCCGATTTATTAATCAACAAGAAAGTTTTTCATGCGCCGTTCATTTTATCAACAGTTGGCCCAAGACAGCATCTCGGGGAAAGAAATTCCCCGGGGAATTATCCGCCGGGTCCTGACCGGAGAGCGCGTCAACCTCTTGCGCCTTTTGGATGCGGCCTTTGAGGTCCGGGAGAAATTCACCGGCCGGGTTGTCAAGATCCATATCCTCAATAACCTGCAAAACGGCCATTGCCCGGAAGACTGTCATTATTGCGCGCAGTCGAAGGTCTCAGCGGCGGATATTTCAAGATATCCGATGAAATCCGATGAGGAGATCATTGCCGAAGCGAAGAATGCCTATCGATCCGGCGCCTTCCGTTACTGCATGGTCTTCTCGGGGCGATGCCAGAGCCGGAAGCGCATTGAACATCTGGCCGTCCTTGTCCGGACAATCAAGAAAAAATATCCCATTGAGGTCTGTGTCTCTCCGGGCCGTATCAGCCGGGAAGACGCGCTGATCCTCAAAAAAGCCGGCCTGGACCGTCTTAATCATAATTTAAACACCTCCCGCCGGTATTATTCCCGCATCTGCACCACGCACACGTATGCTGAGCGTATCCAAACCCTGCGGGCCGCGCAGGATGCCGGATTGCAGATCTGCTCCGGGGTCATTGTCGGGATGGGTGAAACAACCGACGATGTTATTGACGCGGCGCGGGCGCTGCGTAAGCTTCATGCCGATTCCATTCCGGTTAATTTTTTCCTTCCGATAAGAGGGCTTCCTATCAAAGATGCCCGGGGGTTAACTCCCGAGTATTGCCTGAGAGTTTTGTGCGTCTATCGCTTGTTGAATCCGCGGGCGGAGATCCGCATCGCCGCCGGACGGGAATTTCATCTGCGCAGCCTTGAGGCCTTGGCCTTGTATCCGGCGAATTCGCTGTTCCTCGACGGTTATTTAAATGTGGCCGGAGAGGATCGGATGCGGACGTTGCGAATGATCAGGGACGCCGGTTTCACCATCCAATCGGAACACAAACTTGATGAATTGATCAATAAAAACGGAACCGAGCTCCCGGAAAACGCCGCTAACCGGATCGTTGTCAAGAATTTGAATAAATTGCGGCCGGCTGAAAAAAGTCAGAATAAACATTCGAAAAAAAATCGGAATAGGATAAAATAAACTTATGGAAAATGTCATTATCATCGGTTCCGGGCCCGCCGCGCATACCACCGCTATTTATACGGGGAGAGCGAATCTTGATCCGGTGATGTACGAAGGATTAATGGCCGGAGGCATGGCCGCTGGCGGGCAGTTAACGACAACGACCGAGATCGAAAATTTTCCCGGTTTTCCG
>Ga0265297_10009772_pt1 | contig 12263 bp, 10 predicted proteins | sample Munlanlwell13791_FD_192502 | JGI IMG/M metagenome (GOLD analysis project Ga0265297, IMG submission 192502) | Leachate microbial communities from a municipal landfill in Southern Ontario, Canada - Leachate well 137-91 | ecosystem: Engineered > Solid waste > Landfill > Unclassified | place...
CTGTTGATTCTTCAAGTTATACGGATCGAATTGCACTGGCTTACCCCAACCAAAACCGGCAAACAGGAGCATGAGGGTACCCAACGGATCCAGATGGGCCACTGGATTGAGAGATACTCGTCCTTGCGAACGAGGGGTGGGGTCACCGAGCGTATCAGCCATCCAAGCGTGGGCAAATTCGTGAATCGTTAATGAGATGACTAAGGCAAAGGCGAGGATCAAAAAGGCAATCGGACTACTAAAGAGGACGTTGAGCATGGAGTCATTCTAGCATTGGAATGTGCAACTTTTCTTCACCTCTACTCTGGGATGTCGCACTTATGTGCGACATCCCAGAGGTGGAGTAGCAACATGTGCGACATTACTGGGCTGAACATCAAAAAAGCATTCCATTTCTTGAGAGCCGTGGTATACTAGCGCCTCTATGTATCGCGTTTACACTATTGTCAAAAAAAATGGAGTTGCTCATAAGAGTGCTCTTGAATCAGTCAAAATTCAGAAGGCTGCCATTGTTGCTGCCGGTGATTCTCATGTTTTGATCCCCGCTATTCAGAGTATTAACTTCGGACATAATGTTTCTCACGCTAAGAACCGAACTCGACGTCTCCGTCGACCAAACATGCAAAGCATGAAGGTTGACATCGGTGGTCGCGCGATCAGTATTCGTTTATCCGCTCGTGATATGCGTACCTATACCAAGGTTACAGCTGCTCCGGTTGTTACCGAATAATTTTTTCCAAAAACGCAATTGTTTTTCGATTTCCAATGATTTTTATCAGATTTTTTGCGGCGCTTCGCCTTCAAATTGAACGGAATGAAGAATATAGCGTCCATTTGTTTCCAGTGAGCCAGCAATAAGCTTTTGGCGAACATCCTGCTTCCCTTTGTATTCCGGGACGATGGTCCAAATACCAGGCCAAGGATGAAAGGCCCGCATTGCACGGTCAAGACATTGAGCGGGTGTGAGTTGTGGTTGTGCAGCCAGAAGATCTTGAAGTGCTGGTCCAAATTCAATCACCATCTGAGTAGTAAAAGGCTCACCTCGCTGCGCGGCCAAAACAGCTGAGTAGGGAATAAAGCCATCTTCCCGGGAAAGTCGACGGGCGAGAGGGGCATTATCAGCCGCAGTTAATTGCGGGGTGCTTTCTTTTCGGATTGCGTACTCTTGCAGAATCTGCGGCAAATTTTCTTGAGCGAGCGCGAAGGCTTTTTGGTAATATGTTTCTTGGTTTTCCAGAGGTGAAAGGGTCATGGGAAGCTGCTGAATGATCGCTCCTTGATCAAATTTTGTGTTCATGAGCATGACGCTTACAGCGGAAGTTCTTTCACCATACAAAAGCACGAACTGTCCCGGAGAACTGCCGCGGAACTTGGGCAAATCAGAAGGATGAACATTGACCGCACCAATTTTGGGGAGATCGAGCAACCAAGTAGGAATGAGATAGCCAAACGAAACCACGAGAAGATAATCGATTGGTGGTAAAGTTGCGATTTGAGACTCAAGATCTTTCAACTGGTTGGTGATATGAATAACGGGTAAACCTTGCTGTTGAGCCCAGACATCCAGGGGAGAAGGAGTAATCGTTTTTTTTCTACCAACCGGCTTGGGGGCGGGAGTTATCGCCCAAGACACTTGAAAATGAGGATGTTGCTGCAAAGCTTGAGCACAAATGACGGAGTATTCACCGGTGCCACAAAAGCCAACCTGCATTGGTGCCGAGTTTTCTACCATTTTTCTCCTTTGTTAGGCCTGGGGCGCACGAAACGCCTGGGCAATAATCGGGTCAACCGGGATCAGTTCATGTTTTTCACTGCGGAAGAGAGGTTGTCCCTGCTGCAGCGTATAGTCGGTAAAGAGAATCCCCTCGAGATGATCATTTTCATGTTGCATGACTCGACCGGGAAAATCATAAAATGTTTCGCGTTTAGGATCAGATAGTTGATCACCGATGAGTTCTTGGAATTCAAAAGTCACCCATTCTGGTCGCAGAATTGGACCGTACAGATAAGGGATAGACAAGCAACCTTCTAAGTCTGGTCGACGTCGATCAGGACCAATGCTTAAATTGTCTGATCTATCAATCAGAATAGGGTTAACAAAAACACGAACTTGGAATTCATCGGAATGACGAGTTTCTAGATTAGTCGCAAACGCGCGATAGAGGGCGTCAATCTGCGGCAAAGCCAAACCAGCGGCGGCAGGATCTTTTTGGGCGGTAATAGTGTCAGCTAACGAACGAATATAGGCGATGGTTTGGGGATTCAAATCCACAATCGGCTCAGCCGTTTGACGCAGCTTAGGATGAGGAGCAATGAGTATTTTTTTCACTGACATACGTGCTTATTGTACCAGGAGTCACAGCGTTTTCATTCCACCGGCCGTTGTGTCTGCAATGATGAACTTGGTCATTTCTGTTTTGCGCTTATCGAAGCCTCTAACGTGGCAATTTCCGCGGCAAACAAATGTTCGCCAGGCTTAAGAACTTCATCTATATAGTTGTATTGTTCGAGTGCTTCAGAGTAGTTTTTCTGTTGAGCCAGAAACTCGGCGTAGGACTTGCGGGCTTGTTCATAATTTGGTTTTAGTGCAATCGCCTGTTCATACGCTTCTTCGGCTTTCTCTGGTTGGTTGACACTTTCATAGATCAAGGCCAAGTTATAGAGTAATTTTGGATCGGTGGGAGCGAGTTGACGAGCCATTTCTAAAGAAGATTGAGCAGACTCATAGTATTGAGGGTCCATTGCCGCTAACCATAAAAAGACCTTGGCTCGCGATTTCCAAATATTGAGGTGAACCGGATTTACTTTGGTCGCCTGATTGATGCTCTCGAGAGTTTCACCCAAAAGTGTAGCCGCTGCCGTAGCGTTGTTGGTAGCCTGCGCACTATAGGTAAGTTGACTCAGAGCGAGAGCTTGTTGTTCCCAGTATTCTGCTTGCTGAGGAGCGCGCTTGGTAAGTGTGGCAAACTGCTGGTAGGCATCAAGCCCATACCCCAACGCCAGATTTTGTTTGGCTTGAGAAAAGAGACGATCGTTCGTCCACATGCCAATCACACCCAGTAAAAAGAGAAAGCCCATCATGCCAACAATGGCGGCTTGTATCCACTGTGTCTCACTCGTAAAGAGGTTGGTGGAGTCATTCTTTTTTGTCGGTTTTAGAGCGGCAGGAGAAGGTTTCGAAGCAATGAAAGCCAACGCTGGCCAGAGGAAAAAGAGAAGACCAACCATTACCGTGGAAAAACCAAAAAAATTGGAGAGGGCTAGTCCACCGTATCCGGCCAACAAACTTGTTACGAAGAGTTGCGTGGTCTCGGAAAGCGATTTTTTGAAAAGGGAGCGAAGACAATATCCAGTGAAAGAAATCATGATTCCTAAGTAGGTAACCAAGCCGACAATTCCGGTCGTTGCCAGAATGTTGAGAAATTCATTGTGAGCCTTGTTGTAGAGGAAATCCCATTCCGAAACAAAGTTGTGTTCGACGGGGCGATCTTGATAATAACTGTAGGCAAAGGTTTCGACACCACTTCCCAGTAAGGGATAGCGCCACCAAATTTTCAAAGCACCCTTCCAAACAATGGCGCGAATTTTCCCCGAGTCAGTACCACCGTTTTCTAAAACCGTGCCTGTTGGGGGAGGGGTGGCTTGCGTCATCACCGGTTGAGGATTCGGCTGACTCTTCGTTTTTTGTAGGAGTTTACTGAGTGAGGGTGTAAAGGGAGTTCCCGTCACTAAACATATCAATCCCGTGACCACAAAAAGCCAGAAGGGTAGAGCAAACCAATCCTTTAAAGAAACCTCTTTGGTGGTTAGGATGTTCCGAATCCAGACAAGCAAAGCACCCGCGCTATAGATGACTATGATGACTAATAATCCCAGAAATCCAGATCGTGACCCAGTATAGAGTAAGGCAAAAAGTGAAAGGAGAAACGTCGCTCCTGGCCAGAAAAGAGTCGATATTTTATCTTTTGTTTGTTGGATTTTTTTCCATTGTTGACTAAGCCACCAGACGGTCAGTGGCCAGGTCATAAGCAAATAGGCCGCTAACCAGTTAGGCTGACCGAAAGTGCCAAAAATGCGGTGCAAAGGATTCGTGTTTTCTGCCCAACAGTTGGTACTCCATTCTCCTCGAATAAGAATACAGCTCGGCGAGATTCCAAAATGTTCTGGCAATGCGTAGAGGACTGCACCCAAACTTCCCCATAGCAAACTTTTCAACAAAGGTTTGAGGTCATCTTTTTGAAAATTACTGGCAGCGGCAAAAAAGAGAGCCAGGTAAGTAATTGTGGAGAGCAAACCACCATGAAAGCGAGAGTAGTAGCCATAAACACTCGTGTGGGGATCAATAGAAAAAATGGTTGAAAGTATTTGACTTATAAGGAAGGCGAGCAGGGGCCAAAAGAAAGGCGTTTTGGAAAAAATTATTTTCTTTTCTTGAATCATTCGCCAGACCCAAACCGTGACAATAATGACGGTAAAAAAGTACGTCAGAATCATCTTATTAAACTCAAAAAGTTCATCGGTAGCGGCAGTCCAGGCAAAGGGAATGAAAAAGAGGGCAACCTGAAAGAGGCGACGGAGAATTCGCTGCATGTCGCCAGAGTATCAGAACGCAAAGACAGGTACAATGATGGTATGACCTCGTTGTCTTTGAACCCATTGTCATCGTCCTATTATCTGAGTATTGGTGGAGCGTATATCCGTTTGTGGCATAAACAGCGTGGTTTGCTGGCAGAAATTCCTCCTTGTGTGGTGGTCGACCGCCAAACTGGTGAATTAAAACTGTATGGCCAAGATGCGGCTGACATTGAAGGAAGGGTTCCTCCGCATTTGGAATTTTGGCGCGTTTGGTCAGCGGATACACTGATCGATCGACAACTTCTGCGAAGTTTATTAGCGTACGCTTTAGGTTTTCAAACACAATCGGAAACCGAGCGTTGGGAGAGAGCGATAGGGACAACGATCATTCTCCCTGAAACGATTTCCCCCCTGCATCGAAAATGGTTGCTGCATACGGCTCGAGAGGCCGGTTGGTGGTACACCAAAGTGAGCACCATGACTCAGCCTTTTTTGGTTGCCAATCCTACTAACTCTGCGGCGATTCAAGGTATTTTTGATCTTGGTTTTTCATCCGCACGTCTTGTTCTCTATATGGGGAAAGAAGTGCTTTTGGTTGCCAGTGATTCTCAGCTTTCACTCCAAAATGTGGCGAGCGAGTTTTCGCAATTTTTACGTAATACTCAGAAGCGAGAAATCATTCCGCAAGTTTTTTATGACCAACACTGGTTGAAGACGAGATTCATGTTCGACCTTACCAAGAATGAGCCGACGCAGTACACACCGACCAGTCGTGATTGGCAAACGGTTCTTAATGAGTACCAAGATAACGTGCGACATTTTTTGCAACAGGCGATAGCTCAGCTTTCTGATGCCCAACAAGCCGACATGAGTCGGAGTACCATTTGGCTGATTGGCGGCGCAGCCACTCTTTTGAGCGACGTTCCTTTAGAAACCTGGCCAATTCGCCTCAAACCAAGCAGCGACGCGGCGTATGCTTCTTTACGAATGATGAGTAAGCAGCGTTAGAGAGTTACTAATGGACACATTGACCACACAAAACTGGCGAGAGCGATCCACAAGCAACATGGTGTTCCTCCTCTTTTTGTTTGTCATTTTGCTGATTGGAATTCAGGTTGGTGGATTCGATAGGGTCATTCGAGAAGGAATGTATCAGGTTATGTCGCCAGCTCTGAGTGCAATGCAGCTTTTTCGCCAGTTGGAAAAACGTGGACAATCTGCGTGGCAACTGGTTACCACCGGGAGTTATCGACTAGGACAAGCAGAGTCATTGTTATCAGCCTGTCAACTTCGAGAAGATCGATCTGTTCTTTTAGAACAGGAAAATCGTTTATTACGGGAGGCTTTGGGCAGAAAAGAAAACTCCAAGAATCAAGTTGTTCGCTTGTTTGGGAGCGATACGCATTGGTTCATTGATGCTGGCTCTCGTGACGCAATAATCGTGGGTGATACTGTGCTTTGGCAGGGGAGCTTGGTCGGTCGTGTGACGGAAACGAATCAACGTTATAGTCGGGTTCAGACATTGCTTGATCGAGAGTGGAAAATTCCCGTGAAGGTGGGAACTCAGTCGGCTAAAGCCTTATTTCAATACACCCATGGGTATCCAGAAGTCGTGCTTTTACCAAGAGATGCGGCTATTCAACTCAACGATATCGTTCAGACCGCGGGGAACGATGAGCTTGCTCCAGGCATTCCAATTGGTCGCGTGACTCACTTAGAGAAAGCCAATCAAGGGGTTACCTGGCGAGCTGATCTCGAGCCGTACTTTAACTATCAACAAGATTCCTGGGTAGAAGTCCAAAGGGAAAAATGAAGCAAACAATGAGTTCAATCTCTCGTTACCAGACTCGGATTTGGAAATACTTTCGCAACACCTTCTTAGTAGTTGGCACGTATTTTTCCGGATTGGTTGCCCTGGAAATCGCTTTTCCGCTGGTTCTTTGGCTTTCTTTAGAAGCCATTTTGCGTTACTTTCCTCGCTGGTTGCAGATTGGGACCTTCGTTTTTTTGGGTTTACAAATTGATTGGTGGTTACAATGGCCACTGGGTACCGGTTTAGTGCTTATTTGTTTGGTCTGGTTGGGTCTGCTGATAGGGCGATCAATCAAGCAGGGGGAAGTTTTCTTTCTGTGGCAGATGACTCTCTTTTTGGCGTATATGTTGGTAATGATGAACATTGTTTCAATGCTCACTTGGAATTTTGTCATTTTTCAAACGGTGCTGTACGCCACGACACTTTTAATTCGTCTTTTTGCAGGGAAGAGAGTCTAATTCATGGTTAAAAAAGCTCGAAAAATGATTTCTGATCGCCGAAAAAAATCGCCAGTTTTTTTAAGCGATGGTGCGACTCATACCGAGCCAAGTCACCACAAAAAATTGGTGCAGTTTTGGTTTTTTGGCGTGATCTTTTTTTTGGTCTGTATGATTGGACGATTAGGGATTTTGCAAGTGCAACGGTCTTCGGACTTTATTTTACGGGCAGAAAAAAATCGCGTCTGGAAAGTTGTTTCTCGAGCGCCTCGTGGTCTCATTCTTGATCGCCGAGGGGAAGTTCTCGCTGACAACAATTTGCAGTTCAGCTTGCTGTATGAGGAAAACAACCGGAGTAAAGAAAGAATTCTGCCACCAGATGAAGTGGTAGAACGAATGGCGACTGAACCAGCTCGCATTCGCCAAAATTATTCTCGTTCGTATCCTTGGGGACCCGTTTTTACACATGTGATTGGGTATGTTCAGTCACCACGGAGCGGTGATGATGTTGTTTTTGGTCGTACGGGTATTGAACGAACGGCAAATGAAAAATTGGCCGGACGGGATGGGCTTCAGGTGTACGAAAGAAATGCCTTTGGCGAACCAACTCGACTCATCATGGAGCAACCAGTAACCAAGGGTGAAGACCTTCAGCTGAATGTGGACGCTCAACTTTCTAAAGTCGCTTTTGACGCTCTCGGCAATCAGCGAGGTGGGGTAATTGTGAGTGAACCTAAAACTGGGAAGATTTTAGCGATGGTTTCCAAACCAAGTTTTTTGCCGGAGATCCAGCCAAGCGAGCAACAATTGTCGATGTGGCAAAAAGAAATCGAAGCTGGATCTGTGGCTCGCTCTCTGGTGGAAGCACTCAATTTTCCCAATAATCCATTTTTATTTCGACCGATTTCTGCGCTGTATCCACCAGGTTCAATCTTCAAAATTGTGACGGCCTTAGCTGGTTTGGAGTATCAAGCTTTTGATACGGAAACTAAAGTGTTCGACGAAGGCGTTTTACGGGTCGGTGATTTCACCTATGAAAATTGGTACTGGAGACAGCACGGACGAACTGAAGGTGAAATCAGCATTGTCAGAGCTCTTGCGCGCAGTAATGACACTTTTTTTTACAAAGCAGCCGAGTGGATTGGTCCCCAAAAGTTAGCTGATTTTGCCCGACTCTTAGGACTTGGTACACCCACTGGTGTTGAGCTACCAGGAGAGCAGAGTGGTCTTATTCCTGACCCTATTTGGAAGCAACAGCATTTTGGTGAGAGTTGGTACCTCGGGAACACCTACCATATGGGCATTGGACAGGGTGATGTGCAGGTGACACCCTTACAACTGCAAACAGTCATGGGTGTAGTGGCTTCACGAGGAAGGTTGTGCCGACCGCATCTGTTAGCCAATGGCTCGGTTACCTGCCAAGAACTTTCTTTACAAAAAGATTCTCTCGCTACGGTGACGGCGGGAATGCGGCAAGCCTGCCAAACGGGAGGCACGGCTTATCCCTTTTTTGACTCTTCTTATGAAGTTATTTGTAAAACGGGAACGGCCGAATTCGGTGCAGAAGACTCACAGGGTCATCGGCCAACGCACGGTTGGTTCACGGTGGCTGTTACGCGCCAAGAGCGTAACGAGGAATTAAAGGAAGAAGAGTTGCAACCAGAAATTGTCATTACGGTGTTTGTGGAATCAGATGAAACGAACCGATATAAGGAAGGTTCAGTTGATGCTGCTCCTATAGCTCGAAAAGTTGCTGATTGGTGGTGGAGCAATGATCCTACGTTGTAAGTGATTATTCTTTATTACGGGTATATCTCATTTCAGGATTCAAGCCGAGCTTGGCACAATCCAGGTGAACTCTCGCCTCAATCAAACGGTGCAGCATTTCAAAGTTTGAATTCTGTTGGCGAAAACAGGTGTGGATGAGTTCTCCAAGAATACACACTATCCAAGAATATTCGTCACATATACGGTCATATTCGTCAGGATGGTTATCACACAATTCATCATCTGCTCCGAATCTTTCCCATAAACTATTACCAATTGTTCTCTGTTCAATATGACTGAGTTCTCGTTGTGACATGGATGTAAATTATATATCCTCGTTTTTATGGAGAACTTGGGAGTTAATAGAATTCTGTTAGATTTTTCTGTTAGTTTGGTCCTGTGACCAATCAGCCATCAGCCGATATTTGTTCCAAAATCATTGCCCTCTACGAACAGACGCGTTTACCGTGGGAAGTTCTTCAGCCAGTCAGTCAGTGCTGGCAGGATTTTGGTGAAAAAAAGTTTCGAAAAATGCTGCAAAAATCACCTGCTTTTTGGTTGCCAGAAATACAGCAGCGATTTGAGAAATGGGGCGACTATACTGTTGCTCGCCAGGACAGTTGGCAGCGACGAGTGCTCATTTTTGCGCAGTGGTACAGCGCCGGTTCAAGCAACGAATTTGAGGAAAAAAAGCCAGTTATCCAACAACCCATTTTTCCTATCACGTGGCTTTCCTCAGAATATCCTGAGTGCTTGCGTCACATTGACGATCCGCCACCGGTTTTGTATGCCAACCATCCCTGGGAAAAGTGGCAGTGGCCACAAAGACGTTTAGCGATAATTGGCTCGCGCAACATGTCCGAATATGGCCGACAGGCCACGCAAGAAATCACGCGCGACTTAGTTGAACTGTACCAAGTCGGGGTGGTTTCTGGTGGCGCTCAAGGCGTCGATATTTGTGCGCAACAGCAGGCTTTGCATTCCAAAGGGAAGACCATTGGTGTTTTGGGTTGCGGTTTGGCCCAAGTGACATCATGGAAGCAGAAAAATTTGCTTATGCATCCATCGGCATTGTGGTTGACTGAGTTTCCACCAACTTTTTGCGCGCAGAACTGGACGTTTGTGCAGCGAAATCGACTCATCGCTGGTTTGGGGGAGGGCTTACTCGTTGTGGAGGCCCAGGAAAAAAGTGGCACGATGATTACCGTTTCTTATGCTTTGGATCAGGGGAAAACTGTCTGTGTGGTCCCGCAAAACTTGTGGAATAAGAATTCCAGTGGGATTCATAAACTGGCCAATCAGGGAGCGACACTGGTAGAGTCGGCTTCACAGGTGGCTGAGCTCATCTGGGGTACAGGGAGTTTGACTCCGTCAAAAATTTCATCAAACTCGGCGACATTCTCATTACTCGAGCAACAAATACTGCAAAGATTGCAGGGAAATGATGGTCAATTGTCATTGGCTGACTTGATCTACAGTTGTCCTGATAGGATAGAACAATCACAATGGGAAGCGGCGGTTCGCCAGCTCGAAAAGAAGCAAATCATCTTTATTGATTTGGGAACCGTGCACTGTCAAAGTATGATAAAGTCCTAGAGTTCTATGCAATTAGTCATCGTCGAGTCACCAACCAAAGCCAAAAAGATCGGGCAGTACCTGGGAGATCAGTACACTGTTCGGGCTTCGATGGGCCATGTTCGTGACTTACCAAAAAGCAAATTAGGCGTTGATGTCGATGATAATTTTACTCCCAGTTACGTTATCCCCACCAAAGCAAAGAAGACCGTCACGGAATTAAAAAAGCTCGCCAAAAGTGCCGATCACATTATTCTCGCCACTGACCCTGACCGCGAAGGGGAGGCGATAGCGTGGCATTTGTTGGAGTCGTTTAAAGATAAGGAGATGGAAGCCAAATCCACTCGAGCTGTTTTTCATGAAATTACCAAAGAAGCAGTGGCTGACGCCATTGCACATCCAGGTGTGATTAACGGCGCCTTGGTTGATGCCCAGCAAGCTCGTCGAGTTTTGGATCGTTTAGTTGGTTATCAAATCTCTCCTGTTTTATGGCGCAAGATCCGCGCTGGTTTATCAGCCGGACGTGTCCAGTCAGTCGCTTTGCGTTTAATTGTCGAACGCGAAAAAGAAATTCAAGCCTTTAAGCCAGAAGAGTATTGGGAAGTTGATCTCCAGTTACTCACGGATAAAAAAGAAGAACTCGTCGCGCGCGTCATTGAGCTAGATGGTAAAAAATACGAACCAAAATCAGCTGATGAAGTTGAAAAAGTAAAATCTTGGGCGGCGAAAGCTGATTATCAAGTTGCAGATGTGGATAAAAAAGAGCGGAAGAGACAGGCTTTTCCTCCCTTCACTACTTCCACTTTGCAGCAGCAAGCCGCCACGCGTTTGGGCATGAGTTCCAAGCAAACCATGATGTTTGCTCAGCAACTCTATGAAGAGGGTTTGATTACCTACCATCGCACTGACTCTGTGAACTTATCTACCCAGGCGGTCGATATGGCCCGCGAGTACATTACTTCGGAATTTGGCAAAGATTATTTGCCCAGTAAACCCAATATTTATAAAGCCAAAAGTAAGAATGCTCAGGAAGCGCATGAGGCCATTCGTCCAACCGGTTTGTCTCCGCAGTTACCGGCTGATTCAGCCTTAACCGATCGTCACGCCAAACTCTACGACCTTATTTTCCGTCGCTTTATTGCCAGTCAAATGGTCGCCGCGGTTTACGACATCACTACTGTTTTGGTAAACGGCAGCGCCGATGCCAATACATTAGTGGCTCGTGTCAGTGGTTCCGTTATTCGTATGCCCGGCTGGATGAAACTTTTTCCAGGTGGCGATGACACGCTTTTGCCAGACATTCAAGCCAAAGCCAAACTCGATTACCAAAATCTTTTAACCGAACAAAAGTTCACCCAACCACCGGCTCGTTACAACGATGCTTCGCTGGTGAAGGAACTGGAAAAACGCGGCATTGGCCGTCCGAGTACGTACGCCAGTATTATCGAAGTTATAGTCACTCGCCGCTACGTCAGTCGCGAAAAGCGCAACTTCATTCCTTCGGAAATTGGTATTACCGTGATCGAATTTTTAATGAAGTATTTTGAAACGATCGTCGACTACGACTTCACAGCCAGTTTGGAAGACCAACTGGATGAGATCGCTCGTGGCGAAAAACAGTGGGTGAAAGTGATCGCCGATTTCTACAAGCCGTTTGCGCAAAAGTTGACCGAAGTAGCCGATTCCGCCGAAAAAATGAAGGTCCCCACGGAGGCTATGAATGTTCCTTGCCCGACATGCGGCGTGAGTGAAGAGCAGTTTGCCATTCTCATGCAGGAGGAAAAAACAATTTCCACTCGTCCGGATGATTACGAAGCGCCCAAAGATGAAAATGGCGTCGCCCTTAAAGGTGAGCACGGCGAGCTCGTGATTCGTTCTGGTCGATTTGGAAAGTTTATTTCTTGCAATCGCTACCCCGAATGTAAATACACCGCGAACTTCCAAAAGAAGATTGGCATGCGCTGTCCCGATTGTCAGGACGGTGACGTGATCGAAAAAACCACTCGTCGCGGCAAAATTTTCTTTGGCTGTTCGAACTATCCACAATGCAAATGGGCCAGCTGGAACAATCCTTTGGAAAAGAAGGATGGGGAAGA
>Ga0265297_10009773_pt1 | contig 12263 bp, 10 predicted proteins | sample Munlanlwell13791_FD_192502 | JGI IMG/M metagenome (GOLD analysis project Ga0265297, IMG submission 192502) | Leachate microbial communities from a municipal landfill in Southern Ontario, Canada - Leachate well 137-91 | ecosystem: Engineered > Solid waste > Landfill > Unclassified | place...
GAAGTAAAGTGTCCGGCTTTCCTGCTCTTCTCTTTGCTGGCTCAAGTAGCTATCCTGGTTTCTCTCAAAAAGCCGGTCCAGGGCCTCGGTCTCATGAGAATATTCCCAGAAATCAATGTCGGCCCCGGTCTGGCTGACTGCTTTTAGCCTCAAAGACTGACGCAAATAGGTTGACTGAAACTGGGGCTGAAAGGCCAGCAGCTCGAAGACAGCCAGATAACCCTTTTGACCAGCAGGCTTTAGGCTGATCAAATAGGTGGAAGCCCGGTCCTGAACAACAAAGCTTCCGGCCAGAATTTGAGGTAAAGCTTTCTCCACCTCCGGCAGCAGGGCTTTCAGGTTGGCCACATTTCCATACCAGATTTCAAGGTTTAATTGCTCATCTAAACTGGCTAACCCTTCCAGGGCGGGATTTAGACCGCGACTCTTGAAAAATTCAAACCTGGTCCAGGGATCTTCAGGCCAGGGATTAGCCGCCAGTTGAGTCTGTCTTTTTTGCAGGAGTTCAAGCAGGCCAGAAAAATCATTATGAATTTTTCGTCTGGCCTGGTTTAAATTCGTTATGGTAGTTTTCTCTGTGTTAGCTACTGGCTGTTTGAGCCAGAAGATGGAGACTGAGGCCAAAATAACTGACAGGAGAGCTGAGATTATGGCCAGGCGAAGCAAACGATGAGGGCGGCCTTTGGCCTCGACCGGCCAAACTCTGATCCCTGGCAGACGGATCATTTAGCGCCTTTCAGCCCTTATTTCTCTTATAACCAGCCTCGAGCTCCGGCTGGCCTGATTGAGATCTTCCGGCGACAGGTAAAAATAAAGCCAGAACAGGTATTTGCGCCCACTATCCTTATTGAGAAATGACCAGCGGGCCTGAATAATTACCCCCCGGCGGTCAGCTACGATTTGATTGGCCGGATCGAGAATAAACTCTAACGTCTCCGTCCGGCTCAGGATATCTTTCAAAATGAGCTGGCTCTGGGCAGAGGAAAAACAGTCGGAAATCTGGATGGGTTCGGGTAAGGTAATCAAAGTCGGAGCCTCTGAAGAAATCAAGACAGGAAGCATCTCTGGATTATTCTGTAGGAAGCACCTTTCCAGTGAGACGTTAAACTGGGACAGAACAGCCAGAACAAAGCCAACGAGGCTGGTAATTACATAATTCACTTCAATCTGGCTTTTTTGAACTAAATTTTTATATGTTTAGTAGTAATTTATGCCTTAAAAAGTAAAGCCGGTGAGAGCTTATTGAGCTTTTTCCTCTGGTTTCTGTTCTTCCTGCATTGAACTTGTTTCGGCTTCGAGCTTCTTCTGGCGGATAGAATCTTTGATACTGGAGATCCCGGCTACAATAGCTATTAAGCCACCAAAAAATAGAATGGGTGGAATGAAGCCAAAGACCAATTCATAAAACTCACGCCACCAGACGAAAATCACCAGGTAAAGTCCAGCGATCATGGCCACGATACCAAAAAAGATAGCAAGATACTTACCCATGAAGTTCCTCCCTTCTCTTAAACATTGGCCTATACTTTCAGTTGAAATTCTATCAATTATTTTCATTCTGTTCAACAATTATTATTTTATATTGCTGGCCAGCCTGAGTTGGGACCCGCCGCAGTTTAAGATTGAAAAGCCGGTTATCACTGTTTAAGATATGACTAAGAACGGAATCAGACCATGAAAATTAAATTAGTTATTTTTGACCTGGACGGAACCATAGTTGAAAACAATTATGATTGGGCGGCCATCAGGCAGGAACTGGGAATTAAAAGCGGATCAATCCTGGCCTGCCTTGACAACCTGCCTGAACCGGAAAGATCACAAAAATATTCCCTTCTTGAAACCCACGAGCGTCGGCAGACAGAAGAAGCCAGGCTCAAACCTGGGGCCAGAGAATTTTTGGGCTGGTTGGTCAGCCACCAGATAATGACTGCTCTGGTTACCAATAATAACTGGCAAAATGCCAGATTTATCCTTAACCGTTTTGGATTGAAGTTTAATCTAATTCTTACCAGGGAAAGCGGGCTGTATAAGCCGAGCGGAGCTCCTCTGATCAGAGTCAGGGAGCAGCTAGGGGTAGCCGCTGAAGAAACTGTAGTGGTCGGCGATACGAGCTATGATCTTCTGGCTGCCCGGGAGGCTGGAATTGCCAGAATCTTTATTCTTAAAAGCTCCATGACTCAGGTCAATCTCAATGGGGCAACAGTTGTCTCTTCTTTTGAGGAAATAAGAACTCATCTTGAAGAAACCTAACCGGCCAGGCTCAGATCATTCTGAAGGCCAGATCCTGCCGGGAGCTTATCTGGGCTCACCCTGATAGACAATTTTACCGCCAACAATGGTGTAAACCACCGGGGCAATCAAAATATCTTTCGGCGGCCGGTTGAAAATATCCAGGCCGTAAACGGTCAGGTCAGCCAGTTTACCAGGCTCGAGAGTTCCTTTCAGGTTCTCTTCAAAAGAGGCGTAAGCTGAGCCAGAAGTAAAACCCTCAATGGCTTCGGCCAGCCTGAGTTTTTGCTCTGGAAACCAGCCTCCCTCCGGGAAATCATGCTCAATATTTTTCCTGGTGACGGCTGAATAAAGCCCACGGCGCGGATCAAGCGGCTCAACGGGCCAATCAGAGCCAAAAGCCAGTCTGGCACCACTGTCTAATAAAGACTTCCAGGCATAGGCATATTTTGACCTTTCCCGGCCTATTCTTTGCTCACAGAAGCGCATATCAGTCGTGCAGTGAGTGGGCTGCATCGAGGCTATGACCCCCAGCTCTTTAAATCTTTTTATATCTTCCGGCTTGATCACCTGGGCGTGTTCGATCCGGTAGCGGAGATTTTTCTGGCCATATTTTTTCTCGGCTTTTTCTACAGCGTTAAGAACCCAGTTAACGCCCTTATCGCCAATAGCATGAGTGCCTACCTGAAAGCCATGAGCATAAGCTCGGTCAATTAATTCATAAAATTCTTGCTCCGAATACTGGGGCAGGCCTGATTGGCCGGGAGCGTCGGCGAAAGGTTCAAACATCAAAGCTGTGCCTGAACCAAGAGTCCCATCAATAAAGGTTTTGAGAAAGCCTATCTTTAAAAATTCATCACCCTGACCCTGTTTAAGACCAAGCTTCAGACATTGATCCATTTCTTCGACGGGCAGCCAGGCATAAATCCTCAAGGTCAGCTGGCCTTCTTTTTCTAACTTTTTATAGATTTCAAGCTCCTTTAAATCAGTCGAGGCGTGAACTCCGGTCAGGCCCAGCTGGCGGGCGTGATTCAGGGCTCTCAAGATATCTTCTTCAGGGGAAGACTTAATGGAAGGCTTAACCTTAACCAGATTCATAGCTGATTCTTTTAAAATGCCGGTCGGTTCACCGGTAGCTTTTTCTCTGACAATTTCTCCGCCAAAAGGATCGGGTGTATTCCGGTCGATTCCTGACAGTTTCAGGGCTAAGCTGTTAAGCCAGACGGAATGGCCATCCACCCGCTCAATCACTACTGGATTTTGAGGCGAAACCTGATCGAGATCTGTCCGGTCTGGCCATTTCTGACCCGGGAAAAGAGTCTGGTCATAATCGCGGCCAAAAACTGGAGTGCCAGGAGGCAGCTCTTTGATTCTGGCGGTTATCATTTGCTGGACCTTCTCTATCGAATCTACGCCCCGGAAACTCAGCTCAATTAGAGATTGACCGCCTGAAGAAAAGTGAGTATGGGCATCAATTAAGCCTGGAATAGCTACTCCTTCCTTTAAGTCAATCACCTGAGTTTGAGGACCGATATATTTTTTTATCTCCTGCCTGCTGCCCGTGGCCAGAATTCTGTCCCCACTAATGGCCAGGGCTTCAATCAATGGCCGGGAATTCAGACCTGTAAATATTTTTCCGGTTATAACCAGATCAGCTGCTTGACTCCCGGCCGGCTGATTTGAAAACACAACTCCAGCCAGAAAAGTAATCATGACCAGGGGAAGAAAGATTCCTTTGACAGCTTCCTTTAACGACATGAGGCTTCTCCTTCCATAAATTGCTTCAATTATACTATTAACCGGTGATGGTTGTAATTAAGAGATTGATTAACTATTGATTTTCTCTACCGGTTGGAGAAAAATAAGAAACAACGAGGTCAATTTTCGGAAGGAAGAAAAACATGAGAGAAAACAAACTTTTATTACAGCCGGGGCCAACCCCAGTTGACAGCCGGATTCTGGAGGTTCTGGCCAGGCCAGTGGTATCACATCTTAGCCCCGAGATGGAAGAAGCCATGCGAGGGGCAGTCGAAAATATGAAAAAGATTGTGATGACCAGGGACGGGCTGCCTTTTATCCTGGCCGGGGCTGGGACTCTGGCCATGGAGATGGCTCTATTAAATGTCACGGCCGAATCCGATCGGTTGCTGATTATATCTCATGGCTTCTTTGGCCAGCGAATGGCAGAGCTGGCTGAGGCCTTTGACTTAAAGTACCGCCTGCTCCAGAGCCCGTGGGGGAAGGTGGTCATGGCCGATGAACTCAAAAACGAGCTTAAAAGACACAAGTATGATGTTGTGGTCTGCACTCACGTGGATACCTCAACTGGCGGTTGCGCCCCGGTCGAGCTCTATTCTGAGGTCATAAAACAGGAAGTGCCTGAAGCCCTGCTGATCGTAGATGGGGTCTGCGCCACTGGAGGAATCAAAGAAAATCTTGATGGCTGGGGGATAGATGTCATTTTGACCGCCGCCCAGAAATGCTTTGGTGCTCCTCCCGGGCTGGCCATTGATATTTTTTCAAAAAGAGCCATTGACAAACGGAAAAGACTACCGAAGGTTAAAGCTTATTATGCCGACGTTTTGCGCTGGCTGCCTGTTATGGAAAATCCAAAAAAATATTTCTCCACGCCGGCCATTAATGAAATCAGAGCTTTTTATGAAGCTACCCGCCTGGTCCTGGAAGAAGGGCTGGAAAACCGTTTTGACCGTCATGAGCGATATGCTTCAGCCATTAGAAGCGGTTTGATTTCACTCGGGTTTTCCATCTATACCGATGAAACCTGTCTGGCTCCGACCCTGTCGGTGGTCAAGTATCCAGAGGGAATTGATGATCAGGCTTTCAGACAAAAATTGGATGAACAGGGAGTAGTGGTGGCTGGCGGGCTGGGGCCGACAGCCGGGCAGATATTTCGTCTGGGCCATATGGGCAATCTTACCCGGGAGGACATTATTTTTGCTTTTGATGCTATTGAAAAAACGCTTCTCACGCTGGGTGGTGAGGTTTCTTTGGGCGACGGGGTAGAAACTGTCCGGTCGCTTCTGATAAGATAAACCGGCGGGACGGCACAGAGGTCCTGATTATCTGAATTTATTTGTAACACCACGAGGTCAGGCATGAAGAAGGAAGTGTATTTTATAAGGGCCAGCCGGGATGATGGCCCGGAACTTATCGCCCAAAAGGCCTTAGCCATTTATCGGGCTCTTGGTTTTAATGAAAAAATTGAAGCCGAAGACTTTGTCGCTCTTAAAATTCACTTTGGTGAGAACAAGAATACCGGTCATATAAAACCTCAATGGCTGGCCGGGATTATAGACGACGTTCTGAAGAGAAGTAATCGGGCCTTTTTATCTGACAGCAACACCCTTTATGTCGGCCGCCGGTCAAATTCGGTTGACCATATCCGTTTGGCCTGGGAACACGGCTTCAGGCCAGAAACCGTCAGGATTCCAGTTATCATTGCTGACGGGCTGGTCGGCCGGGAAAAAGTGGAACTTAAAGTTGGGGGGACTCAGGTTCAAAGCTCCCGCATTTCAAGTGCTTTTCTCAGTTCGCAGGCTATGATCTGCTTGACTCATGTCACCGGGCATGTCCAGACAGGCGTGGGGGCAGCTATTAAAAATCTGGGGATGGGCTGTGCCTCCAGGGCCGGTAAGCTCGATCAGCATTCGGTTGTTCATCCCCGGGTTAGTGGCAAGCAATGCCGGAACTGCGGAGTCTGCCTTGATTATTGCCCGGCTGAGGCTATCAAGCAGATCCAGAATCAGGTGGTTATTGATGACGAAAAATGTATCGGCTGTGGCGAATGCCTGGTCGTCTGCCGGTTTGGAGCCATTAAAATGAGATGGGATGAGGATTCCCGGCGGCTTCAGGAAAAAATGGCTGAATATGCTCTGTCGGTAAAGAATCATTTCCAGCCAAAAATTTGTTTTCTCAATTTTATCCTGCAGGTGACCAAAGACTGCGACTGTCTGGCCAGGAACCAGACAGGATTTGTCCGTGATGTCGGGATAGCCGGCTCATTTGATCCGGTGGCCATAGACCGGGCCTCGATTGATCTGGTTAACCAGGCAGCTGGCCTGGACGCTTTCAGGCAGGGTTATGACCTTGATTGGTCAATTCAGCTGGCTCATGGAGAAAAAATAGGACTTGGCTCCCAGGATTATAAACTGATTGAAATAGGCCAGAGCCAGTGAAATTATAAATACCGGGGAAGAACAGTTCCAGCCTGAAAAACCTGCCCCGGCCACCAGGGTTAAACCCGGCCCTGAGTTAGCCGGGATATCGTGGCCTCATATATGTCCAGATCAGAGTCGGTAAATAAAACAAATCTGATTCTTTTCACCTGGGTGAGTTTTGGCACCAGATCGAGTACAGTCCGGATGGCAATGTTAGTAGCTTTTTCAATCGGAAAACGGAAAAAGCCAGTGGAGATAGCCGGAAAGGCAATGGACTCAATCTGGTGTTCTTCAGCCAGCTCGAGAGCCTGCCGGTAGCAACTGGCCAGAAGCTCCTCGGCCGGTTCATCCACTCCGTAAACAGGTCCAAGACAGTGGATGACATATTTATTGGGCAGATTATGCCCGCCTGTAATGACGGCCTGTCCTGGTTCAATTGGAGCTAATGGCCGGCATTCTGCTTCGAGGCCAGGACCAGCTGCCTCATGGATAGCTCCGGCGGCCCCTCCGCCTGGCCGCAGATGGGCGTTAGCCGGATTGACTATGGCCATGAAGTCTGGCTGATCAGCAATGTTGCCCTTGACACATTCAACGATTACCCCGGAAACCTCTTTTTGCATCTTTCCAGGCCCTCCTCCAAAATGACTGAGTTTGCCCTTCAAAAGTTACAGCCAGAATATAAATATATCCATTCTAAAATTCAAGATAAATTTAAAAGACAGGAGAGGCTCCGGGGCCAGCAGCTGGCCTGAATCAGGTCAAGAGTAAGTGAATTTACCAGCTTTTAAGACTCAAGGCTTTATAGCTGGCAGGATAAAAATACTATATAATACAAAAAAGTAGACCTGGGATAAAAGGAACAGGTTAAAACCTGGAGAACAAAGGAGGGAAAAGTCATGGAGAACATAATTAACCAGAAGGAAAAGCGGATATTTTTGTTTCTGGCGGTGGTGGCCCTGTGGCTGCTTTTACCTGGAACCGGACAATCCCAGCCGGCCGGGCAGGTTCTGGAAGGACTGAAGCTCTCCAGCCAGATTCTTGGCCAGGAGGTGAGATATACCATCTATCTTCCACCTGATTACGGGGCTTCCAGCCGGCGCTATCCGGTAGTTTACCTTCTTCACGGTTACACAGATAATGACACCGCCTGGGTTCAATTCGGCCAGGTGAATCTGATTGTGGACAGGGCCGTGGCTGCCGGCGAACTTCCCCCGATGATTGTTGTCATGCCTGATGGGGATGTTAGCTGGTACATCAACGATTACCAGGGTAAAGTCCGCTACGAAGATATGTTTTTTAAGGAATTGATACCCTATATTGATTCTAACTATCGCACCCGGGCGGCCAGAGAGTTCCGGGCGGTAGCCGGATTATCAATGGGCGGCTGGGGAACTCTAATTTATGCTTTGCGCCATCCGGAGATGTTCAGTGCTGCGGCTGCCTTCAGTCCGGCAGTCTGGACAGATGAAGAAATAATGGCTACCGATGACAAGACCTATGAGCAGATGTTTGCCAGGCTATATGGAACCGGGCTTAAAGGTAAAGACCGGCTGACCACTCATTTTCAAAGCTATAATCCTCTCCAGCTGGTTAAAACTTTACCTGTTGATAAAATCAAAACGGTCAGGTTTTATTTAGACTGCGGGGACGATGATTTTCTGTATAAAGGCAATGCTGCTCTTCATGTGGTGATGCTGGACCGGAAGATTCCGCATGAGGCCAGAATGAGGGATGGGGCCCATGACTGGCTATACTGGCGAACGGGCATCCTTGATGGATTAAAGTTCATCAGTCAGAGTTTTATTCGCTAACAGCCGTAATTTTAAGCAATCTAACCTTTAAATTTCTCTGGTTTTCCCGGAGTTTGAAAAAAATCAAAGTCAAAAAAGCCCAGCTGGTCAATTTTTATAAAATCTTTGCTTCTTCTGGTTCTAATCAGGTAAAATGGAATGAATTTTTGACTGGTTTAAAAAAGAGATGAAAAGAAAAAGTTTCAAACTGCCTCACACTCTGGTTCTGATTTACTGGCTGGTCATCTTTGTTTATCTTCTGGCTCTGATCTTACCATCAGGAGAGTTCCAGCGGACTGAGAAGACGGTTCAGGGCCAGGCCAGGCTGATGACTGTTCCCGGCACCTATCAGCAGGTAGAAAAAAAATGGCTTGGACCGGAATGGCTATTGATTGCCCCAATTCGAGGCTTCGAGGATGCCTCTTTAATCATCATTCTCATTTTTATTTTCGGGGGGACTTTTGGCATCCTGACCAAATCAGGAGCAATCGATGCTGGTATTCATCGCTTAGCCGCGTTTTTTGGCCAGAAGCCCGGATTGAGAGTCATGGTTATCCCGGTCCTGATGCTAATCTTTTCTCTGGCTGGAAGCGTTTACGGGATGGCCGAAGAGTCAATTCCTTTTGTCCTGATTTTTATTCCATTTGCCCTGTCTCTTGGCTATGATTCCATAGTCGGAGTGGCTATTCCTTTTCTTGGTTCGGCGGTTGGCTTTGCTGCTGCTTTTTTCAATCCATTCACCGTCGGCATCGCCCAGGGACTGGCGGAGTTACCGCTTTACTCCGGGCTGGGCTACCGGCTTATCTTATGGTTAATCATGACGGCGGTAGCCATCGGTTTTGTCATGATTTATGCCGAGAAAATCAGGAAAAACCCATCTCTTAGCCCAGTTTATGAACTTGACCGGGGGCGTCTTGTCCAGCAGGATAATTCAACCCGGGAGCCAGAATGGGGGACAACCGGGAAAATGATTATCGCTACCCTGTTCGCTGGAATTGGCCTGTTGATTTATGGCATTCTGGCCCGGGGCTGGTATATGGAAGAAATTGCAGCCGTCTTTCTGGGCATCGGCCTGGTAGCCGGGTTGGTGGCCAGGATGAAGCCATCAGCGATTGCTCTTAATTTTCTGGATGGGGCTAAAGACATGATGAATGTTTCGCTCATCATTGCCTGTGGCCGGGCCATCCTCATTATCTTAAGAGAAGCGGCGGTTCTTGATACTATGTTGCAGGGTGCGGCTAATGTCATTGCCGGTGTTCCGTCGGTTTTAACTGCCCAGGTGATATTCCTGGTTCAGGCTGTGATAAATTTCTTTGTTCATTCCGGTACTGCTCAGGCAGCCCTGACCATGCCCATTATCGCTCCACTGAGTGATCTGGTTGGCCTCACCCGGCAGACTTCAGTTCTGGCTTTTCAGCTGTGTGAAGTCATCAATCCAGTCCTGCCAACTTCGGCTGTTACCATGGGTGTCCTGGGCGTGGCTAAGATCCCCTGGGAAAAATGGGCCAGGTGGTTTCTCCCGCTGATGCTGATTCTTTCAGTCTTGAGCCTGCTGGCTTTAATCCCGCCAGTGCTGATCAAATGGGGCCCATTTTAAATCTTAGATCAGGCTCTCAATCCGTTCAGGGCAATGCTTTAGTCCCCACATCAATTTGACGCACAGGGTCTCCAGACTTTGTTCATGGCCTTCAATTGCTCCTGACTGCAAGGCCTTTCGGCCTACCTCATACAGGTGCATCAACGTTTGGCCATGAAGGCATTGGGAGGTAACAATGACTGGCAGGTTTCTTTCCTTAGCTTTTCGGAAAAAGGTTTCAAAGCCATAAGGAATGTTACCGGTTCCATAAGCCCTGATGATCATGCCTTTTATCTTCTGTTTATTGAGTAGAAATTCGAGGTCTTCCGGATCACAGCCCGGGCTCAAGGTATAGACAAAAATATCAGACTCAAAACCCGGCCAGATTTCAATTTCAGGTGGTTCCAGACTTCTTTTTTTCACCCAGTCTTTAATTTTAATCGCGATGGCAATTTCACCCGCATCTTCACTGTTAATACTCTGAAAGGCATCGAGCTTCGACTCGGAAGCTTTACTGGCCCTTGAGCCGAGAATTATTCTTTCATCAAAGACAATGAATACTCCTGAAATATCCATGATGGCTACCCGGAAAGCATTGACCAGATTCCGGCGGGCGTCACTCTCGATTTTTTCGCCTGGAATCTGGCTGCCGGTCAAAATAACTGGCTTGCCCAGGCCTTTAATGGCCACACTCAGAGCGGCAGCGGTATAGGCCATGGTGTCTGTTCCGTGAGTGATAACAAAGCCATCATAATTTTTATAGTTTTCTTTTATCTGGTAAAGGATCTTATCCCAGTCAGCCGGCCTGATGTTGGTGCTGTCAATGTTGGCAATAAATTCAATGTCATAGTCAGCAATGGAACTCAGCTTGGGCTCAACATTTTTGAGGATACTGATGGCTGAATCCTGGCTGTCTGGCACCGCCAGAGAGCCATCCCGTTTTTCTTCCATAACAATCGTCCCGCCGCAGAACAGGACCAGAACTTTTTTCCTATCTTCCATTTTGCTCTCCTGAATATTGGCCATAATTAACTATTTTAACATTTTTTTAGCCTTTAAAGATTAGGACCCGGTCAGAAAAAGAGCCATCAGAGTTGAATAAATAGACAATTTTGAATATTATCATCTCTTCTCCAGCTCTGACCAGAAGCTGTCTGGCTGAGCTGAAATTGAGACAAACGGATTAATGATATTAAAAATGGCTGGTTTCGAGTCAGGGCTAAGAAGCCGGGCCAGCAGGTGAAAGCCAAAGGAAATATTGGATAGATGAACTCAGGCTTAAGTTTATCCGTAGATATAATGGAGGAGGTCATTATGAAATTTAAAACCAGATTATTTATTTCGCTCTGGCTGATCGGGCTTATCCTCTGGCCACTGTCAGCTGCGGCTGATGAGGGGATGTGGATGCCTCACCAGATGAAAATGCTCAACCTTGAGCAGCTCGGCTTGAAAATGAATCCGGACAATCTTTACCGGCAGGATGGCACGGGTCTGATGAGTGCCGTCGTCAACCTGGGAGGGGGGACAGGAGAGTTCGTCAGCCAGGAGGGGTTAATTCTTACCAATCATCATGTGGCTTTCGGCGCGGTTCAAATGGCGGCCAGCAAAGAACATGATTATATTACTGACGGCTTTCTGGCCCGCACCCGGGCGGAAGAAATTCGGGCTCAGGGCTATACGGCCGATATCCTGCTCGGTTATGAAGAGGTGACAGCCCGGATTTTATCCAGGGTCAAACCAAAGATGACTCCACTTCAAAAGTATGAAGCTATCGAAAAAGCCATTAATCAAATTGTGACTGAAACCGAGAAAAAGGGGCCGGATATCAGAGCCAGAGTTGCCTCCATGTATAGCGGCAATCAGTATTTTCTGTATCGCTTTAAAAGAATTAAGGATATCCGGGTGGTTTACGTTCCTCCTCTTGATCTGGGCAACTTCGGCGGGGAAGTGGACAACTGGATCTGGCCCCGGCATACCTGTGATTTTTCTTTCTTGCGGGCTTATGTTTCCAAAGACGGAGTTGGGACTGACTACAGTCCGGATAACGTTCCCTATCAGCCGAAGGTATTTTTGAAACTATCCCTGGCCGGCCTGCAGGAAGGAGACTTCACTTTTGTAATGGGTTATCCAGGCCGGACCTACCGCAACTATACGGCTGTTGAGATTGAGTTTGATTTGAATTCAATGGTTAAGCGCCTGGCAGAATTCAAAGATATTATTAACTTTATAGAAAAAGCCAGTCAGAGTGATAAGGAAACAGAAATTCGCTATGCCGGTATGCTCAAAGGCCTCTATAATTCCTTGAAAAATATGGAAGGCAAAGTCGAAGGTATGAAGAAAATTGATCTAATTGCTAAGAAAAAGGAACAGGAAAAGGAGTTTATGAGCTGGGTAAATCTCTCTCCTGAACGCCAGACAAAGTACGGGCAGGTTCTGGTCCAGATGGCTGATTTTATGAAGCGTTATGAAGGTTATGCCGCCAAGAACGAG
>Ga0265297_10009774_pt1 | contig 12263 bp, 14 predicted proteins | sample Munlanlwell13791_FD_192502 | JGI IMG/M metagenome (GOLD analysis project Ga0265297, IMG submission 192502) | Leachate microbial communities from a municipal landfill in Southern Ontario, Canada - Leachate well 137-91 | ecosystem: Engineered > Solid waste > Landfill > Unclassified | place...
CCCTTAATTTTCCCCTGCTGCTAGGCACTTTGGACCTTTCGGGCCAGAACCCGCAGGCGCGTTATCAAGATGTCTTTCTGGTGACTACGGAAAAATCCAGCCATTTGTCAGTTGCCAAAATGTTCCACGCGGAAAAGGTCAAAGTGTTGGGATTCAGGGATCAGTATTTTTGTCTTTTGGCTGAACCGCCGGATGCTACCTATGGGGCCTTTATTAAGAAACTGGATAATAACACATCAGAAGTGGGCTTGGAGAGTCCTATGATAAATTTGGCTCCTGGAGCTCAGATTGGACATTTATTTCAGATTTATGTTGGGCCGCAGGATTTGAAAACTCTTAACGCCATCAATCCCAGTTGGGCGGGGATCATTTATTTTGGGACCTTTGACATTATTTCCCAAGTGCTTTTACAGGGACTGCAATTCCTGTACAATATATTCCATAGTTGGGGCTGGGCAATCATTGTGCTGAGCATCTTAGTCTACTTAATACTCTATCCGCTTTCCGTGAAGCAAATGCGCTCGATGAAAGAGATGCAGGCGATCCAGCCCAAGGTGGAAGCACTGAGAAAATTGTATAAAGATAATCCGCAAAAAATGAACAAAGAAATAATGGAACTATATAAATTACATAAGGTTAACCCGTTTGGCGGTTGTTTACCGCTGCTTTTGCAAATGCCTATATTTTTTGCGCTTTATAATGCTTTGATGCGTTCGATATCTTTGCGCGGCGCAAAATTTCTTTGGATCCAGGACCTCTCTGAACCAGACCGGCTTTTTACCTTGCCGGTAACGTTGCCCATATTAGGGAATGAGTTCAATATCTTGCCTATAGTCATGGCCCTGGGTATGTTCTTCCAGCAGAAGATCACGGCAACCTCTGGAAGCGGCGCAGCTGCTGAACAGCAAAAAATGATGCTGATCATCATGCCGATTATGTTCGGCCTGATCTTTTATCGTATGCCCTCGGGCCTGGTTTTATACTGGCTGATCAATAGTATGCTGATGCTGGTATTCCAATTACGCATGAGCAGAGCAAAATGAGTAAGAGTATTGAAATAGAAGGTAAGACAGTTAAAGAAGCTATTAAGCAAGCCCTGCAGCAACTGCAATTGCCCCGCAATAAAGTCAAAATTGAGGTTCTTTCCGAGGAAGCAAAGGGGCTTTTTGGCATGCCCGGCGCCAAGCCCGCTAAAGTACGCGTCAGCGTGATTAAAGACTCAGCCAAGGGTTGATCTGTCAATGCCTGTGAGGGAAAATAAAGCTTGACAATCTGGGAAAATTTAAGATAATAAAGTTAAAAATAAATGTCCAAAGTGAGTTGTTCCCCGTGACACAATTTGTAAACCTATAAATATCAATGGGAAAGATCATTACGGTATGTAATCAGAAGGGTGGGACAGGAAAGACAACCTCTGCTATCAACATCGCCGTATTTCTGGCAATAGCCGGGAAAAAAGTCATGCTTATTGACCTGGACCCGCAGGCAAACGCTACCAGCGGCAGCGGATTGAATAAGCACAATGTGGTCAAGAGCACCTACCATGTTCTCCTCGAAGAATTAGATATTAAAGACGTGCTGCAGCCTACCGCGATCCCGAATCTGCTCATCGCGCCATCTAACCTGGATCTTACCGGCGCCGAGGTGGAACTGGTGGGTTCGCTGGGCAGGGAATACCGCCTGAAAAGGGCCTTAGAAAAAGTCAAGGCCGAGTTCGATTTTATGATCATTGATTCTCCGCCGTCTTTGGGGCTGCTTACCATCAACGGGTTGTGCGCGGCTGACTCAGTGCTGGTCCCGGTGCAATGCGAATATTACGCCCTTGAAGGATTATCCCAGCTGAACAATACTATCAGATTGGTCAAGGACAATATCAATCCCGGCCTCAGCGTCGAGGGAGTGCTGCTGACCATGGCGGATTTCCGGACTAATCTTACCAAGGAAGTGATCCAGGAGGTGAGGAATCATTTCAAAGAAAAGGTTTATCAAACCGTGATCCCGCGCAATATCCGCCTGACCGAGGCCCCGAGTTTTGGCAAGCCGATTTTTTTATATGATAAGGATTCTTTAGGGGCGCAAAAGTACAGGGAATTGTGCAATGAGATTTTAGGTTTGCCAATAGAGTCTGCTGCGGTTAAATCAGAAGGAGCGTCTTAATGGAGAGAAGAGCCCTGGGCAAAGGCATCACTGCTTTAATTCCGGAAAAAGAAGTTATTGCCAAAAACGAAATTATTTATGTCCAATCTGCGCAGATCAAACCGAATCCATTCCAGCCGCGCGAAGAATTCGACCAGGAACATATCCAGGAGCTGGCGCAATCCATCAAGGAAAAGGGAGTGATCCAGCCGCTCCTGGTCAGGCGCAAAGGCGATGATTATGAGTTGATCGCCGGAGAAAGACGGTTGCGTGCATGTAACTCTTTGGGGCTCAAAGAGATACCAGTTATTGTCAAAGATGTCGACGACCGCGATTCTTTGGAGTACGCCCTGATCGAAAACATTCAAAGAGAGAGTTTAAATCCGATTGAAGAGGCGCATGCCTATCAGCACTTGATGGATAAGTTCGAGGTGACCCAGGAGAAGATCAGTGAAGCTCTGGGCAAGGCCCGGGCAACCATCGCCAATACCCTGCGGCTGCTCAAATTGCCGCATGAGATCCAGGAGGAATTAAAAAAGGGGAGGATCACTTTTGCGCATGGCCGGGCGCTCCTGGAACTCGAAGATGCCAATCTGCAGCGCCGGCTGACGCAGGAGATCATTACTAAAGGGCTTTCAGTCAGGGAATTGGAAAATTTACTCAAGGCCAAACGGCCCAAAGGCCTAAGACGCAAGGGCGCGCACGCTGCCAGGGAGCCGCTTGTCGCGGCCCTGGAAGAAGACTTGCAGCATGCTTTATCAACCAAGGTGCGGATCAGCAAGATGAAGAAACGCGGCCACATCTTTATCGAATTTTATTCCCAGGAGGACCTGGAGCGGATCGCCACTATCATCAGGGGAGGGAGAGCAGGATGAACCAGGCAGTCTTGATCCTTATCAAGCCCGACGGGCTCAAAAAATCTTTGACCGGGAATATCTTGACCCGGCTCTCGGAGACCAAACTCGAGATCGTCGCGGCCAAAATTTCGCGGGTCCCGCGCGAGCTGGCCGAAGAGCATTACCGTCACTTAAAAGACAAGCCCTTCTTCGACGATATCATCAGGTATTTGCAGGGGGAACTGCATGACCGCAAAAAAGTCCTCGCCCTGGTGTATTGGGGGAAAGAGGCGATCAAAAAATGCCGCGACCTTGCCGGTGCCACCAATCCCGAAGAGGCGGAGGCGACATCCATCCGCGGCTCATACGGCAGGATCACTACTTCGGGCGTTTACGAAAACGTGATCCACGTCTCCTCTAACGAGGAAGAGGCCGCCCGGGAGATCAAGCTCTGGTTCCAGCCGGATGAGATCATCGTAGAGTTGTATCCGCAAAAAGAGGTTGTGCATAAGGATTGTAAAGTAAAGGCCTGGGCCTGAAAGGGACGTTCACATGATCCAAAGTATGACCGGATATGGCAGTTTTGAGGCGGTAATACCGTCGTGGGGGAAGGTTTCGGTGGAATTAAGAAGCACCAACCACAAGTTCCTGGAGATCATCCTGCGCCTGCCTGAAGGGTCGCTCTCCATGGAGGAGCGGATCAAGAAGGCGATCGAGTCCAGGGTGAAGCGGGGACGGGTTACCTGCAACATCAACGTCAGCAGCAGAAGGGCGGGGGCGGTGTTTGTCAATAAGCCCCTCTTAAAAAAATATATCTCCGAGATCAGCGGGGTGAAGAAAGAATTCAAGATTGAGGGAGGGCTGGATGTAAATACCCTCATCCACCTTCCCGGCGTGCTGGCCCTGGAAGAAGGAGGGTTTTCCCCCGAGAGCATCTGGCCGGAATTGAAGCTTTGCGTCAACGGGGCGATCAAGAACCTGGAGAGGACGCGCGTCAAAGAAGGAGAGGCGTTGCGCGGGTATCTCCGGAAACAGGGGGAAGAATTAACCAAAGAACTGGCAGGGATCAGGGCGCGGTTAAAGGCCAGTCTACGGGATAAATTAAAGGGTCTGGCCAGCGACGAAGAGCGCGCAAGTTTTATCAAAGACACGGATACGACGGAGGAGATCGACCGGCTCGCTTTCCACATCCGCAACCTGCGGCATAAGCTTGCCAAGGGCGGCGCGATCGGCAAAGAGCTGGATTTCATCGCCCAGGAAATGCAGAGGGAGGCCAATACCATGGCAGCCAAGACATTCGATGTCTCTGTTTCGGCCCAAGTCCTGAAAATGAAGAGCCTGATCGAGAAGACCCGCGAGCAGGCGCAGAATGTAGAGTGAGGGCGCAGGGCGCGGGAAAGGTATTCGTGATCTCCGGGCCTTCGGGTTCGGGCAAGACCACGCTCTTGAAAAAAGTCCTGCGGAGCAAGGCGTTGAAGCGTAAGTTTTCCAAATCCGTATCCGTAACCACGCGGCTCAGGAGGTCGGGCGAGCGCGAGGGGAAGGATTATTTTTTTGTCAAACCGGCGGAATTCAGCCGGCTGCGTAAAAGCAAAAAAATCCTTGAATGGACCCGCTATTTGGGTTATTATTACGGCACTAAAAAAGACTTTGTCGAGGAGATGCTGCGCGCGGGCCGGAATCTGGCGCTTTGCCTGGACCTGAAGGGCGCGCTGAAGCTCAAGCGGCTTTATCCGCGCAACGCGGTCACCGTCTTTATCGATCCTCCGTCGCTGGCGGAACTGCGCCGCAGGATAGCGGGGCGCTGTCCCCGGACCAAGCCGGAGGAAGTGAACAAGCGGGTCAAGCTGGCGGTCGCCGAATTGCAGAATGCCCGCAGGTATGATTATGTGGTCAAGAATAAAAATTTGGCGCGTGCCGAGAAGCGCCTTAAGGGGATTATCTTAAAAGAGACCGGGGTTTAATCCAACAGCGAGGTGCAAGGAATGGGATACGTGGAAAGAGACGACATGCTGAACAAGAGCGAGAATTCGATCTACAAGCTGGTGAATTTAGCGGCCAAGCGGGCCCTGGAGCTCGCCGAGGGCCAGCCCAAACTGGTGCAGGATAAAACAGGGACAAAGCCCTCGACTACCGCGTTGCAGGAGATCGCCAACGGCAAGGTCGAGGCCAAAAAGGTAAAGCCGAAAGAATAAACGATGCCGCCAAAAGCAAAGCAGGTTATTTTAGGGGTGACTGCCGGCGTTGCCATTTACAAGGCCTGCGATATTATCCGCCGGCTGCAAGGGGAGGGGTTTGCGGTTACGGTGGTGATGACCCGGGAAGCCGAGGAGTTGATCAAGCCGGTTCTTTTTGAGAGTTTGTCGGGGAACAGGGTGTACCGCGGTTTATTCGACAGCCCGGAGGCCTGGGAGATCGAGCACATATCTTTAGCCAAAAAGGCGGGCCTGGTCCTGGTGGCGCCGGCAACCGCCAATATTATCGCCAAGATCAGCGCCGGGATCTGCGATGACCTGCTGACCTGTGTAGTCTGCGCTACTGCCGCGCCGGTGCTGATCGCGCCGGCGATGAATGAGCGGATGTATCAGAATAAGATCACGCAAGAGAATATCAGGAAGTTAGGAGCGCTGGGTTATAAATTTGTCGGGCCGCGGGAAGGCAAGCTGGCCTGCGGGGATCAGGGCGCCGGCTGTTTGGCAGAGGTTGAGGCGATCGTCAAAGAAGTTAAAAAGTTTCTTTGAATAAATTTGGCGCGGTAGCCAAGCGGTAAGGCAGTTCTCTGCAAAAGAACTATACAGCGGTTCGAATCCGCTCCGCGCCTAGGAAACCAGGGCAAGTGGTGGAATGGCATACACGACAGACTTAAAATCTGTTGGCCGCAAGGTCGTAAGGGTCCGACTCCCTTCTTGCCCATATAAAAAATATCGGGCGGTTAGTTCAGTTGGTTAGAACGCCACATTGACATTGTGGAGGTCACAGGTTCGAGTCCTGTATCGCCCACCACTTAACTATGATAGACAAGAAAGCATTGCAAAAATGTTATTATGATCGAAAATTCTCCATGGTAGACACTGCTAGAATATTGAATGTGACTCCTGCGACGGTGGCATATTGGATGAAACGCCACCAGCTTGAAAGGCGTTCGATAAGCGAAAGCGTATATGTTAAACTGAATCCAAGCGGCGACCCCTTTAGCATAAAAACACAATTAACAGACAGGGATAGGGAGCTTTTAATCTCAGGCCTGATGTTGTATTGGGCAGAAGGTTCCAGGAGGAATAAACACGTTATTCAATTAGCTAACTTGGACCATAGGATGCTTTTACTGTTTATAAAATTCCTAAGAAACATTTGCGGCGTTAAAGAAGAAAAATTAACGCTTAATATCCAATTATATAAAAAATTCAATAAAGAAATTACTAAGAACCATTGGTCGCAACTATTAAGCATTCCTAAGAATCTCGTAGCGGTTAATATTCATTCTGACCTAAGGAGTAAATTCCAACAGCAATGGTCAAAATATGGGATTGCTAGAATAGAGGTGCGTAATGTCAAATTGAAACACTGGTTGGATAGCGCATTAGAGGAGTATTTAATCAAGTGGATTTAGATACCTTACGACATTCTTGTTCGCACGTCATGGCGCAGGCGGTAAAAGAGCTGTGGCCGGAAGCGAAATTAGCTATCGGCCCGGCGATCGAGGACGGATTCTATTATGATTTTGATAAACAAGAGCCGTTCTCCGACGAGGATTTAGCAAGAATCGAAAAGAAAATGCAGGAGATTATTGCTAAGGACGAGACATTTATCCGCGAAGAACTGGATAAAAAAGCAGCGTTGGATTTATTCCAGAAGTTGGGCGAGCCCTACAAAGTAGAATTGATCAATGCCCTGGCTGAGGAGAAGGTTTCCATTTATCGCACCGGCAAGGACTTTCTGGATCTTTGCCGCGGCCCGCATATTACATCCACCGGCCAGATCAAGGCCTTCAAATTATTGTCTGTGGCCGGCGCGTATTGGCACGGCATCGAGACCAATCCGATGCTGCAGCGGATCTACGGCACCTGTTTCGAGAGTAAGCAGGAGTTAGCAGAACACCTGAAGAACCTGGAGGAAGCAAAATTACGCGACCACCGGAAACTCGGCCCCGCGCTGGAGCTCTTTGATATCTATCACGAGGAAGCAGGCGCAGGCCTGGTTTTTTATTATCCCAAGGGCGGACTGGTGCGCGCGATCATCGAAGACTATGAAAAGAAGGAGCACCTGAGGCGCGGCTATCAGCTCGTGGTCACCCCGCACATCATGCAGGCAGGCCTGTGGAAGACGAGCGGCCACTATGATTACTACAAAGAGAACATGTATGTCCTGAAAATAGATGAGCAGGAGTATGTCTTGAAGCCGATGAATTGCCCGGGCCACATTTTGATTTATAAGTCCAAGACCAGGAGTTACAAGGACTTGCCTATCCGGCTCTTTGAATTGGGTACGGTCTACCGCCATGAAAAAGCCGGCGTGCTGCACGGGCTGCTCAGGGTGCGCGGCTTTACCCAGGATGACGCCCACATCTTTTGCCTGCCCGGGCAATTGAAACCGGAGATAAAAGGGGTGATCGATTTTGTCTTTGATACGATGAAGGTCTTCGGGTTCAATGACCTCTCCATCGAATTAAGCACCCGGCCGGAGAAATCCATCGGTTCGGACGAAGACTGGCAGTCGGCAACCCGGGCCCTGGAAGAGGCCCTGGAGGAAAAAGGGTTGGCCTACGACGTCAATGCGGGTGACGGCGCTTTTTACGGACCGAAGATCGACATCAAGCTTAAAGACGCCCTCAAGCGGAAATGGCAGTGCGCTACTATCCAATGCGATTTTGCCCTGCCCAAGAGGTTTAATTTATCCTATATCGATCATGAGGGGAAAGAGCGGCAGCCGATCATGCTGCACCGGGTTTTATTGGGAAGCGTGGAGCGTTTTATCGGCTGCCTGGTCGAACATTATAACGGAGACCTGCCCTTGTGGCTTGCGCCGGTGCAGGCGCTGGTCATCCCGATCAAGGATACGGTCATGGATTATGCCCGGGAAGTGGAAAAGGCGCTTAAGGGAAAGGATATCCGCGTCGAACTTGACAGCCGCAATGAGACCCTGGATAAAAAAATACGCAATGCCGAGATGAACAAGATCCCTTATTGCCTGGTGGTAGGAGGCCGCGAAGAGAAGGCCAAGGCAGTGGCGGTAAGGAAAAAAGGCCGGGGAGATATCGGGGCAATGGGGCTGGAGGCATTCCTGAAGCAGATCAAAGAGGAGATCGATAACAAGAGCGTCTAACGACAGAAAGAGAGGTGGTTGCTATAAAAAAATACGTGCGCATTAACGAGAGGATCAGGGTCCCGCAGGTGAGGGTTGTCGGCCCGGAAGGGAATCAATTAGGGGTCATGACCATACAGAGGGCTTTAGACCTGGCTAACCAGAGCGATCTGGACCTGGTCGAGGTCGCGCCTTCGGCCAACCCCCCGGTCTGCCGCATCGTCGACTACAGCAAGTTCAAATACGACGAGGAGAAGAAAGAACGGGAGGCCAAGAAGCACCAGAAGCAGGGCCGGTTAAAAGAGATCCGTCTCAAGCCCAATATCGATGACCACGATTTCGAGACCAAGGTGAAACAGGCAGTCACCTTTTTAAAGAAGAAAGATAAAGTGAGGATCAACCTCTTTTTCCGCGGGAGGCAGATGGAACACATCGACCTGGGGAGAAAGGTTTTAGATAGCTTCATGAAGGCAGTGCAAACAGACGGGCAGGTAGAGAAGCTGCCGATGATGGAAGGCAGGATCATGTCTTTGGTGGTCGCGCCTAAATAAAAACAAAAAAAGGATGGATATGGGAAAACTAAAAACCAAAAAAAGCGTCTCCAAGCGGTTCAAGCTGACCAAAAAGGGAAAGATCAAATATTCCTGCGGAGGCAAGAGCCATTTGGCCTCGAGCAAGAAGATGAAGAGGATCCGCAAACTCAGGAAAAGAGACATCCTGAACAACAAGAAAGAAACAAAGTACCTTAAGCGTATGCTGCCTTACGGTTAAAAAGGAGTAATGCATGGCCAAGATCAAGCACAGCACAGCGACACGCAGAAGAAAGAAGCGGTTGCTAAAAAAGACCAAGGGATTTTTTAGCGACAGAAGCAAGCAATACCAGCAGGCGCGCCGGGCCCTGATGCACGCTTTGAAATACGCCTACCGCGACCGCAAGAACAAAAAAAGAGAGATCCGCGCGCTCTGGATCGCGCGCATCAACGCCGCGGCACGGGCAGAAGGGGTCAGTTACAGCGTGCTGATGAGCGGGCTCAAGAAAGCCAAGGTAAACCTGGACCGGAAGATCCTCGCGGATCTGGCGGTCAAAGACAGCGCCGCCTTTAAGAAAATAGTGGGCTTAGCGGTGGACGTTGCCAAGTCCGGGAAAGCCAAGAAGTAGAGCGGCGATCCCGCAGGAGCAGTATTTGCTATGGATATTAATGCCATCTCCGCCCAAATCGACGCGGATATCCAAGGCGTGGATTCCGGCGCAGGCCTGGAAGAATTCCGGCTGAAATACTTAGGGAGAAAAGGGTTGATCGCCGAACTCACTGCCGCGATCCCCGGCTTGCCCCGGGAGGAACGCGCCTCATTCGGCAAACAGGTCAATGCCCTGAAGGAGCAGGCCCTCTCTCTGATCGCCCGGAAGCAGCAAACTTTCTCCGGGGGCCAGGCCACCGGTAGCCCCACCTGCGGAAGCCGCGTTGACCTGGGCATGCCGGGCTTGGCGCAGGAACTGGGGCGCCTGCATCCGATCACCCGCATCACCGATGAGATCTGCACTATCTTCGGCCGCATGGGTTTTTCCATTATCGAGGGCCCGGAGATCGAGACCGAATATAATAATTTTACCGGCCTGAATATCCCTTTGGACCATCCCTCCCGCGAGGCCTTCGATACATTTTACCTTAAAGATTACAGCAGGATGCTCTTGCGCAGCCATACCTCTCCGGTACAGGTACGCGTGATGAAAGAGCATAAGCCGCCGTTAGCCATAGTCGTTCCCGGCCGCGTTTACCGGCCCGACGCGGTGGACGCCTCGCACTCCTTTATGTTCCATCAGGTTGAAGGGTTCATGGTAGATACGGGGATCAAATTTTCCGACCTTAAGGGCGTTCTGGAGGTGTTCGCCAGGACTGTTTTCGGCGCGGATATCAAGATGCGCTTCCGGCCGCATTTTTTCCCTTTTACCGAGCCGTCGGCAGAAGTGGATATATCCTGCATAATGTGTAAAGGCAAGGGGTGTTCAGTCTGCGGGAGAAAAGGATGGCTGGAGATCCTCGGCGCAGGCATGATCCACCCCAATGTCTTTAAGCTGGTCGGGATCGATGCTAAAAAATTCACCGGTTTTGCCTTTGGCATGGGAGTAGAGCGGATCGCCATGCTTAAATACGGGATTAACGACATCAGGTTGTTTTTTGAAAATGATTTACGGTTCTTAAAACAGTTTTAAAATAAACCGGAAACAGTTTCCAGGCGGTTACCAGGCGGAGCAGATGAAAGCCACTTATAATTGGTTAAAGGATTTTGTCGATATCAGGATCTCGGCCCGGGATTTAGCGGATAAGCTGACCATGGCCGGGCTGGAGGTGGTTTCCCTCGAGGAGCGGGCAGGGGATTTTATCCTGGAGATCGAGGTTACCTCTAACCGCCCGGATTGGCTGAACGTTTTGGGGATCGCCCGGGAAATCAGCGTTATCACCGGAGCCAAATTAAAACAGGGTGCAGGGAAAAAGATGCACCACGCACCACGCACCACGCACCAAATCCATATTGAAGATAAAAAAGATTGTCCTCTCTACACCGCCAGGATCATCAGAGACGTAAGAATCGGCCCTGCCCCCGGCTGGCTGCGCAACAGATTGGAGCTGGTGGGAGTGCGCAGCGTGAATAATATCGTGGATATCACCAATTACGTCTTGCTTGAATTAGGTGAGCCGTTGCACGCCTTTGACCTGGATAAATTAAACCCGCAAAAAATCATCGTGCGCCGGGCCAGGCCAGGGGAAACAATACTTACTATCGACGAAGAGGAGAGGAATTTAGGTAGCGCCGCGTTGGTGATCGCGGATCAAGATAGAGCCGTAGCTATCGCCGGAGTAATGGGAGGCAAAGCCACAGAGGTGACTTTTAACACTAAGAATATTCTGCTGGAGGCAGCGGTGTTTAATCCTATAGTGATCCGCCGCTCGCGTCAGGCCCTGGGTTTGCAAAGCGAGTCCAGCTACAGGTTTGAAAGAGGAGTGGACCCGGAGATGGTACAAAAGGCCTCTGGCCGGGCGCTGGAACTGATCCAGGAATATTGCGGAGGGAAAGAAGTTGCTCAAGGCGTTGCCGGCACAATCAGCGCCAAAAAAGTCACCGTGGCCCTGGATACATCCTATGCCGCCAAGGTCCTGGGAATAGACATAGCGCCGCTCAACATAAAACGCATCCTCTCGGGCCTGGGTTTTAAAATCCGCTCCAGGGCGCAAGCCGTTAGCGCCGGGGTGCCTTCTTACAGGCAGGATGTCAGGGCGCCGGTAGACCTGGTCGAGGAGGTTGCCCGCATCTTTGGTTACGCACGCATCCCGGTGAGTTTGCCGGCTGTCAAACCCGATGTAACTTTAGGCACGAGAAGGGATTTAGTCTCGGAGATAAAAAATATCCTCATTGGGCTGGGCTTGACCGAGGCAATAACTTTTGCCCTGGTTGATAAGGAAGGATTGAACAGCTTCGGCGATGGATTTGCCGGCCGGGCCATAGAAGTGATGAATCCCTTAAGCCGGGAGCAGGAGGTCCTGCGCACCACATTGATGCTGGGGCTTGGCCGCAGCGTGGCTTTTAATCTTAATCAAAAACAGGATCATGTGGCGCTTTTTGAGATCGCCAATATTTTCCGGGCCGGGGAGAAACCGTGTGAAGAGCTCTCCCTGGCCGTTGCCTTAAGCGGGGCAAGGTCATTCCTGTCAGGGCAAGGGTTGCTCAAGGATGAAGCAGGCCTCCTGGGCCTGAAGGGGATCTTAGAGACGCTCCTGAACCGGCTGGGGATCAGCGATTACGAATTTAGCGCGCAGGGAGAGGTGCGCATCCAAAACGAAAAGATAGGCGCGCTGATCTGTCTTTCGCCCCGGGCGTTAAAGGAATTGGAGATCAAGAACAAAGAGGTTTTTCTCCTGGAGGTCTCCCTGGATAAACTCTTATCCTTTTGCCGGTTAAATAAAAGATTCATTCCTCTTCCCAGGTACCCCG
>Ga0265297_10009775_pt1 | contig 12262 bp, 10 predicted proteins | sample Munlanlwell13791_FD_192502 | JGI IMG/M metagenome (GOLD analysis project Ga0265297, IMG submission 192502) | Leachate microbial communities from a municipal landfill in Southern Ontario, Canada - Leachate well 137-91 | ecosystem: Engineered > Solid waste > Landfill > Unclassified | place...
ACATGAGTGGTCAGGCCCGCCACCCGGTCGTGGGCAATCCAGATAAAGTCCAGGGGAAAGCGCATGCCGCGCATGCAGAAGTTCTGGACCTGCAGTTCCGGCATGAAGAACAGCATGCCCCGGCCTGCCGCCAGGTTGGGGCGGTTACTCAGGCCCAGATAGAGCTTATCCGGGGTGCGCACCGCTTCGGCCTTGACTTTCGTCCGGCCGACGGTCACCCGGAGATAAGGGTTGCCGTATTCGGAGAGGTCCTCTCCCACGGCCAGGCCGGCCCCGGCCAGCAGGGCGGCCAGGAGCAGGGCGGCCATTATCCGGGGAAAGCTGGTTCGCTGGTTGTGCATGGTTACCTTCCGGATCACAAAAAGAATTTTACCGGATATGGTGGAGGATGTCCAGAGAGGCGGCCGGGGCGCACCCAGGCTTGAAGGTCGGCGCTACCCAGACCAAATGGGCAACGGGAGGTGCGTCTCACTTGCTGATGGCGGGCACGGAGACCCGCCCCACCGGCCACCTCGGCAAGACCAGCTTGATGACGGCGGGTGGCGGGCGAAAAAGCTGCGGGAATCAGCCGGTTGAGAACTGGCGGAGAAGACTTGTAAAAGTCCGGGGGACAGTGGTATCATAGCGCCATGCAAGAGGGCTTTACCCGTAAAGAAAAGCTGGTGGGCGTCTTTCTCCTGGTGTTAGGACTCTTCACCATGGTGACCTTGCTGGTGATTGCCCAGGGCAAGGGCTGGTTCCAGCCCCAGCGCACCTACCTGGTAAAGTTCAAACAGGGCTACAACCTGCGCCAGGGCTCCCTGGTCGAGATGTTCAACACGGAGATCGGCAAGGTCTCCAATATGCGCATCGTGCAGACGCTGGGGCTGCCCCAGGTCGAAGTCACCATCAAAGTCTACAAGGAATACGCCGACCTCATCCGTCAGGATTCCGTGGCGGAGGTGGTGAGCCCTACCCTCATCGGCAGCGAGTATCTCGACATCAGCCCTGGCTCGCCGGGCTATCCCAAGCTCGAAGCCTATGGCACCATCCCCTCCCGGGAACGCAAGTCCATGACGGAACACCTGGCCGAGCTCTTTAACCAGGAAAATATTCAGAAAGTCAAGACTACCTTGAGCAATCTGGCCCAGTTGAGCGAGCAGTTGAAAACCGACGAGAAAGCGGTGTTGGCCGCGGTGAACCATGCCAACGAGGTGCTGGTCAGTCTCACCGAGGCCCGGGGGACCATGGGGATGTTGCTCATGCAAAAGGATTTATATACCCGGATGCTCCAGGGCCTGACCCACCTGGACCAGGTCCTGGTGGAGGCCAAGAACCTGACGGGCGAACTCAAGCCTATGGCCGAAAACCTGCAAGTCTTCACTAAATCCATGACCGTGCAAGTCGATACCGTGAAGGCAATCCTGGCGGACATCAAGGCCGGCAGCCAGGACTTCCCCGGCCTGATGGAGGCGGCCACCGATACGGCCCGGAGCAGCAAGGAAGTGATGGATGCCATCAAGGCCAATCCCCTGATCCGCCTCACGGCACCCAAAACGCCCCAGAGTCAAAGCATCCATGTGGAACCGCGTACCCTACCTTAGGCGCTGGGCCCGGCTCGGGCTGGCGGTCCTTTTGTTTCTGGCCGGCTGCGCCGGCAAACCGGAGCCGTTTGCCCAGCAGGTACAGCGGATCAACGAGGCCTCCATCCAGGGGGACCAGCGTCTCTCTCAAGGAGACCTGAAGCGGGCCTCACGGGACTTTTCCCGGGCCCTGGCCCTGAGCCGGGCGGTGGATTATCCCCAGGGGTCGGCCCAGCAGCTCAACAACCTGGGCGCGGTGGCCCTGGAGGACGGGGATCTGAAGGAAGCCCGGGAATGCTTCACCCAGGCCTACGACCTGAACCGGGACCTGAAGCTGTGGGACGCGGCCAGTATCAACCAGGCCAACCTGGCCACCGTGGCCCAGAAGGAAGGCAACTCCGGGTCAGCCTCCCAACATCTCCTGGCCGCGCAAGAGGCGGCCCGGCAGTCCCGGAACTTTCCGGCTATGGGAAGGGTATACCTCCAGTGGGCCGGGTTTTATCTAGACCAGGGTGATCCGGCCGCGGCCCAGGATATGCTCAACCGGGCCCAGCCCCTGGCCACCACACCGGCCCTCAAGGGCACCCTCTTTCATCACCAGGGCCGCCTCGCTCTGGTTCGGGGGGACACGGCCCAGGCCCTGGAGAGGTTCACCCTGGCCCTCGGGACGGACCGGACCATCCTGGACCGGGCCGCCATGGCCGGGGATCTGTATTTCCTGGGCGAGGTGTATCGGGCCCGGGGGGACCTGCCCCAGGCCTGGGAATACTACGTTCGAGCCTTTGACGTGTACGCCGGTTTGGGACGCAGGTCTCAACTGGACCGGTGTCTTAAGCGGCTCCAGGAGGTCAACCGCCAGGGGGGCCTGGGCCGCTCTCTGGAGAGGTTTGAAAAGGCCGCCAAACCCGGCCCTTCCTGAGGTTGCCGGGCAGCCGCGGTTGAGTATTGCCGGGGATAGGCGGCAAATTGATTTTCCCGGATTTGTTGTGCTATTATTCCGTATAAACGATAATTTTTGCAAGACCGGCATCTGCAGTTCAGTTGCGGAAAGGAGGTCCGGAGGAATAATTTCGGAAAGGAGGGCAAGCCGTGTAACCTCGGTCTGAATTAACCCTGAGCTCGCTCGACCAGCATTATTAAACTTTTACTTCCAAAAAGTTGGGAGGTTGGTTACCAACCCAGAAGGAAGGGGATTCAGATGAATGCATTGACCCTGGTTTTCGTAGCATTGTGCGTCTTTACCCTGGGCTACCGATTTTATGGCATGTTTATCGCCAAAAAAGTCTTGCAGCTCAAAATAGAGAGGCTGACCCCGGCCGTCAAAATGGCCGATGGCCATGATTATGTCAAAACCAATAAGTATGTCCTGTTCGGGCACCATTTCGCGGCCATTGCCGCGGCCGGGCCGCTCTTAGGGCCGGTCCTGGCCGCCCAGTTCGGATATCTGCCCGGCGCCATCTGGATCATCATCGGCGCGGTGGTGGCGGGGGCCGTGCACGATATGGTCATCCTTTTCGCCTCGGTCCGGCATAAGGGGCAGAGCCTGGCGAACATCGCGTCGAAAGAAATCAATTCGACCATCGGCGGCGTGGCCTCGGTGGCCGTGCTGTTCATCCTGGTCCTCACCCTGGCGGGCCTGTCCATCGCGGTGGTCAACGCGATGTTCTCCAGCCCCTGGGCCACCTTCACCGTCTTTTCCACCATGCCCATCGCCATCCTGATGGGTATTTATCTGCACGTCTGGCGGCATGATGACGTCCTGGGGGCCAGTATTCTCGGGGTCGTGCTCCTGGCCGCGGCGGTAATCGCCGGCCCGTACGTCGTGGCCAATCCTACGTTGGCCTCCTGGTTCACCTTATCCAAGAATCAAATCGCTATTATTATCCCCATATACGGGTTTGTGGCCTCGGCCTTGCCGGTCTGGTTGTTACTCTGCCCCCGGGATTACCTCTCCACCTATCTCAAGGTAGGCACCATCGCCATGCTGGCCATCGGTATCTTCTTTATGCGGCCGACTTTGTTGATGGAGCCGGTCACCAAGTTTGTCAGCGGCGGCGGCCCCATCATTCCCGGCGCGGTCTTTCCCTTTGTCTTCATTACCATTGCCTGCGGGGCCTTATCGGGATTCCATGCCATTATCGGCACCGGCACCACCCCCAAAATGATCGGCAGTGAACGGGACATCTTGTTCATCGGCTATGGGGGGATGCTGCTGGAAGGTTTTGTGGCCATCATGGCCTTGATTGCCGCCTGCGTGCTGGTGCCCGCGGATTACTTCGCCATCAATACCGCGCCCGCGATATTCGCCAAGCTCGGCATGACCACGGTAAACCTTGAACATCTCTCCAAAGAGGTAGGGGAAACCATTCAGGGCCGGCCTGGCGGCGCGGTCTCCCTGGCCGTCGGCATGGCGTATATCTTCGACAACATCCCGGTGGTGAAAGGCCTGATGGCTTACTGGTATCACTTCGCCATTATGTTCGAGGCCGTGTTTATCCTCACCGCGGTGGATACCGGAACCCGGGTCGGCCGGTTCTTTCTCCAGGAAATGGTGGGCAAATTCATTCCCAAGTTCGCCGAAAAGAGATGGGTTCCCGGCATTATCATCACCAGCGCGGTATTTTCCTTTTTCTGGGGATACCTGGTCTATACCGGCAACATCTCCACCATCTGGCCGCTGTTCGGCATGAGCAACCAACTCCTGGCCTCGAGCGCCCTGATCATCGCCACCACCATGATCATGCGGATGGACAAGGTCAAGTACGCCTGGATTACCGCCACGCCAGGGATTCTCATGGCCTTCATCACCATGTATGCCGGCTACCTGAACGTGGCCAACAACTTTATCCCCAAGAAACTGTGGCTGCTCACGGTCTTAAACATCACCATCATGGTTCTCATGGCCATTGTCTTTGTGGGAGCCATTAAAAAGTGGCTCGAACTGCTGAAGATCAAGACCACGGTGGTGGATGACTACGGGGAAAGGGTCCTGGAAGTAGTGCCGGAATAAGGAAGGCGGAGCGCTCGTATCACCGATAATGAAAGCGTTTCGTGCCCTCGATGAGGAGGAGAAGGTCATGTTTAAGAAGATTTTGGTGCCCCTGGATGGCTCGGAACTGGCGGCGCAAATCCTGCCCCAGGTAGAGACGTTGGCCAAGCAGGTTAAGGCTGCGGTGACCTTGCTGACCGTGGGCTCATCCAATATTTGTGAAGGCGAGGGTGCGCCGACCGCGGCGGCGTGTCCCGAGCTCCCCATAGGCAGGTATCTGGAGCAGATCGCCGGCAAACTGCGGGCCGAAGGGATAGAGGCGAACTGGGTCTATCAACAGGGACAGCCGGCACATGAGATCGTCACGTATGCTGATGCCAACGAGTATGACCTCATCGCCATCGCCTCCCACGGCGGCGGCGAGTTCGACTGGATCTTGGGCAGCGTGGCCAAAAAAGTCCTGGCCCATGCCACGGTGGACGTGCTGTTGTGGCGGATGGCGGCGCCTAAAATGCCGACGCTGAAAAGCGAGATGTTTTACTCGCTGCAGACGCCTTAGGTCTCGCGGCTTCGACTTCTTGACGCCCCCGGAGGCTGGTCTCCGGGGGCTTTTTTATCAACTCACCCCCCTCTGGTGGCACAGGCGTCCCGCCTGTGCAGGTGTTGGCTAAGCCCGCATGATTGGTAATGCAGCCATCTCCGCATGGAATGCTGGGCAGGGGGGAACCGCCGGCTCGCCCCTACGGCTGAACACCAGCAGGTCAGGAGGCCTGCCGGAGTCGGCCCGAAAGGTCTCATTTTTCACGAGGGTGCATAGCCGAGCCAAAAAATGATAAACTAACCATCCAGGGGGATTGCTCCCCTGGCTATCAAATTTTCGGAAGGATTGATCCATGAACTTAGCGGAGTTGCGAGAAAACGCTAAAGAAAAACTGAAGGGTTATTGCCGGGTCTGCCCGGTGTGCAACGGCCGGGCCTGCGCCGGCGAAGTGCCGGGCATGGGCGGCGCCGGCACCGGCGGCGCGTTTGCCGCCAACCTGGAGGCCCTGGGCCGGTATCGGTTCAATATGCGGACCTTGCATGACGTCAAAGTGCCCGACACCTCGCTGGCGCTGTGGGGCGAGACCCTGGCCATGCCCATTCTGGCCGCGCCCATGACGGGGGTCGCCTACAATATGGGCGGCCAAATCTCGGAAGAAGGGTTCCTCCAGGAGATCATCGCGGGGGCGCTCTTGGCGGGCACCCTGGGCATGTCCGGCGACGGCGCCGATCCGGCGATGTATAACGGCGGTCTGAAGGCCATTGCCGCGCATCAGGGCAAAGGCATTCCCGTGGCCAAACCCCGGGCCCAGGCGGAAGCGGTTAAATACCTCAAGGGCGCGGAAGAGGCCGGGGCCCTGGCGGTGGGCATGGATATCGACGGCGCCGGTCTGATTACCATGGCCCTCAAAGGCCAGCCCGTCGGCCCCAAGAGCTTTGACGAGATCAAGGAACTGATCGCCTCGACCCGGCTGCCGTTTATCCTCAAGGGGGTAATGACCCCGGAGGAAGCCGAGATCGGCCTGGCCGCGGGCGCCGCGGCCATCGTGGTCTCCAACCATGGAGGGCGGGTTCTCGATCACACCCCGGGGGCCGCGGAGGTCCTGCCTCGGATCGCGGCGCGGGTCAAAGGCCGGCTGCTGATTTTTGCCGACGGCGGGGTGCGTTCCGGCAGCGACGTGCTCAAGCTCCTGGCCCTGGGGGCCGATGCGGTCTTGGTGGGACGGCCGCTGGTGATCGGGGTCATGGGCGGCGGCCGGGAAGGGGTGGCCTTTCTGCTCAACAAACTGAAAAGCGAGTTGATTCAGGCGATGCTCTTGACCGGCACCGCGTCGGTCAAGACGGTGTCCCGGGCTATTCTCTATGACGGGGATTAATACCGTTTTCGCAATCAAATAGTGGCGCAGGCGCAGGCTAAAGCCTGCGGCAACCAAAAATAGTTAGCGGGCCAAAATAGCAGGGCTTGAGGGCCAGGGCGGGGTTATCCCCGCCCTTTTTTATGACCGCGGGCCACGATTTATGGCGATTTGCGTCTAGAGAAATGAAAAAACTTCTCAGCCGTAGGGGCGCACCTGCGTGTGCGTCCTCAATCCAGGGCGGACACCTAGGTCCGCCCCTACAACGCACCCTGGCATCACGGCTCGGGTTCGCACTGGGGCGGCAATTTGCTCAGATCAGCGGGCCGGCCCCAGGTCCGGGTCAGATGGCCCAGAGGCAGGATCAGGACATAATAGGGAATCAGGTAGAGGGCGGCCACCACCGAAGTGAGGGGGTCGTTGAAGTAGGTGCCCAGCACGATGACCAGGACGTTATTAATCCAGCCCAAGGCGCCGGCCGCGGCGATCCTTTCATAGGGCGGACTGGAGCGGAACAGGAGCAACCCGGCTCCGGCCATAAACACGGCCAGCCCGGAGCCGACCAGCACCGAGATCACGACCTTGGTATGGTGCTCGAGGAGGAACGGGGCATACAGGCCGAAGGCCCCCAGGTTCATGGCGGCGAACAGCGCCAGGGATATGGGGTAGGACTGCGTATCCACCCACTCCGTCAGCCTGGGCAGCCAGCGCCGGCACACCAGGGAAGCCAACAGCGGCACAAAGATTAGGGCCACCAGGAAGCCGGTGAGACCGAGCAGGTCGAAATGCAGTTCCCGGCCGATAAGGATCTTGACCATCAGCGGCAGGGTTAGCGGCAGCGACAGCGTGGTAATCACGGTCATGGCCAGCACCAACGGAATGCTGGCGCCGACGAACCCGGAAAAAAAGGAGGCGGATAGACCGGTGGAGACCCCGGCCAGCAGGATCAGACCCAGGGTATAGGCCGGCAGCAGGTGGATAACCACGGGATAAATGACCAACGGCAGCAGGACCAGCTTGGTCAGGGCCAGGAGGCTCAACTTGACCGGGTATTGGCGCACGGTGCGCCAGATGTCCGGCGGGAAGACCTTGAGGAAGGCCAGGAAAAGCAGGCCCATGAGGATTTCGGACAGATAGGCGCCGAAGGGGCGGCTCCAGGAGGGCCAGGCTACGCCTGCCGCCATGCTGCTGGAGACTACGGCCAGAAGAACGATATCTCTGAGTCTGAGTTTCAAGGCCAGGACAATTCAGGATTATTTACGCCAACGCCGCGGCCAGGCGCGGGTTTTACCCGGGCCTGTCCATCTTTATAAGAGTATCATGTTTGGCAAAATCTCGCTTGTCTCGGCGAGGTCGAGTCGGCCCGCCTCCGGAGGCGCCTTGGGATACGCGGATTTCCGGCTCGTCCGGGAACGGCCTTAGCGTTGGACCCCCAACGCAAAAACCAGCTTCAATATCTTTGCCATCTCCCGCTCCTATGCTCGTGGCGCTTACCTTTGAGCGATACTCCCTGGACACCATGCTACAGGCTTGTACTCAGGCAGCGCCGGGCCGAGCTTTTTTGAGCATGGCGATGGGTTTGGCCATGTCCAGGACGTGTTGATACAGGCCGGCCAAGGCGCTGCCGGGGACTCCCATCATCAGGTGGCAGGCGTCCACCGCGGATTTCAGGCGGCAGCCCAGGCCCAGGAAGGTGACGTTGGCGATTCCCTGGGTCAGGGGCAGGGCGGTGATATCCGCGCAGCCCCCCAAGGCCCCGCCCGACTGCGGCAGGTCCATGTGCCCGCCGCGCTCGTAGTTCACCGCATAGAGGAGCCACATGACCTGCTCGCTGTTGGCCGTGAATACCACCACCTCGGGCCTCTCCCGGAAGGCGGTCAGCGGCGCGATGAGGGCCGCCTGGGTCTGGCCTTTCTTGAGATAAGTGGATTTCAGGATGGTGGCGGCAGAGGCTTCTTCACTGGCATAGAGACCCACGCCGAATTTTTCCAGGACGCCGTCGTCCAGATACGCCTCCATGTCCACCTCAAACCCCAGCACCGAGGTGCCCAGCTTGCAACCCATCTGGTCCTTATGGAGGAGGAGGGTCCGCCCTTCCCCGGCCAGCACCAGGGCCTGGCAATAACTCTTCAGCTTATCCGCGGCCGGGGGTATGTCCGCGGGCAGGGGCTGGTTCTTGCGATACAGGGTCACGCCCACCGGCGCGTATTTGAGTTCCAGGGCGGCCACTAGATCCTGGGACATAGCTTTGAAATCACTCATATAAGACTCCGCTCCTAAGGTTCAGGGTTTATGGCCTCTTGTAGCACAATTCCCTCGGCCGGGCAACCGGCCCGGGCCTGGTCCCGATGACTCCGGCGCCGGTTCGCCGGCCTTTCTTTCGCTGCCGGGCTCTTTTCACCTTGAACCGGCTCGCGGAAATTCTTATGGTGGGGATAAACCAAGGCGCCAACGGATACAGGGGCGCTATCCTCAAAATCTATTCTGGGAGCCCAGACAATGGCAACACCGAAAACCATGCGGGCCATGGTGCTGGAAAAACCCGGCCGGCCCCTCACCTTGCAGGAGGTGCCAGCGCCGGCGCCAGACCCTGAACAGGTGCTCATCCGGGTCCATACCTGCGGGGTCTGCCGCACCGACCTCCACGTCCTCGATGGAGAACTCCCCCACCCCAAGCTGCCCTTGATCCTGGGCCATGAGATTGTGGGCACGGTGGTGGCCACCGGCGCCCAGGTGCGCCAGTTCAAGGCGGGAGACCGTATCGGGGTGCCGTGGCTGGGCCGGACCGACGGCACCTGCCGCTACTGCCGCCAGGGGCGGGAAAACCTCTGCGATAATCCCCGCTTCACCGGCTATACGCTGGACGGCGGCTATGCCGAATACACCGTGGCCGACCAGGGCTACTGTTTCCACCTGCCGCCGTCTTACTCCGATGCGGAGGCCGCGCCGCTCTTGTGCGCCGGGCTCATCGGCTACCGCTCCTACCGCATGGCCCAAGACGCCGGCCCGCGGCTGGGGATTTACGGTTTCGGGGCTGCGGCCCATATCACCATCCAGGTCGCGGTGTACCAGGGCAAAAAAGTCTATGCCTTCACCAGGGCCGGGGACACCGAGACCCAGGAGTTCGCCCGCCGCCTGGGCGCGGTCTGGGCCGGCGACTCCGACCAACTGCCCCCGGAGGAACTGGACGCCTCGATTATCTTCGCCCCCGTGGGCGCCCTCATCCCCGCGGCCCTGAAGGCTTCAGCCAAAGGCGGGGTAGTGGTCAGCGGCGGCATCCATATGAGCGACATCCCCAGCTTCCCTTATGATATCCTGTGGGGCGAACGGGTGGTGCGCTCGGTGGCCAACCTCACCCGGGCCGACGGCGAGGAATTTCTGGCCCTCGCCCCGAAAGTGCCCGTCAGAACCGAAGTCCAAACCTTCCCCCTGGAGGCGGCCAACGAGGCCCTGGATGACCTGCGCCACGGCCGCATCCACGGCGCCGCGGTGCTGGTGATGGGGAAAGGATAATTTTCGAGGGAAGCCTCTATTCCCTTCCCACAATAAATTCCCCCGGAAACCACGACGTGCAGGCCATGACGTGGGTGATGGCCTCCCGGTCGTATTCGTCGCCGGAGCGGTAGACGGCAAAAAATTCATTGATACGCCGCACCCGCTCCGGCTGCGCCCCCACGGCCTGGAGGCCCAGGGAGACGCCATAGTTGGTGAACGCGAACTTGACTCGGGCCAGCCCCGGATGGCGGCAGAAATAGCCGGGCGGCTCCACCCACATGGTCTCCAGGGTGTCCAGGCAGCGCTGGCGCTGGAGGACGGCCCAGGGTTCCTCCGGAAAGAAATGGGTGAACCAGAGCATCATCCCCAAACCCAGGTCCTGGTTGATCGCCAGGGACCGGTAGCTCTGCTCCACCAATTGCCGCATCTCGGCGATCTCGGGCGCCAGGGCCGCCGCGTCCAGGGTGCGGTACACCACGTAGCCGTGGAAGTGGTCCAGGCCGCCGAAGCCGTAACCGGGATAAGGGGCGCTCAGGTCTTCCGCCATCTTCCACCAGACCCCGGTGTCCGGCAGGACAAAGCGGGGATGGATCTGGCGAGCCAGGTTTACGGCCCGGTCCAGGTAAGCCGGCTTGACGCGTCCCAGGCATCCCAAGGCATAGAGCCACATGGCCAGGTAGTGGAAGTACTGGCCGTCCCGGTCCGGGGCCTCACCGATGCGGAGGCCCCAGGCGCGCCCCAGGACCCGCTGGACTTCCGCCACCACCTCTTCGGCCTCAACCAGAAACCGTTCTTCCCGCAATTCATGGTAGAGGGAGACCAACAGGACCACCCCGAAGGCGTCCGTCCACAGGTAGCGCAGGCCGTTGGGCCAGATACGCTCTGCCCGCATCCAGTTGAGCTTATCGAGCACCGCGGTAATTTCTGCGGTCATGACTCCTCCTCCGGAAAGCCGCGCTGCGGCTGCCAAAAAGGGCTATGATATGGTAAGGTAAGGTAAGACCGGGCGGCTTCGGATGCCAGGGGACGGGGCTGCCCCGCTTTGGCCACAGGAGATTATGCTAACGCCGGGGATAGAACAGTATGCCGAAACCGAAGGTCCTCTTCATCTGCCTGGGGAATTCCTGCCGCAGCATCATGGCCGAAGCCTTGACCCGGCACCGGTGCGGGGAGTGCTGGGAAGCGTATTCCGCGGGGATCAATCCTTTGGGCTGGGTGGCGCCCGAAACCCTCACGGTGTTGGGCGAGTTGGGGGTGGATACCGCGGGACTGCGCTCCAAGGGCCTGGACGAGTTCGACCTGGCGGAGTTCCAACTCCTGGTCAACCTGTCGGGGCACTCCCTCCCGGGACGCATCTCCCCGCCACCTGCCGACCGCTTGATCCACGAGCCCGTGCTCGACCCCTTCGGCGGCAGCCTGGAGAGGTATCGCCAGAGCCGGGAGGCTATCGACGCCCTGATCCGGCGGGAACTCTGCGGGGCAGAGCCCTTGCCGCCAGAATTGCCCGCTGCCTGACAGTTCAGGAGGTGGCTTGGGCGCGCTCCTCAGGGGACAGGCCGGCCAGGCGTTCAACTTCCGCCAGGTCTAATCCCAGGCCCTCGGCGACCCGCCGGCCGTATTCCGGGTCCGCCTTGAAGAAGAGCGCGGTCTGCCGCAGTTGGATGCGTTTTTGCGCGCCGCCCAAATGGTCCACAATATTCCCCACCAGGTTGGCGCGGTCCTGATCGGCCATTACCTGGCGGTAGAGGTTGCCGGGCTGCACAAAATCGTCATTGGGGAAGCTGAAGGGGAAACGCCCGGCCGACCCGGAAACCTCAAACCGCGGCTCCCCGCGGTTCGGGTCCGGCTCCGGCCCCCCGAAGCTGTTGGGCCAATAATTAGGACCTCCGCCGCCGTTGGCGTCCACCCGCATGAACGCGTCACGCTGGTAGCTTTCTTCCGGGGAACATTTCGGGGCGTTCACCGGGATCAGGTGATAGTTGGGCCCCAGCCGGTGAATGTGGGTGTCATGGTACGAAAACACCCGGGCCTGCAGCATCTTATCCGGGGAGATGGCGATGCCCGGCACCAAATTGCCGGGACAAAACGCCGCCTGCTCCACTTCGGCAAAGTAATTGACCGGGTTGCGGTTCAGCGCCAGCTTGCCGATCTTGATGGGCGGCACCTCGCCGTGGGGCCAGACCTTGGTGATATCCAGGATGTCCCAGCGAAAATCCTTGGCCTGCTCCGGGGTCAGGATCTGCATCTCCAGGGTCCAGGAAGGATTGTCTCCCCGGGCGATGGCCTCATACAGGTCCCGGGTGGCGTGATCCGGATCATCC
>Ga0265297_10009776_pt1 | contig 12260 bp, 10 predicted proteins | sample Munlanlwell13791_FD_192502 | JGI IMG/M metagenome (GOLD analysis project Ga0265297, IMG submission 192502) | Leachate microbial communities from a municipal landfill in Southern Ontario, Canada - Leachate well 137-91 | ecosystem: Engineered > Solid waste > Landfill > Unclassified | place...
ACGTGCAGGCGGCCATCGCGCGCGCGATGTCCCAACTGCCTCCAGAAATGCCGACGCCGCCGACTTACAGAAAGGTCAACCCCGCCGACCAGCCGGTCCTCTACCTCGCCCTGACCTCGCCAACGCTGCCGCTCTCGACGGTGGACGAATACGCGCAGACGCTGATGGCGGAGCGCATTTCGATGGTGGACGGCGTTGCACAAGTGCAGGTGCTCGGCGCGCAGAAATTCGCTGTCCGCGTGCAGGTGGATCCCAACGCGCTGGCGACGCGCGGCATCGGGATTGACGAGGTGCAAAAGGCGATCGCCGAGGCCAACGTGAACATCCCGACCGGCACGCTCTACGGACGGCACCAGGCGTTCACCGTGCAAGCCACCGGCATTCTCAACAAGGCTGCCCAGTATCGTCCGATCATCGTCGCCTACCGCAACGGCGCGCCCGTGCGGCTGGAGCAAATCGCCCGGGTGATTGACAGCACGCAGAACGACAAGGTCGCCAGTTGGTTCAACGGCGTGCGCAGCATCATCCTGGCCATCCAGCGCCAGCCCGGCTACAACACCGTGCAGATGGTGGACGACATCAGGAAACTGTTGCCGCAGTTCCGCGCGCAGGTGCCGGCCTCGATCGAGATCGAAACGCTCTACGATCGCTCCAAGTCCATCCGCGAGTCGGTGAGCGACGTGGAGTTCACACTGGTGCTGACCGCGTGTCTGGTGGTGCTTGTCATCTTCCTGTTCCTGCGCAACGTCTCGGCCACGATCATTCCCAGCCTCGCGGTGCCCATGTCGGTCATCGGCACGTTCGCGGTGATGTATCTGTGCGACTATAGCGTGGACAACCTCTCGTTGATGGCACTGACGCTGTCGGTGGGCTTCGTCGTGGATGACGCCATCGTCATGCTGGAGAACATCGTCCGCCACATGGAGCAGGGCGAGGAGCCCTTCACCGCCGCGCTGAAAGGTGCACAGCAAGTCGGCTTCACCATCATCTCCATGACGCTGTCGCTGGCGGCGGTGTTCATTCCGATTCTCTTCATGCCGGGCGTGCTGGGCCGGCTGCTGCATGAGTTTGCCGTCACCATCGGCGCGGCGGTGCTGGTGTCGGGGTTCGTGTCGCTGACGCTGACGCCGATGATGTGCAGCCGCTTCGTGCGGCCGTCGGCGACGGAGAAACACGGCCGTTTCTACGTCATCCTGGAAAACGGCTTCAACGCCATGCTCCACGTTTACGAGGTCACGCTGCAATCGGTGATGCGCCACCGCTGGGTGATGATGGCAGTGCTTGCGCTCACGTTCGTGTTGACGGTCTATCTCGGAATGAAAATGCCTTGGAGCATGTTTCCCAACGAGGACACCGACCGGATTTTCGCAATGAGCGAAGGTTCGCAGGACATTTCGTTCGAGGCGATGCGCGAGCACCAGTTGGAGGCCGCGAAGATCATCCAGGCGGACCCGAACGTCCTCAACTTTTACAGCTCGATTGGCATGGGGGGATCGACGCTGACCGGCAACGCCGGCCGCATGTCCATCCGGCTCAAGCCTCGTTCTGAACGCAAGCTCAGCTCCGACCAGATCATTCAGCAGTTGCGGCCGAAGCTCGCCAAACTGGTCGGCATTCAAGTCACCCTCCAGAACGTGCCGACCATCCGCTTCGGCGGCATGTTGACCAAGGCCCAATACCAATACACCCTGCAAAGCGCGGACACCGCCGACCTTTACCGTTGGGTGGCGAAACTGTTGGCCGTAATGCGCGAACTGCCCGGCCTCCTCGACGTCAACAGCGACCTGCTCATCAACAGCCCGCAGGTGCTCGTGGACATGGATCGTGACAAGATGCGCACGCTCGGCGTTTCGGCAGCACAGATCGAAAACGCCCTCTACAGCGCTTATGGCTCGCGGCAGATTTCCACCATCTACACGCCGAGCAACCAATACTGGGTCATCCTCGAAGCAAACCCGGAAGCCCAGCGCGACCCCGCGGCGCTCTCGCAGCTTTATGTGCGCTCCGACAGCGGCCGGCTGATGCAGTTGAACGCCGTGGCGCAGATCAGACGCACCGCCGGCCCGCTGACGGTCAACCACCTCGGCCAGCTTCCCGCCGCCACCATTTCCTTCAACCTCGCTCCCGGCGTTTCGCTGGGCACGGCGATGGACCTGATCCGCGACGCCGAGCGCAATCTCCACCTGCCCGCGACCGTCATCGGCAGCTTCCAAGGCACGGCACAGATCTTCGAGGCGTCGCTGCAAGGCATGGGCTTGTTGCTGGTGATGTCCGTGCTGGTCATCTACATCATTCTCGGCATCCTCTACGAAAGTTTCATCCATCCGATCACCATCCTCTCCGGCCTGCCCTCCGCCGGCCTCGGCGCGCTGATCACATTGATGTTGTTCGGCTGCGACCTGAATATCTACTCGCTGGTCGGCCTCATCATGCTTGTCGGCATCGTGAAGAAGAACGCCATCATGATGATTGACTTCGCCATCGACGCGCAACGCGAGGGCAAGACGGCCTATGAAGCCATCTATCAGGGCTGCCTGCTGCGGTTCCGGCCAATCATGATGACCACCTTCTGTGCGCTGATGGGCACGCTGCCGATTGCGGTCGGCTACGGCGCCGGCGGCGAGGCGCGCCAGCCTCTCGGGCTCGCCGTCGTCGGCGGCCTCATCGTCTCGCAAACCCTCACGCTCTACATCACGCCGGTGGTTTACCTCGCAATGGAAAAATTGCGCGAGCGCATGACCCGCCGCGCACGCAAGACACCGTCGGAAATGGAAGTTGGAAAAGGCCTCAGCCCGGCGGTGGAATAAGACCGGGCGTCGAAGCGGGCCATGAGACAGGCTCTCCTGTCTGCCCCGTTGGGTTTTCACTCCTTGATGCGCAGCACCGGTTGTTTTTCTTCCTCCGCGTTGTCTGCCGCCGCTGCCTCGTCCTCGCGTTTGACCTGCTGGGCAGCCTCGTTGTAGATCGGTCCAAACCAGCAGTCCCCCACGCACAAGCTGAAGAACAAACCCCACATCAGCGGCAACATCCACGTCTGCGCAATGGCATTCATCCCCAAAACAACCACCGCGCCGACTGAGAAATCCACGAGGCCCGCACGGTAAATCCTGAAGTTCCTCGCGTAATCAAAGGCCAGTCCGATAAGCCCCGTGTCCAGATAGCGGCAGCACGCCACCGCGCAATACGGTATCGTCAGGAATAACGCCGCCGGCAAGGCAAACGGCAACAGCACCTCGAAGAAGAACTGCCACCGCTCACATCCTGGGAAATGGAGGATGAGTGCTACAGCCCATGTGAACCCCATCCACGCCACCACCGGCACGAGCAACGTCCCGAAAGTGATCAGCAATTTCACCGCGCCTTCCCTGGCGTAGCGTCCCCACAGTGGAAGGCCAAAGCCCGGCAGAATGAATTTCGCCGGATTCTTCTTCGCGCGTCGCAGCACTTCCATGGTGAAGCCCATCGGAATCAAGAACGCCAGCGGGATGAAGAGCATCGGCCCGCCGACCAGCACCTTCCACCACCAGCCCTGATCGCGCGTCACCATGCGAAACGCCTGCTTCAGATCGACAAAACGTTCGTAGGTCTCCATGACAGTTGCGAAGTGTTCCGGTATCCGTCCGTCGAATGCAATCCTAAACACCGCCAAAGCACGAGTGAAACGGCTGCGGCAAATCCCGCCAAGCCGCGCCCGCCGCCAGGCCGCTCAGGTCACGATGCGCATACGTGTGAAAAAACAAATGCCGTCTGCCGGCGCCTTCCAGCGTCACGGCAAAAGCCAATAGTCCCGCCGCAGCTTTGGAGGTATAGGTTCCATCCAGCACCACCGACGCATTCGCCGCGAACAACACCCGCGCCTGCTCCGACGCTTCCGTCGGCTGGCCATAACCACCGCCGGCCTGGTCGTGCAGAATCAGAAAATCTTCCGCCGCCGGCTGGGGCAATGATGACTCCTCGACGCCCGCAAGCTGCGCGAGTCGCTGGCGCAGCCGGCGCGCGAGAAAGACGACGCGCAGTTCCGTCAGCACCTCCGCCGCTACGCAACGGATCGCGACGACGCGGCTGCTCAGCCCGGCCAGCCGCAGCCCGATGACCAGTCCGGCCGCCACGCCGCCGGTGCCGCCCGCGACGTGAACGAAATCCGGCGCGGGCAGCTCACCCCGCGCCACTTGCGCACCGATTTCCAGTCCCGCCTCGACATAACCCATCGCGCCGATCGGGTCGGTGCCGGCGGGCGGAATCACGTAAACAGACTCTGAGTGAGGAACGTGGAGCATGGACTGCGCGTCGTCGGCCAGTTCAGCCAGCGCCCGCTCATTGAGCGTGCCGACGAGGAAAAGTGTTGCGCCCAGTGTCTGCTCGGCCAGCAGTGTTTGCCGCACGCGTTCGGTGGCTGGCTCCGGCCAAAGCTGGAGATGCACATCGAAGCCGAGTTGCTTTCCGTAGAGTGCCGTTGCCAGCGTGTGGTTGGAACCGAGTGGGCCGAACGTCAGCACGCGCCGCGCGCCAGCGGCCCGCGCGTCGCCGAAGTAATGCTCCAGCTTCCGGACCTTGCTCATCCCCCACGGCTCGCCGGAGAGATCGTCGCGCTTGACCCACAACTGCCCCTCCGCCGGCAAGCGGGCCGCTTGCTCGACGGTCGTGAGACGTTCAACGGGCGTTGGGTAGGTGCCGAGCGGCACAAACGGCATTGTGTCGCGCAAACGCGGAAACCGTTGAAACAAAAGCAGCCGGTTCAATTGCCTGACAACACCTTGATCTTCACGTCCTTGAACCACACACGGCCGCCGTGGTCCTGAAAACCGATGTGCCCTTTGCGCGGCATGTCCTTCCAGGCGTTCTTGTATTTGTTCTTCGTGCCGTCAGGATTTTGGCCGGGTTTGTCGAATTGGTCTTCGTTCATCTCACAAATCTTCTCGCCGTTCATCTCGACGGAAATGATCGGGCCTTTGCAGGTGATGACCATGTGGTTCCACTCGCCAACGGGCTTCTCCATGTTCTTGCAGGGCGCCACCATGTCGTAGAGCGCGCCGCAATCGTGTTTGCCCCGCGTGGCGGCACCGACGCTGTCATATACCTGCACCTCGATGCCCGTTTGAACGGGGCTCTTGAGGTCGGACCAGCGGATGAACACGCCGCTGTTGCACTTGTGCAGTTCCTCTTTCTTGCTCTTCGCGTTCAGCTTCTTGGTGGGCGGTGATACCTTGAAGTCGAGGGAGAGGACGAAGTTCTCGTATTGTTCCTTCGTGTAGAGATAGCCGCCGCCTTTGATCTGGCAGGCAATCGCGCCGTCTTCGATGGCCCAGCCTTCCGGTTTGCCGGTGGTGGCCCAGCCGTCGAGGGTTTTGCCGTCGAACAACGCCACACAATTCTCCGCCGCGCCCACGCTCGGCGCCGCGCAAAGCGCCGCCGCGATGATGCCGCTGACGATCAAGTTTCTCGCAATCACGCTCATGCTCATCCTGGGACTCCTGTTGGTTGGTTGACGGCGCTTACCATTACGTTGTCCGGTGGCGCAATTCAACCTTTCAGTCAGCCGCCCACTCGTGTAAAAGAGCCGCCCCATGACACCCCATATTCTTCTCTCAGGTTTCGCCGACGAAGGCGCGGTCAAGAAAACCGCGCTCGAGCAGATGACCATGCTCGCCGCCGCCGGCCTCAAGTATTACAGCATCCGTTTCGTGGACGCCGGCAACGGCCTCAAGAACGTGATGCAGCTCACCGATGACGAAATCAAAACGCTCCAGCAGTTCCATCGCGATTTCGGCGTCAGCGTCTCCACCCTCGGCTCACCCGTCGGCAAGGTGAAGATCAAGGACGTGGACGACGGCTCTGGCAACCGCTACGTGCCGTTCCGCCAATACGTGGATCATGACGTGCGCCGCGCCATCGCGCTCGCGCAGGCGTTCGGCACCAAGCTCATCCGCGGCTTCTCGTTCTACCCGCCGAAAGGCGAGCGGCCGGAGGACTACGTCCGGCAGGCAGGCGACATGCTCGGCGAGATCGCGGCGCGTTGCGAGGAGGGCGGCGTCATTTTCGGACTGGAGGTCGAGGCAAATCTCATCGGCCAGAACGGCCACCTGCTGATGGAGCTTTACAAGCACGTCAACAGCAAGGCCCTCGTCCTCGTCTTCGACGCCGCCAACCTGTTCGTCCAGTTCGGCAGCGGCAAGGCCGTCGTCGAGCACTACCGCGCCATGAAAGACGGCATCGGCTGGATGCACATCAAGGACTATCGCCAGAAGGGCAAGATCCAGTGGCGCGGCCACGTGGAAGAGGCGATGCTGAAAAACTTCGTCCCCTGCGACGAAGGCGACTGCAACCACCTCGCCATCTTCAAAGACTTCGCCAAGCGCATCCCTGCGCTTGACCGCAAGCTCAAGAAGCTCGGCGTCCCCGGTGTGTTTATGGACTTGGAGCCGCACCTCAAAGGCGGCGGCCAGTTCGGCGGCTTCAGCGGTCCCGACGGCTTCGGCGTGGCATTACGCGCGCTGACCGATGTCCTCGACGCCGCCCGCATTGCTTACGACCTGCGCAACTACAAGGACATCGAGGCGATCAAGAATGCGGTGTAACGCGAGAAGTCCCTAAATGCAATTGCCACATGAGCATCTCAGAGAAAGACATCAAGGAACTTTGGGGGCGCGCTGCTGGCTATTGTAGTGCGCCGGGTTGTTCGCAGGATTGTGTTCCTTTCCTCGCCCCTGAAGACCCAACTGTGATAGGTGAGATGGCTCACGTCATTCCCCGGAGCAAGGATTCGACGCGTGGTGATGGGGAAAACGCCGGAGAGGACACTTACGAGAATCTGATTCTGTTGTGCCCCACATGCCATACGAAGGTCGATAAAGCTCCTGAGCACATTTATCCGAGGGAATTGCTTCAGAGATGGAAGCATGACCACGAAATGCGGCGATCGTCCTTGAGCGCTCCTCGCTACGATGATTTGCCCAAGCTAGCCGAAGCGATAGAACGCTTGTTGCAGGAGAATCACTTTGTTTGGAAACAGTTTGGACCGGAGTCCGAACTGGCGAAGCAGAATCCGTATAGTTCTGGCGCACTAATCTGGACACTTCGAAAACTGTCAACTGTCATTCCAAACAATGAACGAATCTCGCAATTACTCTCTGCGCACAAGCATCTCATTCCCCTGAACGATTGGCCTCTATGCGTCGCATTCATACACCACGCTTTAGCGTTTGAGCAAAGTGCATATCACCGCATGGATTCAGAAGCTGTGCCGCGCTTTCCCGCTGACTTTGCTGCTTTCATCGTTGGACTCAACAACAACAAAGCATGAAATCGTTTCAAGTTCCTGACGGTGCAGTCAATTGGTTCAAAACAGCACTCAACAACCATGGTGAGGTGATCTCTGTCGAAGTGACCGACCGCCACTTCTTCAAAATTGTGCGCAAGAAAGACCCGCAGGAAGTGAATGTAGTGTTCGTTGACATTTACTCGGTTGGTCTGGCCGATGTTTTGAAGGCTAGACAGGAATTTCCTGACGCTACGTGCATTGTTACCAATGGCAACTGGAACGCATGCACTCCTGAAGCTAAGGAATACGGACTGGAGAATGGATTTGGTGTTTTTAACACGCCTGAGTTTTTGGGAGCGCTCCATTGGGAGGAGATTCACAAATATCACAAAAAGGATCAAAAGAGGTAGCCGACCTACGCAACACGGTTTTCATAGGTGGGCTGACGTATTCGTTTTCGGATCCGCGCTGTCCTCCAAGAATCCGAGGGACCTTGATTTCCTGGTCGTCTATGACCCAGTCCTGTGCCCGCCGCAGCAAGCACGCGACAGAGCAGAGCTGTTGGTTGCTGACTTGGCGTTTGGTGTTGATCTGCCGAGGCATGTCGTCGTGCTGTCCAAATCAGAAGAACGAAGCGTCGCTTTCATCCGCTGTGAAGGATGTGTCAGTTTTTCCGACTGGTTGCAGGTGTGGATGATTAGGCAGAGTCAGAAAAAACGGCTAACGAACTGAGGTCGGAGCGCGGCAGGTCGAAGACCGGCCGCAGCACATGCAAGTCGACACACTTTTACACCGTGTCAATTGGCGGCGCGAGAAGGGGCACGTCGGTGCATGTCACTTCGTGTCGAGATGGTCGAGGCGGAGGATGAAGGCGTCAAACCCGAGGGCGCGCGGGACTGGGTCGGGGTCGAGCGAGATGTAATCCGGGGCAATGTCTCCATTGCAGGCACCGCGGTCGCTTGGCATTCACCAGAGGACTGGCAAACCTTCAACCTTTCAGTGTTCACTCCGTTGAGCACTGAACCAGCGCAGCAACAGGTCCCCGGCCAACGCGTCGTCGCCCGATGGGCGCTCGATGCAGGCGATGTCATGGCCCAGGATGATGTCGCGGGCGATGGTTTGTCCCGGCAGAAGGATCGCCACCACGTCCCACTCGGGACGGCCGAACGCCATGCTGTAATTCACAATCCAGGAATACGACCGGATGAGCGCTTCGTCCTGGGCGGATGCAGAGGGCTTTGCGGGAACGGCAATCACAACGAGGTTGGGCTTCATGGCGCGGACGCCTTTGCCCCAGCTCTCCAACTGCGCCAGCGTCCTGCCCGCCGCCGGCCAGCAGGTTGCGCGCACTTCGCAGTTCGGGCCCAGCTTCTTCAACACCTGCGCCACGGTCGTGTCATAAGGCTCCATCGCCACCACGTGGATCGGCTTGCCTTCACGCAGCAGCGCCAGCGTGCGCGGGATGCACGGTTGGAGCGGCATGACGTCGCGCAGCGAGACGCGCCTGCCGCTGATGACCCGGGCGATCTCTTCGGCGAACAGCTTGTGGCCGTTCATGTTCGGATGAATCGTCTCGCTCATCAACATCATCCAGCCGCGCGGGTCGGCGGCGCGGAGTGATTCATAGGCCCGGTGGCAATCGGCCACTGGCACGCGTGTGTCGGCGGCGACGGTCCGGATGACTTCAGTGTACTTGGCGAGACGCTCCTGCGGCCGGCGGGGCACGGCGTCGGGATAGATGGAGTTCTGGGTGCAGAGCACCACCTCGGCGCCCGCGTCGCGACAGCGGCGGATGATCTCGCGCAAGTTGGCGGCGAAGCGCGTTTCCCGCTCCGCAATCTGCTGCCCGGCCATATCCTTCGCATCGAAGGCCATGTCGTTCATGCCGAACATGACGACCACCAGGTGCGGCTTGTGGGCGAGCACGTCGCGCTCGATGCGCGCCAGTCCCGCCGTGGTCGTGTTGCCGCTCACACCGGCGTTGAACATCTGTAGTTTGGCTTGGGGATACAATCGCTGCAACGCGATGCCGAGCATGTCGCACCACGCCCGCCGTCCGCCCGTGTGGTAATAGACGCCCGTGATACTGTCGCCGAAGCAGACGATGCGGACCGGCTCGGCACTTTGAGCCAGAAGCTGGCCCGTCTTCGGCAGGTGGGTCTCGGCCGCCGCGATGGCAGCGATGGACGCACAAACAACCGCACACCAGATTCGATGGATCATGTGTTCACCTCGCAGTTTGTGACGCTGTCGTCAAACACGGGCTACCAGGCAATCTCCGGCTTCGCGAACTCACCGGTCATCGTCGCCGGCAATCGCCAGACGTGGTCGCCGTTCTTGTTGGTGAAGTAGAGGCAGGAATCGGATTGTTCCAGCGTGTTGCCGCTGGCCCAGAAGGCGTAGAAATCGGGATGGGCGTTGACGGGGCGGCGGGCGTAGGTGTGGTTGAAGCGGGTGTCGCGGGTGAGTGGCTTGACCTTCGTCCATGTCGCGCCCTGATCACGGCTGGTCCAAAGCATCATCTCGCCGCCGGTCGTCCACGGCTGCGGGCCGGGTTCGGTCGGCGCGATGATCCGCCACGTGCCGTCCGGCTCGATGTAGAGCGAGCCGTGGTCGTAGTTGTGGTCGCTGGTCGTGAATGGCCGGCGCACCCATTCCTTGCCCGTCCAACGCATCGTGAACCACGGCCGCAGGCCGTGCTTGGGGCCGGACTCGTAGCCCGTGGTCGTCAGGTAGAGAATCACTGGCCGGCCGTCGGCATCGAAGTTGAGGTCTTTGAGATAGACGACCTGCCTGTCGGCGCGCGCGTCGAGCACGAGGGCGGGATTTTTTGCCTCGGTCAATGGCAGCGTGAGCTGTTCGCCCGCGACGGTGCGCCACGTCTGGCCGTAGTCGGCGGTTTCGACGTAGTAGATGTTGGAGCGTTCGTTGAGACCGACGGGATTCGGGTGATAGTCAAACGCGCTCGCGAGCCGGTTGCCGCAGCGCCACGTGACCTGATAGTCGCCTTTCTCGATGTGCGCGAGACTCTGCGGCTCGCCCCATTTCACGCCATCGGCGCTCGTCATCCAGAACAGGCCCCGGCCGAGCTTGTAGCGTGTGTGGAGGAACAGGAAACCTTTGCCGGGCATCCACCACGGATGCGGGTAGGAGAAGTTGGTCTCCATGATCTGCTCGAACTCGTCCACCGAGTAAGGCTTCTTGCTGCGGTGAACCCACGATGGCCGCGAGGTGCCGTGGGCGGCGGAGAAAATCCAGACGTGGCCGGCATCGTCGAGCATGATGGTCGGGTTGTCGTGCGCATCGTCGGTCTTTTTGTTCAGCAAGATCGTCGGGCGCGGCACCTGGCCGGTGGTGTGGTCGTAGTAGCTGACCATGTGGAGGAGTTGGTTCTTCTCCTTGAGCCGCCCGCCGTAGCAGAAGAACGTCTTGTTGACATCCTTCGCGTAGTAAGCGTAGGGCAACATCTGCTGCGGGTAGGTCGCGAAGCCGCCGCTGTATTTGTAGCGATACGCGTCCTTCGACGGCTGGTTGTAATACCAGATGCCGCGATAGCCGTCGTCCTTCGGCTGCGGCTCCGAGAAGCAGGGCAGTGTTGACGCGAGGAACATCAACACGAGGGACAATCGGGGGAGGTTGGCTTTCATGCCGGTATTCTCATCAAACCAATGGTTAAATCAACCCATCAAATGGGCTTTGAGACGTCCTCGACCTGAAACGCCTCTGCGAACGGCGCGTCGCAGGACAGCTCCGCCGCGATCTGGCGGTTCACGTCGAGAATGCGGTCGTCGAAACCACGGCCGCGCTGCCGGCGGTTGCGATGCTCCTGCGAGCAATGATGCAGCAGCAGCCGGCGTTTCCAGCGCGCCGCTTCCTCATCAAACGGCATGTAGAGATCGGACCGGAAGCTGAGCGTCTTCGGGTCGCGTATGAGAAACGCCGCAACCGGTTCATCGAACGACGACGCCACCCGCAGAAACATGGCGTGAACGCGCCGGTGGCCGGCATTGCTGTCCGCGCCGTGCGGCAGGAAAACGATTTGCGGCCGGTGCGGCAGGAGCTGACGCCGGATCGCGGCTTCGTTCCCGGCATCGTCGAGCGGCGCGCCCGCGTCATCCTCCTCCAGCCGCAGAAACGTCACGTGCTCTTCGCCAAGACCGAAGAACCGCAAACTGTTGCGCTGCTCCTGCTCGCGCGCCGCCGCTTTCGTCGCGTTGTCGGGCGACGGGCAGAACTCGTCGAGCACGCCGCTCGCGCTGCCGCTAACCACGGCGAGATGGATCGCATTTCCATTCCGCTGGAAGAACCGCAGCGTGACGCCGATGGCGTCGAAGTCATCCGGATGCGGTGCGAGCACGAACAGCCGTAGTTCCGCCGGCCACTGGATTGCAGGGATGGCGGCAGGCCGCGGGCGATCCAAGAGTCTCTGCAGGCCGGAGTTCATCGCGGAGCGGCGAGCGTCTGACCGCAATACCAAAGCATCCGCGGCAGATGGAACGGCCCTTTCCACATGTTCCCTTTCAGTTGCGACGACACGCTGCCGTCGCGGTGCAGATAGCCATACCACTCGCCGTGCTCCGGGTCGGGGAAATGCGCGAAGCTCCAGTCGTGCGCCATCCGGTGCCAGCGCGCGTATTTCGCGTCGCCCGTGAGCGTCCACGCCAGCAACGTGGCGATGATCGTCTCGTTGTGCGGCCACCAGAACTTCATGTCGTGCCAATACTCCTGCACCGGCAGCCCGCGCAGGTCGCGGAAGTAGTAGATGCCGCCGCATTCCTCGTCCCAGCCGCGCGCCCACATCCAGTCGAGGATCGTCAGGCCAATGCGGATGAGCCGTTGGTCGCCGCGCAATTTGCCCTCGTGCATGATGAACCACGCCGCCTCGATGGCGTGGCCGGGATTCAGCGTCCGCCCGTCGAAATGGTCGATGATTCCACCGTCCGGCGCGACAACCTCCATCAGCGCCCCAAGCTCCGGCTTCATGAAATCGCGCTCAATCTCC
>Ga0265297_10009777_pt1 | contig 12259 bp, 19 predicted proteins | sample Munlanlwell13791_FD_192502 | JGI IMG/M metagenome (GOLD analysis project Ga0265297, IMG submission 192502) | Leachate microbial communities from a municipal landfill in Southern Ontario, Canada - Leachate well 137-91 | ecosystem: Engineered > Solid waste > Landfill > Unclassified | place...
ATGCCTGGAATGAGTACGTTGAATTCTCTTGTTCCTAATATCCAATATGATGCTGCCTTGAATATTTTGAATGCTCAAATGGCTGAGTTAGAAGCAGACCTCCCAGAACTGAAATACTACAACTTGAAAGACCAATCTAACGTTTCTACTAAGACTGTAAAAACCATATTAGCCTCGGCTCTTGATAGGGCGGGTGAGGCTCAGGATAACTTAAAGGACGGTTTAATCAGACTAAACGAAATGGCTCTAACGATTGGTTCTTATTTTGGATTATGGAATGTTGGAAGTTATGAAGCGGGTGATTTTGACCATGAAATTTTATGTGATGATTTCTTCTCAGAATCCATGGACGAAAAGGTTACAACTCTAAAAATGCTTAGGGATTCTTCTCTTGGCTTAAGAACTGCCTTGAAATTAGCTGGTTTTAGTGATGACATTATCGAACAGGCGGTATTAGATGCTGAAGAAGAACAAACTAAAAGTGAAAATGCTTTAGCAAATAGTCTAGCGAGGTTCAACGGACAATAAAGGATAGGGAGAGATGATAAATTCTCTCCCTATTTTTTTATCTAGGAGAAAACAATATGCCAAAAAGAAACTGGAATAATGAAGTTCGTAAAACCTATGATGAATTTCTAACCAAAATGGCTAATGGTGAAAAAGAAGAGTTCCTAAAATTCGCGGTTGAATGGGGAAAAGTTGAAAAATCATTAGAAGCAGATTTGCTAAAACTCGCAAAAATGCAGGTAAAAGACCGTAAACAACTATACAAAAACAAATATTTCCAAAAATTCTTGTTTGATGTCAGGCAACAAACCTATAAATATAATCTGTTAGTAGCCGCTGATATTGCAGACCAACAAAGAAAGTACATTCAAGGTTCATTAGGAATTCTAACGGATGTATTGAGGGTGAATTTGGTTCGATTGAATCCTAAAGCTGTTGAATTTATGATTGGCCAAACCTTTAATGGCACACCTCTATTTAAACTCCTACAAAAAAGTTATCCAAAAGATGTTGATAACCTGGTTCGAATTCTAATCAACTCTACAGCCAAAGGTATAAACCCCCTCGAAACTGCAAGGTTGCTAAAAGAATCCATGAATGGAAACATTCAGAGAGCTATCACCATAGCCAGAACAGAACAGCTTAGAGTTTTTAGAGATTCTAATCTATTAGCCATGAAAGAAAGTGGGGTAGTAAAGGGGTGGGAATGGGATGCTGAAGATGACGCATGTCCAGAATGTGATGAAAAAGATGGAAAAATCTATACTCTGGATGAACCTTTTGACACTCACCCTAATTGCAGATGTGCCCCTCTGCCAGTAGTGTAATTTGAATTATTAGAGTTTTATTAGAATTTCAAAAACCTATTGACAAATGATAAATCTTGTGATATTATTAAAGATAAGATAGATTTATCTGATTACATCTTTTGAGAAAGGAGAGAAACCAAATGAAGAATTTTTGTGAAAAATGTCATGGATTGTTAGAACGTAGACCTCACAGGCGGACTCCGCTGTGTGATAAATGCTATGCCGAGAAACGAAAAAGTAACGTGGCCATAGCAGTAAAGAAAATTAGAAAAACAATGGAGAAAACAAAAGTGAATAAGATGGATGTTATTTTCAAGAATTATCTGGGTGGGTTAGTTGAGATTATCGACTCTAGAATACCAGAAGATGCTAAAAGAACTAAAAATGAATGCTGGTTTATGGTGGATGGAATTCAGAAACCAAAAAATCTACCTGCTGGATGGTCTTATCAGTTCCCAAATGAGAACCAGACCAAATTTGTATTTGAACTTGACCAAAAATCAGACAATAAACGATTTGAGGCTATGTTAGGTGTATTAGAGATTGCAGGATATTTTCGGCTAATGTCTAAATAGCTAAATATCAATTTTATCTGATTACACTATCTAATATTAGATTGAAGGTAGGGAATAGTTTTCTGGGGGATTTCGCATAGCTTCGTACAGATTTTTCGAAATACTATATTTGAAGATATAGATAAGACAATGGGGTATTTCGTATAGACTACCACTTTTCCCCAATTATAAGATTGAGGGTGTAGTAAGCTACACAAATTTGTATATGTTGAGATAAGGAGAAAAAATTATGAACATGTTTATTTTCTGGTTTACTGTATTTAGTTTTGTGTTTTCCTTTTTGTGCCTGTATGAGTCCCTGAGAGGCTATCGAGAATTGATTATATTGTCTGCCAAAATTGATGAAATTAAAGTGAGGTTATTGATATGGATTTACAAAGTTTCCTGGTTTACCTTTGTTCGAGTGGGGGCAACATTGCTGCTGCTTCGTTTTTACTCGAACAGCTCGATTTCTACCAAGCCCAACTCCCAAGAGCCAAAAAACTAATCTTCGCCGGTGTTGCTCTGGTATTGGCCTTAGCTGGTTATGTGGTACTTACCTATGTTCCTAAAGAAGTATTAGATGCTATGGCTCCATTTTTTGGAATTTTATACGCTACTGTTTCTAGTGTTTTTTTAGGGGAAGTTTTCCACCAAAAAACCAAGTAAATAAATTGAATAAACAGCACTTTAACAATTGAATATCACAGTACCTTAACAATTTTATATTTATTGATTTTAAATTTTATTGAAGGAGAAAAAAGAGATGGAAGAAAAAATTATTTTGTTGGAACGTATTGAAAAAATGGGACTGAGACTCGAAACCATAAAGTTGATGTGTCCCAAGTGTGGCAATAGTTGGGGAATTCGGCTGAGTGATTATCCTTCACTAGCTGATATTCCTAATAAGAAATTCTATTGCTTAAATTGTGATTAATTAGTTATTTAGAGAGGAGCAAAAACAAAATGACTACTGCTGCTAGAAAAATGAGTTGGCTGTTTTTAGATACAAAATATCGGCATGACGTGACCTTGGGCGAACTTCCAAAAGATATTCGATTTGATTATTTTGCTTTTTATATGATAGCCAGGGAAGCAGATGCAGAGGGTATTTTAGCCCAAAATAATAAACCACTGACCATAGGAAATTTGGCCTGGGAACTAAGAGATACTAAAGAAAATATCGAAAAATCGCTTGATGCTTTGATTGAAGTTGGTTTGATGCATTTTGAAGATGGTGGATATTGTATTTCTCGTTTTATGGACGAACAAACTCTTCGTGGTGGTGGGGAGGCCTACCAAAAGAAGTTGGAGTATGACAGAGCTTATCAGGCTGAAAAAAGGTCTAAGATTAAAAAAGTTTCTTCTTCTTTTGATGATTCTAATGAAATAAAAGAAGAACAAAATAAAGTAAAAGAAATTAAAAAAGAAGAAATTAAAGAAGAAGAAATTAAAATAAAGCAAAGTAAAGTAAAGGAAAGTAAAGTAGAGTCATCGTACGACATTTTAGAAGAATCGTACGATAATCGTACGACTATTTCTGATGATGATTTTTCTTCTTTAGTAACCGAATCCTTTCGCGATTTAGCAGAAAGTTACTATGACCAAAGACATAACTTCAATCAAGATTTGGAAAGACTTATTTCTTTTGTAGAAAAAGTGAATCCAGACCAAGATACTATTTACTGGTTATTCGAGAGAACCAAAAAGAACTTTAGAACTGTAGATGATATCTTTGATAAAGGTATTGATGTGCTGATTGATAACCTTGTTGAAAAAACTGGATATGTCGAGGAAACTGAATTACCTTTTTAGTTTACAAGCCAAAGAAGGGAGGCAGAATAACCCCTGCCTCCCAAATCAATAACCCCTCTATTTTTTCCTTTAGTTGCGCCCGCGTTAGCGGGCAGAGAAGAGTAAATGGCGCGAGGTTATTTTACTGTTTAGAATTATCTCTACAATGCCCTACAAGGCATCAGAATGGGCTTCTAAGCGATTTTACAGGCTTATAGGTCATTTAGTACATATTGAATATTTTTAACAACCTGAGCCATTCTACAGAGAGAAATATGAATATTGTACAATGTGTTATTGTAGATTATTGGTATTGAAGGATTATTTGTTTAGATTTGTTGATTTTGTTGTTGGATTTTGGTCTTGGTGATTTTGGTTTTGTTGTTGAAAATCAACCTACAAGCCTCTAGACCATTACCTTATTGTCAACCATACACTAAGGTATAGACAAAGAACATATCAAAAATATAAATAGTGAATAAATATGTTATTGTTAATCGAAATTATGGCAAGACTGCCATAAAAACAGAATAAATCTACAATAAAAAGTTCATTTTATGCTAATAAATTTGAGTTATTTGAATCATAATGCCTGATAATAAGGTAATTATCAGGCATAGTAAGGAGAAAATAGATGAAAAATTATCTTAGAAATGATGTTGATGGCTATGCCGCTGCTACGGTGGACAACAAAACTGGCAATATCCACATATGCGTTGTTGAAAATTATGATGAATGTGATAGTAATTTTTATCTTGCTATCAAATCTGGAAGCAAAGTTACCGAATGTACCTTAGAAGAATGGAGTTCACTACCACCCTTATATATTGGGAGCGTAATATTCGATAAAATTGAATATGAATGTACTTTCGATATGGCTAAATCTATTCGTGATATGTTTTTTAGTAGATTGGGTATCTCTAACCCATTCTAAAGGTATTTATAGAAGTTGTAATTATTAACATTTCAAAGGGCTATTGCCCTATTCTACCATCATTTTCTTTTAAGGAAAGGACAAATTATGAATTAGAGAAGGAGAAAAACCAATGGCAACTACACATTTTAACAATCGAGATAAGGTTAAACAGTTGATTGATTTTACTGGAATACTGAACGAAGGTAAATTATCAGCTACTGATATGGATGGAATGATTGAGTATAAAAATCAACTTTATCTTTTCATCGAAATAAAAGAAGGCAATAAAGATTTACCTTTTGGTCAAAAATTAGCCTTAGAAAGATTGACAGATGACTTATCGAAAGTCAAACCCACAATAGCGATAGTGGCAGAACATAACATCACCAATCCAAATGTAGATATTGTTATGGCTGAATGTATCGTTAGAGAAATAAGGTTCAATAACAAATGGAGTCCCGTAGAAAGTACAACCGTTAGAACTGTTGTTGATAAATTCATTAAAAAATATTCCAATACAAAAATGTAAAGTTGATTTCCTCTTTTCTTAGGGAGGCAAGATAGAAGGAGGAAAAATGGCTGTAATTTATTCACGTGATGTATTGATTGAGAACGAAGACTCAAATCTAACAACTCAAATAACGATGACTGGTTCTCCCGTTGTTGGTCCAAATATTAGTTCTATCAATGGATTTTTGGTTACGAACAATCCTAGTAATACTGCTACTGTTTGGGTATTTGGTTCTACCAGTGGAAGTTCGAATGGTTATCCCATTTTGAATGATGGAAGAGTCATTTTATTGAGTATCACAAATTTAAACCTTGCTTCCTTCCAAGGAACAGCGGGTAATAAAGTTTGTGCCATAAAAGCATAAATTAAAAATTAGGATTCTAAAAATCATCTTATTGGTAATTTATTGTTTATTGATTTTTAGAATCATCAAAATCTACCCATGGATTCATGGGGTAAAAAAAACTGTATTTCAGGAGGTTTATTGTGAGTGACAAAATTATTGATGGTCAGACTGTTGAGGAAGTGACAACCGAAACGTTGGAAAAAACTAAAACATTTACTCAGGCAGAGCTTGACAAAATTGTTTCAGAACGTCTTTCACGTGAAAAGACTGTAGCCAAGAAAACTATAGATGATTTAGCAGGGGAAAAAGGCAATCTCGAAACAATGCTGGCTAAGTACGAGGAAGAATTCAAAAAGGTTATTGAACCTCAATTGGAATCTGTTCCAGAGGAATATAGAGTCCTAATCGACAAGTTACCCCTGCTGGAAAAGTTGGAATTTATTTCTAACTTGGCAAAAAAGAATAATGAGGGTGGAAAGAGACAAATTCCTCAAACCCCCGCTAAAAGTGGACAAAATGAAGTTGTTCACAAACCTATTGGAAAAATTATCTAGATTATAGGAGAGTAAAAAATGACTGTTCTTTCTGTTAATACTAATGCTTCTTTGGATGCTGTTTCGGCTCAGAGAGTGCCTTTTATTTCTGGTTTGTTCGCTGGCGAAGCTCTTGATGCTGTTGTGCCTTGCTACATTCACACGGACGGACTCGTTTATGAGTTGGTTTCTACTTCTGGTTCTGTGGCTGCTAATGCCGCGAAACCCCTCGCTGGTTTCACTGCTGATAGTGTTGCTATTGGTGGGCCTGTTACTTTGTTCCGCAATGGTGCGCGGTTTGATTATTCTGCTGGTTTGACCCCTGGTGCAATGCTCTATCCTGCTGCTACTGCTGGTTTGCTGTCGGCCTCCGCTGTCAACACGAACGATTCTGCTATCGCCCTGGTTGTTACTGCCAGTGACATCATCGTCAAATAAGGAGATTATAAAATGGCTACTGGTATTAATTCTGTTGATGATTTGAGAGCTGTCAAGTACGCTTCGGCGGCTGAGTTTGGTCTGGATACTATCAATAAAGTTCTTCAGGCTGATTTGGATTATTTTAATGGTGAGGTGACTCGTCAGCTTGAATGGCTGTGCAAGCCCGTTACCGAACAGTCTATGGTTTATGGCACTTCTGCCAAAATCGAAATGACTGAAGTTGATGAATATGGTGTGGCTCCTAGCCGAAAGAATTCTGTTGGTCAGACTGTTTCGTTTCCTCTTCGCCTGTTTAGTTCCTCGATTGGCTTTACTTCTAAGTATTTGGAAATTGCCACTCCCGCTGAATTGACTGAAAAGTATTTGCAGGTTAAGAAAGGTTATGCTTACGAATTGAACAAGCAGATTCGCAAGGCTATGTATAACAACACGAACTATAACTTTGTGGACCGCAACACTAACGGCGTGACTCTTGCTGTGAAGCAGTTCATTAATGCCGATTCGAGTGTTATTCCTGATAGTCCCGCTGGTGCTTCGTTTGATGGTGCTTCGCATACTCATTTTATGGACGAACCCGTGATTTCAGCCTCGGCTGTTGCCAACTTGGTTTCGAATGTCACCGAACATGGCCACACGAAGGGCGTTAAGTTGGTGATTTCGTTGACTGATAAGGCTTCGTTTATTGCTTTGACTGGTTTCACTGCTTTGTCAAGTCAGGTTATGGTTTACAACGCTACTGACGCGACAATCGAACGCCTGGATAACTCGGACCTTGAGAATCAGAAGATTGGTTATTGGGGTGATGTGGAAGTTTGGGTGAAACCCTGGGCTGTTGCTAACTATGTTCTGTGTGTTGCTACTGATGCTGATGAAAAACCATTGGCTTACCGTCAGCGCCCACAGGCGAGTCTGCAAGGCTTGCGTTTCATGCCTGAAAATTCTGCTTATCCTTTGATTTCACGTTCGATGGAAGCTGAATTTGGTTTTGGTGTGTATAACCGCACCGCTGGCGGAATCCTTTATTTCGCTAACGCTACTTGGGCGAATCCTACGATTAGCTAATTTTAGCTAAACAAAAAATATGGGAGAGTCTTGAAATATAGACTCTCCCAACAAAAAATAAAAAGGAGGTCAGATGACTTTATCTGAATATTTAATTGCATATTTAGGCAATCTGGCTACTGACTTAGGTTATACCTCTGGTTCTCTTTCTGTTGTTGTCTCTGATACTCTTTTGGAATACGAAGTGGATACTGAAGCTGAAGCTATAGATTTCAAGAAGCTTTACGCTATCGCAAAAGTTATTGTTTGGAAAAAGATTCTAACTGATTTAGTAACCGCTTATAACTTTAGTGCCGATGGGGGAAACTTTCAACGCTCTCAGATGTATGACATGGCAATGAAAAACTATCAAGATTGTATCAATAGTGCTTTACCTTATCTTTCTGGCTATGCTATCGAGGTTGGTGAGATTAACTTTACGGATGACCCATACAAGAATGATGAATGGGAGTGGTAAATATGAAACCTTTCACTTCCAATGAAATCAATTCGATGAAATCTACTCAAGCCAGTTCACTTTTCGATACTTGCACAATCACTAATTACACTGTTGGATTGAATAGCTTTGGCGAACAAATCAAGTCTGGTTCTTATGTTACTTCTGCTAGTGGAATTCCCTGTGGTGTGTTTATGACCAATGGTGTAGAGGCTCTAAAAGGTGATGTGGTCCAAACAGATAGTGATGCTGTTATCAGGTTTGCCAATGGGGTAAATGTCAATAATAAAAGTCTAATTACCATAACTCATAGATTTGGTGGGGCTGTAACAAATGTGAACTATGAAGCTACAGAATATCCTCGTATTGGTATCTCTGGGACTCAAATTAGAGTCAAGAGGGTAACAATATGAGTGGTATAGAAGGTTTGGACGCTCTCAATAAACAGTTAGAGTCCCTGAAAGGACTAACCCCAAAATCAATGCTGGCTGGTGCTTATACGTTGATGAAATATTCAATGGAGAATGCTCCTGTGAAAACAGGGTTTCTAAAGAATAGCCATTCAGCTAATGAAACCGCTGATGGTGCTGAAATGGTGGTTAGTGCTGGCTATGCTGAGTTTGTAGAATTTGGAACCTCAAAATGGGAAGGGAAACCTTTTGTTCGTCCAGCAATTGATGGTCATAGTGATGACATTGTTAAGGCTGTTGCAGAGGCTATTCAAGAGGATATAGGAGGGAAAATGTAAATGATAGAAGAAACAATTAAATCATCCCTCAATACTCTTGGTTACGCTGCTTACCCTAATAAAAAGGTACAAGATGCTGCCTTACCATGTGTTGTTTACAAGCGGATTTCAAGAATTCCAAATCGAACACAGAACGCTACAGACACTTTGAGAAAGAGTAGATTTCAGTTTGACGTTTTAGCCTCTACTTACAGCGAAATGAAAATTATGTCAGAAGCGATAATTACCGCTTTCGATGCTACTAAAACTTATTTCACAGAAGGGAGTTTTCTACTCAATGATTTTGATGTTGTTGATGAAGTCTTTTACCGCCATGTGATTGAGTTCTTTATTTTCTACAAAGGAAGTTAAAAAAATGGCAGTTTCAAATTATGGAATTAAATTGATAAGAGAAACCTCTACGGTTGCCGATGTTGTCAGAATTGACCCCCCTGAAATAACACATGAAACAAAAGAATCTACGAGTCATGGCTCTGGAGGGTGGAAGGAAAAAACCCCTGGTAAGTTGAAAGGCATTGAAGAATTTTCTGTCGTTATTAACTGGGAGCCTAACAAAACAGACCCTATTGAAATTGTTCCTGGCGAAATTCAGGCTGATTTACTTTCTAACAATATTATCTTGTATAAGATTCGATTCAATACGTCACCATTGGTGACTTGGGAATTTTATACTCGTGTTATTGGAATTTCTCCTGAAGAAATGGATTCTCAATCGCCTGAGACAATGCAGGCAACTATAACATTCTCCCCTACTGGGGATTTAACGATTAACTAATTTTTGTTTTAAGGAGTTATTTAAAAAATGGCTATTTCTAATTATGGTGTTGTTCTCAAGCGTAGTGGCAGTGCTATCGCTGAAGTTGTTTCTCTTGACCCGCCTGAAATTTTGCATGAGACTATCGAGTCTACTAATCACGGTTCTGGAGGCTGGAAGGAAAGAGTTCCTTCTAAGGTGAAAGAGATTAGTGAATTTACTGCAAAGATTAACTGGACCACTTCGGCTTCTCTTTTGTCCGCTGATTTGGTTGCTGGTACTCTGAGTGCTTATTCACTTGATTTCCCGACGACTCCCGCTACGAGCTGGACTTTCAGTTCTTATATTACTGCTTACAAGATGGAAGAAATTGATGCTCAAAGCCCCGAAACGTTGATGGCTTCGGTTACGTTTAGTCCTAGCGGCTCCGCTGTTTTGGCTTAGTTTAAAAAAAAGGAGAAAAGAAAAATGAGTAAAATTTTATCCCGTGATGATATTTTGTCTGCCAATGATTTACCAAAAGAACTTGTAGAAGTACCTGAATGGGGTGGTTCTGTTTATGTTAGAGGTTTGAACGGACTTGAAAGAGATAAGTTTGAAATTTCTTGTGCAGAACAAAAGGGTAAAAATACGACCCTAAACCTTGAGAATGTACGCTCTAAACTTTTGGTTTTAACAATCTGCGATGAAGATGGGAATAGATTGTTTAATGATGCTGACCTGGCTAATTTTTGCAAAAAGTCTGCGATTCCTATCTCAAAGTTATTTGATATCGCGCAAAGATTATCTGGTTTATTAGATAATGATATAAAAAAGATGAGTGAGGATTTTTTACCCAGCCAAGGCGGAGATTCTATTTCCGCCTAGCTATAAATCTTGGATGGCCTTCTGTCGAATGGGGACTAAAGAATATTTCTAGTCGTGAAATATCTGAATGGATAGCTTTTTACTCAATAGAACCATTTGGAGATGATAGAGAAGATTTTCGAATGGGCATGATTTGTTCAACGATTGCAAATGTCAATAAGGGCAAAAGAACAAAAACTTTTGCCCCTAAAGACTTCATTCCAGACTTTACAAAGGCTAGAAAGGCTAAAGAACCGCAAAGCCCCGAGGCATTATTGGCAATCGTTGAACAAATGAACGCTATGGCGGGCGGAGCAGATTTAAGGAGGAAAGAGTAAATGCTATTACAAGAACTTATTGTTCCGCTGAAATTAGGACTTAAAGAATTTTCAAGCGGAATTGAAAACGCAAAATCTCAATTAGCTGGATTTGATAATCAGGCATTACAAGGATTATCTGCCGTAGGTGGTGGAATTCTTGCGGGTGGAATCGCTGCTGTTGGTGCTGGAATTGCTGCCGCTGGCGCTGGACTTATTCATTATGTAGGCGCGGCTGCTGAAGCTGAACAAATTCAGGCTCAATTAAACGCTGTACTTACATCTACGGGTGGTGTTAGCGGTATGACCGTTGACTCTGTCAATGATTTGGCTAACAGTCTGAGTCGAGTGACGATGTTTGAGGATGATGCTATTGTAGCCTCCTCTAACCTTATGTTGACATTTACGAATATTGGTAGTGATATTTTCCCAAGGGCACAAGCTTCTGTACTTGATATGGCTACTGCAATGGGAACCGATTTACCTTCTGCTACTATGCTATTGTCAAAAGCCTTGAATGACCCTATTGGTGGAATTAGCGCATTGGGTAGAGCTGGTGTTCAATTTACTGACGAACAAAAAGAAATGATAAAGTCCATGGTGGAAACTAATGATATGGCTGGTGCGCAAGCGATTATTATGGGTGAAGTTGAAACTCAATTCAAAGGTAGTGCTGAAGCGGCTGGAAATACATTCGCTGGTAAACTAGGAATCCTCAAAAACAATTTTGACAATATTGGTGAGGGTATTGGTGGTGTTTTACTGCCTGGACTAACTACTTTAGCTACTATGTTTTCTGATGCTTTGAATAAGCCTGAAACAATCGCCTTCTTGGATGGATTGACACAATCTATATCTACAATGGCAAATAATATTATTACCTGGATACCACAGGCTTTTCAGTTCTTACAAGATGCCTTTGGATGGTTGTCTAATAATCAAGGTGTGATTGTTGGTGCTTTAGCCGCTGTTGGTGTTGCTATTGCTGCTTTCGTTTATACGACTGTTGTACCCGCTATGATTTCGCTGATAACTACCATGGCTCCCGTGATTGCTATTATGGCGGTCGTTGCTTTGGCTGGCTATTTACTCTATCAGGCTTGGACTACAAACTTTGGTGGAATTAGAGACATTGTTACAAATGTTTGGAATAATCTACAACCCGTTTTTAATAATTTAAAGGCTTGGCTTGAAGTAGCTATTCCTGCGGCTTTATCTACTCTGGCTGGTTTTTGGCAAAATACGTTATTGCCTGCTATAGAAGCTGTTTGGTCATGGATGCAGGGGACTCTATTTCCGTTCATAGGCTCATTAGCAGATGTGTTAAGTGCTACTCTTGGTGTGGCTGTTACCGCTTTGGCTGGTTTGTGGCAAAATGTTTTACAACCCGCTTTAGAGGACGTTTGGCCTATCCTCCAGGATATTGGAGCCTTTGTTGGCGGCGCATTGTCTGGTGCTTTTGATACGGTTTCTAAAGCTATTCAGGGAGCTACAGAATGGCTTTCTGGGCTTGCTGATAAGTTACGAAAGCTTAAGCTGCCGAGCTGGCTTCAGCCTGGAAGCCCGCCGCCTCTTTACTGGGCATTGAGGGACATCCAAACTGCAATGAAGGATTTGAACAATGGTGAATTACCTGATTTTAGTTCAAATCTTGCTATGGACGGAATTAATAATCCAACATCTTG
>Ga0265297_10009778_pt1 | contig 12259 bp, 7 predicted proteins | sample Munlanlwell13791_FD_192502 | JGI IMG/M metagenome (GOLD analysis project Ga0265297, IMG submission 192502) | Leachate microbial communities from a municipal landfill in Southern Ontario, Canada - Leachate well 137-91 | ecosystem: Engineered > Solid waste > Landfill > Unclassified | place...
AGTCTGTCTGTGTTTGAGAAAACTACTATAAATGAACTGTTTATAAAACAACATTACATAAACAATACTACTCAAGATTCTAATCAACTGACTATCTTTGATTTATAACCGGACAGTAGTGATATTCATTATAAAGCGGTGAAAGTGACTGTGAATTTTTTATTGTTTGTAGGAACAATAGTATAATTCGTACCATCCATATTTACTTTATCGAAATTGAATCCATCTTTTAAATCAACAGATACCTTATATAAAGCGGTTGCTGTAGGAACCGGTAATTTAAGTCCATTTCCAGACATTGTAACTCCATCGAAATATTTCGAATAAATTTCCATTTTAGATGCATCGGGGTTTGATATTGGAGCTGCAAAGAAAGCAACATCACCTCCCCAAGGAAGTATATATAAAGTACCTTCATATGTGTTTGTAGTGCCTTTTCTGTATAAGGTCATCATTGTTGATTGATTCCAACTATGAGAGTCAGCTTCGTATTTACCCCAGCACCAACCATCCATATAAATTGCATCAGGGTAACCGGTTTCTTTCCTTACATAAACATTTCCAGAAAAGGCATCAATATGAACGTAATATTGCCCAGACTCTTGTATAACTGTCCAGTTCGCATTGCCTTTCCCACTAAATACGTCAGGATCACAAAACGCAGTAGTCAAATTTACCCCTTGTGCGCTAATTACTTGATTTTTAGTCAAAGTCATTGTGCCATCATACTCGTAATATTTATCTGGAACTATATTTAAAGTAGTGCTCGCAAATGTCATTGTAGAAACAACAAGAACTCCATTGATAAATATTCCCTGATTGGTGTACTCGAGAGTTTTTGTTCCATCTGTTAACCTCACTTTGCTAATAGTTGTGCCATCGGCACTAAATACTTTAATTGTATATGGACCACCAGCAGAAATAACAAAACTGGCTGGTATGTTGTCGGCACCCATAACAATTTGTCCACCACTATACACGATATATTGTTCTAAACCGGCTTTTTTGAAACGAAATGTTCCGGCAACGATATTTCCCCACATATCATCTGCAGGATCACCGGTGCCCGTATTAGGAGCAGTCCAAGTCCACATTTTTTGTGTTCCGATTGTGAATCCGCTCATCTTCATTTTGGCTTTTTCGGTATCAATTTCCCCATCTGCCCAATGTCCTGAGATATTTCCTAAAATATAAAGACTTTCGGTCATTGGATTCCACGTTTGAATTTCACCTAATGTTAAGTCAAAACTTAAGGGATTGAAAGAAATTTTGAAATATTCTTCAGTTGCTTTACCAAACGTAATATCACTACTTCCCATTGATTGTATAGTTGTTCCTTCAAGTCCCCATGCCATACCCGATTTATCGGTATTGGTGTAGATTTTACCAACGGCATTAACTGGGAAAAAATCTGAAACTTCGAAAACTGCCCCGTTTTTCTTCATGGGGTAAGCTGTGTTGTTTATGATAATATACAATTGATCAAAAACGGGTAACCCTAGATTTTTAATCACGAGTTCTTTTGTGATTAATGCATCTGCAGCATTTTTCACAGTTACGCTAACAGTCATATCACCCGCTGTTGCATTTTTTGGTAGAGGAATGGTAAGTGCTTCATTCATTGCAAATGTTTTGCCAGTCAGCATTTTTGTTACTTCAAAAATAGTACCGCTTGCATTACTCATACTAATTGTATAAGCACGCAATCCTGTTTCATCTGAAACATCTCCGGTCAGAGTTACTACATCCCCATATTTTAAAGTGCTTTCAGGTGAGATTTTCAAGTTCTCAATTTTGGCCTTTCCAGCATTGGGGTCAATAGGATCTTGTGTTTTACATGCTGTAAAAACAGCGAACATAGTCGTTAATAAAGCAAATGCGAAATACTTAAAGTTTTTTTTCATAAGAATTATTTTTTGAGATTGAGGAAATTTAAAAATTTATTATTGAATTTGAAATATATCTCTTAAATTCAGATTTGTGAAATTGACATAAAAAAGTAACAGACTTTAAAAATGAAGTTGGTGATATTATTTTATCATTACTTTTTGTGAATACTTTTTACCCTCTACCGTTACAAAAACTAAATATGTACCTGAGTGTAAGTTAATGTTGGAATTAGTTATCGCTTTTAAACTGGTGACTTGAGCACCCGATGGAGTATAAACAGCAATATCACAAAGCTTATTTGATTGTACTGTGAGAAGATTTGTTCCAGTTTGTATGTGTATGTTGTTTATAGTAGCTTTTATCAAACCGGTTGACGTTGATTCGCTGAAAGCAAGTTTCTGAACTTTTAAATTTGCTGCCCATACAGTATTGTTGTTCATTTTCAGCATATATTTACCAACTGGAATGTCCGTCATGTCTAATTGACCTAAATTTTCCTCGGTGAAATTACTTGCACTAACAGTATACCATATTTCGGGGAATGTTTTAACAACTTGATTTGTAGTCATATTAATCAAGCTAAATTGTAATTTTCCCCCATCATCGCATTTGCATGTCAATTTCACATCAAATTTCGTTGATTTTTTTAAATCAATCGCCCAACTTGCCCAGTGTAACGGATTTTGAGCAGACCAAGCAGCCGATTGAAAATCAAGATATTGATTAATATCCTGATCTTTCATAAAAGGATGGTAATATGCATTCCCTGAAAGTAATTCGGCCGTAGTTTCAACCGAAGTAATGGTTCTTGGTTTCACCGAGTATAGATTTCTGTTTGAGAAATTCCAATCATTCGGTTGGGTATAGTTTTCAGCTTGACCACCGACTTTAAATGTAAATCCTAAGCCAAAACTTGTTGCCAGTGGAATTTGTGAAGCAATCGGCTGTCCGGGAACAGTTAGCAATTTTGCTTTTAAAAAACCGGCTTCACCAATAACTGCATTTCTAGCAGTATCAATTGGTGCCCAATTCCAAGGGAAAGTCCAATCTTGTTGAGTACCTGTTTTATTGAAATAACTAATAACGTTACTTGTGATATAATCTATTCCGGCAGCTGTGTAAAGCCAATTACTGGCATGTCCGGTGTTAGCACTTCTATCGGCATCGATATAAGCCTGCATGAAATCTGGTAAAGTATAATCAAAATGTTTATCTGTCGCATCTTGGGTTTCCATCATGTAATAAACAGAATCGGTTGATACATAGACTTTCCCATAAGGGAATACTCCTGGTTCAGTTAAAACCGGTACATTGGCCCAATCGGCTTTGGCCCCATCCACCACAATAGTTTGTGAATTTAATAGCGATGATGTTAACATTAACAAAACGGTAAAGAATAGTTGTTTTTTCATTGTAGTTGTTTTAAAAATTAACGATTAATCTTGTTTTAGAAAGGAATATATCGTATTAAAATTTATTTTGAAAAAATCAAATTTCCTGAATAAATAGTGGTTTTATTCTCGGGTGCAATCTGAACATCGATACCTAATTTATTATATCCGGTTGCTTCTTCCCAAACGTCTTTATTAGCAAGTCGTATCGAATAGTCAGGATTTGCGTACAACGTTACTTCAGGATCCGGTAAGTTTAGATAGAGCGTATATTGTCCGTTAGGCATGTCTTGTGGAATTCCTACTGTTATTTCAATTACACTCTCAACTAATGGTTTCCATAAACGTGGTTCCACATCCAATTTTACTTTATAGATGTCGTTTGTCTGGACGTTTTTTAGAACCAACTCGACTAATCTTGGATTAAATAAAGAAGCATACCCTAAATTTTTTAATATAATCCGAGCTGTAAAGGTGTTACCTTGAGCGACTTTTTCAGTATATTCTCCAGAAATGAGTTGAAAGCGATAGCCTAATTCACGAAGTATGTTGTCCATTCCTCCTTGTATTATCCATTGATCATTTACACCATGATAATAATCTTCATTTAAGTACGACCACCTCAAATAGCGCATATCATTTTGAGCTTTAGTAGCGTCGGCAGGGCTAACACCATCCGGAGGGCAAGTTTCCCCACCTATGGGCACATATAAACATTCTTTATTGAGATAGGCTTTATCTGCATCTACATTAGTATACGTTCCATAATCTGTAGTACTTGCTAAAAAACAATCATTGTGAAAACCTACACGAGCTATATTTTGCATACTAAATGCTTCAGACTGTGTGAGAGTTGTCGACCGTTGGAAGTATTCTGTTTTATATGCCGGTGTACGTACTTGTATCATTCTTCGAACTGGCAATGTTTCGAGTAGTTTTTTCAGAACCAAACTTCTGTTTCCAGATGTATTCAATCCATTTGTTGTATAGTACCATTCACCCCATGAACCGATAAAACCTGCTTGTAAAACTGCTATTACATCGGCATTTTTTTCTAAATATGGCTTGAGTTGATCCAAATGCTGAAGTATTATGTTCAATGGAGCGTCAGGTTCTGTTTCACTTTCAGAATAGGCAAATCGTAAAACACATTTTACCCCTGATTTGCGAATTGTTGCCATGTCATTATCAAAATCGGTTAATGCTTTAGTAGAAATTGGAGCATTCTTGAAACTTTTCAGATAGCAATATCTCATAATTAAAGATATGTTATTGCTCCGATAAGATTTTAATGTCGATTCACTCAATACGCCGTTTCCAGTACCTAAATCACATGCAGTATACTTATAAAATCCGCGTTCGGGATTGGGAAATTTTGAATCATCCGAAATATATGTAATGACTTTCGATTCATTTGGTTTCTCAATCGGTTTTGACGAACATGTGATGCAGCCAACTAATAAGATTAAAACTAATGTTGTTGATATAATGATTGATTTCATATTTAATATTTTTTATTTATTGAGCATATCCCGGATTCTGTTTTACTTGGCCTTTACCATCAACGATTACTGAGAGTGGAAGTGGATAAAGGTATTTGTATTTTGAGGCATAAGGAGCCTGATTATTATTAAGCAACATTACACGATCGTATAATTTGTCAAATCGGATTAGATCAGCTCTATATTGTCCACTTTCGCACCAAAATTCGTGACTGCGTTCAGTAAGCAATTGATCAATAAATGATTCTTTTGAAGGAAAATCAGTCAGTTTTTTATTTTGTAATTTTGCTCTTCTACGTACCTGATTCATCAACTCCAAGGCTTCAGCATTTAATTCCCCTCCTGGTTTCATAACTATGGCTTCAGCCAATGACAGTAGCACTTCCGGATAACGGAAAATAACTATATCCAAATTGCTTAACCCCCCATTACCTGGAACACTTGGATCGATCATATATTTTTGGGGAATTGGACCTAAATCCATTGTTGCACGTGGATTTGCCCTATTTACCATTTGATTATCATTTGAACTTTTGTATTCCGTTATCAGATAAGTTTTTCTTGTATCATTTGCTTCGAAAGTATCATAGAACCACCAGGTACTTTGAACTGTACCCCATCCTTTAATTGGAGTATCAGAATCAGGAGGCATGCTCATCATAAGCCATTGTGATGTATTTGGTCCAGCCGGAGAAGACGGAATTACAAATATATATTCAGGATTATTTTTGTTCATTCCACTAAGTTCGAAAAGCGATGGATAATTTTCAACCAAGGAGTATCCATAATCTGACCCCATAAGTTCACGGGCAACCGTTTCCACTTTGTTGTAGTAAGTCTTATCATTTACTGTTTCGTGAAGGTAGAGACGAATTAATAATGTTTTTGCCAAGCCTCTGCTAAACTTTCCATATTCGGTAGCTTTGGGTAGCGGTAGATACTCTCCTGCAAATTTCAAGTCATCTTCGATAAATTTAACCATATCAGCATTTGAAAGGCGAGCTAAAGGTTCTTCTTTCAACGGGTTTTTAAGGATATCTAACGGAGCAACAACCAGTGGACCGTACATATCAAATAAAATATAAGATAAATACCCTCGTGCACAACGAACTTCTGCAATATATTTATTCTTAATATCCTGACTCAAGTTACTATTTTCAATAGCATCTATTACCAAAGTGCAACGACTGATTTTGCTAAAGAAACCATATGGTGCTTCTCTGGTGTAATAGAAATAAGTAATCTCGGCATTAGTTTCATTGAATGATAATTCATGGCATAACTTTTGCGCCCCAAACTTTCCAGCAAGCACTTCAGTACAACTCTCGTTGACAAACATTTGACCTCTTTCAGAATCTGAGTTGATTCCATCCCACCAATTGCCTCTTAGTGGATAATAGCACGAAAGTACCAATGCATTTATATCAGCTTCGGTTTTAGGGAAAATTGATGGATTAATCTCTGAATAATCGATTGGGGTTAGATCGTTACAACTCACTATAAATAGTGGAAGCAAAAAAATAACTATCTGCTTTAGTATTGTTTTCATTCTGCTTTGTGTTTTTATATATAAAACTAAAATTTAACGTCGAGTCCGAAAGTAAATGTTCTTGCATTTGGATATGCAGCTGCATAAGCATCTGTCTCAGGATCAAGCCCTGTATATGGAGTAATGACAAAAACATTGTTAAAATCAACATAAACTCGAAAACTAGAAAATATTTTTTTTAATACTGGAATTTCAGGCAATGTATAGCCTAGGGTGATGTTTTGCAATCGAATAAACCATGCTTTTTGATAAAACCAATCACCATATCCATAATTCGACCAGCCATAGAAAGAACTTGGATAAATTGTTGAGGGGTTGTCCGGCATCCATCGTTTATCTAAAATACGTAATCCATTGTATCCGTATTGGGAAATTCCATCGGCAGTTGATCCGTATGCCATATAAGTAGGATCCATCATTACTCTGTCAAATAATCCATTAAAGTCGAAACTGAGATCAAAGTCATTTATTTTGAAATGATTTGAAATACCGGCAATATAACCTGGATCAGTTGTACCCATAAGCCTTGTGTCAGCATCATCTATAATTCCATCAGGTTTACCTAAAAGCATAAATCTTCCATTCTCAACTACAGGATCTCCATTTTCATCCCTTTTATATCCATTAATGTCTTTAATAATTAGTTGCCCTGGTTTTAAATCGGGTTGAGCTGCTGGAACAGGATCACCCACTTGTAAAATTCCTACAGCAACACGAGAATAAATGGAACGAATAGGATCATTTGGATTCTCATAAACAGTAGGTTTCCAATCGTTAGTTCTTTCTAACCAACGATCTCTGGATAAAGAAAAAACAAAGTCGGTAGTCCATGTAAAGTTTTTATGAGTTATATTTTTTGTATTTATTGTAGCCTCAAAACCTTTACCTTGTGTTTTCCCAATATTTGCCATGACAAGACTAACATCATGATAAGCATTTAAAGGTTTATAGTTTAATAAGTCAGAAATTACACGATTGTAAAACTCAAACGATCCCGATACTTTACCATCGAACATAGCTATATCTAATCCGAGATTCAATTCTGTTGTAGTTTCCCATTTTAAATCTGGGTTTTCAAGTCGTGATTGAAATACACCAATTAATGGTAGATTATCTACAGTATTCCATGCCGGTGCAGCAGAATAAGACGCAAAAGCATTACTTCCGATACTAGAATTACCAGTCTGTCCGTAACTAACTCGTATTTTAAACATCGAAATTGTAGGACGTGCAAATTTCATAAATGATTCGTCAATCATATTCCAACCTACTGCAATAGATGGGAAATACCCCCATTTATTGTTTTTTGCAAAAACACTAGCACCATCAGCTCGAAGTGTGGCAGTAAAAAGATATCGATCCAACAAAGTATAGTTTAGTCGTGTAAAATATGATATCATATTATTTTCATTTCCCCAAGAACCAACTATTTTTGTTCCTTCACCAGCATTAAGATTATTCCATGCAAAACCATCAGTCAGAAAATCATTATTACCCACATTATGTCCATTTGCATTAAAAGTTTCCGTTGAAGTTCCTAACAATACTCCTATTTGATGTTTATTATTAATTTTAAAATTATAGTTGGCTGTTCCCTCTAATAAATACTGTTCATTTAAACTTTGATTAATTGTAGCAATACCACCTGAGAGACCTCCGAATAAAGTTGTTTTAGGCATATAAGTTTTACGACTTTGAGAGGCTATGTCTGTTCCAATACTAAATTTTAATGTAAGATCTTTTATAGGTTCTGCAATAACATGGGCATTAGCAAGAAATCTATCCATTAATCCGTAGTCTTGTATAGTAAGAAGTGAGTATGGATTTGGTTGGGTTGGTAACATGGGATTAATAGGGTAATTTCCATTCTCATCAATAGCTTGAATTTGAGGTCCCATTTGAACTGCTGCACGTAGTAAACCTGATTTTTCCCATTGACCTGCACCCAATGGGGTATTCGCATTGTCTATTCGGCTTGCAGTTAAATTTATTCCTATTTTGAAATATTTATTGATGGTTTGATCTAAATTTATCTTACCAGTATAGCGTTTCATTTCGGAGTTCTTTATGATACCTTTATTATCAAAGTAATTTAATGACGCCATAAATTTTGTTTGATCAGTTCCAGATTGAACACTTACGTTATGTTGTTCGATACTCCCAATACGTGTAATCAATCCAACCCAATCAGTTCCAATACCTGCATTGTTAATTTGACTATCAGTATAAGGCAGTGCATATTTAACACCATTTTTAGGAGAATTCATAGCAGTTTCGAGCGTACGATTTCCATAGGGTGTTACTTGGTTTTCCCACATCCACGTGTCCCAGCTTGCATTATTCTTTGCTGACATCCAGTCTTTTAAATTGTAAACGTCAAATATATTCGAATGTTTCTGAATAGCATAAGTTGCATCGTAACTTACCACTGTTCGTCCTACAACACCTCTTTTAGTTGTAATCAGAACAACTCCATGTGCAGCTCTTGCACCGTAAATTGCTGTTGCTGATGCATCTTTTAATACTTCAACAGAGGAAATATCGTTAGGATTTACAAAGTTTAAAATACTCTGAGTACCTGCATTAAGTCGTTCATTTCCACTACCAGGCTGATCGAGAGTTGCAATTGGAAATCCATCAACTATATATAAAGGTGTGTTACTTGCATTTATTGAGCCAGCCCCACGGATTAAAATATCAAGTCCTCCGCCAGGTTGAGCACTATTTTGAATTATGCTTAGCCCTGCAGCTTTCGCTTTTAACGCAGAACCTATTGATGAGGAAGCTACTATATCCATATCTGAAGATTTTATAGATGATACGGCACCTGTCAAATCTCTTTTTTTAACTGTTCCATAACCTATCACAACTACTTCATTCAATAATTTAGTGTCTTCTATAAGTATTATATCATAGTGATCTTTTCCCAATACCTGTATTTCTTTCGTTATATAGCCTATATAAGATACTACAAGCTGCGCATCGGATGGTACTGCCAAGCTAAATTTCCCATCCGTATCCGATATGGTACCCAGCGAAATTCCTTTCGCTTTAATAGATGCTCCAATAATGGGTTGTCCTTTATCATCGGTTACCAAGCCGGTTAACTTTTTTTGTGTTATAGAATTTTCTTTGACTTTAGCAACAAGAACAACAAGATTATTTTTTTCTAGTTTAAATAAAATGTCAGTGTTTTCTAAAAGAGTAGTCATCGTTTTTTCAATCGTTGCATTTTTCACTCTTAAAGAACTAATTTTGTCTAATCCTTTAAGACCCTCGTTATAGAAAAAGCGGTATTCACTTTTTATTTCTATTACTTTTAAAATTTCTTTTAGTGATTGGTTTGAAACATCAACCGTGATTTGCGCATTAAGGCCGGTTGAAAACAATGCCATAAACAGGAGTAAACATCCTTTAAGCAATGTCTTTTTGAGTGGATTTGTGATGATTTTTCTTTTCATTATTATTTAATTGAATTATTAGAATTATCGGTTTTATAATAGGTATACAGATTAGAACTAATTTATCACTATTCAAAAATGAAGTTTAACATTATTTTTGAATAAAAAAACAGCAAGTTGAATCAAATATCAACCTGCTGCTCTTTTCAAATCAAAAAATCAAATATTTTTATGGATTATAATGTTCCATTAATTTTTTGTTTTCGAATAATGTAACCTGCTGTTTGTCTATTTGAAACGAAACTGGCGAAGTAAGCGTAATGATATTGAGAACACTTTCCAGGCTATTGTTATTAACCGTTCCAGTGTAGTGCTGATTTTTAAGTTGTTCAGTTGCAAATATTATTTCTACATTATAAATTCGTTGAATGGTTTTAGCTATTTCACCTAACGATTCATTCTCGAATCTCAACTCGTTATGAATCCATCCAGTAAAATCTGTTGCATTCGTTACTGCGCTTAAAGCTTTTTTGTGTGTAGTCTTATCATACATTACTCTTTCATTAGGCATTAAAATTGATTCACCATCAGGAGTAGTAACCCTAACTTTTCCTCTCATGAGTATTGAAGATATAAGATTATCTTCGTTGTAAGCCTTCATCCCAAAAGCAGTACCCAATGCTTCTACTACAATATCATTGCTCTTGACAATAAATGGTTTTTGGGGATTATGAGCTACTTCGAAATAGGCTTCACCATCTAATTCTAGTTCTCTTTTCACCTTGTTAAAATTAGCTGAATAAGTTAGTTTAGATTGGGAATTTAACCAGACTTTACTTCCATCGGGTAAAGTGACATTTGCTTTCTGTCCTCTTTCTACAGCTATTATTAGTGGTGCAGATGAAAATTCGTTTTTAGACATATAGAAGTACATACCTGCAGCAGTCAGCATAGGTAAAATAAATAAAGCTGCAACACGCAACCATTTTTTGGGTCGAAACCTGATGTTACTTTGCTTATCAGAGATTACATTGTTTTTAGTATTTGAATATATTTCTGCTTCAATATTTTTAAGCATGCGCATTTGGACTTCTCTATCAATAAGTGATGATGAAGTTGAGATTTGTTGCTCAAGCCACAACGAAATCTCTTGGTTATTTTGAATCCAACGACTTAAACGCTTGACTTCATAATCGTTAGTACGATTTTGGAGGTAACGTTCAAATATTTCAATACATTCTTCTTTTTGCATATTATTTGTACTATATATTATGATATACAGTTATTACTCTATTTTTCACTACTCACGTTAAGTTATTTTGAATCAAAATATAAAATCAACAAAATTAATAAGATATTATCATAATGATTTCTTAATTGACTTTTCATAAATGAAAGTGCTTTCGAAAGTTGTGTTTCAATGGTGCTTTCTGATATGTTTAAGTGTTTGGCAATCATCTTATTCGAAAAGCCTTCTTTCCTGCTTAAAATAAAGATCTTTCTTCGTTTAGGAGGTAATTTGTCTGCAAGTTTATCAATGTATTCTTCCAGTAATTTTTTTTCAACTTCTTTTTCTGTGCTACTATCAACATCAAACATATTTGTTTTTACATACTGCTCATAAATAAATTGAACGGTTTGATGTTCGTACTCATTGAGAAGCATATTCTTAGCAATTGTACATAAATACGAAATAAATGATTTTTCTGGATTTACATTTTCTCTCGCTTCCCACACCTTTATGAAAGTACGTTGGACCAGTTCTTCGGCAATATAACTATCTCCTTTCGACAACTTCATTGCAAAATTGTACAGTTTTCCACTATATCGATGATATAGGACATCAAAAGACTGCATAGAAGCATTCTTAAGTAATTCCAAATCTTCTTTTTCAGTGAGAGCCATACAAAATTATAATTTGGTCGGTTTATTAAATCATTAGATTGAAATATTTTTGATTACAAATGTAGTAACATTTTTTATAAAGTAGGTATTCAGAAAATATCAGAAATTATATTTCTTTCTTTTCTGTTCCCTCTTCTTAGTATTTTGATTTTACATATTGGTAACTAAACAAGCATTTTGAATGTTTAATTGTCGGTTTATATATGTAACAATAACGTGATTATGAAAATAACAGACCACTTTTATGAATCAGTTTCTTTTTGCATTGGAGTTAGTTTCACTGTACCAATTTTTCTTTCAAAGAATCAAATTATCATTTACTTTCAAGTCATGGAGTATGTAGATTCTTATGACCAAGCATTTTCGACAAGTTTTCGATAGGAACACCGTTAGTTAGTGTAACGGTCGTGGCAAAAGTATGCCGGGGAATATGAAAAGTGATCTTTTTTGAATCCCGCAAATGTACCATTCTTTATATTTAGGCTTGCTAATCTTTTTGCATAATAATTATTTACATTGACCCATGATCTGTTGTGCAAATGTTGTGCAAATACTAAAAACAAAAACGCTAAATCCCTTATTATTAGGATTTAGCGTTTTGCTTATGCGGTCCGGACGGGA
>Ga0265297_10009779_pt1 | contig 12259 bp, 13 predicted proteins | sample Munlanlwell13791_FD_192502 | JGI IMG/M metagenome (GOLD analysis project Ga0265297, IMG submission 192502) | Leachate microbial communities from a municipal landfill in Southern Ontario, Canada - Leachate well 137-91 | ecosystem: Engineered > Solid waste > Landfill > Unclassified | place...
AACATAAATACAAGCCTGCGCCAAAGGTATGCGCGCCTCCGGCATACCCACGAACTCCGCGATCTGTAAAGCCGCGTTAGCTAAAACTAGCGCCAAGGGGTCGGCATTGCCGACATCTTCTGCCGCTAAAATACATATCCTGCGCGCGATAAAACGCGGGTCTTCTCCGGCATACAGCATTTTTGCCATCCAATAAATAGCCGCATCAGGATCTGAGCCGCGCATGGATTTAATAAATGCCGAGGCGGTATCGTAATGCGCGTCTTCATCTTTATCATAGAGCACGGCCTTTTTCTGGATGGATTCTACGGCCACTGCCAGGTCAAAATTAATAACACCGTCTTTAGCTTTAAGAGTGGTGAGTACCCCTACCTCAAGGGCGTTGAGCGCCCGGCGGGCATCCCCTTCGCATACTTTAGATAAAAACTCCGCGGCCTTCTTTTCCATTTTAATTTTTAAATTCCCGAATCCGCTCTTTTTATCTTTCAGGGCGCGGGAGAGAATGCTGGAGACCTCGTCTTTGGCAAGAGCTTTTAATTCACAAACAAGTGAACGCGATAAAAGCGGTGCGGCAATAGAAAAATAAGGATTGTGGACAGTCGCGCCGATTAAAATAGGGTTACCATCTTCTATGTCAGGCAAAAGCACGTCTTGCTGGGCTTTATTAAAACGGTGGATTTCGTCGATAAAAAGGATGGTTTTCTTGCCGGTGTTAGAGAACTTAAGCTTGGCGCTATTAATTGCGCGCCTTAACTCCTCGACATTAGAGGTTGTAGCATTGATAGCAATGTAGTTGGCTTTTGTGACATGGGCGATACACCAGGCCAGAGACGTCTTACCGGTCCCGGGCGGGCCGTATAGGATCACAGAGCTCAAGCGGTCTGCTTCAATAGCGCGACGCAGGAGCTTACCTTCGCCTAAGATATGCCCTTGCCCGACGAAATCATCGAGGCTATCCGGCCGCATACGTACTGCTAAAGGAAGGTTTTTTGAATTTTCTTTTTTTTCTTCGGAGAATAAGTCCATAAATTTATGTTTCCCGCGCCGCACAAAAAAAATCCCCGCCTGTGCCGTTGGAAATGACAGTCTGAACCATGTTGGTTACAGGTGGGTGCCTCTCCTTAAGCGCCTTAGCACCCAAGGAAGTTGTGCTCCCATAATGTTGGTGTTGGTTCAACAATTATCAAATTTTCCAACGCGCACCGCAGGGATAAAAAGAGCGATTTTCTATTCAGAGTATAACACATGCGTATCTAGAAATCAATCCTTCCAAGCCTAACGCATTTTCGCGCTGAAGCGTTCAGTTAAAACCCGGCACACCGCGCTATGCAACGGATTAATTTCCGCTTCCGTAAGGGTTTTGTCGTCCGAACGGTAAAGACAGGAAATGGTTATGCTCTTAGTGCCGGGAGGGATTTGTTGACCCTGGTAATAATCTACAATTCTAGCTTGGCGTAACAAAGGTTGCCCTTTCTCCTGCATCGCCGCAAGTAATTCTTTGACGGCGGTGCCTTCCCTAACGATAATGCTCGTGTCGCGCACTATCGCCGGATACCTAGGCAGCCCCTGAAAGGTTTTATCTAAGTTTACATGCTTAAACATCTTTTCCAGCGAAAGCTCCAAGGCAAATACGTCTTTGTTTTTTATCTGCAGCCTGTCCAACGCGGCCTTTCTAAGTTTTAGCATCAAGCCTACCGGCTCTTTACCTATAGAAATAGCCGTTGCCTGCGCGTTAATCGCGCTAAAAGCATAATCCTTAATTCCAACGCGCATAAAAAGGCTCTCTAAGATACCCTTTAAATGCAGGAGGCTTACTTCATCCCGCACCAACCCCTGCCGCATCAGCATTGCCCTGGACCCGCATAAGCCTATGCCCAGAAACGTGCCTTCCTTGACCGAGGCTTTATCGCCTGAGAAAACATGGGATATCTCAAATATATTAATATACTCTTCTTTCTGGTTAAGGTTATAAGCTATACAACGGGCCAGGCTAGGAATAAGGTGCGGCCGCAAGATCTCCTGGTCTTGGCTCAAGGGATTCAGTATTTCTATGGCAGGCGGTTCATCAGGGCCGATAAAACTCTCTAACAAACTCTTATCCGTTAGCGTATAGGTGATGGCCTCGTTTAAACCCAGGCCCACGAGGGTCTGGCGTACTAAATCTATAAAATCTCTTTGCGGGTTTAGAAGCACCTGCGTGCGCACACACGGCAAACTTTGCGGAATCCTGTCATAGCCAAAAATACGCGCGACCTCTTCAATAAGATCTACCTCTAAATTCACATCAGCGCGGTGCGAGGGAATTGTAACGCTAAGGTTGTGCGCGGCTTTCTGCTTAACTTGAAAACCCAGATTTCCCAAATCTCTTTTTGCCTCTAAGAGAGAAATATCCGTCCCTAAAACCGAATTCATCCTGGATATATCCAAAGCAATGCTTTTTTTCTTTAGTTTAGGTATGCCGGAACTTTTCGCTAACCTGCAATTACCGCCGGCTATTTCCTGAATTAACGCTGCTGCGGCTATTGAAGCAGGCTCCACTATCTCTATATCAATGCCTCTTTCAAACCTATAGGAAGATTCCGTGGAGAACCCCAGTTTCTGCCTGCCGCGGCGCATAACAATGGGGTTGAATACCGCTGCCTCTAAAAGAATATTTCTGGTAGCAAAGCCTACCTCGCTGTCTTTGCCTCCCATGATCCCGGCTGCGGCCAGCGCCTTGTTTTTATCCGCGATAACTAATATCTCGGGATTAAGGGTTTTTTCTGAGCCGTCAATAGCCGAAAACTTTTCATTGCTTTTCGCTCGCCGTACTATAATTTGTCCGGCAGCCAATTTGTCCAGGTCAAAGGCATGTAACGGCTCCCCAAAGGTAAATAGAATATAATTGGTTATATCCACGATATTATTTACACTGCGGCAGCCGATTGATTCCAGGCGCTTCCTTAACCACTCCGGCGACGCCTCCACCTTTACTCCCTCGATTATCTTGGCAGAATAAAGGTAGCAGTCTTTTTTGTCATGGATCTCTATCTTAAGATCCGCAAGCTTACCTTTCTGAGCCTTGAAAGGAGTCTTGTCCGGGGCCTTGAGCTTTGACCCGGTGATCGCGGCTATTTCCCGGGCGATCCCTATTACGCTTAACCAATCAGGGCGGTTAGAGGTGATCTCGATTTCAAAAACCCAATCCCCGGATTTTTCTTCTAAAGACACAACCTCAAGGCCGGCCATAGTAAGTTTATCGGCAAGCGCCTGAGGTTTAAGCTTTATGGAAACAAAATCCTTTAACCAGTTGTAGGTTACCTTCATATTAAAATTGTTTTAAGAACCTCAAGTCGTTTTCAAAAAATAAACGGATATCATTAATACCATACTTCAGCATAGCGATTCTCTCTACCCCCATACCAAAGGCAAAGCCTGTGTATTTTTTGGGGTCGTAGCCGACGTGCTTAAAGACATTGGGATGTATCATCCCCGAGCCTAATATCTCCAGCCACCCTTTTCTTCCGCAAACAGAGCACCCCTTACCTTTACAGATAATGCAGGAGATATCCACTTCTGCCGACGGCTCCGTAAAAGGGAAGAAGTGCGGCCGGAAACGCATCTTAATATCTTCTCCGAACACTGCTCTTGCAAAAGCACCTAACACCCCTTTTAAGTCGGAGAATTTTATCTCCTCAGCAACCATAAAACCTTCTATCTGATGAAACATAAAGGAGTGCGACGCGTCTACGGCATCAGGCCGGTACACGCGCCCCGGAACTACCACTGCTAATGGCGGCTTATGCGCCTTCATCATGCGGATTTGCACAGGCGAGGTGTGGCTGCGTAAAAGCAGTTTCTCTTGGGTCTTTAGATAAAATGTATCAAAGACATCCCTGGACGGATGCTCCAGGGGAATATTCAAACCGGTAAAATTATTGTATTCAGTTTCTACCTCCGGGCCTTCAACTACCGAAAATCCCAAGCGTATAAATATATCGCAGATCTCGCTGGTTACCTGCGTAAGCGGATGCAAATGCCCGAGTTCTTGGGCTATACCCGGAAAGTCCATATCCGTGGATTCCACGCGTTCTTCTATATTAGAGGTAAAAGAGTTTTGCTTTTCGCTGATGAGAGATAAGATTTGATTTTTGAGGGCATTGACTTGTTGGCCGAAGCTAGCGCGCTCCTCAGGAGGAAGGCTGGGGATAAAACCGGTTAATTGCGTGACAACACCTTTACGGCCCAAATATTTTACCCGGAACTCTTCCAGCTTCTCCGGAGTAATAATGTTGCCTATCTCTTGGCTTATTTGCGTTTTAACAGCGTTAATATCCATACGCCACCCAATATTCCCAATAATATTGCTGCCTGATTCTTCTTATCCGTATTCAACGGCTCTGTAACCGGTTTAATCAGGTACATTTGGCGCCTGGGCCCAGCAGTTGTAACCCGGCTAGATAGTGCGACAAAAGTTATTCCTGCTACTAATAAATACGCAACACCCACAAGACATGCGCTTTTTATTGTCTGTTTAAAGCTGGACAGCAGATGTTGGCGCTGCGCAACCAGCAATATTGCTATACCGTAGCCGAACACAGATATGTGCTGCCATAAATTATGCGTATACGTGAAACGGTGCGCATTCGGCGCTAGGCCCAAGCCCAAAAACGCAAAACCCGGCAGTCCGGCAAAACAGGCATCAAGGTACAGCTTATACTGACGGCCTAGGTATAGTGGTATGCCTGCCAGAAGCATAGCCGCTATCCAAGAAAAGAATGCCACTATAATGACATGCGCTGCGCCGAGCTCTTTATCAGTAGCGAAAATATTGATAAGCAGCAGGCCGAATACCAGCGCTATTTCCATGCCGATTAAAAAATCCAATACCGGGTTTGGCTCCCTTAATATAATCCCGGCGGCGATCGGAGCGGCCATAAAACAGCCAAAGGCAATAATAACCTTGCCTAAAAAATAAAAGATTATTTTTATGTGTTCTAAGCCCGGTTGTAAATTCATGCCGGCTTATTTATTTTTTGCTAGATCAATAAGCTTTTTGAAAGCGTGCGTATCCTTTACCGCCAGATCCGCTAATACCTTACGGTCCAGCTGTATTTTTGCTTTCTTCAAACCGTGCATAAAGGCGCTGTAGGTGATCCCTGCCTGACGGCATCCCGCATTTATTCGGGCGATCCACAGGGAGCGGAAAGACCTTTTTTTGTTACGCCGGTCACGGTAAGCATACACCAAGGCGTGTGCCAGGGCCCTGCGTGCCTGCCGGTGCTGCTTACTGCGGTCTCCCCAGAAACCCTTGGCCTTTTTTAATACCTTCTTTTTCCTCTTGCGCGTTGCCGCGCTGTGCGCTATTTTTGCCATTTTAACTCACTCCATTCTTTAACCATAAGGCAACATTCTTTTTAAAAACTTAACCTCTTTTTTATCCCTTAAGATGCGTCGCTTCCTTAAGCGGCGCAGCCTTTCCGGTTGCTTGCTGGACATAAGGTGAGATTTCCCTTCGGGAGAATATTTTATTTTCCCGCTTTTGGTCAACTTGAATCTTTTGGCCACACCCTTTTTTGTTTTCAATTTTCCCATCTGTATCTCCTCTGTTGCTGAATTAACTTTCTATTTTCATCTTGGGGCGATCACAAAGGACATGATCCTGCCTTCAAGACTGGGCTCCTTTTCCACTTGCCCGTCGCTTTGAATATCCACAATAAATTTATCTAAAACCTTACGGCCCAAATCCAGATGCTCCATCTGCCTGCCTCTAAAGAATAGGTTTATCTTGACCTTGTCTTTTTTCTTTAAGAACGCGGCTGCTTGTTTCAGTTTTGTCTCGAAATCGTGTTCATCAATATTGGGCTTCAGGCGAATCTCTTTAAGTTTGCCTTGCTTCTGGTGTTTCTTGGCTTCGCGCTCCTTCTTCTCCTGGTCGTATTTAAATTTGCTGTAATCAATGATGCGGCAAACCGGAGGCGCTGCATTAGGAGCCACTTCCACCAGGTCCAGTTCGTGTTGGTTGGCAATATCCAGCGCCCTTTGTATAGAAACCACTCCTAACTGACCGCCGTCCGGTCCCACCAGGCGCACTTGCGGCACGCGGATCCTTTCGTTAATACGGATAAACTTTTTTATAGCGACCACCTTCCTTTCTGTTAAGCTGCTTTGTTATTGATCTTCTCTGTTAATCGATCTAAAAATTTATCTAAGGGCATTACACCCTGGTCACCCTCTCCTTTTTTTCTTACGGAAACTGTGCCTGCCTTGGCTTCGCGCTCTCCCACCACCAGGCAATAAGGTATTTTATTTATCTCGGCGTTGCGTATTCTTTTATCCAGGGTCTCATTGCGATTATCTATCTCTACGCGGATATTCGCCGCTTCCAGGCTCTTCTTGATTTGCATCCCGTATTCCCGCACAGTGTCTTTGATAGGAATGATCAGGACTTGCGTAGGGCTAAGCCATAAGGGGAACTCCGCGTTATAATGCTCAATTAACGTGCCGATAAAACGTTCCACGCTGCCTAAAAGCACGCGGTGCAGCATGATCGGCTGCTGCTCCTTGCCCTCAGAGTCTATATAGGTAAGGTTAAACCGCTTTGGAAGCGCGAAATCACACTGTATAGTAGCGCATTGCCATAATCTCTTTAGGGCGTCCTTTAACTTGATATCTATTTTTGGGCCGTAAAAAGCGCCTTCCCCCGCGTTAACGGTATAGGCTAAACCTTTTTCTTTTAAAGACTCTTCCAGGGCCTCGGTTGCCCTTTGCCAATCTTGGTCTGAACCGATATATTTTTCCGGCCGGGTGCTTAATTCGATTTCTATGTCCTTAAAACCAAATACGCGCATGATCTCAAAGACAAAATCTATCACTGCCTTTATTTCCTCACGCAGTTGCTCCGGTAAACAAAATATGTGCGCGTCATCCTGGGTAAACCCGCGCACGCGTAATAATCCATGCAATACCCCGGCCTTTTCATGGCGGTACACCGTGCCTAATTCAAAATAGCGGATAGGCAGGTCTTTGTAGCTGCGGGTCTTGGATTGATAAATCAGGATGTGCCCCGGGCAATTCATCGGCTTGAGCACATACTCTTTTTTCTCAATATCCAGGGTGTACATATTATCTTTATAATAATCCAAATGCCCTGAAGTATTCCATAAACCGGCCTGCATGATATGCGGAGTAACCACTAATTGGTAACCGCGCTTTAGGTGTTCTTTTTTCTCGTAATCTTCGATGAGCATGCGTAAAAGCGCGCCTTTCGGATGGTAAAATACCAATCCCGCGCCTGCCTGCTCGTGGTAAATATCAAAAAGCTCTAACGCCGGCCCTAATTTACGGTGGTCGCGCTTTTTGGCCTCTTCTAGATTATTTAGGTATGCCTCTAATTCCTGTTGCGTGGAAAAACAGGTGCCGTAAATCCTTTGCAGCATGGGATTTGTTTCGATGCCGTGCCAATAAGCACCGGCAACCGACAACAATTTAAAAGCCTTGATCTTGCCTGTCGATTCAAGGTGCGGTCCGCGGCAAAGGTCTATAAAATCTTTTCCCGTCTTATAAATTGACACCGTCTCATCCGGTATCTCATTGAGCAGGTCTACTTTATACTCTTCTTTTAATTTCTTAAATAACGCAATGGCCTCTTTCTTGGAGAGCTCTTCCTTAACAAAAGGCTCATCTTTCTTAATGATCTCCAGCATCTTTTTTTCTACCTTCGCCAAATCCTCGTCGGTAAAAGGCTCTTTTTTATCGAAGTCGTAATAAAACCCGTCTTCGATGGCGGGGCCGATGCCGAGCCTCGCTTCCGGCCACAGGCTCTTTACCGCCTCAGCCATCACGTGAGAACAAGAATGCCTTAAGATATCTAATTCCATTTTATTCACTGACAAACACCTTATCTGAAATGAGGTTTAGTTTTTGTAATTTCTGGAAGAACAGCGGGTAGTACCTAATGGAGGGCTTTAAACTCCCCTTCACCTTGCCGTGTTCATCCATTTTATCAAAATGAAAAACAAACAGGTCATTAAAGATCACGTCTTCCCTATCCATCCCGCGGATCTCCGTAATATAGGTGATCTTACGCGAGCCATCCTGTAAGCGCTCTAAGTGCACGATCAAATGTATGGTGGAAGCGATTAATTTTCTCACTTCCGCCATGGGCAGGTTCAACCCGGACATCAACACCATAGTCTCCAGGCGCGCCACTACTTCTTTCGGAGAGTTCCCGTGCACGACGCCGATAGTACCGGTGTGGCCGGTAGCCATTGCCTGGATCATGTCAATTGCCTCAGCTCCTCTTACTTCGCCAACTACCAAACGGTCAGGCGCCATGCGCAAGGCATTGCGGATTAAATCGCGCAAGCTAACCCCGCCCTTGCCGTCCCTATCCGGCGTGCGTGTTTCCAAAGAAATCACGTTTTCCTGCGCCATTTTCAATTCCGCGGCATCCTCAATAGTAATCACCCTTTCGTGTGGAGAAAAATAGCTGGAAAGGATCTGTAAGGCCGTAGTCTTTCCTACCGCCGTACCGCCGGAGAAAATAATATTTACCTTACCCTTGATACAGGCCACTAAAAGCTCGGCGGCCTTTTCATTTATTGTCCCCAGCTTAATCAGGTCTTCTAGTGTAGAAACTTCTTTAGAAAATTTCCTAAAGGTCACGCTCAGCCCGAAGCGCGTTAACGGAGGAATAATAGCATTGACCCGCGTGCCATCCTCAAGGCAAACATCGGCGTAAGGAACGTCGCTAGCCACGCGCTTTCCGTAAGAGGTATAAATCTTTTCTACTAATTTCAAGACCTCATCTTCGCTTGAGAATTTTACGTCCGTGAGGGCCTTTTTACCGTCTTTTTCAATAAAGACTTTTCCGGCGCCGTTAACCATGATCTCGGAAATCAACGGGTCATCCATCAGCTTTTGTAACGGGCCTAGATCCATTGCCTTTGCCATGTTTTGGCTCCTTTATATGGTGGGCCCAAGAGGATTCGGACCTCTGACCTTTGCGATGTCAACGCAACGCTCTAACCAACTGAGCTATGAGCCCTCATCTATAACTTTTCAACGCTCTTAGTTCTTAGCTCATGGCTCTTAGCTCATAGGAAAATCTTTTGCTATGGGCTAACAGCTATGAACTATGAGCTAATATGGGCAAGGAGGGAGTTGAACCCTCACGACCTTACGGCCAAAGGATTTTAAGTCCTTCGTGTATGCCATTCCACCACTTGCCCGATATGGAGGCGTGGACCGGATTCGAACCGGTGAATAGCGGTTTTGCAGACCGCTGCCTTGCCACTTGGCTACCACGCCGCATTTAGTTCTTAGCTCATGGTTCTTAGTTCATAGTTTACTATCCATGAACTGTAAACCAATAACTGTGGCTAAATATATTTCTTTACTGCCTTTATGATTTCTTCAACTTCTGCCAAGCAGCCTATCCCGGTCTTGCCGCAGGCTAGCTTCCCAACTTTTGGTTCTATAAATTTATACCCCAGTGACTTTAATTTCTGGATGTTGGCCTGAATAATCTTATTTTTATACATATTCTCATTCATTGCCGCAGCGATCAACACCGGTGCCTTAGTTGCCGCGATAATGCAAGTTAACAGGTCATCCGAGATGCCGCTTGCGGTTTTACCGATAATATTCGCTGTGGCAGGCGCGACCAAAATCAAATCGGCTTTCTCGGCCAAAGAAACATGTTCTATCTCCCAGGCTTCCGGGGAGTCAAAAAGCCCGCAATACACCTTGTTGCCGGAAAGGCTCTGGAAAACAATGGGCCGGATCAGCTCTTGAGCTTCTTTGGTCTCTACCACCGTCACAGAAAACCCCGCGTCCTGCAGCCGGCGCACCAGGTCGCACGCTTTATAAATGGCGATACTGGCAGTAACCCCTAAAATAATATTTTTCTTAGACACTGCTTTTAATCCTTGGGTTTAATTTTTACGCACTCCACTTTACCGGCTGCGATTTCATGCAATGCAAGAGTGGAAGGCTTGATAGCAGCACTCTCATTCACCAGCTTTGGCTGGCCTTCAGCGAGCTCAAGGGCCCTTTTTGAAGCCAAAATTACTAGCTTGTAAATTGAACCGCAACTCTTATCCAGCATTGTTTCTAAGGCAACATATGGCATCTTTCTCCCCCGTTCTTGTTAGTGAGAATTTATCTCTTTTAAGACAATCTTTTTCAATACCCCTGTGGCCTGTGCTAAATTCTTGTTCACTACGCAATAATCGTATTGGCGCCGGGACAAAAGTTCCTGCCTTGCTAATTTCAGGCGTTTTTTAATTTCCTCTGTTTTGGTACGGCTGCAACGGCCGGATATCCTTGCGTGCAGGGCCTTTAAAGAGGGCGCGGAAACAAAGATCAGCACCGTATCTTTAGGAAAGTAGCGCTTAATTTTCAACGCGCCTTTTAAATCCAGGCATAAGGCTAAGTGCCTTGCGTTTTCTATCTGCCTATGCACAAAATCCTTTGGCGTGGCGTAATAATAACCCAAATATTTCGTCCATTCAAGAATTTTTTTAGCCCTGCGTTTTGCCTCAAATTGCTTTAGGCTTAAAAAGAAATAATCCCTGCCATCCCTTTCCCCGGACCGGCGCGGCCGCGTGGTAAAGGAGATAGACCTTGCCAGCTTTTTCTTGAGTATCTTATCCCTAAGCAGCTTCTCCAGCAGCGTAGTTTTACCCGAACCCGAAGGCCCGGAGAGCACAAATATCATAAATTTATTCTATGTTTTGCACCTGTTCGCGTATCTTCTCTACCTGGCTTTTCATCTGCAGGATCCTGGCGGAAACCTGCGTATCGAATGATTTTGCCGAGAGGGTGTTGGCCTCGCGCTGCATCTCCTGAGCGATAAAATCCAGCTCTTTACCGATAGCGCCTTTTGAGCCAAGCTTATGGTTGAAATTGCTAATATGAAACTCCAGCCTCTCCATCTCTTCGGTAATATCCCGTTCTTTCAGAAAACTCGAGCGCTCGTCGTCGCTACAAAGAAGCTTAAGCTTCTCCTCTACGGCTTTTTTAAAACGCAGCTTGATAATCTCTAGATTGCTTTTAAGCGCCTTGGCTTTATCTTTTAAATAGCAATGCGTAGCAGATCCCTCGGCCTTGCGCATCCTGTTCAAGTTGCCTACCGCCCCCTCTACCAATACCTGTAATGCCGGCCAGGTTTTTTTATTGGGCCTGGTCTCTTCTAATGATATAACCCCGGGTAGATGCGCCAAGGTATTAACGCTTAAGGAATCCTGGAGGTGAAATTTCTTTTGCATATCTTTAAACGCCTTAACATAACTTGCCAGTAGTTCTTTATTAATGGATGCGCTTGCCTCAGTCTTTGCCCGGATAGTGACCGCGCAGGTGATGCGCCCTCTTTTCATTCTGGACTCGATTATTTTTTTGATCTTCTCTTCCAGAGACAAAAATCCCTCCGGCACATGAAGCACCGTTTCTAAAAATTTATGGTTTGAGCTCCTTAATTCTACGCTCACCGTGCCCAGGCCTTTTAACTTTGCCTCTTTGCTGCCGAAACCGGTCATACTTTGCATACACTCGTCTCCGTTTTTATGCCCACGCCTTTATTTTAAGCTCTTTCTCTACTACTGTCTTTGCGGGATATAGATCGACGATGATTTCCTCCGGCTTAAACCAAAGCTTGATCTCCCTCTCTGCCTCTTCCACATGAGAAGAGACATGAATCACGTTCTCGTAAACCCCGGAAGTAGTGATCCTGCCGTATGAGCCGCGGATAGACGTAGACTCTGCCTCTTCAGGATTAGTTGCTCCTGCCAGCTGGCGGCATTTTTTAATCGCATCCTCGCCCCAATAGATCAACGCCATAACTTTCTTACGGTCATGTAAATCACCTTGTAAATATTTTATGATGTCTTGAAAAAAGGGCTTATCTTTTAAATGCTTGTAATGTTCTTCTGCCAAAGCCTTAGAGACCCGCACCATCTTCGCCGCTACGATCTCTAGTTTTGTCTCAGAGAGGCGCGTGAGGATGTTGCCGGTCAAGGACTTTTTTAGCCCGTCGGGCTTGACGAGAATTAACACCGCTTCGTTCATGTTTATTGCTCCCTTCTGATAGCCTTGGCGATTCTTTCCAGGTCTTCCTGCGAATAAAATTCTATTCTGATGTGCCCTCTTTTCTTTTGTTTAGAGATCCTCACCTTTGTAGCTAAGGCGTGCTGCATTTCTTCTTCCAGAACCGCTAAATACGGCTCTCGCGCGCCCGGGGCTATGCGCCGCTTCATGCCGCGCGGGCGGTGCATTTTAA
>Ga0265297_10009780_pt1 | contig 12259 bp, 10 predicted proteins | sample Munlanlwell13791_FD_192502 | JGI IMG/M metagenome (GOLD analysis project Ga0265297, IMG submission 192502) | Leachate microbial communities from a municipal landfill in Southern Ontario, Canada - Leachate well 137-91 | ecosystem: Engineered > Solid waste > Landfill > Unclassified | place...
TTGATAGGCATGTGGCCTATTTCACCGGCGGCGTTGCTTGAGCCCCGGTAGAGGCTTCCGTCAATGATGATGCCTCCCCCCACTCCGGTCCCCAACGTTACGCACAAGGCGTTCTTTGAGCCGGCGGCCGCGCCCAGGCGGTATTCCGCCAGGCACATTACTTTAGCGTCATTATCTATGAACACGGGCAGCTTCAATCTTTTCTGAAGCACCGCCTTAAGCCTTACGTGTTTCCAGCCGGGAATGTTAGGGAAAAAATGGACGATCCCCTTCTTGTAGTCTATTGGGCCGGGCAATCCCAAGCCGACGCCTAACAGGCTGCTTTTATTCAGCTTATTCTCCTTTAAGATCCCGGTGACTGAATTAACGATCGCCGATATAAGGCTTTCCCTCCCGGTGAATCCCGCCGTATTTAAAACTTCTTTATGCCTGACCCTGAATTTCAGGTCCAACAGGGCGATCTTTAAATTCGTCCCCCCCAGGTCAATAGCCGCGATAAATTCTTCCGCCATAAGCGCTTATTCTATCTTAAAGAAGGCTAAAATTCAATAAATATGTTGGAAAAAAACAAGGGCCGTCCCGCTGTGGCCTGGAAGTGAACTACAGATGGACAGCCCTTCTTTATTTTAACGTATCGATAAACGCCGCTATACGCAGACCTTATTCCTGCCTGCCTGCTTGGCGCGGTAAAGAGCCGCGTCCGCCGCGTCGATGAGTTTTTCGATCTCTTTGCTGTCTGCAGGATACGTGGATACGCCTATACTTACCGTAACTTTCAATTCCTCGTCGTAAACGCGGATACGCCTTTCTCCGATTGCCCTGCGGATACGTTCCGCGGCGAAAAGGGCCGCTTCCTTGTCCGTTTCGCTCAGGATTATGGAAAACTCTTCCCCTCCGAACCTGCCCAAGAGGTCTACCTGCCTGATATTTTCTTGAATGGTTTTTGATACCTCCCGCAGGATAGCGTCTCCCACTATATGGCCGTATCGGTCATTAAAGGTTTTAAAATAATCCAAGTCCACCATAAGGCAGGAAAAAACATAATTGAACCTCTCAGAACGCTCCAGTTCTTCCCTGAATCTTTCCAGGTAATACCTGCGGTTAAAGACGCCGGTGAGGGAATCAATGATAGAGAGCATCTGAACGCCCTCGTAAAGGATGGCCCTTTTTATTCCCAGAAGGAACTGCCGCGATAAGATCTGAAACCTCTCCCTATCCTCTTCCTTAAGGCCCCGCACCGCCAGCCGGCCGATAAGTTCGTCTTGTATGCTCAAGGGGAATATGGCGTAGCCGGAATAATCGGCTAGCCCGGAATTCCCCTTGAGAAGCCTGCAATCCGCCGCCTTTATGTATTTATTGAGCACGTCCTTAAAATAACTGAACACTTTATCCGCGTCCAGCGATTTGCAAATCTCTTTGGTAATGTCGTAAAGCGCGATGATCCCGTCTAGCTCATTTTGAGAATCCGCGGAGGCCGCCCTCAGCCTTTTATTTTCCTTTAAAAGCCCCTCATATTCTCCGGATTTTACGGCCAGATCCGCTGCGGCCGCCATCCTGCCGTCCAGGAACTTCTTAAGCAAGGCAAACAAAAGGAGGTTTGCGGTTATCAAAACGGCTAGATACAGCATACCCTGTTCCTTCCTTGGCTTTTAGCCTGATACATCGCCTTATCCGCCTTACGGATAAGCTCATCGGCGTCCGTGGAATCCTCCGGAAAAGAGGCAAGGCCGGTTGAGACTGTAACGTGCGTCTCCTGCTTACGCAGGATGATCTTGGAATTTTCTATTTTCTTTCTTAAATTTTCGGCGATCCTATAAGCGCCTTTTTTGTCCCTCGAAGGCAGGATCACGCAGAACTCTTCTCCTCCAAAACGGCTTACGATGGGGCTGTAATCTTTCAAGGAGCCGGTTATAGCCCCGCTTAAGCTCTTTAGCACTATATCGCCGCTGGTATGCCCGAATTTATCGTTGTAATCCTTGAAGAAGTCTATATCGAGCATAAGCAGGGAAAATACATTATCCTGGCGCAGGCCCCGCCTGCACTCTTCGGTGAGGCGGTCACGGAAATAACCCCTGGTGTAAAGCCGGGTAAGCTCGTCGTGAATGGCTAAGTCTTTTGTCCTTTGGAAAAGCTGCGAGTTCTCCAGCGCGACAGCGCCTAGGTCGCAGATGGCGGTGAGGAACCTCAGGTCGTCCTGAGAGTAAACTCCAGGATAGGAATTATCCAGCCTGAGGACCCCGAGTAGCCGGTGGTCGGTCAAGAGGGGCGCGCTGATCATGGAAGAGACCGGCCTGACGTGCTGCTTTTCTATCTTTCCTAAGTCAAAACGGAAATCTTTTTTGATGTCTTCTATCAAAAGCGGTCCGGCGTGCCTTAACACCCACATGTCGAATATATCGCCCTCCTTGGCCTTAATTACCAGGCCATCGTCCTCTTTCTTGCTTTTAACCAGGCTGAGGTGCTGGGTACGGCTGTCGATAAGGTACAGGGTAGCCGTCCCTTTGCCTTTGGCGATCCGGGAATAGGTGATTCTTACCAGGCTCTCGCTCACAAATTCGGCATCGAGCTCCCTGTCCAATTCTTCGACTATGTTTTTCAGGCTTTTATACCGGCGGATCTTCTCTTCCAGGGAAGACTTATTTTTGCCCTCTGCCGAGTTTTCGGTATTTAGAATGTTTATTTTTTCCTGGAGGTCCTGGATTTGGATCCTGAGATGCCGCCTCTTCTTGAAATAACTATTGAGGAGGATATAAAGGATGGCGATATTGATTATGGAAAGGATTAGAATTTTGGGCATGCGCCCGCCTGCTTTTTAGGAAGGTTAAGAACAACGCAGCTAAACGATCGTTTCTTCAGTCTTTTTATCAAAGAAATGCACTTTGCTCATATCGAAAACTATATCCATGTTCTGGTTGACCCTGGGCCTGTTATGCGCCCCGGCGCGCGCGATAAACGTGTGCCTGCCCGTATTGAGGTAAAGATAGACTTCCGAGCCCATAGGCTCGACTACTTCGCAATTCACCCTGAGAATATTCTCAGGAGGAGAATCCGAGACAAATAACTTGTCATAAATATCCTCCGAACGGATGCCGAATATGATCTCATCGCCCAGGAGGGGCGCGAGTTTTTCATACATATCTTCCACTATCTTGACCTGCGCCCTCCCTTCGTCGAAATACAGACTGGAGTCTTTCTTTATGATCCTTCCGTTCATGAAATTCATCGGCGGGCTTCCTATGAATCCGGCTACGAATTTATTCTTTGGGCGGTCGTATACTTCCATGGGGTCGGCTACCTGCTGTATCACTCCGTCTTTCATCACGGCTATCCTGTCGCCCATGGTCATAGCCTCGACCTGGTCGTGGGTAACGTAAATTATAGTGGATTGCAGCCTGATATGCAGCTTGTGTATCTCCGTGCGCATCATGACCCTTAACTTGGCGTCAAGGTTGCTGAGGGGTTCGTCGAACAGGAATACTACCGGCTTTCTTACTATCGCCCTGCCCACGGCAACCCGCTGGCGCTCTCCTCCGGACAGCTCTCTGGGTTTACGGCCAAGCAGGTGTTTTATGCCTAAAATATCAGCGGCTTCGTTTACCCGCCGGACGATCTCCATTTTCGGATAACCCCTCAACTTCAAGCCGAACGCCAGGTTCTCAAAGACCGAGAAATGGGGATAGATCGCATAATTCTGAAAGACCATGGCTATATCCCGGTCCTTGGCGGGGATATCATTGACCATTTTATCCCCTATAAAAATGCTGCCGCTGGTTATCTCCTCAAGGCCGGCGATCATCCTTAATGTGGTGGATTTCCCGCAGCCCGACGGGCCCACCAGGATCATGAATTCCTTATTTTCAACCCCCAAATTTACGCTGTCAACTACCTTGTTGCCGTTGGGGAAAACCTTAGAGACGTCTTTAAGGCTTACTTGCGCCATAATTTTCCTGTTTTATCGATGAATAAAACATTATATCCGTATCAACCTAGATAGTCAAGCAATTGGCTTAGGGTATTTTTTAAATTTTTGCGGTTTACGATCATATCTATTAAACCGTGTTCAAGTAAAAACTCCGAGCGCTGGAATCCCGCGGGGAGCTTCTGCCTTATGGTCTGCTCAATGACCCTCGGGCCGGTAAAACCGATGAGCGCCTTAGGCTCAGCTATGATGACATCGCCAAGCCCGGCGAATGAAGCCATGACTCCGGCCATGGTGGGATTGGTCAATACGGAAATATACGGCAGCTTCGCCTTATGGTGGTAATGAAGCGCCGCGGAGGTCTTGGCCATCTGCATCAGGCTGTACATACCCTCGTACATCCTTGCCCCTCCCCCTGAACCGGAAACGATTATTACCGGGAGGCCTTCTTTTGTCGCCGTCTCTATAGCGCGCGTGATCTTTTCGCCGACCACTGACCCCATCGAGCCCATGATAAACCGGGAATCCGTGACGCAGATAACAGTCCTCTGATTGTCAAGCAGGCCCTCTCCTGTGGCTACCGCCTCTTTTAACCCCGTGGCCTGCTGGTCCTGCGATATCTTTTCCTTGTAAGTTTTCGGCCCCTTAAAATCCAGCGGATCCGCCGGAAGCATATCCTTGTCGAATTCCTCGAATGTATCTTTATCCAGGAGGGTATTTATTCTTTCGTATGAACCTAATAAAAAGTGATAACCGCATTTCGGGCAGACCTTCAGGTTCTCTTCCAGCGTTTTATTGTAAAGCGCCTCCGAACACCCTTCGCATTTAGTCCAGAGGCCTTCAGGGATCTCTTTTTTCTTTAACCGGACTATCGTATATTTTGGTTTGCCGAATATCGCCATGTTATAGCTCCGAGACACCAGACACAAGGACACGCGACGCCAGTAACCAAAAACTACTTGTGACTTGTGACTTGTGACTTGTGACCTTCCGTCCTTTACTCATGCTTGTTGATCACCAGCCCCGATAAAACCTTCGGGTAGAAGAACGTTGATTTTGAGGGCATATTCTCTCCGGAGAGGGCGACCGTCGTCATCTGTTGGACTTTTACCGGGTTTAGAAAAAAGGCGATATAAGAATCGTCGTTATCCGCCTTTTCGATCAGCTCGTCCGTATTTTGGTTGAACGTAAGCGCGCGCTTGTCATCCAAGTCGATGCCTAAGGTGTTTTCCAAGACCAGGTAATTCAGGATGGAAACGTCCAGCGCCCGGTATTCGGGCGGCTTATCTTTCATCATCTTATCCAGCAATTTTACGTTTTTCAAACGCAAAAGAAGGTATTTCCCGGAGTTATACATCCCGAGAATATGCTCGGCGCCTTTTTGCGACTTTTCCATAAGAAAGAAAAACCGCGCCTTGTCCTTGACGTCCTCCACTTCGAAATATTCTCTCAATCCTGAAATGATCCCCCGCATATCCGGCCTCGAAGGCAGCTTTACCAGGCGGTGTATCGGCAGTATCGTCAACCCGCTTGAATCGGTGTTGGTAAAATACGCCAGGATAAAATTATGGGCTTTCGCCTCGGGAGAATCCGCCCCGTATTCTTTTTTCATTTCGTCCCTGTACGCGCAGGCGACTTCGTACCTATGGTGGCCGTCGGCAATGAAGATATTTTCATCCTGTATCTTGGACTTAATGCCCTCCAAGATATCGGGAGAATCGATCCTCCACAATTTATGCGCGGTCTTTTCGCCGTTGACTATGTCGATAAACGGTTTTTCCCCTTCCACGTATTTTTGATAAGTTTGCCGGATGACCCTTTTTTTATCCGGGAACAGGACAAATATAGGGCTTAGGTTGGCCTTGACTGATTTGAGCAGCTTTAAACGGTCTTCTTTAGGCTCGAGCCTGGTATGCTCATGGGTATAAATGCTGGAAGCTTTATCTTCGAGGTACAAACGCGCGATAAAACCCAGCCTTGTCCTCTTCTCGCCTTTTAGAGTGTACTGCTGGCTGTAAAAATATATCGCCGGGCTTTCGTCGGGAATAAGTATTTTTTCCTTTTGCCAGTTTTTGAAAAGTTCCGCCGACCGGAGGTATTTGTCTTCCCCGGGGATATCTTTCCCGAAAAGGATGCGTATGAAGTTATTGGGATGGAGCTGGTGATAGCGCTCCTGCTGGGCGCTGGAGATCACATCGTAGGGGGGACAAACAACGCTGGAAAGGTCTTGTATTTTTTCCTGATTGTAAACTACCGCCCTGAATGGTTCTATCTTTGCCATCAGGATGAGCAGCCGCTGCAGCCGTCCTTCATCTTAGGGCAACCTTTTTCCTGGGAAGGGGGTGTTTTCTTTTTATAATCGGTAGCGTAAAAACCCGGGCCTTTAAAGATTATTCCGGCGCCTGAACCGATAAGCCTTTTTAATTTACTGCCGCATTCCGGGCACTTGGTTAAGGCGTCGGCGGTTATCTTTTGAAATACTTCAAATTTATGTTTGCACTTTGTGCATTCATAATCGTACGTCGGCATCATCTACTCCTTTAAAAAAACAAGGTCAGAATTATTTTTTTCAGTTTGGCCAGATCAGAAAATAGATCTGACCCCGTTTTTTTATTTGAACACTTTTTTAATTCTATCTGTAAAGCTGTCTTTATCCGGGTCCTCTCCGGAAAGCCTGGCGAATTCTTCGATCAGCTGCCGCTGCCGCGCGGAAAGACGGGCCGGGATCTCCACATTGACTTTTACCAGCTCATCTCCTATGCCTCTGCCGTGCACGTCAGGGATACCTTTTTCCTTAAGCCGGAAGATCTTTCCGCTTTGCGTCCCGGCGGGGATCTTCATATCTACCTTACCGTTAAGCGTAGGCACCTCTACTTCACCGCCTAATATTGCCTTTGAAAGGTTGACGGTCACCTGCGTAATAATATCGTTGTTATGCCTGTCAAAGATCCCATGAGGAGTAACTTCTATGACCACGTATAGATCCCCCCGGCCCGAGGAACCCGCCTCCCCTTCCCCCCGCACTCTCAGGTTTGACCCTGTGTCAACTCCCGCAGGGACCTTTACCTTAATATTTCGGGTGACCTTTGTGCGGCCCTCGCCGCGGCATTGAGGGCATGGCGTTTGTATGACCGATCCTTCCCCCCTGCAGCGGGGACAGGTCTGCGCGAGCTGGAAGAATCCGCTGGAAACCACCACTCTTCCTGAGCCGCGGCACTGGGAACAGGTGGCTTTCTTTGTGCCCGGCTTAGCTCCGCTCCCTGAACAAGTTTCGCAGGTTTCGTAACGCGGTACGGTGATCGTTTTCTCAACCCCGGAAGCCGCCTCTTCCAATGTTATCTCCATAGCGATCTCTAAATCCCTGCCCCTTCGGGAGCGGGCACCTGACCTTCTCCTGCTCCCTGAAATATCAAAACCCAGGTCGCTGAAAATCTCGTCAAAGATCCCCCCGCCCATCCCGAAATCGCCCAGATCTTGGAATACGCTGCCAAAGTCAGCGCCCTTGAAGATATCCTCATAAGCGTATTTCTGGTCTATCCCGGAATGCCCGTATTGGTCATAAAGAGCGCGTTTCTGGGAATCCGAAAGCACGGCGTAGGCCTCAGAGATCTCTTTGAATTTCTCCTCAGCCTCTTTCTTTTGCTCGTGGGGGACCCTGTCAGGATGGTAACGCAAGGCCGCTTCCCGGTAAGCCTTTTTTATTTCATCGAGGCTGGCGCTCTTGTTCACGGCGAGGACCTCGTAGTAATCTCGTTTTGTAGACATCATGCCCTGATTGTTTCTATTTCTTTCCTTCGTCTTCTTCCTTGAATTCCGCGTCGATGATATCTTCCTTCTTTTTTCCCGGCTCTTCCGGCTTCTCTTCTTCGGGCTGGGCTTGGGCGCCTTTAGCCTGCTGTTGTTTGGCCGCTGCCTGCTTATAGATCTCTTCGGCCAGCTTGTGCGAAGCCTTGGTCAGGTCCTCCGACGCCTTTTTGATCCTGTCAATATTCTTGTCCTTTATGGCGGTTTTCAGGTCATTAAGCTTCGCTTCGATATCGGCCCTTTCCCCCTGGGAAACCTTGTCCCCGAATTCCTTCAGGGATTTTTCGGTCGCGTAAACCAGGTTATCCGCCTGATTGACAGCCTCTATTTCTTCTTTTCTCTTGGCGTCTTCCGCGGCGAACTTGTCCGCGTCTTTCACCATCTTGTCGATATCTTCCTTGGATAGCTTCTTGGGCGCTGTAATGCGGATGGACTGTTCTTTGCCGGTCCCCAGGTCTTTGGCGGAAACATGCACTATACCATTGGCGTCGATATCGAACGCGACTTCTATTTGCGGCACTCCGCGCGGCGCGGAGGGTATACCCACCAGGTCGAACCTGCCTAATTCCACATTATCATCCGCCATGGCGCGTTCACCCTGAAGCACGCGGACGGTCACCGCCGTCTGGCTATCCGCCGCCGTGGAAAAGATCTGGCTTTTTCTTGTGGGTATGGTCGTGTTCCTGTCGATAAGTTTTGTATTCACGCCTCCCAAAGTCTCGATACCCAGCGATAAAGGGGTGACATCCAGGAGCAATACGTCCTTAACCTCGCCCTTGATGATAGCGGCCTGGATCGCCGCGCCCAACGCCACGCATTCCATCGGGTCGACACCGCGTTCGATCTTCTTCCCGAAATAGTCTTCCACGAATTTCTGCACGACCGGCATCCTGGTAGGCCCGCCGACCATAATGATCTTATCGATACCCTTATCGCCGAAGTTTACGCCTTCCTTTTCAAAAGCGGACCTGGCGTCTTTTAATGCCTGCTCAAGAGGATGGCGGCATCTGTCTATGATCGGGTTTACCAGCTCTTCAAGCTTAGCCCGGTTAATGGACATGGTCATATGTTTCGGCCCGGTCGCGTCCGCCGTGATAAAAGGCAGGTTAATATCGGTGGTTAAAGTACTGGAAAGCTCCACCTTGGCTTTCTCCGCGGCTTCGCGCAGGCGCTGCATCGCCATTTTGTCATTGCGCAGGTCTATGCCGTTCTCGCGCTTAAACTGCCCGGCGATGTACTCAATGAGCACATTATCCATATCCGTCCCGCCGAGTTGGGTGTCGCCGCTTGTGGCCATAACCTTAAAACCGCCTTCTTTCCACATCTCCATGATGGTTACGTCCAGGGTACCGCCGCCGAAATCGAAAACCAGGATCTTCAATTCCTTGCCGGCTTTCTCAAGCCCGTAGGCAAGGCACGCGGCCGTAGGCTCATTGATTATCCTTAGGACCTTTAAGCCGGCGATCTCCCCGGCGTCCTTGGTAGCCGTCCTTTGGTTGTCGTCGAAATAAGCCGGGCAGGTAATTACCGCTTCCTCGACCTTGTCGCCGAAATAAGCTTCCGCGTCCTGTTTTATCTTTTGTAATATGAATGCTGAGATCTGCTGCGGGGTATATTCTTTTCCGAAAACCTTGAAATGAAAATCCGTCCCCATCTTGCGCTTGGCCGCCTGTATCGTCCCTTCGGGATTAATGGCTGCCTGGCGCCTCGCCGGTTCACCGACCAGCCGCTGGTTGTCTTTGGTAAAAGCCACATAAGAAGGGAACGCCTTTCCTGAGGCGACACCCGCGCCTTCGGCGGAAGGTATGATCACCGGCCGGCCCGCCTCCATCACCGCTGCCGCTGAGTTGGAAGTTCCTAAATCGATACCGATCACTTTTGCCATATTATTACCTCCTGATCCTTATTTACTCTCTGGCTCTTTATGGTTTATCTGTTTTTTCGAGACTTTTACCTTCGCTGTGCGAATGACCCTGTCGTTCAAAAAATATCCTTTTTGCATCTCCTCAAGGACTGTGTGCTCCGCTACATCCTTATTCTCCGCCTGCATCAGGGCTTCATGGTAGTTAGGGTCGAATAATTTCCCTTCCGCTTCGATCGGTTTAACCCCGTGCTCCTTCAACATCTCATAAAGATGGGCGAGGATCATCTCAACGCCCTTTAAGAACGCCGGCAGGTCCTGGTGCTTTGACTGCGCCAGGTCCACGGCGCGCTCCAGGTCGTCCAAAACATTCAATAATTCCAGCACGATCCCTTCATTGGCGAACTTCACGAACTCCTGCTTTTCCTTTTCCATGCGCTTGCGCATGTTGTCAAAATCCGCCTGCATGCGAAGCAGCCTCTCCCAATACTCTTTTGCCTTATCCGCCTCTTCTTTAAGTTTCGAATATTCCGGCTCTTTGAGCGGGATAATCTTTTCTTCTCTTTTTTCGGCTTCCGGTTCCTTCTGATTTTCGTTGTTCTTGTGCTTATCGTTTTGCATTTTAAATTATCAGGTCCATAACCCCGGTTAACGCCTCCGACACATATTCAAGCACGGGGATAGTATGCTTGTATTCCATGCGCATCGGACCTAAAACCGCTACCTTTCCGGAAGTCTTGTTCTTCAGGCGGTATGTGGAGACAACCAGGGCGCAGCCCTCCATTTCCGGGCAATCTAATTCCTCTCCGATGTATACTTTTACCTTATCCGTAAAATCCCGGTTAAAGATATTCAGCAGGTACTGCTTATCCTCGATAACTTTGATCAAAAGCTGGATCTTACGGTAGTCCCGGAATTCAGGCTCGTTCAGGACCAGGCTTACCCCCTTATAAAAGAATCTATCCGCCGCTTGCGGAAAAGAGGTAATTCCGGCGCAATGCGTAATGGTAGAAAGGATCTGGGAAGTCTTATCTAAAGCGTCTTCTACCCGGCTGATATCCTTCTTATACTCCTTGATGATCTGCTCTTTTTCTTCGTTAAGCAGCTCTGTCTGCGATAAAAGGAAATCAATATAGTAGCGGTAGCCCTTTTTGGTAGGCACCCTTCCTCCGGACGTATAAGGATGGGTAAGATAGTTGGCCTCTTCCAGCTCCGCGAAGATATTCCGGATAGTAGCCGGGCTTAGATCAAAGTCCCCGGCAAGATCCTCAGAGGATACAGGTTCCGCTTCCCTGATATACCGGTTTATGGTCGCGGCGAGGACCGCCTTTCTTCTGGATTCGTAGTCGACTGTTTTCACCATAGTTTTTCCTTTTTAGCAGTCGCAGGTCTAAAGTGCTAGAACTAAAGAGCTTTTATTTTAACATAATTTAATGCTTCGTCAAGCTCTTATCTGAAAACGATCTCCTTGCGCTCGTTCAGGTCTACCGTCACTTTTGAACCTTCCCTGAAAGAACCATCCAGAAGCTTCAGGGAGAGCGGGTCCTGGATATATTTCTGGATAACCCTTTTTAAAGGCCGCGCCCCGAAATTGGCGTCAAACCCCTTCTGCGCGAGAAAACCCTTGGCCTGCTTCGTTACTTCCAGCTTTATCCCCTGCCCGGAAAGCTTCTTATAGAGAGGGTCTAATTCCATATCCACTATATTGTTAATATCATCTTTAGTCAAAGGATTGAATATAACTATCTCGTCTATACGGTTCAAAAATTCCGGCCTGAAGGTCTTCTTTACTTCTTCAAGCAGCCTCTGTTTCATATTCATGTAATCGATGTCCTCCCGCGGGGCCTTAAAACCGATCGACCCATGGCTCTGGATAAGCTCGGCGCCGATGTTCGAGGTCATGATGATCACCGTATTTTTGAAGTTAACCGTCCTGCCCTGACCGTCGGTAAGCCTGCCGTCGTCCAATATCTGCAAAAGCACGTTGAATACCTCCGGGTGCGCCTTCTCGATCTCATCCAGCAGTATGACCGCGTAAGGCCTGCGCCTGACCTTTTCGGTCAATTGGCCCGCTTCTTCATAGCCCACGTATCCCGGCGGAGCTCCGATCAGCCGCGAGACGCTGAATTTTTCCATGTACTCGGACATATCCACCCTGATGATGGCGTTTTCATCGTCAAATAAGAACCAGGCGAGCGCCTTGGCGAGCTTGGTCTTACCTACGCCCGTAGGGCCCATAAAAATGAACGACCCCATCGGTTTATTTTCATCCGCCAGGCCGGAACGGGAACGCCGGATACAATTGGATATCGCTTCTACGGCTTCACCTTGCCCGATGACCTTGCTTTTGAGGCGCTCTTCCATCTTGACCAGTTTCTCGACATCCGCCTCCATCAGTTTAGACAACGGGATGCCCGTCCATTCGCAAACCACCCGGGCGATATCTTCCTCATCTACTTCCTGGCGCAGTAACGAGGTACCTTTTTGCAGGGACTGCAGTTTATCATTATGGTCTTTCAATTCCTTGGCTAATTCGGCGAGCTTGCCGTATTTTATCTCCGCTACTTTTCCCAGGTCCCCGGATTTTTCCGCCTGATTGGCTTCGTTTTTCAGCTGCTCTTCCCTGGCCTTGATCTCCTGGATCCCGGATATTATAGCTTTTTCCCTCTCCCATT
>Ga0265297_10009781_pt1 | contig 12258 bp, 15 predicted proteins | sample Munlanlwell13791_FD_192502 | JGI IMG/M metagenome (GOLD analysis project Ga0265297, IMG submission 192502) | Leachate microbial communities from a municipal landfill in Southern Ontario, Canada - Leachate well 137-91 | ecosystem: Engineered > Solid waste > Landfill > Unclassified | place...
TGCTCATGATCACTCTCGCGGACGGACGGAAGATCGCCGTGCGCCCCTCGGGCACCGAACCGAAAATCAAATACTACATGTTCGCCGCGAAGAAACCCGCGGCGGGAACCCGGCACCCGATCTCCGAACTGGCCGAAGCCAAATCCACGGTGCTCGCGAGGATTGCCAGCCTCTGGAAAGCCCTCGAGTCCGACGCAAAATCCCGGCTGGACTGATCACGAAGAACCCCGGCCCCCCGCGGGAAGATCTGATCGAAAATCCCCACTCACCCCACTTTGGCTCAACGGGCCAGCGACGGATTCCAGAGATTGATCTCCTGCCGTGTTGGCCGACACCCCTTTGGCCTGCGCCATCTTGCGCGAGGACCGTTGCGTCAAACCCTTGGGCGGCCGGGTGCCCCCGTGATAACCGCCTCCTTGATCCGATGGCTGATGCTTGGCTTGCGACCGGGCCTCCTGGCTTCGCGCAAACCTTCAATTCCCCGTTCCCGAAATCGCCTTTCCCCACTGAACAACCACCGGACGATCGCCCTTCTCGGCACGGGCGGTCTGCTCTTGGTTGAGCCCGGTGATGCGGTGGAGAATAATTCTCGCTCGCCGCGCTTCGCGCTACGGGGCGATTGATCATGCTTCGGAGTTCGTGTTTCTGAGCGCTGCCCGCCGAAAGAATGCGGATGGGTCGGGCCATTCGCGAGAACTGCCAGACCGAAATTGTTTTGTATAGCTATTTCTCACCCAGCACACTAGCGGCATCGGGCGTCCCGCCCGTTCCCCTTGGGCTCTGCACCTTTCGGAGAGGCGCCCATCCGCGCGCGACCCGACTGAACGGAGGGGCGACCATGTCGCGCGAGCCGATTATTTTTCAGGGGACCCCCCGGTTTTTGCGGGCGACCAGCGAGAGGCGCGGCCACCACCAGACGACTTTTCCGTTTTCCTCCGCAAGCCGGAAAGCCCGGACTGCCTGATCCGGGGCCGATCGGATAAGTTTCATGACCTCGTCCCTGTTCGGTGCTGGCGTGCCCGCGGTTTCAAAATACCACTGCAAGTCCGGCTGCTTGAAAGGGGTCGTGCCACATTTCAATATCTCCAGCCCTGCATTCCGGCAAAGCTCCGACCACTCGTCCGGTGACAGGAAGCGCCCGTGGCTGGGGTCCCGCCATTTTTCGACGGCATGGATCCACTCCGCGGCCTCCGGTTCCCCGTCGGGCACGCTGCCATCGATCAAGAGAAAGATTCCTCCGGGCCGCAGGACCCTCGCCACATCGGAAACAAAGGCCTCCGGGTTGCTGAAGTGGTGCGCCGCCACCCGGCATGTGACGATCTGGAATGCCCCGCCGTCGTAGGGAAGCCGTTCCGCTTCGTGGAGCGCGGTTCCGAGGGCGATCCCCTTTGCCGCAGCCAGTTCTGAAGCACGTTGCAGCATGGCATGCGAGAGATCCGAGGCCGTGACCGCCCAGCCACGCTCCGCAAGCCACACCGCCGTGTGTCCTCCTCCGGTCGCCACGTCCAACGCCCGCCCGGATGTCGGGACCACGACGCCATCGAGAGCCGCGGCAATATCGGAGACATCGGCCAGGATGTGCGATGGCCCGTAGTTCCGGCTTTGCCGGTCAAACTGTCCCTGCGAGGCGAGTTGGCGCGAATCGAGTGGCACGCCCTCTTGTTACCCTTGACCGCATCCAATGGCAACGAGGAGCAATTGCCTGCTCAAGGTTTTCTGCGAGCGGCGAAAAACTCTTTGAGCAGGGCGGCGCAGTCGTCCGCGAGAATCCGCGGAGTGATCTCGCTACGGTGGTTGAGCTGGGGCATCTGGAGAATGTTGAGCAGACCGCCCGCCGCGCCACCTTTCGGGTCCGCGCAGCCGAAAATGACGCGGCGGAGCCGGGCATGGACGATCGCGCCCGCGCACATCGGGCAGGGTTCCTTCGTCACGTAAAGATCGCAATCCGTCAGCCTCCAGTCGCCGACGCCGGCTTCCGCCTGGGTGATGGCGAGCATTTCGGCGTGGGCGGTGGCGTCCTTGAGGAGTTCGACCTGATTCCAGGCCCGGGCAATGATCGCGCCCTCGCGCACGATGACAGCCCCGATGGGAACCTCCCCGGCAATGAACGCCTTCTTCGCCTGCCGCAGGGCCTCCCTCATGAAATATTCCTCGCCCGCAAGTTCCATATTGGGCAGTCTATGACAGATCCATGCCCGCGCGCAAAACCATCGTTGCCCCCTCGATCCTCGCCGGAGATTTTTCCAAGCTCGCCGCCGAGATCGGACGGGTCGATGCCGGCGGGGCGGATTGGATCCATTGCGACGTGATGGACGGGCACTTCGTGGACAACATTTCCTTCGGTCCGGCGATTGTCGAAGCGGCCTCGCGCTGCACGAGGCTCCCGCTCGATGTCCACCTGATGATCCAGCATCCGGATGTCTATGTTCCGCGGTTTGCCAAAGCCGCAGCCTCGATCACCTGCCATGTCGAGGCGTCCCACGATGTCTCGAAGACCCTGCAATCGATTCGCCAGGCCGGCTGCCTGGCGGGGTTGGCCATCAGCCCACCGACTCCTCTGGAAATGATCCGCCCGTATCTCGGACGGTTCGACATCCTTCTCGTGATGACCGTCAACCCCGGATTCGGCGGGCAGCCGTTCATGCCGGAGATGATGAAAAAAGTTTCCGTGGCCGCGGAGTGGCGCGAGCGGGACGGGCTGGATTTCCACATCGAAGTGGATGGGGGGATCACCGTTGCCACGGCCGGGCTGTCCGTGAAGGCCGGTTCGGATGTCTTGGTGGCGGGAACATCGGTCTTCAAGGCCGGGGATGCCGCCGCCGAAATCGCCGCTCTCCGCGCGGCAGGCTGATTGTTGGCAACTTTTTTTGATCCGCGGGTTTTCATCCGTGTTATGAAAACTCTGCTCTGTCTCCCACTGGTCCTCCTCGCTGCGGTCGTCCCGCTGCTCCATGCATCCGACTCCAAGCGCACGGCGGAATACATTCTGACCTCACCCACGGACTTCGAGGGCAAAGAAGTGACCCTGGATGTGGCCTTTGTCAACCCCGTCCATTGGAAGAGCCCGAATCCCGAACTGGCATTTTTTCATGCCGTGACCCTCGACCGCAGGGATCATAAATTTGGCGGGCGGATTCTCGTTGCAATCCCTTCCGGCGAGGCCTCCAAGTTCGCGAAAAAATATGGCACGGATTTCGAGGGCCGCAATGAATCCAATTCCTTCCAAGGCACGCTGATTACGGCTCCCGGCGGAAGAATGCATGCCAAAGTCTGGATTTTGGACAGCACGGGAAAAGTCGCGGATCTGATCAAACAGCACAAGCTGGCCATTGTGGAAGACGAAGGTGGTGGCGCGCCCGGTGGTCGTGGCCCCGGCTTTCGCCGACCCGGTTTGAACTGAACCCGCCCGAAACTCCAGGCCCCGGAAACGGAGATCACACGCGGGTGGTCTCCAGCGCTCATACCCATCGTTCGGTGGAGAGCCCCACATCGTCCCTCCATCGGGGAGGGGAAATGGAGCTGAGGGGATTCGAACCCCTGACCCCCGCATTGCGAACGCGGTGCTCTACCAACTGAGCTACAACCCCGAGATGTTCCGAAAAAATCCCTGCCGTGGATTTTTCAATTCTCTCGCATGGAAGAATATTCTAGGCAAGGAGATTCGTCGGACCGGGACTCGTTCTGAGGAGATACTCCCCGGCATGATAAATTCGGATTTTGGGGACCGGCTCTTCCAATTCTCGATGAACGAAGCGCTCCGGAAAAAATTTCTCTCCTTCCTGAACGGGCATCCTTCCGGCAGGGGTGCCCGCCGGGATTTGATCCACCTGATGATGAGCACGCCGGACTATCAATTGACATGAACAAGACGATCCATACCCGCAGGCAATTTCTGCGCACTTCCCTCCTCGGTGGCGCCCCTGGCCTGGTCGGTTCCGGTTTTCTTGGAACGGACGTTTTTCACACTCGACGCGATGGCCGCGGATTCGATGATGCCGACAGGGAAAGACTCCCCGATTCTGGTCGTGCTTCAACTGGCCGGGGGCAACGATGGGCTCAACACGGTGGTGCCATTCGGCGACGACGCCTACCACCGCGCGCGACCGGGCCTGGCCATCCGGAATCCGCTCAAAATCACAGATTCCCTGGGGCTCCACCCGCGGCTGACCGGGCGGCGCGAACTCTACGACGAGGGACATCTCGGGATTATCCAGGGAGTCGGCTACCCCAATCCCAACCGGTCCCATTTTCGCTCGACCGAAATTTGGCAAACGGCCAGCGACGCGGACAAAACCGAATCGCACGGATGGATCGGGCGGTATTTTGACGCCTGCTGCAAAGGCGATGATCCCTGCGTGGGAGTGAGCATCGGCTCGCAGACCCCCCAGGCATTCACGGCGGCGGAACCGAAGGGGATTTCGTTTTCCAGGCCGGAACAATTCCGCTTTGCCAGCGAGAATTCCTCGGATCCGGCAGCGGCCGAGGAGTTTTTCCGAAGCACGAACGAGCCGGGCATGGAGCCGAACGATGGGGGAAGCATCGGGATGCTGCAAGGCCCGGCGGGCGGCGTGTCGCGGGCGGCGGGGCGGGGGATTCCATGGATTTCCTGCGCCGAACGGCTCTCGATGCGCAGATGAGTTCGGACAAGGTTCTTTGAGATAACCCGGAAATCGAAATCATCGGTCCCCTACCCTTCCAACAATCGCGCCAACTCGATGAACCTTGTGGCCCGCCTGATCGCCGGGGGTCTCCCGACGCGGATTTATTACATCGGACAGGGCGGTTATGATACCCACAGCAACCAAGCCGGCGCGCACGACCGCCTGATGGGAGAAATGGACTCGGCGCTTGCCGCGTTCGCCGCAGACCTCAAGGCCCAGGGGAACTTTGGGCGGGTGATTTTGATGACGTTCAGTGAATTCGGAAGAAGGGTGGCTGAAAATGGAAGCGGGGGACCGACCACGGCGCTGCCGCCCCGCTTTTTGTGGCCGGTGGCGCGGTCAAAGCCGGCCTCTACGGAACCATGCCGAGCTTCACGGAATTGTCCCGCGGGGACCTCATGCACAATGTGGATTTCCGAAGCGTCTATGCAACGGTGCTCAAGAATTGGCTCCATGTGCCTGTGGAGCCGATTCTGCACCGCGCGTTCCCGACGAACGGGTTTGTCTGAGCCGGGCGATCAGGGCACCTTGAGCGAACTGGCGATTTTTTCAGCCGCCGCGATTCCCTTGGTGTCGTCGATGTCGGCAACGAACCAGAACTCCGCAATCTTTCCATCTTCGAGCGCCGCCCATCCCATGCCGACACGAACTTTCTCATCATCCTGTTTGTCAACAGCGGTGCCGGTCAAATAGAAGCCGGTCAACCCACCGGGGTCCAATCCTCGGGCTCGCCAAGATCGGCGCCTTTGTATTCGGTTTTCAATTCCTCCATGCCTTCGTCGATGGCCTTTCCCATATGTGTTTTTATAGAAAAATTACATGGCACATTTTGCCATGCATTCGGTTGCTTCAATAAGAAGCATTTTGACATGCGTCAAGAAAAACCTTCTACGAAATCAACTTGCGGAGATTGCCGACAATATGGCCATCATAGAGGGCCTTGCCGATGATCGCTCCGTAGAGGCGGGGCATCTTTGACAATTTCCGAAGATCCTCCGCGCTCGAAACTCCCCCACTGGCGATGAGATGGCAATCGAGGAGGCGCAGGAGGTTTTCCAGTTCGGAAAAATTCGGCCCCTCGAGCATTCCGTCGGTGGCGATGTCGGTATAGATGATGGTCCCCGCTCCCGCCACCTGGGCGATGAGGGCGAGGTCGGCGACCGATGTGGATGTCGTTTCCGTCCAGCCTTTGACGGCCACCTTTCCCTGGTTGGCATCGATCCCCACGGCGATTCTCTCCCCGCCGAATTCCGCGCAGATCTCGGCGATATATTCGGGGGATTCGCAGGCCTTGGTTCCCAGGATCACCCGGCTGACCCCGCAACTGAAGGCCGCGCTGACATTTTTAAAATTGCGCATTCCCCCGCCCAGTTCGCAGGGGATGTTTACCGAAGCGCAGATTTTTTCAATGACGGCCAGGTTTTCCGGCTCTCCCGAAAAGGCCGCATCCAGATCCACGAGGTGGAGCCAGTCGGCCCCCGAGTCTTCCCATTTTTTGGCGAAGGCGACGGGGTCGGACGAGTAAACGGTTTTTTCGGTGGCAAGCCCGCGCTTGAGGCGCACGACTTCCCCGCCCATCAGGTCAATGGCTGGCAGCAGGATCATAAGGTGGATAGAAAATTCCGCAGAACAGCCAGGCCGGCCGCCTGGCTTTTTTCCGGGTGGAATTGGGCCGCATGGAGAGAGCCCTTGGAAATGCTGGCTGCAAACGTCCGTCCGTAATCGCAGGTCGAACTCACCAGGGATGCCTCCGCCGGCACGGGATAGAAAGAATGCACGAAATAAAAGGCCGTCTCTTCCGGCAGGCCTTGGAACAGCGGGCCTTTCAGGTTGGAGAGGGAGTTCCACCCCATGTGGGGGACTTTCAATCCGCCCCCGGAAAACCGGACCACGGTCCCGGGCAGGACCCCGAGCCCCCTCACCCCGGGAGATTCCTCGCTGGACTCGAACAAAAGCTGGTATCCGAGGCAGATCCCGAGGTAGGGGTGCCCGGCATCGATCCATGCGCGAAGCGGTTCCCAAAGTCCGGTTGCCAGCAGGTTCGCCGCGCAATCCCCGAACGATCCCACGCCCGGAACGACAACGGCATCGAGGGCCGCGAGCTGGGGTGCCTCGGAAACGAGCGACGACGAGGCGCCGGATGCCTCCAGCGCCTTGCAGACACTGCGCAAATTGCCGCTCCCGTAATCCACGACACCGATGGAGACCGATCTCACAGGATTCCTTTTGTGCTGGGAATCCCCTCCACCCTCGGATCGATCTGGGTCGCCTGATCGAGCGCCCGGGCAAGGGCTTTGAAAACCCCCTCCGCCATGTGGTGCGCATCCCGGCCGGCCAGGATGTCCACATGAAGGTTCACCCCCCCGTGAACCGAGACGGCGCGAAGAAATTCCTCGACGAGCTGAAAGGAGAAACTCCCTCCGATCGGCTCGACGTTTTTCGGGGCGTTGAAGGCCAGATAAGGCCGCCCGCTGAGATCCACCACAACGCGGACAAGCGCCTCGTCCATGGGAACATATGAAATCCCATAGCGGCGGATTCCGGCTTTGTCCCCGAGGGCTCTCCCCAGTGCCTGGCCGAGCGTGATGCCCGTGTCCTCCACCGTATGATGATAATCCACGGCGATGTCGCCCCGGGCATCAAGCTCCAAATCAAACAGCCCGTGCCTCGCAAAGAGGGTCAGCATGTGATCGAAAAATGGAACCCCCGTGGAAAGCTTGGAATCTCCCCTCCCATCAACGATAAGCCTCAGGACGATGGATGTTTCGGATGTTTTTCGTTCAATCGATGCTTCGCGGGCCATGACTGGACAGCCAATCAGATAATCCATCGTTTGGAAAGACCGCCTTTTTTGGGTCTGTCGGGGCCGGAGCAAAAGCGAACTCAGGGCGCATCTGCGAAAGTTGCAAACAGGGAGAACAGGCGTCCCGCCTGTTGGGGCCCAGGCTCTCGCATCGGGCCGCCGCGCCCTACACGGGCGGGACGCCCCTGCTCCCTGGCCATCCATCGCCGATTGCAACTATCGCAGATGCGCCCGCGAACTCAGACGGACATGGAATAAGCTTGCACGAAAAGTGCGGGCCATTGAATGCTGCCGGTTTGACTTATGAAGTTCTCCTTTTCTCTCCGGTTAGCCGTCCTCATCGCCGCCTCCACGTCATGCGCATGGGCGGATGTCAAGCTCCCCGCCATCATCTCCGACCACATGGTCTTGGAAAAATCCGCCCGGGTGCCGATCTGGGGAAAGGCGGACTCCGGCGAGAAAGTGACGGTGACCCTGAACGGACGATCCGCCAAGGCCGAAGCGGGTGCCGATGGAAAATGGATCACCACCCTGGATCTGAAGGACTCGGCGCCAGGACCGTTTGAAATGGCGGTCGAAGGGAAGAACAAGCTGACCGTGGCCGATGTCGTGGTCGGGGAAGTCTGGGTCGCATCCGGCCAGTCCAACATGGAGTTTTCGTTGAAAAATTCCCTCGACGCCGAAAAGGAAATCGCGCAGTCCGCGAATCCCCTCCTCCGCCAGTTTCTCGTGAAGAAGAATCCCACGAACGAACCCGCGGAAGATACCGAGGGCAGCTGGATGGCGGCTTCTCCGGAAACAACGGGAACGTTCAGCGCTGTCGGATATTATTTCGCCAAGAAAATCCAGAACGAGTTGAAGGTTCCTGTGGGATTGGTGCATACCTCGTGGGGCGGCACTCCCTCCGAAGCATGGACAAGCGTGGAGGCGACCGACAGCATCCCCGACCTCAAGGCCTCCCGGGAACGGGTCTGGGCGGTCCTCAGGGAATATCCGGAAAAAAAGAAGGCTTTCACCGGTGGGTTCGGTGCCTGGCTCAAGGAAAACAACCGCGAGGACAAGCCGGTCGTCGATGCCGCCGCGTTCGCGGGAGGGGATGTTTCCACGGATGGCTGGGTTCCCGTAAAAATCCCCGGGCCCGTGATCGCCCGAGGGCTCCCTGCCGCCGGGGCCGTCTGGTTGCGCAAAGAAGTCGATGTTCCGGGCAAGACCGTCACAGCTTTCCCTCTCATCCTGCCCATCGACGGTTTCGACAGCGTTTATTGGAACGCCAAACTCCTCAAACAAACGACATTTCAGGACTTCCCGGGTCTCGGCAATGTCCGCCGCTACGGACCGTTCAATATTCCTGCAAGCGAGGTCAAGGAAGGGAAGAACACCCTGGCCATCCGGCTTTACGAGCCGGTCGGGCCGGCGAAAATTTTCGGAGAACCGAAAGCCGGCCCGATGTCCCTCGGAGGCGAATGGCTGGCCAAAGCAGAATTTGGATTCCCCGCCTTGGATCCGCAGAAGATTGCCGCCGCCCCGCAGCTACCCACCACCCCCCCCGGCCCGCAAAACGTCGCCGGTTACCTTTTCAACGGCATGATCCACCCGATCCTGCCGTATGCGATCAGCGGAGCCGTCTGGTATCAGGGCGAATCGAATGCGGACCGCGCCCACCAATACCGCACGGCGTTCCCGCTGATGATCACCGACTGGCGCAAGCAATGGAACCAGGGCGATTTTCCGTTCTATTTCTGCCAGATCGCGAACTTCATGGCCAAGAAATCCGACCCGTGCGAAAGTTCCTGGGCCGAGTTGCGCGAGGCCCAGTCATCGACGCTCAGCCTCCCGAATACCGGACAGGCCGTCCTGATCGACATCGGGGAGTCCGGGGACATCCACCCCCGCAACAAGAAGGATGTGGGGGAACGCCTCGCGCTCATCGCTCTGGCCAGGGACTACGGAAAATCCATCCCGTATTCCGGCCCCGTTTACGATTCCATGAAAATCGGAAGCGGCAAAGCCGTCCTCCGCTTCAAGCACACGGAGGGCGGACTTGTCGCCAAGCCACTGCCGGAGACTTACGATGTCATTTCCCGGGCCAAGAAAACCGCCCCCCTCGTCCGCAACAGCCCAGGCAGCCAACTCGAGGGCTTCGCCATTTGCGGTGAGGATAAGAAGTGGGTTTGGGCCGATGCCAAAATCGACGGGAATACGGTGGTTGTGTCGTCGGAAAAGGTGCCCGCACCGGCCGCCGTCCGGTATGCCTGGGCGGACAACCCGACGTGCAACCTCTACAATGGTGCCGGGCTTCCGGCATCGCCCTTCCGCACGGACGATTTTCCACCCGTGACCTTGAATGAAAAATACTGATTTCTTCTCTTTTTAAAAATAATTGAAAAAGTTCTTGATCATTGCGCGATTATCTCTATGGTCGCCCTTGTTCTGGGGGGAACAGCAGGCCGTCGTAACACTCGTTGCGGCGGCCTGCATTTTTTATGGATCGAACTCTTCATCGACGGGATTCGATCGGACGCTATGATGAAGCCCTGATCCTCCACCATTTATGATCTTTCTCGGAATCGACTGCGGAACACAGAGCACCAAGACCATCGCTCTGGATTGGGAAACCGGAGCCGTCGTGGCCTCTGCCCATCAGTCCTATGGTTTCCTGCCGAACCCTCCACCGGGGGCCATGGAACAGGACCCGGCAGAGTGGGCATTCGAAGGAAGCGGCGGACTCCCGGACATCTGCTCGAGAATCGTCGGACTGGATGAGTCCATCCGTGTCGAGCCTGACAAAAAAAATACCGGGAACTATGCCGGCCTGCTGGAAAAATCCCGTCTCCTCCGCGGGGCGCTTCACGAAAAGGATCTCCTGTAATGCGCATCGTCCTTGCAGCGACCGGGGCCAGCGGCACCCTCTATTTGCAGCGGCTCCTGGATTACCTCTCGGGTCCGGAGCACGAGTTGCACCTGGTGCTCACGGCGTATGCGAAGCAGGTCGTCCATGAGGAAACCGGGGGCCTCCGGCTGCCAACGAATCTCACCGAACATCCGGACAAGAGCATGAATGCGCCGTTTGCCAGCGGGTCCGCGCTTTTCGATGCGATGGTCGTCTGCCCGTGCTCGATGGGAACCCTGGGCCGGATTGCGGCCGGCACGAGCGAAACACTCATTTTGCGGGCGGCCGATGTTTTTCTAAAAGAACGCCGCAAACTCATCCTCGTGCCTCGGGAAACCCCCTGGAGCCTGATCCATGCGAAAAATGCGGTGACGGTCCTCGAAGCCGGGGCCATCCTGCTCCCCGCCATGCCATCGTTTTACAGCCGGCCGAAGACGTTCGAAGAACTCGCCGACACCGTGGTCTGGAGGATTCTCGACCAGATCGGCGTCCCCTCCCCGAATGCCCGCAGGTGGCGGGAGACCGGAGGAGAAAACGCAATGTGATGCCGCGGAATTCCTGCCGATGAAAAAACTCCTGTTCCTCGTTCTGCTCCTCGCCGGATGCGCCTCGCAGCCGGACGCCACCCGCTGGACCCCGCCCCTTCAGAACTCCCGCGCCTCCTTTCTCTGGAAACACCGCGGCGGGAGTCTCGCGGGCGATGCGGACATCACAAACGACGTGCGCGGCAATGTCGCGATCCGGCTGACCAAGGATCTGCCAAAACCTCTCCTCGAGATCACTTCGATGGCCGATGGAAAATTCACGGCCGCAGGACCTCTCGCCGGCGGCGGCTGGTCGGGCGACGCATCCCGCGCCCCGTTGCGTTTCAGCCTTTGGACCGCCCTGGCAGCCGCTTGGCGGGGCGCCCACCCCGCGAGGGACGGACGCCAGGAAGTCCACACCGACAGCTACAGGGCAGCCGTCTGGAAGGAATCCGGGCGAATCCGGGAACTCAGCGTCAGCTCCAACGACAACGGCGAGGTCATCCGCCTCGTCTTCCGCTGATCCGAACTTGACGGACGACACCATCAGGGGCTTATTGGCCAGAATTTCAACCATGAACCGTTTGCCTTTCACCTTTCTTGTCCTCGGGCTTGCCGCCTTGGCAGGTTGCGCCTCCTACGATCCCCGGCTGACAAGCACCGCCACGAAATACCTGGGCCAGGACGGCTCGATCATCTCCCGGTCGAGTTCCTCGACGCTCGCGGAGAAAAACTCGTATTGGGACGGGGACGGTGTCTCCGGGGCACCCTCGATTTTGATCGATCTCTCCGAGCAGACGGCCTCGTTCTACAAGGGCTCCAAATTGGTCGGGGTGTCGGCGATCTCCAGCGGACGCGAGGGGTTCGGGACCCCCGTGGGGAATTACAAGCTGATCGGGAAAGAGCCGCATCACCTTTCCAACCTTTTCGGTGACTACGTGGATGCCAACGGAAATGTGCTCGTGAGAAATGTAGCTGTCAAAAAAGACCCCAAGCCGCCCGGCGCGGTCTTCGCGGGGGCTCCCATGCCATTTTTCATGAGGCTCACCAACTCCAGCGTGGGCATGCACCAGGGGTTTCTCCCCGGCGTTCCCGACAGCCACGGCTGTATCCGCATGCCGGAAAAAATGGCCAAAATTTATTTCGACAACGTCTCGTTGGGAACTCCCGTCCGGGTCGTGAATTGAGCCCTTCCCATTTGACCATGGTCAAAGCTTGCCCGCATTTCTGCTTGTCAGCCGCAGAAGTGTGGAGATTCTGAGCCGCGTTCGTTTTCAAAAATCACACCATCCACCACTATGTCCGCCACCACCATTACCGCCATCCGTGCCCGTCAAATCCTTGATTCCCGGGGGAATCCCACCGTCGAAGCCGACGTGG
>Ga0265297_10009782_pt1 | contig 12257 bp, 10 predicted proteins | sample Munlanlwell13791_FD_192502 | JGI IMG/M metagenome (GOLD analysis project Ga0265297, IMG submission 192502) | Leachate microbial communities from a municipal landfill in Southern Ontario, Canada - Leachate well 137-91 | ecosystem: Engineered > Solid waste > Landfill > Unclassified | place...
CCATCGCACCCAGGCCCTGGCCCAGGCGTAACATACGGTTTTCAGTTTTCCGTTTACCTGCAACGCAATGAGAACGTGTGTAAATGGCCCCTTCCCCGGAATCCTGGACCATCCTGAAAATCCTCAAGTGGACTACCGATTATTTCGCCACTAAGGGCGTCTCCGAGCCCCGGGCCTCCGCGGAAGTGCTCCTGGCCCACACCCTGGGCTTAAGCCGCCTGGACCTGTATCTGCGTTACGACCAGCCCCTCAATGCCGATGAGCTGGCCCGGTTCAAGGCCCTGGTGCTGAGGCGCGCCCGGGGGGAACCGGTGGCCTACCTCACCGGCCACCGGGAATTCTGGTCCCTGGACTTCGGCGTGACCCCCGGGGTGCTCATCCCCCGCCCGGAGACCGAAACCCTGGTAGCCGCAGCTTTAGAGGCGGCGAAAGGTCTGTCCGGAAAAAAGCCTCCCGAAACCCGGAACCCTGAACCCGGAACCCCGCCCCTTTGGGGTCTAGAGGTCGGAGTCGGCAGCGGCGCCATCGTTATTAGCCTGGCCAGGGAGTTGCCGGACGCGGCCTGGGTGGCCGTGGACCTCTCCGCCGCGGCCCTGGCGGTGGCCCGAGACAATGCCCGCCGCTTGGGGGTGGCCGGCCGCGTCCGCTTTCTCCGGGGGGACCTGCTGACTGCGCTTAAACCCGACGGCCGCTTTGCCCTGCTGGTGGCCAATCTGCCCTATGTGCCCCGGCGAGAATATGAGAAGTTGCCCCGTGATATTAAGGATTTCGAGCCCCGGGAGGCTTTATGGGGGGGAGAAGACGGTTTGAACCTGATCCGGATTCTGGTCCGGCAGGCTGAGGAGTATCTCCGGCAAGGCGGCTGGGTGCTGTTGGAGGTGGGGGATGGGCAGGCGGCCGAGGTCGCAGCTTTATTGCAGCAGGCCGGCCCCTATGACTGCGTCGAGGCCATCAAGGATTTCAGCGGGGTCGAGCGGGTGGTGCGGGCCCGGCGGCGCCGGGAAGTCCGTTAAAAGGGGAAGATGACGCACTATCATCTTCCCCCACAATTCCATCTTTACAGCCTCGTTCCCAAGTGCAACTTGGGAACGAGTGAACCGCAGGTTCTCCTTATAACTCCTTGGGGCTGCTGATGCGTCCGGTCACTGCCGAAGCCGCGGCGACCGCGGGGCTAGCCAGATAGACTTTGGATTTTGTATGGCCCATGCGGCCCACGAAATTGCGGTTGGTGGTGGCGATGGCCACCTCGCCCGGGGCCAGGATGCCCATGTGGCCACCCAGGCAGGGGCCGCAGGTGGGGGGCCCGATCACCGCGCCGGCATCCAGGAAGATGGTCGTCAGGCCTTCGTCCATGGCCTGGCGATAGACCAGGGGCGTGGCGGGAATGACGATGAGGCGCACGCCTTTGGCCACCTTATGGCCCTTGAGGATTTTGGCGGCCAGGCGCAGGTCGTCGATGCGGCCGTTGGTGCAGGAGCCGATCACCGACTGATCGATGGGCACGTCGCCCACTTTGGATACCGGCACCACGTTGCCGGGAGAAGGCGGACAGGCCACCTGGGGCTCGAGCTGACTGACATCGTAGGTCCGCTCGAAGAGATAGGCCGCGTCAGGGTCGCTGGCGTATTCCTTAAACGGCCGCAGGGCGCGCCCCTTGACGTAGTCCAGGGTCAGCTTGTCCGGCGCGATGATGCCGTTTTTGGCGCCGGCCTCCACCGCCATATTGGCCATGGAGAGACGGTCGGCCATGGGCAGCCAGTCGATGACCTCGCCGGTGAACTCCATGGCCATTCCCCGGGCTCCGTCTACCCCGATATCGCCGATGGTATGGAGGATCAGGTCCTTGCCGGTGATCCACAGAGGCAGGCGGCCGTGGTAAACAAACCGGATGCTGTCGGGCACCTTGAACCAGCACTCGCCGGTAACCATGACCGCGGCCAGGTCGGTGGAGCCGACGCCGGTGGCGAAGGCTCCCAAAGCCCCGTAGGTGCAGGTGTGGCTGTCGGCCCCGATGACCACGTCGCCAGGCCCCACAATGCCTTTCTCCGGCAGCAGGGCATGTTCGACGCCCATGTCGCCGCCGTCGTAAAAATGCGTCAGGTCCTGCTCTTTGGCAAAATGGCGCAGTTGCTGGCACTGGATGGCCGAGGGGATGTCTTTGTTAGGGGCAAAGTGGTCGCAAACCAGCACCACCCTGGACCGGTCAAAGACCTTTTTGGCTCCGACGTGCTTGAATTCCTTGATGGCGAGCGGCGCGGTAATGTCGTTGCCCAGGGCGATGTCCACCCGGGCCATGATCAGCTCACCGGGTTCGACGCAGTCTTTGTCGGTGTGAGCCGCCAGAATCTTTTGGGTTATGGTTTGCGGTTTAGCCATTAATTACTCCATATCGTAGTGGTCAGTGGTCAGAAGTCAGTGGCCAGTTGCCATGAACTCTAACAACTGACCACTGGCAACTTTAATTTTACAGTTCTTCCGGTTTAGGGCCTTTTTTGACCGGGCCGCCTTCCTTCAGGAAGTTGAGGCGGTTGAGGCCGTTGATGAAGGCCCGGGCGCTGGCGGTGACCACGTCCGGGTCAACGCCCTGGCCCGTGACCACGTGGCCTTCCTCTTCCAGACGCACCGACACCTCGCCCTGGGCATCGGTGCCGCCGGTGATGGAACTCACCGCAAACTTCAGGAGCTTGCACTTGGACCCCGCCAGATGGGTGATGGCCTTGTAGGCCGCGTCGATGGGACCATCGCCGAACACCGAGTACGGCCCCAGCAGTTGGCCACCGACTTCCATCTTGACGTTGGCCGAGGGCCGGGCCATGGTGCCGGTGAGCACCACCAGTTCCACCAGGCGGAAGTGTTCGGGCACCGACTTGTAGATCACCTCGGTTTCCACCAGGCTGATCAGGTCCTCGTCGTACACCGTCTTCTTGCGGTCCGCCAGGCTCTTGAAGCGGGCAAAGGCCCGGTTGAGTTCGTCGTCGTTCAGGTAGAAGCCCATCTCCCGCAGCTTGTTCTTGAAGGCGTGGCGGCCCGAGAGCTTGCCGAGGGGCAGCGAGCTCTTCTTGATGCCCACCGCACCAGGGGTCATGATCTCGAAGGTGCTGGCGTCTTTGAGTACACCGTCCTGGTGAATCCCGGACTCGTGGGCAAAGGCGTTGGCCCCGACGATGGCTTTATTGGGCTGCACCGGCACGCCGGAGAGCTTGCTGGTCAGGCGGCTGGTGGGATAGATGTACTGGGTGACGATGTCGGTGAAATAGTCCAGCAGGTCCCGCCGGGTGGACAGGGCCATAACCACTTCTTCCAGGGAGGCGTTACCGGCGCGTTCACCCAGGCCATTGATGGTCACCTCGACCTGGCGCACCCCGTTCATCACCGCGGCCAGGGTATTGGCCACGGCCAGCCCCAGGTCGTTGTGGCAGTGGACCGAGAGCACGGCCTTGTGGATGTTGGGGATGTGCTCCATCAGGTACTTGATCTTGGCCCCGAACTCATCCGGGATGGCGTAGCCCACCGTATCCGGGAAATTCAGGGTGGTGGCCCCCGCGTCGATGACCGCGGTGAAGACCTGGGCCACGTAGTCCAGGTTGCTGCGGGACGCGTCCATGGCCGAAAACTCCACGTTGGAGGTGTAGCGCGCCGCGTGCTTCACCGCGGCCACCGCCATTTCGAGCACCTCTTCCCGGGACTTGCGCATCTGATGCTTCAGATGGATGTCGGAAGTGGAGATAAAGGTGTGGATGCGGGGATTGGTCGCCTCCTTGATGGCCTCCCAGCAGGCGTCGATATCTTTGACGAAGGCCCGGGCCAGACCGGCGATCTGGGGACCCCGGATCTCCCGGGCCACCGCGCGCACCGCCTCGAAATCCCCGGGCGAAGAATAGGGGAAACCGGCCTCGATGACATCCACGTTGAGGAGTTCCAGGTTCCGGGCGATCTGCAGTTTTTCGTCCACGTTGAGATTCGCGCCGGGGGTTTGCTCCCCGTCCCTCAGGGTCGTATCGAAGATGAAAACTTTATGTGCCATATTGAAAACCTTTTTGGTTAAAGGGTCAATTCGATGTACCTGGCGGCCGCGTGAGCCGGCTCGCGATGATCCGGCTTAAATACTCGGCTGCCATCGCATGTGCCGCGGCGGTCCAATGACCTTCTTGGTAGTAGAGTTGATCGATAGATTGGCCCGAGAGGGCCAACAAAGGGGTCAAGGACCAGAACGCGCCGCCCGCGGCCAGAGCAATCCCCTGGATCGCCGCTTCATCGGGAGAAACCACCCGAGTCCGGCGATACTGGCTCACTTCCTGGGAGACGGGAATATAGCAAATCATCAGGGAACCACCGGCTTGTTGTACTGCCGCATTCAGCCGCTCAACATAGATCTTGGTTAATTTCTTATTAGTCTCAGTGGCATAGCCACTTGCCGTCTTAGTATATGATACCACTAATCCCCTGGTTAAGTCAGGGTTCGTGTGCCTGGCCTCTTTAACCAGGAGTCCAACCCCGGCCTGTTTGACTAAATTGGCCGCCTGGGACCAGGAAATCAGCCAGTTGTAGCCGGGCAGACGGAACAACAGGGTTTTGACCGCGCCCTGGTTGTCCTTCAGGGGCTTGGCGGCAAGTTCGCCCTGCTTATCGATATTATAATATTCTCCCCGCTCGTTGTCCTGAAAATCATTGCAAAAAAAGCACAATACGGTGAGATCGGGACGAAATCTGGCGCCCGCCGTTTGAAAGACCTTCAGATCGTAATCGGTGCCTTTGCCGGGGCAGCCGGCGTTCATGACTTCGACGGACAGATGGTCCGCGGTCAGGTTCTTTTCCACCCGGGCGGCAAAGGTCTGGTCGTCATTGACCCCGAGCCCGTAGGTAAAAGAGTCCCCCAGCATGAGGATGCGATAACCCGCGGTCTTCTGCTCCCGGTATTCCCGGCTGCCGCGCCAGCCCAGGGAGTTGTTGCTGTAGGCAAAGGTAAAGACCCCGGGGAAATGCCGCACCCCGCGTTGGCCCGGCACGGGGATCTCCCCCAGGTTCGGGTCAAAGGCGAACCGCACCGGCCCCACTTCCTGGGGCCGCAGGAGCCGCACCGCGCCTTCGGCGACGGCAAAGGCCGCCACAAAGCCCAGGAGCATGGCGATGGTTTTAAAGAGAATTGACCGCATTACTGCCATACCACGACTTGGCGGTGCCAGGTTTAAGTCCGCGCCTGCACAGGCTGGAAAGCCTGTGCTACTATAGCACCGACATGGCCGCGGGCCTAAAGGCCCGTCTCCAGGGTTATTATCCTAATAACAACTGAGGTTCCAATCTAGTCGAGAAATAATCCGGCACGGGGACAGGTTGGCGGGAGGCTAAGCCGGCCTGCTCCCCGGCCTCTCCCCCTCCGCCAACCTATAATCCCTGAGAATCGGTAAGCTTCGGGGTCGGGGCTTCGTTTTCGCCTTTGTCCGGCAACGAACTGCGACGGTAATACATAAAGGTGCTGACCGGCCCGGAGGCCACATAAACCGCCATGAGGAAAAATCCCATGATATTGGGCGCGGTGGCCACCACCACGAAGATCAACACCAGGCCCACCAGGGTATGGAAGGGGTGGCGCCGGAAGAGTTCCACTTTTTTGAAGCTGATGTATTTGATATTGCTGACCATGAGGAAGGAGAGGACATAGATGGTGACCAGGATGAACATCGAACGTTCCGGCGCGTATTCGCCCAGTTCAGTGTAAAACGCCACTACGGTGGCCACCATCATGGCCGCGGCCGGGATGGGCAGGCCGTTAAAGTAGCGGGGGTCAATGGAGCCCGTCTGCACATTAAAGCGGGCCAGCCGCAGGGCTCCGCAGACCACGAAGAGAAAAGCCGCGGCCCAGCCGAATTGCTGGTAGGGCTTCAGGGCCCAGAGGTAGACCAGGATGGCCGGAGCCACCCCGAAGGCCACGAGATCGGCCAGAGAATCGTACTGCACCCCGAAGCCGGAGGTGCTCTTGGTCATTCGGGCGATGCGGCCGTCCAGACCGTCCAGGACCATGGACACCAGGATAGCCCAGGCCGCAGCGTAGAACCGGCCGTCAATGGCGGCGATAATGCCGTAAAACCCGGCGAACAGGCTGCCGGTGGTGATGAGGTTGGGCAGCAGGAACACGCCCCTGAAGCGACGCCTGTCTTTCTTTTTACGTCTCCGGCGAAAACTCATGCCCATCTCCCTATGACACTGCTCCCGGCTTTCACCCGGTCCTTAACCTTTACCTTAATTTCGGCCGTGAGCGGCAGATAGAGATCCACCCGGGAGCCGAAACAGATCATGCCCAAACGCTCGCCCCGGGCCAGGTTCTGCCCGGGTTTGACAAAGGGAATAATACGCCGGGCCAACAGCCCCGCGATCTGCACCACCAGGACCCGCCGCCCTTCGCTTTCCAGCACCACGGCCTGCTGTTCGTTGCGCATGGCCGCGTCATCACGGGAGGCGACCTTGTATTCCCCGTCCCGGTGGCGCATCTCCACCACCGTGCCCGCCAGGGGAGCGCGGTTAACGTGGACGTCGAAGACGTTCATGAAGATGGCCACCCGCCGGGCCGGACCGTGCAGGAATTCGTTTTCCCGGACCTCGTCCACCTGGACCACCAGGCCGTCCGCCGGGGATACGATGAGCCCGGCCGCTCCGGGAATCTCCCGCTGCGGGTCCCGGTAAAAGTAGGCGCAAAACCCGCCGGCCAGAAGCCCGAGGACAGTGAGCCAGGGCCAATGGCCGATCAGCCCCAGGAAGACCAGCACCACGCCGGCCAGGATTAATGGATAGCCGGGTGCGGCGATGAGGCGCGGCTGATAGCGGCCGCTCTCTGCCATTATGCAACCGCCCGGAAAAACAGGGCGAAAAGACGAAAAGACGAAAAGGCGAGAAGGTTAGATGCCGACGTCAGCATGAAAGCTTTGTCCATTCCGCCTTTTTCCCTTTTCCCCTTTTCGCCCAAGCTTTTTAACCCTTTTCGCCTTGGGTTTTACTTTTTCAGCCAGCCCATCATGGAGCGCAGCTTCTTGCCCACCTCTTCAATGGGGTGCTCGGCTTCCTGGCGCCGCAGGGCGTTGAACACAGGCCGCCGGGCCTGGTTTTCCAGGATCCACTCCTTGGCGAACTCGCCGGTCTGCACCTCATAGAGGATCTGGCGCATCTCGTCCCGGGTCTCTTCGGTGATAATGCGGGGCCCCCGGGTGTAGTCGCCGTACTCCGCGGTGTCGGACACGGAATAGCGCATGTATTCGAGGCCGCCTTGATAGAAGAGGTCCACGATCAGCTTCAGTTCATGGAAACACTCGAAATAGGCGATCTCCGGAGCATAGCCCGCCTCCACCAGGGTGTCGAAGCCGGCCTTGACCAGCTCGGAGACGCCGCCGCAGAGCACGGCCTGTTCGCCGAAGAGGTCGGTTTCGGTCTCTTCCCGGAAGGAGGTTTCGAGCACGCCGGCCCGGGTGGCGCCGATGCCCTTGGCATAGGCCAGGGCCGTGGCCAGGGCCTTACCCGAGGCGTTCTGCTGCACCGCCACCAGGCAGGGCACGCCCGCGCCTTTCTCGTATTCGCTGCGCACCAAATGGCCCGGACCCTTGGGGGCCACCATGATGACGTCGATATCGGGGCCGGGGACGATCTGCCCGAAGTGGATGTTGAAGCCGTGGGAAAAGAGCAGGGTCTTGCCCTTGGCCATATGCGGCGAAAGGTCCTTTTCGTAGAGCATGGCCTGGACGTGGTCCTGGGTCAGGATCTGCACCACCTGGGCCTGGGCCGCGGCGTCCGCGGCGGACACCGGCTTGAAGCCGTATTTTTCGGCCAGCGCATAGTTGGGCGTGCCCGGGACTTCGGAAACCAGCACGTCCACGCCGCTGTCCCTGAGATTGAGGGCCTGGGCGTGGCCCTGGGAGCCGAAGCCGATGATGGCCACTTTCTTGCCTTTGAGCACTCCCAGATCCGCATCCGCATCGTAATACATTTTCATTGGGCAAATTCCTTTCTATATTCTTGTCCCCAAGCGAAACCTGGGAATCAAAATTAAAGTTGCTAAGCCGGTTCATTGGTGGGCAATGCCCACCCTACGGTTTTTTAAAAGCTGACCGCTGATAGCTGACCGCTTCTCCTACTCCTTCTTGGTCCGCTGGATGGCCAGGCTGCCGGTGCGGACGATATCCAGGATGCCGTGTACCTTGAGGTTGTCCAGCACCGCCTTAATTTTCGCGTGATTGCCGGTAATTTCCAAGCTATAGGTAGTGGGGCTGACGTCCACCACCCGGCAACGGAAGATGTCGGCAATCCGCAAGACCTCGGCCCGGGAAGTGCCGTCGGCTTTCACCGTGACCAGGGCCATCTCCCGTTCCACATGTTCCAGTTCGCTCAGGTCCACTACCCTGATGACGTTAATAAGCTTGTGGAGCTGCTTGATGATCTGCTCGGTGATGGCCTCATCGCCGGTGGAGACGATGGTGATGCGGGAGACCTCCGGGTCCATGGTCTCGGCCACGCACAGGGATTCGATGTTGAAGCCCCGGCCGGAAAACAGGCCCGTCACCCGGGAGAGCACTCCGGGAAGGTTATCCACCCAGACTGAAATGGTATGTCGCGGCTCCGTCTTATGTTCCATCTCCCCCTCCTAGGCCAACAACATCTCGTGCATGGCTTTGCCCGCGGGCACCATGGGCATGACGCATTCCTCGGGTTCCACCCTGAAGTCCATGATCACCGGCTTGGGCGTGTTCAGGGCCTCTTTGATGACCGGCTCCACTTCCTCGGGCTTGGTAGCCCTGAGCCCTACCGCGCCATAAGCTTCGGCCAGCTTGACAAAATCGGGGGCCGCCATGGGCGTGGAGCTGTACCGCCGCTCGTAAAAGAGCTGCTGCCACTGGCGCACCATGCCCAGGAAGGTGTTGTTCAAGATGGCGATCTTCACCGGCAGGTTGTTTTCCACCACCGTGATCAGCTCCTGAATGTTCATCTGGATGCTGCCGTCCCCGGCGATATCGATGACGATGGCATCAGGTTGGGCCACCTGGACCCCCATGGCCGCAGGGAAGCCGTAACCCATGACCCCCAGTCCCCCGGAGGTCATCAAACGCCGGGGTTTCTTGAACTTATAAAACTGGGCCGCCCACATCTGGTTCTGCCCCACCTCCGTGGTGATGAAGGCATCCCCATTGGTCAACTCCCACAGTTTCTCGATGACATACTGGGGTTTGATGACGGTGTCGCTCCAGGTGTAAGTCAAGGGGTGTTCCTGCTCCCAGGCCGCGACGGTTTTTAGCCAGGGTTCCCTGGCCTCGGCCCAATTCCGGGCGGGCATCTCACTCAACAAGTCGTTGAGCTGCTGCAAGGTATCCCGGCAATCGCCGACGATGGGGATATCGACCTTGACGTTCTTGCTGATGGAACTGGGGTCGATGTCCACATGAATGATCTTGGCATGGGGCGCGAACTCCGTCAGCTTGCCGGTGACCCGGTCATCGAACCGGGCCCCCACCGCGATGAGCAGATCGGCCTTGGATACCGCCATATTGGCGCAGTAGGTGCCGTGCATGCCCAGCATGCCCATCCACAGGGGATGGTCGCCGGGGAACCCGCCCAACCCCATCAGGGTGCTGGTCACGGGAATCTGCAGGGCCTCGGCGAATTTCGTCAGTTCCTCGGAGGCATCCGACAAGACGATGCCGCCGCCGGTGTAGAGCACCGGCTTCTTGGCGGTGAAGGCCAAATCCAGGGCCCGTTTCACCTGCCGCGGGTTGGCGTGGTAGGTGGGGTTGTAGCTCTTGATCTTGATGGACTCGGGAAATTTGGGGACAATGCTGGCCTGCATCACGTCCTTGGGAAGGTCCACCAGTACCGGACCCGGCCGTCCCGACCGGGCGATATGGAAGGCCTCGTGGATGGTATGGGCCAGTTGATTGATGTCCTTCACCAGATAGTTGTGTTTGGTGCAGGGCCGGGTGATGCCGACAATATCCACTTCCTGAAAGGCGTCGTTGCCGATGAGCGCGGTGGGCACCTGTCCGGTAAATACCACGATGGGGATGGAATCCATATAGGCCGAAGCGATGCCGGTCACCGTGTTGGTGGCGCCGGGGCCCGAAGTGACCAGGGCCACCCCGACCTTGCGGCTGGCACGCGCGTAACCGTCCGCGGCATGGACCGCGGCCTGTTCGTGGCGCACCAGGATATGCTGGATCTGGGGCGTTCGGGTGAGCTCGTCATAAATATCGAGGACCACCCCACCTGGGTACCCGAAGATGTGCTTAACTTCTTCGCGCTCCAAACATTTCAAAAAAATCTGGGCCCCGGTCATCTTCATTGCACGTTTTCCTTCTGGCGATATTGAGCCAGGATCTGTTCGATCCGGTCGCGGCCGGCTAACTTTAATTTCTGCAACCTCTTCTTCTCTACGGTCTCGGCGGCCGTGAGATACGGCCGGCGATTAAATTCCTCCAGGAGCTTCTCAAATTCCCGGTGTTCATCTACATGCTTTTTCAACTCCGGGTTCCGATCCACTAACTGATCAATGAGTTCTTGGTCGTGTTTCTCCAAAGGTGTCACCCCCGACCATAAAGATTCATAAATGTGAAATTCTAAAATAATGCAAGGACTTTGTCAATCGCCGGGGGGCTGGGCTCCGAGGAAAAACGGCCGAATTCAAGAGCCCCGCCCATTTAGGTTTACCCGGTAGACAAAAACGGCAGGACCATCACCGGCCCTGCCTGATTTAGCCAAAAAAAAGGGGCCACACCCGTCGGTGTGACCCTCTCCAAAACAGCCAGGTGGGACTGCAACCCCCACATCGCGCCCCTTCTTTTCGCATTGCTTGAGGGGGGCCGGCGGCAGACTTTCCGGTCCTCAGGCTTCAATTATATGTTAATCACGATTTGCCTCAATTCAAGGGGAGTGAGAGAATTATTTTCAGTGGCACAGGCGTTTCGCCTGTGCCGGCGCAGGCTGAAGCCTGCGGCTACCAATAACTTTGGGCAATTGAGAGAAGGATTTCCCTGAGCCTTGATTCAAGCTCAGGCGCGCTTGGGCGCAGAGGGCTGCTGGGAGTCGGGGGCAAGCATCGGAAACGGGGTGCCCCGTTGGGCCTCGGCCGCGACCCAATCATGCTGCCGCCGCAAATCGGCCAGGAGTTCCCGGCCCCGGACCAGGATCTCCCAGACCCGGCGGCGGAAGGAACTGGTCGGAGGGCTGGCTTCACTCAGCAATTTCTTGAAATAAGGGTAATTGATGATCTGGTCATAGAGGTGGCAGCACTTGTCAAAGAGGTCGGGGTAGAAATAAGGCAACTGCTCCCGGTTTTCTTCCAGGAAGGCCAGGGCCAGAGCCAGGCGGCGGCTGGGGCCCAGACCTTTCTGGCATTTTTCGACTTGCGCCAGCTTTTCCAGAGGCTGGAGCCGCTGCACCTGGGTCAGGTAGGCCAGGCCATGGACCAGTTCCCGATGCAGCTCCCGGTGCCGGGCGAAGACCTCCCGATGCTCCCGTTGGGAGAGGTAGCTGTTCAATAATTTTTTCGCGGCCTCAAAGGTCTCCTGGCTATAGGTCCCCAGCCGCCGCTGATTCTTGGTCAGCCAGGCCGACAGAAACTTGAGACGCTCCTCATGGGTCTTGGTGGAGGTCAAAAGCTCGCTGCGTTTATAGGTGATGTAGCCGATGTACTCACCCCGGACAATATCGGTAAGATCTTTCAAAAGCCGCTTGGTGTCTTTCAGGAGATTGAGACTGGTTTCCCGGCCGCCGTGGTAGGGGTGGATGAGCTCCTGGCGCACCACGGACAGGGCTCGATCTTCCAGGACATTGTTGCGATTGTACTTGTGCTGTTGATAGGTCACCTTGAGGATCACCACCCGCCGTTCCGGGTCCACGTAATAGCCGGCGTCGCGCAGGTGGGGGCTGGCTTCGGCCACCCCAGCGGGGAGAGAGATCAGGGCGATTTTTTCGACCAGGGGATAGCGTTTCTGCTCGAAGCCCGACAGGCTGGTAATGGTGCGGTCCGAGGCGCCCAAGACCTTGACGAGATATTGCTCCTTGAGGCGGCTTAGCCGCCGGGCGAACAAGGCCCCGGAAGTGCGGCGCTCCGAAGCGATGGGGAAGCCGTAGAGTTCCATAAGAAACTGATAGACGAATTCCCGTTCCCGCTCGTAAACCGCGTGATCCAGTTTTTTGAATTTGCCCAGCCGGCATCCCAGGGCCTTGAGTTCGGTGTCCAGGTCGGACGGAAAGGAGGCATAGACCCCCAGGAGGCGAAAATCCCC
>Ga0265297_10009783_pt1 | contig 12255 bp, 13 predicted proteins | sample Munlanlwell13791_FD_192502 | JGI IMG/M metagenome (GOLD analysis project Ga0265297, IMG submission 192502) | Leachate microbial communities from a municipal landfill in Southern Ontario, Canada - Leachate well 137-91 | ecosystem: Engineered > Solid waste > Landfill > Unclassified | place...
ATTCAGCCGATGTAACTTTATCTAAAGAATTTAGAGAGGTCGGCGGCAGGGCATTCCTACATTTGGAAGCTGGCCAGGGGTCGGGTTTAGAGGATAACCTTACCTTATATAGCAATGTTAATCGCGATGCTGGGGACAGTGATGCTAGAGTTGAAGTGACAGAACTTTGGTATGAGCAGAATTTGTTTAAAGACAAAGTTGCTCTTACTTTTGGCAAGCTTGACCCCACTGTCTATTTTGACCAAAGCGAAGTCGCTAACGATGAGACTACCCAGTTCTTGGGCAGGATCTTTCGCAATTCGCCCACAGTTGAATTTCCGGATAATAATGCCGGTATCCGGGTTGCCTATATGCCAAAAGAATGGTTGGAGTTAGGTTATGGTTTGTTTAACGCTAAAAGCGGTTGGGAGAAAATCGGGGATAATCTTTTTAACATCGGCCAGGTGCATTTTAAAACTAATTTTTTCGATTTACCCGGTAATTACCGCTTCTATGGATGGGCTAACAATGCTAACCATACCAAGTGGCTTAATCCAGAAAAAACAAGAGAGACAGCTTATGGCTTTGGCTTAAGCTTTGACCAGAAAGCTAACGATGTTGTTACCCTCTTTACCCGTTATGGCTGGCAGAACCCGAAAGTTTATAATCCTGAAATAAAAACAGCCACAGGCGATGAGCTTAATTATTCTCTTGAGCAATCCTGGAGTGCAGGTTTTCAGGTTGAAGGTAAGCCTTGGGGCAGAGAAAAGGATGTGTTTGCTTTTGCCGTAGGCCAGGTAATGCCTTCGGATGATTATAAGAAAGCAAATGGATATTTAGCAAAGACCGAGGGGCATCTTGAAAGTTATTACAGGTTACATGTTAACGACCACTTGTCTCTCAGCCCTGACTTCCAGTATATCTGGAATCCGTTCGGTAAGGATGTGGCAGGCGATACAGCCCCAATATTTGTAGGCGGAATGAGGGCACAGGTGGATTTCTAAATCTATAATAAAAAAGGAGGAAAGCTATGCACATACCAGATGGTTATTTAGGGCCGGTAACCTGCGGATTTTTTTACGCGGTTATGCTGCCTATATGGACAATTGCTTCCAAGATTGTTAAGAAGAATTTAAAGGCGAGGCAGGTACCGGTCCTTGCAATAGGCGCGGCATTCAGTTTTGTAATTATGATGTTTAATGTTCCAATCCCCGGCGGGTCAACAGGACATGCGGTAGGAGGAGTCCTGGTAGCGATACTTTTAGGGCCTTGGGCAGCGTGTATTGCCATAACAGTTGCTTTAGTGGTTCAGGCACTGTTATTCGGCGACGGCGGGATAACCGCGATAGGAGCGAATTGTTTCAATATGGCTTTTGTGCTGCCGTTTGTAGGATATTATATCTATAAGGCAATTAGTTATAACGCTTCATTGGATTCCAACAGAAGGGTAATAGCAGCCGGCATAGCAGGATATATAGGTATTAATGTAGCGGCTCTATTAGCTGGTATTGAATTTGGTTTACAGCCTTTATTGTATCATACTGCCAGCGGCCAGGCCCTGTATTGCCCTTATGGCCTGAATATTGCTGTGCCCGCAATGGCAGGTGAGCATGTATTGATTTTCGGTTGGGTTGAGGCAATTGTTACGGCGCTGGTGGTTAAATACTTGTTAAAACAATCCCCCGAAATATTCGCGGAAAGAGAGGTGGCCTAATGAGATTGATAACTAAATTATGGATTGGATTGGGTGTTCTAATCATATTATCCCCGTTAGGGCTTTTGCTTCCGGAACATTTCAGGGCAGGGGCTGCTTGGGGTGAGTGGGGTACTGATGAGATGCAAAAGCTTGTAGGATATATCCCGAGCGGATTGGAGAAACTTTCTTCAATCTGGAACGCGCCTATTCCGGATTACGCGTTTAAGGGCTGGGAGGAAAAAGGTTTAGGCAGCTTAAGCCTCGCTTATATAGTTTCGGCAATTGTAGGCATCGGGCTTGTCGTATTGATTGTATTTTTGCTCGGTAAGGCGCTAACTAAAAAAGAAGATTACTAGATATAAATAGTTAAGCAAAAGCGGAATAGCCTGATGAAGAGGTTTTTGTTGTATTTGTTCAGATGGCAGATGAGTACCCCTATTCTTTGGATTGTAGTTAAACAGCTGGGGGTAGGTATATGGCCAACAATCCTTGCGAATCTTATTGGAGGAGTAATATTCTTCTGGGTCGATAAGTTCATATTTACCAGTTACGCGGTTGAACTTTGGCAATTTAAAGATAACGGTAGGTGCGATGGATGCGGCAAAGAAGAGAGCTTATGGCGGTTGGCTTTGGCTCCTAATTATGATAAGAGAGATTCCCAGCCGGTCTTCCTTTGCATGGCATGCTCAAAAGAGAAAACAGATAAATTAAGGGCAAAAGGTTATAAGATCAGGGGAAAAAGTAAATAACAATTGAATGATTGTATTGACCGGCGGCGCGGGATTCATTGGGAGTTGTTTTCTTTGGAAGCTGAACAAAGAAGGCATAGGCGATGTAATTATTGTAGATAATATCAACGATACTGGAAAATGGAATAATCTTTCAGGCAAACGCTACATTGACTATATACAAAAAGACAAATTTCTCCGATTATTAGAAAATAGCGGCCTTCCTATTCCTAGCCATATTATTCATATGGGGGCTTGTAGTTCAACCTTGGTGACGGATTCCGCATATCTTTTAAACAATAATTACGAATATTCAAAAAAACTTGCACTTTGGGCGTTTAGCCATAAAGTACCATTACTTTATGCTTCTTCTGCTGCTACTTATGGTGACGGGCAGTTTGGTTATGATGATAGTAATGAGAATACCTTACGCTTGAAGCCTTTAAACATGTATGGCCAATCAAAGCAGTTGTTTGACCTGTGGTTACTTAACAATGATCACGAAGGCAAAGTAACGGGATTGAAATTCTTCAATGTTTTTGGCCCTAATGAATACCATAAAGGGGAGATGAGGAGTATTATCTGTAAAAACTTCCCTGAGATAAAAAAGGGCAATCCTATGTATCTTTTTAGGTCATACAGGCGGGATTATAAAGATGGAGAACAGAAGAGAGATTTTGTTTATGTAAAAGACGCAGTTGAAGTAATGTATTATTTTTTTAATAATCCCGATAAAACAGGGATTTTTAATTTAGGAAGCGGTCTGGCTCGCAGTTGGAATGATTTAGCAAGGGCATTATTTTTCGCTTTGGGTGAATCTCCTAAAATAGAGTATATTGATATGCCGGAGACGATAAAGGGAAAATATCAGTATTTTACCGAAGCTAAGATTTATAAGTTAAGGAACGCAGGTTGCCGGCATTTGTTCCAGCCGCTTGAAACATCGGTTGCTGATTACGCGGGATATCTTAAAGAAAACACTAATTTATAAAGAAAGGTTGTTCTCAATATGCATGAAACAAAATTTGCCAACGAGATTATTTTTCATTTAAAAAGCGCGCTGGCTAAACATGGCCCGGTTAAGTCTGCGTTAGTGAATGCCAGTTTGAGCCCTTTTAGCCACGTAACTCCTGAGGGCCTGAAGGGCGCGTTTGAATTGCTTGTTGAGGTTGAAAAGCTTAAGAATATAAGCCTTGTAGTTAAGCCTCTAACGCTTAAAATTGCCTGCAAGGACTGTAAAGCTAGTTTTGAAAGCTCAAAAAATACCTTCCGTTGTGCAGTATGCTTAAGTACAAATATAGATATTAAGAAGGAAAAAGAGTTCCTAGTTGATTCCATAGAAATGGTTAAATAAAAACCCCCGATAATCTGCCGGGGGGGTATTTGGCTAAACGTTTTACGTTATATATTTATAATTTGGAAACGTTAGTTGCCTGGTCGCCTTTAGGCCCTTGAGTAATTTCAAATTCCACATCCTGGCCTTCTTCCAGGGTTTTATAACCATCGCTTTTGAGGGCGCTATAATGCACGAATACCTCTTTACCGTCTTCGGTGGTGATAAAACCATAACCTTTCTGGTTTGAGAACCACTTTACCTTGCCTTTTGCCATTTGTTTCTTTTCACCTCCCCGATGAGCCCGGATTTTACGGGCTTTCTAATTTGTGCATAAAAAAAGCCGCAAAGCATGTTTTCTTGGATTCTTGCTTTACGGGCTCTGTTTATTTCTTGGAAAATGTTAACTTCTCCTTGCAACGTTAATGACATTAATACCTTAGCACAGTTACCGTTTTTGTCAAATATTTTTTGCCCTTTATTTTACACATCCGGTTGACTATCGTATAGAAACTGATATAATTATTTGAATTGATATGCCGATGTAGCTCAGTTGGTAGAGCAGGACTTTCGTAAAGTCAAGGTCGGTGGTTCGATTCCACTCATCGGCTCCATTATTTATGTCAAAATTCCGCAAAGTCCTGAAAAACCGCGATTTCTTTTTATTGTGGATAGGCCAGATTATATCCCAGATCGGCGACCGCCTGGGGTTTATGGCGTTGATAGGATTCGCTTACTCCAAGAAGGCTCAAGGCTCGTCTTCCGAGATATTCAAGATCCTTCTTTTTACTATTGTCCCGGTTTTTTTGATTGGGCCGCTTGCCGGGGCTTACGCGGACAGGTGGGACAGGCGCCGGACCATGTACGGAAGCGACCTGTTGCGCGCTTTTTTAGTCCTGTTAATCCCGTTATTCCTGTTTTATCATAAGAACTTATCCGTTGCCTATATTCTGATTTTTGCCGTATTTTGCGTTGCTCGTTTCTTTCTTCCGGCAAAAATGGCGGCTATCCCTGAATTAGTGGAAGAGAAGGATTTGTTAATCGCCAACTCCCTGATTAACATTACCGGAATGATTGCTTTTGTCGTCGGCTCCGGCGTGAGCGGTATTTTAGTGGAGTGGGTAGGAGCGGAGAAGGGTTTTTATATTGATTCTTTAAGCTTCATAGTATCGGCAGCCTGCATATTTCTTATCTCCAAGAAGTCCGGAGGCGCGATTAACCTTGTAAAAATGGGGGGAGAGATTGTTGAGGTTATCAGAAAATCAGTTGTTCAGGAGATAAAGGAAGGGGCGGTTTATTTTTTCAAAAATAAGGATATCCGTTTAAGCGCAGGCATTCTTTTTGTTTTTGCTTCAGCGTTGGGTGCTATTTCCGTGGTCTCTATAGTTTTTATCCAGAATACGCTGCATTCAGCGACTAAGGACCTGGGGCTCTTGATTATGTTCCTGGGCGCGGGGCTTTTTGCCGGGACCGTCCTTTATGGAAAATTAGGGCAGAGGCTGGCGCATTTCAAATCAGCCTTTGTCTCGCTTAGCCTAACCGGGGTAATGCTTATTATATTCGCGTTAGAAGTCAGCCGTTATCCCGTTTTCTCCCTTGCCGCCAGCCTCTCTTTTATCATAGGCCTGGTAGTCTCGCCGGTCATTACCATTTCAAATACAATAATACATCAGGCAAGCGATAGCGGGATGCGGGGCAAAATATTCAGTTCCATAGAATTAGTCATGCATTCGGGTTTTCTCCTGGCGATGTACTTAAGCAGTATCCTGGCGGAGCACTTTAGCCAGAGTACGATTATTGTGATTATCGGCTTTGTTTTTTGTTTATTAGGCGTGGTAAGTTATATTTATAACCGCGATATCTCCTGGCTAAAGGAGAAGGGAGGCGCTTACCGATGAAAAAAAATATTGCCGTTTTTGCTTCAGGGAAAGGGTCTAACTTTGAAGCCATTGCTAAAAGTGCCCGGTCGGGAACGCTTAAAGTAAATTTGGCTCTTTTAGTCTGTGATAATCCCGGCGCGCCTGTTTTAGCTAAAGCCAGAAAGCTGGGCGTTAAGATTCTTCTCGTTAAAAGAGGGGATTTCGCGCAGAAAAAAGATTTTGAAGAAGCGATAATCCGCGAGCTTAAGAATAATAAGGTGGGCTTGGTTGTAATGGCCGGGTTTATGCGCATGTTAAGCGCGCAATTTGTAAGGTCCTATAAGGGGAGCATTATTAATATCCATCCGGCGCTGCTTCCTTCTTTTAAGGGGGCGCATGGGATTAAGGACGCCTTTGATTACGGGGTTAAGGTTACCGGAGTCACCGTGCACTTTGTGGATGAAGAGATGGACCACGGCCCGATAATCCTGCAGAAAGAAATTAGAATCAAAGAGTCTGATACTCTTAAATCGCTTGAGGCAAGAATTCATAAGCTAGAGCACATTCTTTATCCGCAGGCCATTAAGATGATCGCGCAGGCAAGAGTAAAGGTGTCAGGGAGAAAGGCGAGAATTACAGGCCGTTAGGCCGGGTGAGAATCGCTGTTTTATTCAAATCAAGCTTGTCAAGCGTGCGCAGGTTTATCAGGCTAATCCCCGAAAAGTCAGTAAACTCGTAAGTCCTTAAACAATATGTGATAATCTTAAGGGCCTCGTCCTTTATATCTACCGGGCTTTTTGGTTTAGCTGTCTGGGATATGGAATACTCAAAAGAGAAAACCCCGTCACTGAATTTACCTTCCGATTTATCAACCTTAAAGTATTTTTTCAGTTCTTCATCCTGAAAATGCGCGCCTAACCTTTGGGCAATTTGTTCCGCCAGGAAATCCTCCATTTTAATATCATAAGGGAGAAAATGAAACCCGGTAGTGTCCCCCACGGCTTCGGGAGCCGCCTTGAACCTGACTACATACCTGCGGTTAGCTTCTGTCCAGGGGATAAAGTCAGCGTAGGATTTCTTTATGTCCAGGACATCGCCGATCATAGTATAATCAATCCCTAATCTTATATCTGAAGCCGTAAACGCGAAAAATTCCGGCGTGTTATCCGAACTTATGAGGACCCGGCCGATAGTAGTGATGATGTTTCTGATTTTCTCCATAATTTCTTCATCAAAAATCTTATCTTCCTTCAAGCCGTACTCTTTATTCAGTATTTTATTCAGCGGGGCGTATATCCAAAGGGTATTATGCGTGCGTTGAGTGGTGACATCAAGGTTATACTCTTCCTTACAAATCGTTTTTATGAGGTAAGGTATGTCCTTTTCTTTATAAGTTGGCTGTATAGGCTTTGAGCATCCGGATAAAAAGATAGAGACTATACTAACGAATAAAAGGGCGGGCTTTACCAAAGTCTTTAAAGATGGCTTCAATTTCGTCATAGTTAAGTTCGTCTTTATTCAGCAGCTCCTGCGCGAAACGGTCAAGCAGGGGCTCTTCGCGTTTAAGCAGGCCTTCAACTTCTTTCAGGCAGCTGTTTAAGATCTGCTGGACGTCGTTATTTAATTGTTCCTTTAATTTTTCCGATATAAAGGATGATTTCTCTCCCCTGAAAGAGCCGTAGTCTTCGCGCATATTTTCAAGGAGCGCGTAGTTTCCGAACAGCCCGGAATTTCCCATGCCCCACTTCCAGACCATATTATGCGCGTACCACGTGGCGTTAGTAAAATCCTGGGATACGCCGGAAGTGGTGGTCTTTAATTTCATTTTCTCGGCGGCATAAGAACCGAGGCTTACCATTATATCGCCCAGGTATTGTTCTTTGGTGCGCACGTGTATTTCTTCGCGGGGTTGAGGCATGACAAACCCGAGCGCGCCTCCCCGGGCAAGGATCGTCGCTTTGAATACGTCCGAATGGGGCGCGAGAAAATACATGGCGATGGCGTGGCCGGCCTCGTGATAGGCAATTTTCTTTCTCTCCTCTTGGGTTGAAACAACTTTATGCTTTACGCCCATCTCCACGCGGTCATAGGCCTCGGAGATTTCTTTCATTGAGATAACTTCTTTTCTGTTGCGGATGGCGATGAGCGCCGCTTCCCGGATAAGGTTAGAGACATCCGCCGGGCTGTTAGAGACGGTCAGTCTTGCCAGGCGCAGTAGGTCGATAGATGAGTCGCACTTTACTCCTTTTAAATAATATTCAAATAGTTTCTGGCGTTCTTCAAGGTTCGGCAGCTCCACGTAAATTTTACGGTCAAATCTTCCGGGCCGAAGCAGCGCGGGGTCAAGGAATGATTCCGGGGCGTTGGTGGCGCCGATTATAACAACGTTATGCTCTTTGTCTTTTAATCCGTCCATCTCAATAAGAAGCTGGTTCAGGGTGGTATTGGATTCAGTCTGGCCGCCAAAGCCGCGGTCAACCGCGCGCTGGGCGCCGACGGCGTCAAGTTCATCTATGAAAATTATGCAACCGCCTTCAACGTAAGCTAATTGCTGCGCCTGCTTGAAAAGTTTACGTATGCGGCTGGCGCCTACCCCGACAAACATTTCAATAAATTCTGAGCCGGACATAGCGATGAAAGGCATATTGGCTTCGGTGGCAATAGCTTTAGCCAGGTAAGTCTTTCCGCATCCCGGAGGGCCCATCATTAAGATGCCTTTGAGTATCTTTCCTCCGATGCGTTGCAGTTGCGCGCGGTCAGTCATCAGGCGCACTACTTCCATAGCTTCTTCTTTGGCCTCTTCCATGCCGATAACGTCTTTCCAGTGGATGCGGATATCCTTACCTTCAACCGCTTTTTTTCCGATCTGGGTGAATTTCATATGCCCGCCCTGCATCAGCCACAACCAGAGCGCGCCGCTTAGCGGGAGGCTGATAAGGTTTAAGACCAGGAATATATAGAAGAAGAGCCCGTATTGGGCGAGGGCGGATTTTTTAAAATACGATTCGGAGGTGACCCAGGCGCTAATGGCGCTTTGCAGGAAGAAGACAAAGGATACGGCAATTATCACGCACAATAAGGTTACACTGAGGGCTATCCAGTGCATCTTAAAAAATAATTTTATTTTGCGCTTATTCATTTTTGGCCTCTAGACAAAGTATCATAACTTTGGTTATATGTCAAATTGTTTGAGATAATCATTTCTCTTGACTGGATAAGTATAATAGGTATAATAAAAGTCCAGTCTAAAAACACCAATCAATGTCATATTAGGAGAGGAAAAATGGCAAAAATCAAGAAAGTTTTAGGCCGCGAAATCCTGGATTCACGCGGGAATCCCACTGTAGAAGTTGATGTCATTCTGGATAACGGTATTTTAGGCAGGGCCTCGGTCCCTTCAGGCGCGTCCACCGGAGAAAAAGAGGCTTTAGAGTTGCGGGATGGGGCCAAGATGAGGTATTTAGGTAAGGGCGTATTAAAGGCAGTCAATAACGTAAATACTATAATTGCCTCAAAAATAAAGGGTTTGGTTCCTGATTTTAACAAGGTAGATGCTTTATTAATTAAGTTAGACGGGACAGAGAACAAAGCCAGTTTAGGCGCGAACGCGATTCTCGGAGTCTCTCTGGCAGTAGCCAAAGCTGCGGCGCTATCTAAAAAACAGCCTTTGTATAGGTTCTTAGGCGGGGAGAAGGCAAAGCTCCTGCCCATTCCTTTGATGAATATATTAAACGGCGGGTTACACGCGGACAACAACCTGGATATTCAGGAATTTATGATTATGCCTATAGGCGCCGCGCGCTTTAGCGAGGCCCTGCGCATGGCCGCTGAGGTTTTCCATAACCTGAAATCAATTCTTAAGTCCAAAAAACTTTCCATATCAGTCGGAGACGAGGGAGGGTTTGCCCCGAATTTAACCTCTAACCACGAGGCCATGGATTTAATCATACAGGCGATTGAAAAGGCCGGATATAAGCCGGGCCGGGACGTAAGCCTTGCCTTAGATTGCGCCGCGAGTTCGTTCTGTAAAGACGGAAAATACAATTTTGAGAATTCCCAAAAGGCATCGGCTGATTTAATCCAGATTTACGCCTCCTGGCTTGGCAGATACCCTGTCCTCTCTATTGAGGACGGCCTGGACGAGCATGACTGGAGCGGGTGGCAGGAGATGACTAAAGAATTAGGCTCCCGGATTCAGCTTGTCGGCGATGATATATTCGTCACTAACCCCAAGATATTTAAAAAAGGCATTGCGCAAAAAATAGCTAATGCTATACTAATAAAAGTGAATCAGATTGGCTCGCTCTCTGAGACGATTGAAGCGATAAATATCGCTAAGAAGAACAAATATAAGGCGGTTATCTCTCATCGCAGCGGCGAGACCGAGGATACCACAATCGCCCATTTGAGCGTGGCTTTGTCTTGCGGCCAGATTAAAACCGGTTCACTCTCGCGCACCGACAGGATCTGCAAATACAACGAGCTTTTAAGGATTGAAGAAGAGTTGGGCTCAAAGGCAATTTACGCGGGTACGCTTTGGAAAAAATAAATGTCAGCCACTTTAAAAAGGGCGTTGTGGATTCTTGGGCTAGCGGTCATTTTTTTGGTTTTGTTTCTGCCCGGCTTTAGCAAGCTGCAGGAGTTGCGGGATAGAAACCGGGATTTAGAAAGTAAGATAAGGCGTTTAAATATAGAAAATGCCCTCTTGGAAGAGGAAATGAAGAGGGTGTCCAGCGACCCGGTTTATCAGGAGAGGATCGCGCGGGAAAAGATGGGGATAGTAAGGAAAGGCGAAATTCCCATTAAGATTGTCCCGCAGAAGAAAAGATAGGCTTTAACTTTTAACGGCGCTTTTATTGCGCTCTAATATAATTGCTCTTTAAAAAGTTTCGCGGGGTGGAGCAGCCTGGTAGCTCGCAAGGCTCATAACCTTGAGGTCGGCAGTCCAAATCTGCCCCCCGCAACCACGTAATTCTCTCGAACTTATGAATGAGAGATAAAAATAGCCCTGATTGGTATCACTAATCAGGGCTATTTTTATGTCCGAATATTTCAAAGACATAGGTCATTATATTCTACACTGTTTTTCTGCTGTCGATATCAATATTTAATTCTCCCGCAGGTTCGTCAAATAAGCCAACTGAATCTCGTAAAACCATCTCTTTGTCTCGGAAGTGCCTCTTAGTAAAGGATTCGTAGTAAACTGTTATCTAAGATGCAATTATACCTAATATTTGCCCGAACAGATCTCCATAGTGAGCCTCTTTCTCCAGTCCTTATAATATTTATTTCATGTTTAAACCAGACCAGTATAAATATTTATTGACGAAACTAAATAATATGTTAAGATTGTTATGCACATATGTGCATAACAATTGGAGGCTGTCTTGAGACCTAAGAAAACTAGATGGGTTAAGTGTGTTCCGGGTGAAAGGTGTTTTAAGCCGCTCTGTAAACCTTTGAATAAACTTGAAGGGGTTTATTTGACATTAGATGAATTTGAGGCTGTGCGCTTGGCTTGTCTTGAGGGATTAAAACAGATCGAAGCGGCAAAATTAATGAAGATTTCCCGGTCTACTTTTTCAAGGATTATTTCCTCAGCGCATGAAAAAATTGCCGATGGTTTGGTTAATATTAAGGCAATTAGAATCGAAGGCGGCTGTTGTAAGGTTGGAGGAAGGAGTAGGAAATGAAGGATTGGAAAAAGCTTCTTTATATAGTAGCAGCATTTTTGGCTTGTTTTTATCTGCCCGTAGAGAATTTACGTTTTAGTAATGCAATCTTCGAAGCATTGGCTTTAGTCAAATGGTACGCACGGGAGCATGTATTACTTTGTCTTGTTCCGGCTTTCTTCATTGCCGGGGCAATATCGGTATTTGTCAGTCAGGCGTCGGTTATGAAGTATTTCGGAGCCAAGGCGAATAAATTTCTTTCCTATAGCGTAGCTTCAGTCTCGGGAACAATCCTTGCGGTATGTTCGTGTACGGTCTTGCCGCTTTTTTCTGGGATCTATAAGCGGGGAGCGGGATTAGGTCCTGCAATTGCCTTCTTGTATTCGGGTCCCGCCATAAATGTTTTGGCTATAATTCTGACGGCACGTATTTTAGGTTGGCAACTCGGATTGGCAAGAGCTATAGGCGCGGTCCTATTTAGCGTAGTTATCGGTTTATTGATGCATCTTATATTCTTAAAAGAAGAAAGAGCGCGTCACACAAACGGAAATTTCAACGTGGACGAGGTAAAAGAAAACAGATCTTTAGGTAAAACCGTTTTATATTTCGCTTCCATGGTTGCTTTTCTTGTTTTTGCTAACTGGGGTAAACCGCTTGAGGGGGACCGTGGTATATGGTCATTGATTTATCAATATAAGTGGTGGATTGCAGGGTTTTCACTAGCTGGTTTAATCGTCATGATTGTTAAATGGTTCAAAAAGGAGGAGCTGAAAGAATGGACTGGAGCTACATGGGGATTTGCTTTACAGATATTGCCGCTTCTTTTAGGCGGAGTGCTGGTGTCGGGATTTCTATTAGGAAGGGTAGGCCATGAAGGGGTGATTCCTTCACGTTTTGTCGCGGCACTTGTTGGAGGTAATTCTTTGTGGGCAAATTTCTTCTCATCCATTGTCGCGGCTTTTATGTATTTCGCCACGCTTACCGAGGT
>Ga0265297_10009784_pt1 | contig 12253 bp, 9 predicted proteins | sample Munlanlwell13791_FD_192502 | JGI IMG/M metagenome (GOLD analysis project Ga0265297, IMG submission 192502) | Leachate microbial communities from a municipal landfill in Southern Ontario, Canada - Leachate well 137-91 | ecosystem: Engineered > Solid waste > Landfill > Unclassified | place...
AGAGGCGTATCTGGCTCTTTCCATCGCGCTGTTGCTCGGGTTTCCTGTCTCGCCCACGCCGCCGCCGAAGACAACTATGACGTCAGCCTTGGCCGGTTTATCGGAAATCCTCAAAGGCTCAGCCAAAAACCAAACAAACGGAGTCTTAAATAACAGGATATAAACAGACAGACACGCCAGGACCGCTTTCAGGGTATTGTTTCTCGCTATCTTATAAAAATTAACGAGATTTTCTTTCCACCTGGCTTTTTCATCGGACCGCTTCACGCGTATCTCCTGCAATATCAAACCGCTCATCTTTTCGATTCGATTCTCCCAGTTATTGAGCCTCGCTATTTCAATCCTCTTGCCCCTCAAGGGACCACTGTCTTCTCTGACCGCTTTCTCCAAAGATTCCCCGAAAGAACCGGCATCGACGCCCGCCACGTAAACAACATCGCCGAACTCCTTGTTGAATTCCAATATCTCGGGCAAGGCCGTGGAGACGACCGGCTTGCCTAACGCGAGATATTCATTTAACTTCGTGGGATAGACATTCCTCGTGTAATCCGTTATGAGATACGGTATTATCCCGGCGTCAAAATATTTTATGAAAAGCGGCAGCTTACCATGCTCTTTTTTCCCTAAAAAATGCACATTCTTGAGGTCCGAGAGTCTCTGAACATTGGTCTGTATGGGTCCCACGAAGACAAAAGAATACCCCGGACGGGCCTCAGCGAGACGCCTTATCAAATCCAGATCGATCCATTTATGCACCCCGCCGACATAACCTATTACGGGACGATTGATGCCCCTGAATTCCTCCGGGGCCGAGGTCTCGGAACTGTTCACTTTCTCGAATATCTCAAAGTTCACGGCGAATGGGAATTTATACACCTTTTTATTGTGCCTGGCGCAATAATTATACAGCTCCCTGGACGTGACGAAAACCAGGTCCGCCTTTTCCAGGAGTTTTTTCTCGGAAGACCTGATTTTATTGGCGGAGGCGGAGCTTACCGAAAAATTATCTATGCAGTAATAGACAAACAATTTCTTGACCACGTTTTCCGCGATATCCATACTCAGGGGCGTGGGCAGAAATGTCCAGACAATGGGGTCCGCGAAATCCATCACGCGCGTCCATCTTTCCAGAATCGACAATATCATCCGCCTGTTTATCCAGCGCGCCGGCCTGGAATAGGGGAACGGCAGGACCAAAGGGGAAAAAATATATAAATTCTCGCTTTCCTCCCTTATGCCCTTCACCCCTTTGAGCCAATTTTTTATCCTGCTTTTGATGCGCGAGGCGTCCCTTATGCCCGGAGACCTGACCCCCGTGTTTTCTATGAAAAGTACCTTATTCCCGTTTTTCGCCAGGGCGGACATGATCTGCTGATGGCCCTGCCATATAAAATCCCAATCGATGCTTGATATGCAGATTATATTCTCGCCTTTAAGCATACGTCAATCAGCGCCTTTCCGCGCCACTATACCATAAAAAGACGGACATATGGGACACAAGACATCCAATCCGGCGCACATGTCCGTCAATGCCGCGTAAAAAGATGTCTTTCTGAATCCGGCCCTCCTGAAAAGCAATTCAGGGATGGTCACGAGCCACAGGTGCAGCGAAAAAGAAAAAAATCCGCCCATCCTGACCACGCTGTAAGACGTCCCGCCAAACAATTTTTTTACGCGCTCCGGCGTATATTGCCGGTAACCGTGCCACAGATACAAAAACAGGGACCAGAAAGTCGGGACCACGTGAATCTGGCGGCCTCCGGGCTTAAGACACTGGTTTACCCTGCTCAGCACGGCCTCATCGTCTCTTACGTGCTCCAGGAAAGACACGGACATGATAACGTCAAACTTCCTGTCAAGCTCCGCGTTTTCCATGTCAGCCTTCAAAAAAATATTTTTAAAACCGTAGCTGGCGGCGTCTCTCCTGATATACTTGCTTTCGGATATGTCTATACCGGTATAGACACCTTTGTACCCCACGGCCTTGAGAATGTCGCGGATATATCCTGAGCCGCACCCCGCGTCCAGCACCTCCGCGCCCTTACTGATATCCAAGCGTGAAAGCTCACGCGTCAAAAATTTATTCAAATACTTCCTGCCGGGAGACGCACCGCCTCTCTCTAATTTCCCCGGGTTAAAATAACTTGTTCCCAGCCAAGAAACGCATTCTTTCGCGCCCCTGATAAAATTACGGGACAGATAAAGGACCCTGTCCTTATTGCTGATCGTGTCGCCTGATATCTCTTTCATGTCTCTCTGTCCGCCGCGCCCTGAATATAATCTCGGGCGATGACGTATCCATGTCGGAAAGACCCGCTTCCTTCACCCATCCCGACACATCTTTTACCGTATAAGAATAAAGGTACCTGGGAGACAAAAGATCGAAAGTATCCAATATGCTCCATTCCAGAAGTCTCTCTTCGCTTAAAGGAAGCCGGCCCTTGTAATCGCATATCGGTATGACCCATCCCTTTAAGACCCCGCCCGCCAAAGGCAGCCTGACCAGCGGCAGGCCTAAGGGCACCGCCTTTTTAATGATTCTGATGAGCATGTTCGAATCCATCCTGGTGGTAAAAAACCTGGCTATCTGGGTAGCCCTTGGAAGATACGACAGCTTCGGCCTCGGGGTAATCCATATGGCTATGGCCCCGTTTCGCGACAGGAGAGGAACGAGTCTCAAAAACGCCTCTTTCGGCCTGGGCGTATGGTGTATGACGCCTATGCTGTAAACCAGATCAAACCTACCCTCCGCGAACGGCATGTTAAACATATCCGCCTGGACAAGGTTTACATTGGGATATTTCTTCAGGTTTTCCCTGGCGGAATCCACTGAAAAGCTTAAATCAACGCCTATCGCCTCGGCGCCGTATCGGGCCGCGACCTCCAGGAAACGACCCATGCCGCACCCGGCCTCCAGCACTACCTTCCCTTTCAGGTTATCCGCGCCGGAACCCACGACTTCCCTGAATCTGTCCTCCGATATCCTCGTGCCGTTAAAAGAATCCAATTGGGTCTTCGAGAAAAGACCCCACTCAAAACTGAAATTAGACACATAACCGTCTTTATCCACGAAGCGGGGTATGCCGTTCCTCACGGGATACCTCCTGCCGCACGCGCACGCGAGGGAACCCGATTCTATCTCGCTGCCCTCGCGCCTCGCGTCAGAAACAACCAGCTTGCCCCCGCATGAAGGACACACCAGGACTTCCAATAAAAAATCTTTCATGCCCGGACCTCTCCTGTGAGCCTGCTGTAAATATTTAACTCTTCCGGAAACACCTTATCCAGGCTGCAGTTTTCTAAAATATATTTTCGCGCGTTTTTTCCCATGTTGTCTCTCATCGCGGGATCACCCATGACCGTCTCCATGGCTTTTCTGATGGATAACGTATCAGTATAGCATAAAAACCCGTTTTCTCCATGTCTTATTAGCTCCCTGATGCCCGGCACATCCGTTCCTATGACAGGCATCCCGCAGGACATGGCCTCCAATATCACCTTGGGGCTATTCTCGTAAAAAGACGCCAATACCAAGGCGTCATATCCGCTGAAAAGACCGGGAAGTTTATTATTCGGGACTAATTCCAAAAATCCGGCGTTCACGCCGTTGTCCCTGACATACCCCCTCAACAGGCCCTCCTCCTCGCCATAGCCTATTATATCCAGACGGTAAGGCGTGTCTTTTACCGCCTTTAATATGCTCAGGATATTCTTCCTGGGCTCGAATCTCCCTATGTAAAGCAGCCGGCCCCGCCCCTCCCGGGCGCGATCGAACGGTTTGAATATATCCGTATCCACGTAGTTCCTGATCAGACGCATCTTCGATGTCTTTATGCCGAAACTCCTTTTTATGAATTCCGCGTCTGTTTCGCTCGATATGATTATCTCGTCGCCTAAGACGTAACTAATCCACTCTAACGCGTATACCAGGATTTTTCCGAAAGAAAAGAATCTTCCTGCCCCGCGCGTGTAAGCGTTCCTATACCACTCGAAACCGCAGCGCACCACAAGTCTCTTGCCGTAAATATATCTGGCGATAAGCCCTACCCAGCTCCCCTGCATCTGGTTCGTCTTTATGACATCGGCGCCTCTAAACACACCCCTAAACCTGAACGGTATCAGAAAGGATTTCAGGACATTGACCCATGGCAACGATGATTTTTTTATCCTTGTAAATACCGGAAAGACCTTTATCCCGCCCATGTCTCTTTCTATAAGCAAGTCATCATCCGCGCCGTAAGTGACAAAACTCACCTCATGCCCCTCCCGAACCAGTCTCTTGTAAATCAGGATCTCCCTGTCCAGCAGGCCCTTGCGCCGCCATTCTCCCAACGAAACCCCATAAGTAAATATAAGGACTACCCGCATGGACCGTCTCCGCCTTTTTTTATCACAAACCAGGTCATGGCGTTAAAATTATTCAATAATTTCCATGGATACATATCACAACGATGGCATTTTATATTCACGCAGACCCAATCTTTCGCATAACGCCCCGCACTCCTTAAAGATATTCTCTTTCGCGCGCGTCTCTTTACGCAAGGCGTCTTCCCTATCCATCAATCCCTGCCGTATCATATTGGAATAGACGACTCCATTGCTGGTTATCCCGTATCTTGACAAGTGGTCAAAATCAAAAAGGCAGTGAAGCAGGCAATCGAATCTCTTGTCGGTCCCTTCCGGGTTTTTCCACTTTAATTCCTGTTTTATTATCCTGACCATTTCCGCCTCCGGCATCATTATATAATTTGAAAAACGTATTATAGCGGCGCGGCCGGAAATAAATGGATCCACATACCCCAGGGGAGGTCTCGCGGTTTTAAAAACACCCATCGCCCTTTTAAGCCGCTTATCGTATTTCCTGTACCTGAATAGATACGCATACTTGATTACATCCAGATCATACAGTTTATACCTGAAAAGAGGCTTCATGCCGTTCTTGAACCTTTCCGCGAACGCCTTAAATATCGATCCTTGTCCTTTATCTTTCAGGCTGGGGACATGCTCCAAAGATGAGCCGCCGTCTAAAACAATGGGGATGTTGTTTTCGTTCGCAAAACTTATTGTCGCGGACTGCAGGACAGGAACGCACCCTCCACACCCCAGGACAAATGACCCCAGCCGTTCAGACAGCCTGAGCATGGCCTCCAGCCTTCTTGTCTGCAGCTTCTCATCCGCCTTTTTAAATATCAAAGGGACATGAAGGATATCGCAGGCGTTCTTCATGTTCTCGATGGCTAAATCAGACTGCATGCCTGAATTATAATTGACCGCCACAGCCCTCAGGCCTAATTCCTTGACCGCGTAGCGCAATATAAACACGCTGTCCTTGCCCCCGCTTATCGGCACTACACAATCGTACTCACCGCCTCTTTTCAGAGAGTTGACCAATTTCACGAGCGGTCCCTTTCCAAGAGCCGCGCGGTCAGAATGAGCCAGACAAAAATTGCATGCCCCGTGTTCGTCAAAAACAATACCAGGGTATCCGTCTGTCAAAATACATTTGTTACAATATACCGCTTCTGTCTTACCTTTCCCCATGCGTCTCCTCGTCCGCGGCCTGACGGTTTTTAAATCTTCGGCATACGGCCCAGATTTCCCCGAATCTGATTGAACACTTCTCAACGCTGAAACCGCCGTCTTTTAATTCGCTCACAAACGAATCCAAGGTGTACTCTGTTTTATGCGTAACGTCCAATAAATACGGCAGGCCCAGTTCTTTTTTATATAAAGCGACCCAATCCCTGTCCAGCATGGGCACGCGCACTATGAGCTTGTCAGTGATACCTGATAATTTTCTCAGGAGCTCCGCTCTTTTTTCTATATGTTCCAATACGTTCGAAAGCAAGGCCGCGTCAAACTTTTCCGCCCATTCCATCTTTTCAATATCCCCGGCGATATACTCTATATTGTCTTTTCCGTATTTTTTCCTGCACGATTCTATGCCCTCTTTGTTCATGTCAATCGCCTTTACCGATTTGGCCTTTTTCGCCACGTCGAAACTCAATGCCCCGTTCCCGCATCCCAGATCCAGGACGCGATCGCCCCGCCCGACATTATCCGAAAAAAAATCGTGATAATTCATCAGCCTGTGTTTTGGATGCAGACCCCCTTCGCTGAAGGTCGCGCATTCACTAATCAGGGCGTAGATCTTACTATGCGCCTTTAATAAAAATAAAGTTAGTTTTCTTGAAACCGGCTTATTCGACAAAATCTTCCTTAAAATACCCATATCTTTCTCCCCAGTCCCCTGTTTATCAATTCCCTGTCCCTGTCCTCAAACCCGCGGTTAAAATAAGACACTACCATATAAACTAAACACGACAGTGCCGCCGCCGATATCAACGAAAACGCATCCTTTATGAAACCCCTGGCTAAGATCAGGACGGCGCAGGCCGCCGATACATTCAAGCTGAATTTTAAAAAAGAACTCCAGGGATACGAGATCTTTACGCTCTTTCTAAGCTCAATATGAGAGACCACGATCAAGACGATCGCGGAACCCCCTGTCGCCAATATGGCCCCAAGGACGCCGTACGCGGGGATCAGTATTATGTCCCCCGCCAGATTCAACAGGGCTGTCATGGCCGAGATAAGAAATAATCTCTTTTTTTCCAGCGCGTAGATTATCGCGGAATAAACGTAGAAAAACTGATAAACCATGCAAAATCCCAGAGACGCCATGAACAGATTTTTTGAACTCATGTATTCCGGGTTAAAGACATATAAGATCACCTTATCCGCCAGTATGATAACGCCCATAAATATCGGGATCATCATGAAAAAAATAAAACGGTTCGTGAACGCGAAATAATAAATAAGGTCTTCCTTGTCGCCTGTCTCGGAATACCTGCTTACCATAAAAGGGGTCACCACGGCCCTCAGCATGCTGGCCGGGGACAGCCGCATAAGCAAAAGGGGGATACCGAAAGCGAAAGAATACAGCCCCACGGCGTACGGACCGAGAAAATACGACAACAGGAACACATCCCCCGCCTTGTCCCTGAAAAAATACGCGACATTGGACAAATACGCCATGCCTCCGAAACCAGCGAATCTCCTGAGGGGGAAATGCCCCTTCGTCCCTGTGCCCGCGGGCAGGCGGATGATCATGCGGTATACCTTCAAAAATAACAATATAAAAAGCGCGGCCTCCGCGGCCAACCACGCGAATACAATCCCGCCGAGCCTGACGCCTCTCGCCACGACAAGATAAAATAAAATGAGTCTTATGACCGCGTACGCGGAATACGCCAGGTTATAATACCCGTTTTCCAGTAAGGCGCTGAGCACTCCTTCCCCGAGAATTTTCGATTCTATATAAAACATCACTATGCCGAGCGCGATAATAAAAATTTCCTTATACTGGGCGGGCATGTTAAAAACAACCAATATCCTATCACTGAAACCCCAGACGGCAAAGACCAATACCAGCCCCATGATGAATCGGATGAGTAACGCCCTTATCACAATCGCTTTTTGAATATAATTATCTCCTTTGGTCCTGTATTCCGGCAGATACCTCTGGATAGTCTGTGTCAGCCCGAACGCCGTCAAAAGCTCCAATGAGACAATCACGGTAAACAGAAAATTATATACGCCGTAATCCTCTATGCTGAGTTTTTTGATGAGATAGGCGGAGGTCGCGAAACCGATAATTCCCAAAAAGACCGCCCCCGCGTATTGATATATGACGCCCCTGAATCCTTTTTTTAGAATATCCATGCTCACGCCCCTGAAACGCGTTTCCTGATTTTATCGGCGCAACGCGTTATCAGTGATTTCCTTTTTTCACGAATCTTTTCTTTCGGCACGGGAATGATGACCTTTACGCCGCCCGCGCCCGGGACAACGGACCCTATGAGCAATACCCTGTCAAACGGCTTCATCGGTATTTTATTATAAGCCGGATGCCAAAGACACCCCAGGACTACCTGAGGAAAATCACGGAACAGTTTTCGCGATATCTTTTCCGCCCCGCCCCCTTCCCCGGAAACGAATATCACCGCCGTGTTCTTGCCGCCACGCGCCGCTAAAATACGGCGGATCCGGCTGGAAAATCTGTCAAAACGCAGGATTGATCTGCTGCCCTTGCGGAAAGCGCCTTCAGGAAAGACCTCCATGCCCGCCTTTTCTTTTCCGATGACAATGAGCGTGTCCACGCTGAAATCCGTTATTATGGAATACAGGCCGGCTGTTTCCGCGGTCCAGTTATCGCGTCCGGCCGCTCCCTCATGCCTCGCAAAAGACTTGACTGCGAAACATTTCACGGAATTTCCTATCGAATCCCTGTATAGATTATCCCAATAATCCAGCATCTCCCTGCACGCCTCCTCAGGCCTGTACTCGGTAAAAGAAGCGCCTTTTATTAAAATAGGGTGCCATCCGGCTTTATAATGGATAATGCGGGTATCGCGCGTAATGGGACAACTCCTGGTCTCGTTCAGGTATCTGCAGTGGACGCCCTTGAATCTTATTTTTTCCCCGTCAATCTCTCTTTCAACGCAAGGCCCGTAATCCCGCGTATCTATAAGCGTTGCCAGGGCATGCTGACTGCCGCCTCCGTTCATGCGAATGGCGATCCTAAGCTTATCCTGATCATTTACCGTCTCCTCCGTAAGCTCAAGCCATTTTCTCATGAACGCGCGCGCGGCCGCGTTATTATTCACGATGATGACCCCTCCGTTAAGCCTGACGCTTTCGTCTTTCCAGGTATACAGCACGTCGAACGTATCATCTATAAAAGAAGATATGCCGGCGCGCAGGGCCGTATCGCAATCCAAAAAACACAGCGTCTCGTCCGGGTACAATTCAGACCCCTTAAGCCAATACCTGAGGCGTAACGGGATTTTCTGCATCATATCGCCGTTTCCTATAAAATCAAGACCGCGAATAAACACGTACCCAGGAAATCTGTCTTCAAGCATCAGTAATTCATGACCAGGCAGGTCCTCGCAGAACACTGTTACCTTTTCTCCTGGATGATGCCTATGTATGCTCTCAAGATTAACCCAGAGAAACGGCAGATATTCTATCCCATACACGCTGGTTATAAATCTCATGTTATTTTTTATCGGGGTTTGGCCGGCGCCGGCCCGGATTCAAACGATTAAATACCCAAAACGGCAGTTTAAAGATATCTCTCAAGACCGCGTCCGCGAGATCCCTCAACGACCGGGTCAGCACTAAAAGCCTGTATCCTCTTTTATAAAAAAGACAGTCCTTGTAAGGGGCCTTGAACCTGTAACCGGAGGTCTTATTGACGAAACAGTACCCCAGGCCTTTCATCTTATCGATAGCGCCTTCCGTCCTTCTCCTTGACGAGGGATCCTTGAAATCATGAAATTCAACGGTTATCTGTTCTATCCTGTCGAAATCTTCTTTTGAAAATTTCTCAAACACGTCCCACTCCGCGCCCTCCACGTCCATTTTCAGCAAATCTATTTTCACCAAACCGAACATCGAAAAGATATCTTTCAGCGTGATCATCTTTGTTTTTATTTCCCTTTTGAGGTCCGGCCCGGTGAAAGACTCGCGCAGTGAACTGGAACCGGGAGAACCGCTTAAATAAAAACTGACATGGGCCCTGGCCTGCCCCCCCATGACCGCGCTGACCACGCTGAAATGTCCCTGGCCGCGAAAAGAGGATTCCAACTCCCTGGCCAGGCCCGGGTTCCCCTCGACCAGAATAATCCTTGAGCAGCCGGCCTTCTCGGCGACGCCCTTCGAAAAATCGCCTTTATTCGCGCCCAGATCCACGACGACCGAGTCCTTGTCTAAATTGTTTATGAACGTATGCCGTATTATGGTTTCTATCTTCGCGCGCATTTTCGGCCTCTATGTGAAAGATTGATATACATCCGCGTATCTCTCGGATATTTTCTTTATGGAAAAATTTTTCAGGATCTTTTCTCTTGCCCCTTTGCCGATCTTTTCGGCCAAAGCCCTGTCTTCCAGCAGGCCGATCAGCGCCAGGGTCAATCCCTCTACGCTGCCCGGAGGGAAAATAAGTCCCTCGGATCCGCCGGTAATCAAATAATCCGTGACGCCCTTCAGGTCGGAGGATACACAGGCCAATCCGGAGGACATTGCCTCCATGAGGGCGTTCGGCAGGCCCTCCCTGAAAGAAGGCAGCGCGAAGATATCGCTTGCCCTGTAATAATCCTCGATATTGAGCGCCTTCTCGACAAAAAACACCTTTTTATCCAAACCGTCCCGCGCCGCGCCCTTTTTTATATCCTCGACTATTTCGCTTTTTATCTCATAATAACCCGTATCCGTGGAACCTATGAATAAAAGACAGATATCGCCCCTGCCTGTCCTGAGAATCAAATCCCTATAAGCGCTGAATAAGACATCCGGCCCCTTATCCCTTGAAAAAAAACCCACGAATAGTATAATGACGGCGTCCCTTGGCAGGCCCAAACCATCCCTCAGCCGCGCCTTGTCCGCCTGATCCGTTACCGGGAAAAACCTCTCCGTGTCAACGCCGTTGGGTATGGCCTCCAGCCTTTCCGCCGGGATGCCTGAATTCAAAAACTCCAGCGACATGGCGGGATTGACGCTCACGTAAATATCCGCCATGGAAAAAAACCACTTGCTTATCCCGCCGGACTTCTTCCTGCGGATAGAGACCGGGTCATCGTCTCCCAGGGATGTCATTTTCTGTATGACCTTCTTCCTGAATATCTTCGCCAATAATATGACGAGCATTGTCTTTTTTGAGAAACCATGAAGATGCACGACGTCTATTTTCGGACTAATCTTAATAAAATGATACGTGAGCTGAACGGACGCCCCGCACTTGTCCAGGAACCCCAGATTACCCACGTAAATCCTTGTCAATTTAAGACCTGGTTCCCCGCGAGGCATCCTCGGATCCCTCGTAGTGGTCAGGATAAAAAAATTAAACTCTTTATGGTCTCTCATGGCGTTGAGCAGGGTCCGGCATTGAAGCCCGCCTCCGCTTATCTCAGGGTAAAAAACCCCGGTAACCATGCACACGCCTATGGGCCTTTGAGCCGCCCGGCGCCTGAAAATCTCATGAAACGCCCACATTATAAAATGTTTTAACGCCAGCCGCCTCATCCCCATTTTATAAAAAAATCTCGCGTTCCAGAAAAACTCCTCAGCGGCGCAATCGCGTCTGATATCCTTAAAAAATCCGTTATCCCGGCGTATCTCAAACTGACATCTCCGCTGACCGCGCTTGTTTTTCACGCTGACCGCGCATTCATGAAGCCTCAATTTATACAGGACCTTGGGCATGTTGGCCAATTTATAATTCCTGGCCATGGCGATCCAGAGCGCGTAATCCTGGCTGCACGCGTATCGCTCCGGATAAAAACCGCTCGCGGCGACGTCGCTTTTGCGAAACATCACGGAGCCATGACAAAGGCAATTCACCGTCCTGAGCCATTTCTTTATGTCATCGTGCGCCACAGGAAGCCTGTATCTGCGCAAAAACTTTCCTGAGCTATCCATCATGTCGTAAAAAGCTCCCACCGCGCTTATGTCATTGTTTGATTCCAAAAAACCAAACTGCTCTCTAAGCCTGGCCGGATCCGATATATCATCGGCGTCCTGGCGCGCGATATACGGCGCCCTTGATTCCCTTATGCCTTTATTGAGCGACGCCGCGAGGCCAATCCTGGACTGATTCCTGATTACACGTATCCTTGGGTCCATGGCCTGATAACGCGAGAGCAGGACAGCGGTGCCATCCGTCGAGCCATCATCTATTATCACAAACTCAAAATCCCTGAAATCCTGGCTCAAAATAGAAGCGATGGATTCTTCCAGATATCTCTGGCCGTTATGGACGCTCATTATGACGCTTATCCCCGGCGTGCTCACTCGCTCACCTTTCTTATTATCCGCATGTATTCCGGGACGTTCGCCTTCACCGAAAAACTTTCCTCTACCGTCTTCCTGCCGGCGTCTCCTATCTTTTTCCTGAGTCCGGCGTTTTCAATCAATAACGATATCCTGTCGATCCACTCGTCTTCCGTATCCGCCAGGTAACCGTTTATCCCGTCCCGCACTATATTTTTATTCGCGCCCGTGTTAGACACCACGCACGGGATGCCAACGCTCATGTATTGAATGGTCTTAAAACCTGTCTTGCCCCTTGTCCATTCATTATCAGGCAGGGGGTACACGCCTATGTCGATAGACCTAAAATCATCCACCTCATTACTCAATTCCCACGGCTTATTTATCACGTCCGCGCCGGGTATCTTCATCCTGTAAT